>Ga0181520_10005724_pt1 | contig 19578 bp, 11 predicted proteins | sample PEATcosm2014_Bin_29_FD_132451 | JGI IMG/M metagenome (GOLD analysis project Ga0181520, IMG submission 132451) | Peatland microbial communities from MTU Mesocosm Facility, Houghton, MI, USA - PEATcosm2014_Bin02_30_metaG | ecosystem: Environmental > Terrestrial > Soil > Wetlands > Peat | place...
GAGCCGACTACCTCAGCGACTCCATCCCAATTGCCTCCTTCTGGCTCCGCCACCAATCCCGCCAGACCGGGGTCAACGCCTACGCCCAGGCCCCGTAACCTAACAAAGTGCGGAATGCACCCGTCATTGTCGTGCCGGGCCCGACCGCGTAGACTGGCTTTGTATGGATCAAGTCATTTTGAAACCGCGCAAGGCTCGCCCGTTCTACGGCCGGCACCCTTGGGTGCTCGACTCGGCCATCGATCGGGTGGAAGGGGCCACAAGCGACGGCGACGTGGTGGACTTGTTGTCCGACAAGGGGAAGTTCATCGCCCGCGGCATCCTGAACGGCCAGAGCCGGATCCGCGTGCGGCTGTACACGTGGCAGGCGACGGAAACCCTGGACGAGGCGTTTTGGCGGCGGCGCTTGCAGTCGGCCATCGGCTTTCGCGAGCAGCTCGGCTACGGCGACCTCCGCGGGGCGGCCCGCCTGGTCTTTAGCGAAGGCGACGGCCTGAGCGGCCTGATCGTCGATCGCTATGCGGACTATCTGGCCGTCCAGGTGACCGCGTTGGCAATGGCCGTGCGGCTGCCGCAGATCGCCCCCATGCTGGCCGAGCTGACTGGCGCCCGGGGTATCATGGTCCGCACCGAGCGGGGCGTGAGCCGGGCCGAAGGGCTCGATCTCCGCGACGGGCCCTATTGGGGCCAGATGCCCGACGGGCCGCTGCTCGCGGTCGACGGCGGTTTGACGTACGAGATCGACTTCTCGGAAGGGCAAAAGACGGGCTTCTATCTCGACCAGCGGGAAAATCGCCTGGCGGCCGCCCGCTATTTCCGCGGCCGCCGCGTGTTGGACATGTTCTGCTATAGCGGCGGGTTCGCCATGGCGGCCGCGGCTTTCGGCTGCGCCCGCGACGTGCTCGGCGTCGACACCAGCCAACGGGCCGTCACGCTGGCTTGGGCGAACGCCGAGCGGAATGGGCTGCGAAACGTCCGCTTCCAGTGCGGCGACGGCTTCCAGACCCTCGATTCGCTGCACAAGGCCGGCGAGCGGTTCGGCGGCGTGGTGCTCGATCCGCCCAAGTTCGCCCGCAGCTGCGGCGCGCTGGCCGAAGCGATGCGGGCGTACCATTGGCTCAACCGGCTGGGCGTGTCGCTGTTGGAACCGGGCGGCATCCTCGTCACGTGCAGTTGTTCGGGCCATGTCACCCGCGAGGACTTCCTGGAGATGTTGATGGGCGTTGCCCAGCAGACGGGGCGGGAGATTCAGGTGCTCGAACAGCGGGGCGCCTCGCCCGATCATCCCATCAGCGCCACCTGCCTGGAAACCGAGTACCTGAAGTGCTTTATTTGCCGGGTGGTGTAGCGGGACGGTAAAATAAGAGGGTGGGCACGGATAACTTTTGAGTTCAGGAGCCGTCATCCTGAGCGCAGCGAAGGATCTAGCTTGGGTTCAGGGGAGATCCTTCGCTGCGCTCAGGATGACAAAACCATGTCCATCGAACGATTGCGGCGTAGAGTGGCGTTCGAGGCCGCCAAGCTGCTTTATAGCCACGAAGAGACGCAGTACGGGGCGGCAAAAACCAAGGCCGCCCGGCGGTTGATTGCCGGCGAGATCAAACCGGCCGACTTGCCCTGCAACCGCGAGATCCGCCATTCGCTGCGGACCATCGCCCGGGCCGGCCGCGCCGAACAGGAGCAGCTTTTGACCGAAGTGGCCGCCGATCGGGCCTTGGGTCGGCCCACCGAGGCGGGCGAAAACACCGTCGATCGTTTTCGCACCTACGAGTTGCTGCTCTCGCCGTTGGAACAGGTGATGCAGTCGCCGCACGAGCATCCCGAGGGCGACGTGCTCTATCACAGCCTGCAGGTCTTCGACCTGGCCCGGCAAGAGCTGCCGTATGACGAAGAATTTCTGCTGGCGGCGTTGTTGCACGACGTGGGCAAGTCCATCGACCGGCGCAACCACGTGGCGGCCGGTCTGGAAATGCTGGCCGGCATGATCAGCGAGCGCACGGCCTGGCTGATCGAGCATCACGTCGAGGCGACCATGCTGCGCGAAGGGACGCTCGGCGTGCGGCTCCGCCGCCGGTTGGAGGCCGCCGCGGATTTCGACGAATTGATGCTCCTGGCCGCCTGCGATCGGCAAGGGCGGGCCGTTGGCCGCGACACGCCCGACGTTCGCGAGGCGCTAGAATACGTCCGCGAGTTGGCCGCGATGTGCGGCGAGACGGTCGATTCTACAACTGCTTGACCTTGCACTTGGGCAGCGCGCGCTGCAAGCGCTTGGCCCCTTCGGCCGTCACCTCGGTCTGGACGAGCGTGAGCGACTTCAGATGCGCGAGATGACTGAGTTGCTTGAGGCCGTCGTCGGTGATCTTGGTCTGGTTGAGGTTCAGGGTTTCCAGGCTCGTCATTTTGCCGAGGGCGGCCAGGCCGGCGTCGCCGATCTTGGTGTCGGTGAGATTCAGATACTTGAGATCTTTCAAGGCCAGCAGCGGCTCCAGGCCGGCGTCGGTAATGCGGGTGTGCCAAAGGTTGAGCCATTGCAGTTCGGCGAAAGCGGCCACGCAGCCCATTCCTTCATCGTTCGCCTGGGTTTCCTCCAGATCGAGCTTTTTGAGGCCCTTGGCATCTTTCACTTGCGCCAGGCCCGTCGCCGAGATGGGCGTGTCGCGGACGGCAAGCTTGTTGAGATGGGTGAGCTTCTTCATCGCGGCAAAACAATCGTCGCTGACGTTGTAGCAGCGGAAAACGCTAAGATCTTCCAGCTTGGTGAGCTTGCCCAGAACTTCCAGCCCGGCGTCGGTGATTTGGGCGTCCTCGATCGACAGGGACGTCAGACGCGTGAGGCCGCTCAGATAGGCCAGACCGGCGTCGGTCAGGGCCGGATTGCGGAGCTTCAGGCTCTTGAGGTTCGTCAGACCCTTGATTTCCATCAGGCCGGCATCGCTCACCTGGACGCAGCCGCGGAGGTCCAGCAGCTTGAGCTGCTTGAGCCCGCGCAGATCGGCCAGTCCGGCATTGGTGACGTTGTTGTAGAGGAGCGAAAGGTGTTCGAGATTGGGCAAGGCTTTCACATAGGCCAGCCCGGCGTCGGTCATGTGCGTGCTGCGGCGAAGGTTGAGCGACTTCAACTGCGGCAGCTTGGCGAGGACTTGCAGGCCGGCATCGGTGACCTCGGTGTTTTCCAGCACCAGCTCGTCGAGCTTGGTGAAGGCGGCCAGACGCTGGACGCCGGCATCGGTGATTTCGGCGCCCCACAGGGCGAGCTGCCGCAAGTCTCCCAGCGACGTGAGCAGCTTCACGTCGGCGTCGGTGCCGCGGCATTCCAGCAAATCCACGCCGACGATGGTTTTTTGGGCGTCATAACGGATTTCGCCGCCGAGCTTTTTGACGCGCTCGACTACGGCGCTTGGTTCGTCCGCCGCGGCATTGGCCGCCGATTGCAGGCCGGCGCCGCTGGCCAAGCAAACCAGACCGAGCACGATCCCTAGGGCAAACCGACATCTCATGACAGGAGCTCTCCTTTCTTGCACTCTTTCACGGTTTCAGCAACTCTCCTACCAACGTAGCGAACAATCGAGGGGGACGCAAATGCCGGCGTTCCAAAGGGGGGGTGTATCTCGATCGCCCGGATTGCGGAATTGCGACATCGCGCTTGCATCGCTTTTGGCGATACGATAACTTAGAAAAATAGCGGGGGAGCGATGGGGTTGCTCTCCCGCCGCCCGCCGTTGCTTGCCGACTGCCGAGCTGCCCTTCCTACCTGAGCCTTCCATTTTTCAAGGAGTTCCCGTTCATGTCCCAGCGTACGAATCGTCGCCGATTTTTGCAAACCAGTGCGGCTGCCGGTGTGGGGTTTTGGGTGGCCGCCGGCGCACAAGCGAAACCGAGCAAGTCGCCCAACGGAAAGATCGCCTTCGCCAGCGTCGGCGTAGGCGGAAAAGGATCGAGCGATTCGAGTGATGCGGGTAACGCCGGCCACATGGTGGCCATTTGCGACGTGGACGAAAACACGCTCAAGGCCGGCGCGAAAAGGTTTCCCAAGGCCAAGCAATACACCGACTTTCGCAAGATGCTCGACGAGATGGGCAAGAGCATCGACGCGGTCACCGTCAGCACGCCCGATCACAACCATGCCGCGGCGGCCTTGATGGCCATGCGGATGGGCAAGCACTGCTTCTGCCAGAAGCCGCTGACGCACACGATTTACGAGGCCCGCCTGATGGCCAAGGTGGCCAAGCAGATGAAGGTCGCCACGCAGATGGGCAACCAGGGTACCTCGTTCAATCCGCTCCGCAAGGCGGCGGCCATTGTGCGGTCGGGCGTCCTCGGCCCGGTCAAGGAAGTTCACGTGTGGACCAACCGGCCGATCTGGCCGCAAGGCGGCGAACGGCCCGCGCCGGCTGACTGTCCCAAACACTTGAAGTGGGACCTCTGGCTGGGCACCGCGAGGAAACGCCCCTTCGCCAACGGCTACCATCCGTTTTCGTGGCGCGGTTGGTGGGATTTCGGCACCGGCGCCCTGGGCGACATGGCCTGCCATACGGTGAACATGCCGTACATGGCCTTGAACCTTCGCGATCCGGTCTGGATCCAGGCCGAGTGCGCGGGCCACAACAAGGACAGCTATCCGAAGTGGTCGATCATCACCTTCCAGTACCCGCAACTTGGCAAGCGTCCGCCGGTAAAGCTGCTGTGGTATGACGGCGGCAAGAAGCCCGAAGCCGACATGCTCGGCGGCAAGAAGATGGAGGCCAGCGGCTGCCTGGTCATCGGCAGCAAGGGGAAGCTTTACTGCCCCGGCGACTATTGCGAGCGGGAACTCCACCTGCTCGGCGGCCCGAGCATGCCGGAGGTGAAGTGGGAGAAGTCACCGGGTCATTTCGAGGAATGGGTCGAGGCGATCAAGGGGGGCAAGCCCGCCCGCTCGAACTTCGCCACCTATTCCGGCGGCCTGACGGAAACCATCTTGCTGGGCAACCTGGCCGTGTGGGCCGCGGCCTCGGGCAAGGGCGAGAAAGTGGAGTGGGACGCCAAGAACCTCCGCTCGCCCAACGTCCCCGGCCTGGAACCGATCATCAAGCCGCACTACCGTTCCGGATACACGCTGGACGCCTGACGTGATGTAGCACAGCCCCGGGGGCGGCAGTACAACTGCCGCCCCAACAGGCGAGCACAACTACCGCCCCGCCGAGTCTACCAAACACCTTCCCTATCCTCGCTCCGGGCGTTCCTCTGCTAGAATGGAGCGTATGCCTAAGCGATTCTTTATCCAAACGGTCGGCTGCCAGATGAACATTCTGGACAGCGAACTGGTGGCCGCCCAACTCCTGGGGGCGGGTCACGAACCGGCCGATAGCCCCCAGCAGGCCGACGCAATTCTGTTGAATACGTGCAGCGTGCGGCAACACGCCGAAGACAAGATCTATAGTGCCCTGGGCCGGCTCAAAGAACTCAAGCAGCAGCGGCCGCACACCATCATCGGCGTGCTGGGCTGCATGGCCCAGAAGGACCAGGGGCAAATCCTCCAGCGGGCGCCCTACGTGGACCTGGTGGTGGGGCCAGGGCAACTGGGGCGGCTCCCCGATCTGCTGGCCGACGTGGCCGCCGGCGGCGGGCCGCGGATCGAAGTCAGCCTGGACCGCCGGGCCGGCACGCGGCAATCGGTCCAACAGAGTTTCGCCCGCTTCCAGCCCTCTCGCCCGGCGAAAACCCGCGCGGCGCCGCATCAGGCAATGGTCCGGGCAATGTTCGGCTGCGACAAGTTTTGCACCTACTGCATCGTGCCCCGCGTTCGCGGTCCGGAACAGAGCCGGCCGGCGGCCGAAATCTGCGACGAAGTCCGCCGCCTCGCCGGCGACGGCTGCCTGGAGGTGACGCTCTTGGGCCAGACGGTCAACAGCTACCAGGACACGAGCGGTCCGCGCACCGTTCGGCTGGCCGATCTGCTCGTGATGCTACACGACGTCGAGGGCCTCCGCCGGCTGCGGTTCGTGACGAATTATCCAAAACACATGAGCGACGAGCTGCTGCAGGCCGTGCGCGACCTGCCGAAGGTCTCGCCGTATTTGCACATTCCGGCCCAAAGTGGCTCGAGCGCCGTCTTGCGGCGGATGAAGCGCGGCTACACGGCCGAGTCGTACCGGGAGATGCTCGCGCGGATCCACGCGGTGCTGCCCCAGGCGGCCGTCACCAGCGATTTCATCGTCGGCTTTTGCGGCGAGACGGAAGAGGAGTTTCAGGAGACGGTCGAGCTGGTGCGCCAGTCGCGCTTCAAGAACAGCTTCATTTTCAAGTACAGCGCCCGGCCGGGCACCAAAGCCGCCGAGCTCTACGTCGATGACATACCCGAGGCGGTAAAGCGGCGGCGGAACAACGAGCTGTTGGCCGTGCAGAACGCCATCTGCCTGGAAGACAATCAGCCACTTTTGGGCCGCACGGTGGAGATTTTGGTGGAAGGGCCGAGCAAGGTCAGCCGCAAGATTTCGGCGGATGGCATGGCGGCACAACTCGTCGGGCGAACGACCTGCGACCGAATCGTGGTCTTTGACGGTCCGGCCGAACTGACGGGCCGGATCATCTCGATCGTGATCGAGAAAGTGGATGCATTCACGTTGTTCGGCCGGCGCGTGAAGCAGTGATGGTCACCCTGCGGCGGCGTGTGGTACAATTTATCGATGAACATCGAAACCCTCCGCCAGTATCTCGACGACTCCTATGCCGCGGGCGTGTGGCTCTGCGGGCTGGGCATCACCGACGTGCGGCGGGGGCACGGGAACCTGCTGGGCATGGCCACGGCCGGAGTGACCCTCGATTTGCTGGCCGTCATCTGCGACCAACTGGAATGGCATCTGCCCCGCTGCGCCGATCCGGACATGGCGATGAACAACCTGGAACGCTTCGTGCGCGGGGCACGCAATCCGCTCTCCATCGGCACGCTCTTCGAACGCGACACGGAAGCCTTGCCCACGCTCTTGCAAATCTTCGCGGCCAGCCAGTACCTGAGCGATCTGCTGGTGATCGATCCCGAGGGTTTCGACCTGCTGCGGCTCACCGAAGGGCAGCCCGTGGCCCGCGAGGCCCTGATCGCTGAATTGGTGGCCGAGGTGGCCGCCATGGAACACGACACGCTCGTGCTGCGGGCCCTGCGGCGGTTCAAACGCCGGGAAACGCTCCGCATCGCCTACGGCGACATCATCCACGAGCAGAGCCTGCGGACCGTGACCTCGCAAATCTCCTTCGTGGCCGACGCCATCGTCGAGGCGGCCCTGCGGGCGGCGCGGCGAAAGCTCCAATCGCTCCGCGGCACGCCGCGACGGCCCGACGGCCAGCCGGCGCGGTTCGTCGTGCTGGGCATGGGCAAGCTCGGCGGACGCGAACTGAACTATTCCAGCGACATCGATCTCATCCTGCTCTGCGAAAACGGCGGCCAGACCGACGGCGCTCGCCCCATTTCCAACCAGGAGTTCTTCGACCTCATGAGCCGAGAGGTCGTCCGCCTGTTGACGGAGCGGACCGAGCTGGGCAGCGCCTATCGGGTCGACTTGCGGCTGCGGCCCGAGGGACAGCGAGGGCCGGTCGTGATGGACGTGCAGGGCGCGCTGAGCTACTACGACAGCCGCGGCCGCACCTGGGAACGGCAGGCGTACATCAAGGCCCGGCCCGTCGCCGGCGATTTGTCGCTGGGCGCGGAGTTCCTCGAAGCGCTGACGCCGTGGATCTATCGCCGTTATCTGAGCCACGCCGACATCAGCGGCATCAAGGCTCTCAAACGGCGGATCGAGCAGCAGACGTTGGGAGGTCCCGAGAAGAGTGGCGCAGTCTCGGTGCTGGCGGCCGAGAATGCCGAGCAATCGGCGCCGGTCGAGGTGCCGCGGCCCGCTATTTCTCGCGGCGGCGCCCGCGACGTGAAGACCGGCCACGGCGGCATACGCGACATCGAGTTCGTCACGCAGTTTCTTCAGTTGCTCAACGGCGGCGACCTGCCGGCGCTGCGCACCGCCAATACCCTCGACGCGCTCGAGCAACTGGCAAAGGTCGGCTGCCTGACCGTCCAGGAGCGGTCGATCCTGGAAGACAATTACGCCTTTTTGCGAAAGATCGAGCACCGACTGCAAATCATGCTCGACCTGCAAACTCACCTGCTGCCGGAAAACCGCGATGAGCTGCGCAAGCTGGCGCTGCGGATGGGCTACGTCGCAAACGACGAGCAGCCGGCGCTGGAAACCTTCCTCGCCGATTATGGCGGCAAGACGGAGCTGAACCGCAGGATTCTCGACCACCTGCTGCACGACGCCTTTAGCGACGACACGCAGACCCGCGCCGAAGTGGACTTGGTGCTCGATCCCGATCCGCCCGAGGAGCGGATCGCCGCCGTCTTGGGCAAATATCCGTTCCGGGACGTGAAACAGGCCTATCGCAACCTGATGTCGCTGGCCGAGGAGCGGATTCGCTTTCTTTCGACGCGGCGCTGCCGGCACTTCTTGGCCGCCATCGCCCCGCAATTGCTGGCGGCCATCTCCACCACGGCCGACCCCGATTCCACGCTGGTGAACCTGGACAAAGTCAGCGATTCGCTGGGCGGCAAGGGGGTGCTCTGGGAACTATTCAGCTTCAATCCGCCCAGCTTGCGGCTGTACGTCGAGCTGTGCGCCTACAGCCCGCACCTGTCCGGCATCCTGACCAGCAATCCGGGCATGATCGACAGCCTGATGGACAGCCTCGTGCTCGACAAGCTTCCCTCGCGGGAAAGCATGCGCGAGAGCCTGGCCGAGTTGTGCCGCGCCGCCGAGGACATCGATCCCATCCTGCACAGCTTCAAAAACGATCAGCAGCTCTGCGTCGGCGTCCGCGACATCCTGGGCAAGGAAGACATCCAGGCCACGACCGGCGCGTTGTCGGACATCGCCGAGGCCTGCTTGGCGCAGATCGCCGCGCGGGAGCACGAGCGGCTGGTGGCCCGCTTCGGCCAGCCCACCGTGAGCGAAGGTCGGCGGGCGGGGCAGCCGTGCGAGATGGTCGTGCTGGCGGTGGGCAAGTTCGGCGGCCGGGAGATGAACTACCACAGCGACCTCGACGTCATTTTCCTCTACAAGGCCGACGGCCAGACCCGGGCCGGCGACGGGCCCGCCCGCCAGAGCACCACCAACCAGCATTTCTTCAGCGAACTGGGGCAGCGGATCATCAAAACCACCGGCCGGCTGAGCGGCCTCGGCCGGCTCTACGAAGTCGACGCCCGGCTGCGTCCCACGGGCAAGAGCGGCACGCTGGCCACCACCTTCGACGAGTTCGTCCGCTATTTCACCGGCGGCGGCGGGCAGCTTTGGGAGCGCCAGGCACTGTGCAAGGCCCGCGTGGTCTACGGCTCGCCGCGGGGCGAAAAAATGGCCATGGCGGCCGTGGCCAAGGCCGCCTTCGCCCACCGCTGGCGGCGCAAAGACGCCGCGGCCATCCGCCACATGCGCCGCCGCATGGAAGATACGGCGGCCACGGCGGGAGACCTGAAGCGCGGCCCCGGCGGCCTCGTTGACATCGAGTTTCTGGTGCAGATGCTGCAACTCAAACACGCCCGCGGCAAGCCGGCCCTGCGGCTGCCCAACACCTTGGCGGCCCTCGGCGAGTTGTATCGCGCCGAGTTGCTCTCGGTCGACGATTACGAGCTGTTTGACGTGAGCTACCGGCTCTTGCGGACGATCGAAAGCCGGTTGCGGCTGATGAACTCGACGGCCCGCGATCGGCTCCCGCAAGACCCGGTGGAGCTGACGAAGCTGGCCGGCCTGTTGCACTATCCCAGCCGCGACGGCCTGCTGATCGATTACGAGAACGCCACGCGGCAGATTCGCCACCGCTTCGACCGCATCTTTGACGAAGCGTGACGGGAGCCGATCCGAGGCACCCGTTTCGAGATCGGCAGCGGGCCTAGACGTCCGGAGGAAGCAGTTCGGGGTGGCTTTTGCTAAGCCACGCGACGACTTCACCCCTTAACTGCTCTGCTTTGCTCAGCAGGTCGTCCGCGTCTTCGTCACTCACAACGCCGATCTGCTCGTAGACCGTAACCCCCCTCTGTCGCGAGCATCGCTCGATATAGTCCGCGGCCTCTTTCCAGTGTTCTCCAAGAGTGTACGGCAACGAATCAATCGTCCTTTTGTGCCGTGCCCCACCCTTAGGGACTTGGTATCCTTCGGCGCGGAGCGGAACCATGCACAACTGGAGTGCTGCCGCATAGGCATGCTCAAACTTCCCGTCCGCGCTGATGCCGATCGCGCGGGCATCGGATAGTTCCCGAGCGACGACTTGAAGTAATTTCTGGATTTCCGGCAAGGCGGGATCACGCCGTTGCAGCCATCCGTTCCGCAACCATTGTTCTAAGCTCATCCTCCACGTCCTTCCGCGAGGTTTTCCCGGCTCCTCCGATCACCGGGATCTTTTCGCGACGGTAGACCTCCAGCAGGAACGGGTCACCACGCTGATAACGCTCGCAAAATGCGTCGCGCGTGTAGATCGCGGGACTAATGCGGCGTCCCAGCATCTTCTCCGCTTGGCGGAGGGGCCCGGACAGCATCTTCAGCGTGACATTGCCAATCAAGAGAAGATCGATATCGCTCTCCTGCGTCTGTCGATCGCGTGCCACCGAACCAAACACGAACGCCAACTCAATGGAGTCGGTCAACGGTCGAAGCGACTCCCGCAAGACGTTCTCGAAGCGAAGACCGTGATGCACCTCGCGGGCAGTGGCTAGGGCCTCCAGGCTCTCCAGAGCGCAAGGACACGGACTTTCGAGCCCCAGAAGCAATCCCTCAGCCTTTTCAACCACCACGTGATTCCAGTCGATCTTCTCTTCCGCCATCGCCGAAGTGAGCAGTTGGGCACCGATGCGCGCCAGTCGCGGATTGCTAGGCGACTGCAACCATCCCTGGAGTGTCGCCAAAAGAACGGGGCTGTTTCTCATCTGCTCATCCAACGCACACGCGCATGCAATCCTCAAGGCGTCAGGCTCGCTGTCGGACACCAACGGCTTCTCCAACGCCTCGCGCACAGTGGTTTGGGACAGCGCTGCCCTTGTCAGCCCTGTCGCTGCGCCGGATCGAACTAGCCCCGCGCTGTCACTCGCAAGAATTACGACGAGCTGCTCCGTGACGGCCGGATCGCGCTCCGCGGCGTCTTTGAGTGCTACAGCGCAGGCGTGCTTCACCTCATCATTCGCATCCTGCATAAGGGTTCGGAGAAGAACTTGCTTGACATTCTTGCGGCTCACCGCCGCTGACGCCAGCGCCCGCGCGCACGTCGCGCGAAGCGACGCGTCCATGCTGGAATTCAGCGTCTCCCGTAGGCGCGCACGGCATCGGTAATCCGTGAGGACTCGGGAGCTCATCTCCCGTACCAAAAGCTCCTTGAGCGCGAGCGACTGCGTCGGGTCAGCAAGAATGGAAGATGCGCTCGCGTGCCATTTGGCGGGGTCCTGCGAGAGAAGTTCGTTATTGAGATGAAAGACCCGCGTTGGCGCGTCCCCGGCGTTCACGCTCACTTCCCTCGCCGCCACTTCCGTTCGGAAGTTGGCCGGCAGTTGCTCCTGCGCACGCGGCAATACCTCGTCGGCACGCGCCCAGTCGCGAAGGCAATCATACTCGTCGCCGTCGAGCGTGTCTTTCGCGGTTGCCAAGATCAGTTCCACCGTTGAGCATGCAGATTCCTCTAATCGAGTCCCCACAAACCCCTCGAGCACATCAATAACGTCGAGCGTGATGCCGAGCCATCGCGACCTACCCAACTCCGCAAGCGAATCGAAGATGCTGCTGACGAACCGGCGATTGGCGATTGAAGCCCCATCCGACAAGCATCTCAATGCCAGGAGATGTCCGCGCCGAAGAAACCGACCGACAGGGTCCGGATCGTCCAGAATGCTGACGAGAAGCGATTCAGCCAACGGCGGGGACAACTGTGCGGCCACGAGGCGAACGACCTCCGGCCACTGCGGATGAAAGTAATACCCGCGCAAACACCCGGTCACGCCTGGCTCAAGGGAAGCGTCGGCTTCATCGATCACACCGCGTGATGCAAAGTACTCCTGCAATGTCCGGTGAGAGAACGCGAAGAGTCCCAATCCCCGCTCCTCGATCAAGCCAGTCCGCTCGGCGAGGTAGCGGATGATACGGTCGCAGACGTCCTTTGCCTCTTCGAGCGGGTACCCCAGCTTATGCTGCAAGTAGTCCTCGATCTTCTCGGCAATCCACCATCTGGGCGCGAGCGTCCGCTCCGCCTTCTGCATCGACAGCGATAAGTCCGAAAGGAGCCAGCGGAACTCTCGCGCGTCCAGGTCAATGTCTCTGGTATCCTCAAATTTGCCGGTTGACCGTTTGTTGCCCTCCCACGTGTCAAGGAAGACGTCCGCTACCTTTTCGTACAGGTCGACACGCCGACGCGGAAGCACCCCGCCGCGCGCCTCGTTAAGCAACACGAATATCGTCACGATGAGCGGGTTCGACGCGAGGGCACGAACCCGCGGATTAGCAAAGATTGCACGGTTCAATCGCTCCCACACCTCCGCATGGGGTTTGTTCTCGGTGCGGGAGAGTATCCCGGCCCAGTTCTTGGCGAAGCGTTCAAGACGGGCCCGATCATAGTCGCGGATCCGAAACACCGAGAACCCTCGGCTTCGCCAGGGCGTTGAATCGAAACCGGCAGGTCGGGACGTGACGACGTACCGGTTGCTGGGATACTTCTCTACGAAAGCCTGCACGCTCTCGATCAACCGATCCCGCTGCTTGTGGGTGCCGACCTCGTCCAGGCCGTCGAGCAACACTAAGCACCGGCGCTTCTCATCCGCTAACTCTTGCTTGAGCGGCGCTTCGATATCGGGGCATCCGCGCTCCGCCGCACGGGCAGCGAGGAACTTCACAAGATCGACGCCTTCGTCCAAGTCCTGCGCGCGGCAGAAGTCCGGCAGGCGGACGTAAATCGGCGTCTCTTCCGGATCCGCTTCCGCGGCCGATGCTGAATTGGCCAAGAAGCGAAGCAATGTTGTCTTGCCGCCCCCCGGTTCTCCGAGGATGATCGTGCGCTCTTCGGATCGCACACACGCCGTGGCGGGCACGCGACTCCGCCGGCGTCGTCTGAGGTCGCGGAATCGAGGTTCTTGTGGTGAGCATGCCTCTTGGCATTCTCCGCCGCTTCCTCTCTCTCCAACCTCCTCGGCCTCCGGCTCGACGAAAACTTCACGAATGAGTTGTCGCTGCACGCTTGGCATCCCGAACCCGCGAAAATCCACATACGAGGTCTCCTCGAACAGCCACCGCTTGTACCGTGGGATCGCCCCACCCACTACCAACTCGTCCGGCGAAACGCCTAACGCGCCAGCTAAGCGGTTAAGTGTGCCTTGACGGACTCGATATCCATCTCCCGCCACGAGGCGGCTCAATTGCGCCCGCGAGATTCCTGAGCGCTGAACAATCAGCGATTGGCTGACGCCCGATGACTGCATAGCGGAGCGAAGCTGACCGGCATCTAACATTGCAAGCATTCAAATAGCCTCCTCTATGCAATGATGATACCATAATAGTCGCATTTGTCAATAGAAATCATCGCATTGATATTTCCAATGAGACATTCCTAAATGATGATAGATATAACCAGACGTGTGTAGTTACAAAGTACATGAACTTCCAGACTCGTGGGGGGTACGGCACAAGCGTCTCGCGTCGGGAGCCGTCACCGAACACGAGATTACTACTGGTACCGCCGCACCATCACCGCCGAGGCCTGGGCCTGCGGCGTGACGTTCAGGTTGATGAAACTCGTGCCGGGGCCGAAGTCGCCGTTGCGCACCGCGGCCACCGGACACAGAGGGTCGGCCGTCGTGTAGTTGAGAACGGGAAACAGATGGTCGTGCTCGAGAGCCAACAGGCTGGCAATCAGCTCCACCATGCCGCTGCCGGCGCCCAAGTTGCCGAAATAGCTCTTGGCGGCCGTCACGGGCAGCGGGCTCTGCCGGCCGGCAAAAACCTCGCCGATGGCCGCGGCCTCTTCCGTGTCGCAGGTTCGCGTGCTCAGCCCGTGGGCGTGCAGATGCCCCACGTCGTCGACCGTTGCGGCCGCGCTCTGAAGCACGCCTTGCAGCACGTTCTGCATCGCCCGGCTCCGCTCGGCCACGAGCCGCGGCCCGGCCGCCGAACTGGTGGCCGCACTGAGCACCTCGCCGTAGATCGTCGCGCCGCGGGCCTGAGCGTGCGTCAACTCTTCCAGCACGATGGCGCCGGCCCCTTCGCCGAGCACCATGCCTTGCCGGTCGCGATCGAAGGGCCGGCTGGCCGCCGCCGGATCGCCGTCGCCCAGGTTGACTTCCTCCTGCTGCACGGTATGGACCATCTTCATCAGGTGCAAGCGGGTGCCGGTGGCCCCGACCAGCATGGTTTCGGCGCTGCCGCGGAGGATGATATGAAAGGCCTCGCCCAGGGCGGCGTTGGCGGCCGCTTCGCGCATGGTGAGCGAATTGTTCGGCCCGCGGAGGTCGTTGTAGATGGCCAGGTGACTGGCCGGCATGTTGGGCAGATACTTCAACAGCCAGAGCGGCGACATCTTGGTCATCCCCTCGCCGCCCCAGCGAGAGAAGCGGAACCGCCCCTGCTCATCGAGACATTCGATGATCCCGGCCGTGAACTCCTCCGGAATGGAGAGCATGTAGTCGGCGCCGAAGGAGATGCCCGTGCGGTCCGGGTCGAGCGAGCCGAATTTCAGGCCGGCATCGGTCAAGGCACCCTGGGCCGCCGCCACGCCCATCTGACACTCCCGGCACATCACCTTCAAGCCCTTGCGGATCGCCTTTTTCTGCTCCTTGTCCAGGGGGCCAAAATCGTCGATCTCGCCGGTAAACTGCCGGGCCTCGCCGCCAAAGCGGACCGGCAGGCCGTCGGCTTCGCCACACTGTAGCGGCCCCACGCCGCTTTGCCGCTCGGCGAGCGCCTGCCAAAGGGCCTCTTTGCTGTTGCCCAGCGGCGAGACAACCCCGATGCCTGTGATAACGACTCGTCGCGCGCTTGAACTCATGCGGTCACCATTCTTGATCTGACGGCGGCTCTCTGCCGGGTGGAACCCCGTTAAGGGTTTCCCATTTTAGCCCACTAGCCTTTTTGAGTCGAGGCGAACTGAGCCCGGGAAACGCCCGTGCGGACGCGGCTGCGGCCGTCGGCTGTCAAGATGGGTAAGTTGTTTAGCCGGTTGCCGCGTTAGGACGCTGAACGGCTCGGCGGGCAAGCCGGCGGCGAAACGTCCCGCTGTCGGACCGCCAGAATCCATCCGGCAACGCGTCGCTGGATACCCCCTTCCCTGTGCCGTATAATAGCCCCCACGGCGACAAAGTCCCGGGGATGGCAACCCCGGGGCGTTTTGGGTTCTGCCATCCATACCAACTCAGTGACAGCCGGCAAAAGGAGGATCGACTTGCAGGAGCGGCGCTGTTTCGCCCGCGAAGCGATGGCGGCCCTGTTTCAGATCACCGTCGCCGAGCCCGATCCCGTTTACGCCGGACAGGCCGCCGCCGCGGCCCTGGACCAGTTGGAACGCATCGAGAGCCGCTTGAGCCGCTTTGTGGAAACCAGCGATGTTTTCCGCATCAATCGGCTGGCCCCGGGCGAGACAACCACGGTCCATCCCGACACGTTCGAATGTCTGCGGATTGCCTTGCAGGTTCAAGCGGCGACCGGCCGGGCCTTCGACGTGGCCTATGCCTCGGCAGCGAGGCCGGACGAGGGGCCACCGATCGAGTTGATCGAGCCCGGCTGTGCGGTCCGCGTGTTGGCCGACGGAGTGCAGCTTGACCTGGGCGCCATTGGCAAAGGCTTCGCCTTGGACCGAATGGCCGCTCTGCTGGCCGAGTGGGATATCCGTGCCGCGCTGCTTTCAGCCAGCACGAGCAGCCTGCTGGCCTTGGCCCCGCCGCCCGGCGAGCCGGGCTGGGCAATCCACGTCGGCCCGGATCGCGCCCCCCGGCGCCTTTGGCTGGCCAACCGGGCGATCGGCGCTTCCGGCACGGCGGTCCGCGGCGCCCACATCATCGATCCCCGCACCGGCCGGCCGGCGGAAGGAAAGTTCCGCACCTGGGCCCTGGCCGCCACGGCCGCCGAGGCCGATGCTCTCTCCACGGCCTTCATGGTCATGGCCGACGACGAGGTGGCCGATTATTGCCGGCTCCACCCCGGCATCGAGGCGTATCTGCTCAAAACGCCCGCCGGCGAACTGCTCACCATGGCTTCGTGATCCGTCCGGGCGAGTCATATCCGTCCCGGAGGGACGGTTGATAGTAGCCCAGTACTTTAGTGCTGGGAAGACCGTCGAAACAAAGATGTTGTCCGTCCCGGCGGGACGGTTGAAGTTATGTGTCGCTCCCCGTCCCGGAGGGACGGTTGAAGTTATGTGTCGCTCCCCGTCCCGGAGGGACGGTTGATAGTAGCCCAGCACCTCGGTGCTGGGAAGACTGGCAAAACAAGAAGGTTGTCCGTCCCGGAGGGACGGTTGAACCCTTATTTCGCAGCCCGTTTTTCGCTTCTCCCCTGGGCCGTTCACGGTCCTTGGCCGCCGTAGGCGGTGTTAGGCCCGGGCGTTTACGCCGGGTTCCGGCTTTGGAGTGCGGCAAAGGAGGCCCGTGAAACGGGCCTGACAATCTGCCGGCGCGGAATCTCCTCTGTACCCGGCGTGAACGCCAGGCCGATTACCGCTACGCGGAAAGAGCCGTGAACGGCCCTCGGAACACAACGGCCCGCTTCCCGTGCTTGCACCGCTGGAACGCCCTTCGGGCGAGTCCCGGAGGGACGGTTGATAATAGCCCAGCACCTCGGTGCTGGGATAACCGTCAACACAGGAAGGTTTTCCGTCCCGGCGGGACGGGTGAAACGTTATTTCGAATCCCGTTTTTCGCTTGTCCCCGGGGGCCCAGCGAACGTGACTTGCGTGCAACAACGAGGCGTCCGCGCCCGCACCAAAACTGGTCGCCAGACGATCTATTACGGCGACTCTACCGGGCCGCGGCAGCAGATTAGCGGAAGCCACGGCGATTGTGGAAGATTCCTTGCCCACAGCGCCCGTCGAATGACGCGGGCGCGATCCGACGACAATTCGACGCCTCGGTCGATGTGACCGAGGAAGGTTAACCGGGATATACTCGTTGCCAGAGTACGAGTAGATGAGACAGCCACCTCAGTTATAAGGTCCAACACAAGAGTCAGCCACGAGGGTAACGAGTCGGCTGGATTGCCTTGCTTAGTAGTGGTTTGCGCTATTCCTATCGCGCCTTCTCAACGGCTAACCTCATTGCATCCCTGACCGGATCGAGGCCATATTCGATCGATTCAGGACTGGGCAGAGAATCGTCTCTGAATCTCGTCTGCAGGGTGCCAAGCGTTGATCTGCCCGCGCTGCTTCGCCCCCATCGACTAGACCGCTGCCGCGCGAACGCCATTTTTCGGCCCAAACAGTCACGACGCAGCATGCCCAGCGTCATGTTGATCGGTCCGCGCGGCCGCGCTGTGCCGCTTGGCAGTAGACGGATCACCCGGAAAAACGTCCACGAGATGGTCCGGAAAAAGAAGGCCTAACCTACCATCTTTGAGATTGATCCCAAGATCACGTTTCTCCGCGATGCGTTCCACAAACGTCTTTACCTTCTCCTCAAGACAGGAAAGCAAGTACTGAATTAGCGCATCAACGACAGCGAGTTCTTCGTTCACTGCACCCATTCCTACCGACCGATGTGCAACTCCGATTGAACGGTCCCACATTGTCGAGTACTGTATGAACACGGGAACGGTCCCGTTGAAATAGAGATCGTTGAATCGCAACTTGTCTATGGCGACATTGCCGTGCAGGAGGTCGTTTCTCTCGTTTACTAGGGTGTGGTAGCGCTTACAAGCGTCCGCCCCATAGTCAACAGCCTTCCCAAATCCCGCGCAGTTGTGGGACAAGCTCCGTATGCGGATGTCGATTGGCTGTCGAATAGCATTCTCTCTCAGACGCTCGTCGTTCTTCAATTCCGGCTTCATCAACAGGTATAGCAATAAGTTGACGAAGGCCTCAGCCATCACCGGCAGCATCGAACGCACGCCGAAACACAGTCCAAACGCGCGGCTATACTTCTCAGTCTTTTCCTTCCAGGCGCGCTCAAACACCCGTGCGTCCGGTTGGTCAGGGTAACCGGGAACCGGGTCATTCGCGGTGTCAATGCCAAGGGACGACAGTTCTTTGCGCAATCCGCTGACGGCTTGCCTGAGTCTCTGATACGGGTTAACGAACTCGGCCCAGTGTTCAAGCTGCTTCCGGATCTTGCCCATTTCCGATCCGTTCTGGGCAAATTGCGTCTTCATTTGTCCCAAGAACTCATCCTTCTCCGCCTCCCCAGCCTGGTCCAAGCCAAATATCCATACCTCCGTTCTGAAGCTCATTCCTTGACTCGATAGGAATTGCTCTTTCGAACGAAGAAACCACTCCCAATGAACGAGGTTGTCGGAATCGTTCGACCTCAGGAGGCTCTGAACACCGTTCGGTGCGCCAAATCTTGCCCCAAAGTAGCAATACAAGTCTACAGGGCGTATTTCGTTCTTGAGAACCTAGCGAGTTCCGACTTTGAGCCTCTTCCCCTGGAACATTTCTACGATGTCCTTCGGGTGAACAAACTCGAGTCTAATTACAAAATCCGAAGGCAGATTCATGTCCATGACCCATTTGCGTTTGCGCGGTCGTCACCGGGCTGATGTGAAAGACGCGACGAGCGGAAACTAAGTGCGGTTGCCGCCGTGCCAGTTTAGTGCGCTCGCGCCGCGTTTTCAAGAAGCATCTGTTTGTCAAGGTCTGGGCTACCCCGACGAGCGCAATTCGTCTTCGCTGCCCGGACGGATCTTTGCTTCGGTGCGACACCCCGACGTAGTCTGACTCGGCGGCATTGGGCGCCTCGGCGGCGCACGCCGACGCACGTTGGCTGTTTCCGTTTGGAGGCGGAGGTAGCGACACGCCGACGCGATCCGCTGCATAACCCACGAACAGGCGACTGAAAATCTCAACTGCTCATTACGCGCGAGGCAAGCCAACGAACAACCGCGTCAGGCATCGGCTCACCCCTGGCCGGGTGGCTGATTTCTGCCTTTGAAATGCGCGGCTCCTCGCATTACCATCTCCAATGGTGGACTGCCCGCCCAAACGCGGCAGCGACCCGTTCGGCAACTCTGGCGGTTCGCTGGGCTCGGGCCGCGCTTCGATCTTTGACAATTAGATCGGGTATTACGACGCAGGGGAACGTGTCGCCTGACGCGAGCCCAAGACTCCTTTTTTGCCGGTCTCCCGCTGGTCGGCCTGGCGCCACTATCGATCTGAGCCGCTATCAGCGAGCATTCCGCAGTCGCGGCTGCCCGCTTTCTCCAGTCACCCCAGTTTCGAGGCCTCCGGGAAATTGGAAATCCGCGAAACTGCTGACCAACTGCTCGCCATTGCCGTAACCGTTCACGGGTCGGCGACCGTAGAAGCGGCGTCTCGCCGCTTTGTGCGGGCGAATAGGCCCGGATAACGCCGAGAAACGCGGCGAGACGCCGCGTCTACGGGGGTGTGAACGGTTAC
>Ga0181520_10005726_pt1 | contig 19570 bp, 23 predicted proteins | sample PEATcosm2014_Bin_29_FD_132451 | JGI IMG/M metagenome (GOLD analysis project Ga0181520, IMG submission 132451) | Peatland microbial communities from MTU Mesocosm Facility, Houghton, MI, USA - PEATcosm2014_Bin02_30_metaG | ecosystem: Environmental > Terrestrial > Soil > Wetlands > Peat | place...
CACGAGTTCTTTATAGGGGGACTCATCGCAGGTATCCATTGTATAGCTCCGATAGTGTACGAGGACAGCATTGACTTTACGTTTCTATGCTTAGTACACGTTTCCCTTTTGGACTATTAATGTAGAGTCCAGGATTTCGTGTGTATATCACTTTTATAGTCCTTGCGGCGTATATGTAATTATGTCTCCCCCAAAGACAAAAAAGATTCGGAACGTCAAAACCTACCTTTCGCTCCTGGAGAAAGCCGGCCGCTCTCCCAGTACGATCAAAATCTACAATAACATATTCGTATATTTCGCTCGTTTTCTTGATGTGCCCCTAGATGATCTGCACATGCACATGACTGTCGAAAACCTCCTTGAATACCTCGATAGTGATTATGTGAAGAAATTGCGCCCGAATACCCGGCGGCTCATGCTCACCGTACTTTCACGATATATGCAGCTTAACGGCGTGGATTTCGATGAGATGGAATTGAACATTGTAAAAACCCGAAAATCGAATGTCCGATATGATAAGCCGCTTGAATATGCGACTTTGCAGAAGATGATGGACCTTGCCGATACTCTTATGAAAGCGTACCTCTCGTTCCTTGTCTCTACCGGGTGCCGGGCTGGGGAGACTGCGCAGCTTCTTTTATCGGACATTCAGGAAACGGTTGTCATCATTCGGCCGGAGATCGCCAAGAATGGGCACGGCGGCAAAGTATTTCTCACGGCAGAAGCCCGGGAATATCTTGACCTCTGGTTAAAGGAACGGCCTGCATGGATCGAAGAAGCAAACAAGAAATCGCTTAATTTATATCGTCCCCGTCCGGCGCAGGATAATCGCCTGTTCGCGTGCTGTTATAATAATCTCCTTAATCGGTTCCAGCACCTCTATGATGCGGTAGACGGAGAGAGCACCCCGACATGCAATTACGACCGCAGGAAGATTACCCCTCATTCCTGCCGCGCTTATTTCCGCACTCATGCCGTGAAAACAATGCCTATGGATCTTGTCGAATACCTCATGCGGCATACGGGATACCTGACCACCGAATATGTCCGTATGAGCGATGAGGAACGTGAACGGGCTTTTCATAAGGGCGAATCCGCGCTCTATATCACCAGGGCAGATCACCGGATCCAGACCGGGAAGCTGTCGGAGCTTGAGCGGGCCAACGCTGAGCTTACAAAGCGGTTAGCTCAAGTCGAACAGGTCCAGCAGGAAAAGACCACTATTCGGGCAGTGGGACCCGAATATGTCCGGGTTGAAGATGTCGAGCGGCTTGTTCGGGAAGCAGTAGCAGCAGAAATTAAAGATAAAACGTAATCGTCCGGCAGCCGCTAAGCGGTCCGTATTACATTATATCGTACGCAAAATGGCGGAAAATAAAGAGTGAAAAATTATAACAATAATCTATCGATTTTTTTCAGCAGCTCATATTTCACTGTTTCGTCCTTTAAGTGTTTTTTTATTAATGGATACCCTCTCTCTGAATTTTTTATAAGGTCAATGATATCAATGGGTAAAACGGGAACCCCCTTTGATATACTCTCAAAAGGAGCGAACTGAACAAATAAATTTTTGAATATCACTCGATAAAATTCATCATCAAACATCTTCTTTGGTTTCGTCTCTACTATTACGGTACCGAGATAATTGCTTTGGGACTTCAATCGATAGTATTCACCATTATCCCACCGAATACCCCATAGGATCTGTTTGCACGAAAAATATAATTGAGAGAAATATTCTCCCTTAATTTTCAGATCTTTGTTAGATCCTTTCAATAGAAGATGATGAACCCAACCTATGGCCTCGTGAAGATATCCCCATCTCACCAAAATATTCTCAATTTGTTCAATATCAGGTTCGCTGAATGTAGGGGAGATAAATAATTCACTTTGTGAAACGAATACTAAAAAACCATAAAAAGTGAATTTCAGAACTTTTCTTCCCACGTTTTTCTCATTTATTTGTGTCGAAACCTCTAAAATACCGTCACCAATCAGTTTTTTACAAGTTTTATGGATGGTTGAATAGTCCTTCCTCATAGACTCGGCCAAATCATAGGCACTCAAAGGATCGGAAGACGTTGCAATTTTGTTTAGTATAATACCCTCATTTTCGGAATATTTCATAGTATGGCTCATAATACCAATATATGGTCATGTTTCACATATATAGTTTACAGTCACCATATCTATTATGGAACGTGACTCTACCACAGTATCACTTCATAAAACGACTGTTCAGCGGTTGGGCGAGATTGGCAAGTTCAACGAAACCTATGATGATGTCGTTAACAGGCTCATAGCGAGTGTTGACGATAAGCAGGAGGGTGATTGATGAGTTCTTCTGTCCCCGCGATTTCCTCTTCTATAGACCCTATTTCATACAAAACGGGTCAAATCGCACAAAAAAAAAATGTAATCCATCAAGCCTCGGACTTACGGAGATGTTCAGTGATTCCGATACGGGTACACGATACCACCCTTCCTCATCTCGATCTTTACGAGAAGATCCTTCTTGACGAACTTCTCCGACAAGGCAGGGCAGTGATTGTATCAGAAAACCAGACCGTACGATCGAATTGCGGGAAATTCCAAGGGGAACGGCTATGAGATACCACGGCAGCCCGAAACAAACAGCCGAGTGCATCATGAGACAGGTTCAGGCCGGAAAGATCCAGACCCCTGGCCAGTACGTCAATCTTGTTTCCATGGTAAATGCGCTGCCAGATAGGCTTCGTATGTGGACCTGGGAGAAGCTCGAGCAGGAAATGGGGAATGAACCGGTCAAATATCTTCAACAATGGTACGGATCTCAGGAGGTGACGACATGATTCAAGATGCAAAAGGGGTGATCGTCATTCGAGGCGAGTGCGCAAACCTGTACCAGGCAATCTGGGAGATGGTTGATATAGCGAGGGGCTATGGGCAGGCTGTCGACGTGATTATTGAAAATGGAGAGGATTTAGACGACAGTGAGTGGCTAGACGATGAAGAGGAGTGAGTGATGCCAGAAGTCATCACCACCCGGCTACTCTATCCGGACAGTATCGAGATAGGAACTCCTGGTAAGGGCGGCTGCCTGAAGATTCATTTCGATAGCGGCGATCTCACCGAAGCGCAGAAACGGATCGAGAATGCCTGCGCAGCCAGACAATACCTTCTTACCAAACTTTCACAGGGAGGTGCCAACGGATGACCGGGACCATATCAACCGAAGCGGCCTTGGCGGACACAAAAACACCTGAAGCCGTTGTGGCTGCCTTGAACCATTCAGTTGCCGAACATGCGGCAGAGCAACCGGCACCGGTTCCTCAGGAAGTCTTGGAATATGAATCTGCACACCCGGATTTTTTCCCACCGGGAACAACAACGAAGTACAAGATCGAATATCTCAAAATTGTATCGGCCAAGCAGCGCGACACCAAGATGCAATGCCAAGAGAATTTTCAAAAACTGGACGATGCGACTGTTCAGCAATCAGAGACCCGGAAACTTCGTGACAATGCAATCGCTGTCCTGAAGGCCGGTAATCCTCTTAATTTCCTTCTCGACGGGTTCCGGTACAATCATGCAGGTCACGAGGAAAACGCCAGGGCAATCATCTATGCATTCTGCGCACAGTCCAGCGTGACTTCGAAGGGTATCCAACCCGAAGTCACCGGTTCGAAAGGATCCGGAAAGTCTCACTCGATTGTCAGCACCCTCTTCCTGATGCCGGAAGCGTATGTCTGGGATTCTGGATTCTCTCCGAAATTTCTTTACTATAAACCGCCGCCACAAGGATGCATTATTTACATTGATGAGCGTCTATCCGATGAGCTTGTCAACCTGGTAAAGAAGATTATGTCGAATTTCCAGAGAGAAACCCGTCACAGTACCCTTGTTGAGAGGAAGCCAGTTGAACTCGTTATCCCAAAGCGGATTGTAATAATGGGATCGACAGTCAACGGTGCCGGTGATGATCAGTATAACGACCGGACCGTGCAGGTCGGGATTCTTAATACTCCGTCGGATGATGAAAAATATTACGAGTTCGAATCCCAGCGCCGTGCCGAGGGCCGACCCGAGTTCCAGATGAACGATCATATCCAAACGTGTCGGGCGATGATGAAACACATCCGGGAGCGTGAGTTTGTCGTAACCATTCCCCGGATACGATTCGCGTACCTGCATGACAAGCGCCTGATCAATATACTGTTCGATTTCGTGGAGGCTTCTGCGATTCTCAATTACATGCAGCGGAAGTTTACCGAAAAAGACGGGGTGGTTACGGTAACACCAAACCAGGAAGACCTTACTGCGGCCCTGAATTTTGAAATGTTCCGCATGAACAACGGTGACGTCGAGGGTAGGCTTACCCGGGCTGAAACCGCATTACACCAAAAGATACAGGAAGAGATTAAAAATGATGAACGAGAGTTTAACGAATCCGATATCGCCATCATTTATGGCAAGTCACAGAACGCAATCAGAAAACTGCTGTATGGAGACGGTGGGAAACAGAATGATATTGCCGGCGGCCTCATTGATAAGACTCCTGGATGGTACACGATCGCACAATCGCAGGATCACGATTCCAAAGGTATCAACATTATACGTGCAAAGAAGGTTCAAACAGGGCTCAGAGGTGCGTATGCTGTCTTTGCAGAATGAACCCTCCCTGAACCTATCCATGAACCTTCCATTAACGTCGTGGATGAACCTTATTAACTATATTTGTGTGTGTATACGTTTAGAGAAGGTTCATGCCGGAAATATCGCCATTTTGACCCTTTTCTTACACTTCCCGGAAAAAAGGTTCAAAGGTTCATTGGCGACGAACACCGGGGTGATCTGATGACTCAAAAATGCTCAATTTGCAAGCATCCGAAAGCAACCGAGATTAACCGTGCTCTCATAAAAGGCGACTCTATCCGTGACATTGCGTTACAATATAATGTTGGGCACATGTCCCTCCACCGGCATCAAAAGGCAGGCCACATACCTGCGACTATTGCCAAGTTTGAGGAGGCAAAGAAAATCGCACAGGGGGAGGATCTTCTTAGATATACAAAAGCCCTTCTCGGCAGAACGATTTCGTATATGAATCAAGCAGAGTCTGCCGGAGATCTGCGGACTGCCATCAGCGCGGTTCGGGAAGCACGTGGGTGTGTTGAATTGCTCGGGAAGGTTACTGGCGAGCTCTGCACAAACGCACAAACCGCCATCCAGGTCAATACTACAGTCAAACCGGTTGAACCCCCGAGAATTGAGCTCCCTCCTGAAGCGTTGAAAGCCATTGGAGATTTGCTTGCAAAGCATTACCCGGCAGCGTCGCCTAAATATGGTATAATCGAGGATACATCGGAATACTGAAACTACCTATCCAGAATTGGAAAGGTCGGACAACTAGATCGCGAAATCTCTTACGGAAATCAGCAAGAGTTATTGAACCAGCTCCGTCGAAAATAAGCCAAATCCAATATTGGAAGAGATCGAAACTCTATTAACGTTAATAGAGTTTCGATCTTTTTCGTTTGTAAACGACACCAAAGTAGGATTTGAATAACAGAACTCTGCTGCTTTTTCACTTACGAAACAGATCCTTTACCAAGAACTCAGATAATTGCATAGTATCAAACGAACTGGTATTAACCTCAAAGTCCGGACTTTATGTTACGCGGCTTAATCTCCCATGGGGACATTTTATCACAGACGGATGGTGCGTAATGAGTGAATGAATGTGGGTATTGGTATTGGTATTGAAATACAATTTTGCCCTCATGAGAATCGGTAACAGATAGGCTTGGATTGCGATTCCATGGGCGCTGTTTTTCGATCTAGTCTAACTCTCCTCAGCAGAATTTAGCAGTGATGGCCAAATTCTCTAAATTGTTTTCTGAATAAAGTGAGCCTAGATTTTGTTTTTTATAATCGAATTAAATATAAAAATAAATATGGTCCAAAGGAAAAATGATTAAACTATGACTGATTCACTCTTTCTTAATTTTGGAAAAAGCGTACAAAGTCACGACGGGACCTGGTATAGAAAGATTGAACATCTTGGAACTGGAGGGAATGCAGTCGTTTTTCTTATGTTAGCTACCTCAGGAAATAACCACGGATCCCTATTTGCATTGAAAATGTTTCGTCGTTTCTCGATTCTAACAAGAAGAGAACGATTTATGGAGGAAATTAATTTTTTGATAGGGTGTAATCATGCATCAATAACTCCCGTATACGACTATGGGATGTACTCCTTTCCAGGAGCACCGAATGAAGTATTCCCGTTTATGATAACAGAATATCTCCCTGTAACACTTGACGACGCAATTAAAACAGGAAGTGTGAAAAAAATTGATAAAATATCATACATTTTGCAGGTTCTTTCAGCGTTAAAATATCTTGAAACTAGGCAAACTCCAATAGTCCATCGAGATGTAAAGCCAAAAAATATTTTCATTAATGGTCCTTCGTGTATGCTAGGAGATTTTGGTCTTATAAAGTCTGTAGGTGATGTTGAAGATGATCGTAGATTACTTACCGAAAGCGGGGAAGCTACTATGCCATTCAAATATAGAACTCCCGATTTAATCCGGTATGCTAACGGCGATATAGAAGATATAACTCCGAAGAGTGATGTTTTCCAATTGGGATTAATTGCGGCGGAACTTTTTACGGGAAGAAATCCACAAATTACAGCAAATAGTATTTTTGATCCATTACAAATGAATCAAGTCGGTCATATACCCGGTAAATATGGAAGACATATAAAAAGGTCAATTGAAATGATGTTAATCGATAATCCAGATGAAAGACCGAGTGCAGGAGAACTAATAACTGAATGGCAGAGCGATTTTGAAAATGTCGCTGGAGATATTAATACTCTCGAAGGCCGGGTTTTTCGAAAAAGTTAGATAGAATAATCCGCCCGATTATGCATTTTTTTCTTTATATAATCCCTTCAAACACAAATTTCGGAAGATAGTTTTTTTATTCAGGAATTATCATTTCTTTATTATTCATAAATTTCAATAAGCAAATTTAACAACAAGGGAATTTCATGGTTTTAAGAGCCTTTAATACTAAGGATGGGACAGAAGTTGATCCGGCGCCCGGATTACATGGAATTTGTTTAGAGTGCGATAAGGAAGTTTTCTCAAAGATGTATAATCCGGATTATCGACATTCGCATTTCTCGCACTATAAAAGTGAGGGAAACGATGTTTGTCCGGGAGATAAATGGGATAAGAAATCAGAATGGCACTATAATTGGCAAAAGTCCCTATCACCTCCGGATGTCAAAATAGAAGTTCGTATAAAATGCGACAATTATTTAAAACGCGCCGACATCCAGTTGAAAAATGGTCGAGTTGTCGAAGTTCAGAGATCATCAATGCCTTCACTCGAATTATTACATCGTGAAAAATTTTACGGGGATATGTTTTGGATCATTCATCCTGATTTATCTCGCAGGGAATTATGGTTAGGGTACAGTGATAAAACGTTCTTGATGGACATATCAGCCGCACCATTAAAAGATGGATCAATTAAAATTGACGGGCTATGTATTGGACAAATGCTCTGCAATCGAGAAGAAAACTGCTTAGAATGTCCCCGTTTTATCCAAAAAGACGACTTTATTCAACAATGTTTAAAGGATTGTATCCATCCTCAAACAATCCTTGATGAACGAATAAAAATTCTCGATGACCAAAAAATGAAGATTGAATTGGAAAGAAGAAACCTTGAATTAGAAAAGAGAAAGCGAATTCAATTATGGGAAGATGCCCAACGTAAAACAAAAGAAGATCGAGTGTTATTATCCGAACAATGGAAAGCTCAAAAACAAAAAAAGTTGGAGATACGAGAGAAAACGAAGCAAGCACAATTGAGAAAATTAGAAAAAGAACGCGAAAGGAAACAAAATGAACTAAAAAATAATAATCCTGAAGAAAAGCGAAAAGAATGGGATGAAAAGGATAAGTCTTGGAGATCTTGGCACGAAAAAATTTGTGGTATTAATTAAATGCTATATTAACCCGGTTGCGCCCATCCGCTATCTGGTACATCCACTTTCACACCATCCTCTCCCCTTTTTATTAATCTGGATTCACGATCCGGTATCATGAAAACTCTCTGGTGTTGCCGACATAACAAGCTCCCCGACTGCTTGAAACCCGATCACGATACGGCTTTGCGTCCGTGCGAGGGAAAGGACTGTGAAAAATGGAGAGACGACGGCTTTGACTGCCTTCACCTTACCCGGCAACAGGAGAGAAAAGAGGTACCGCCGGGTCGCAGGACACGGATCTAATCCGGGGATAACCTGGCAATCCGGGCGGTAATATTAGAGATTTAAAAAATTAATACACATTGAAGGGATTTCCTTCCCTTCTGTGTTTTGTCCCGTTTTCTTCCTTGATGAAACCTACCAGAGGTGTTGAGTCTGGAAAACCTCCATCCTGAAGCGCCTTTGCCAAATCAGAATGTTTCATCGCCAGATTTACACTTTTTCCGGGTTCCAAGAATACGGGGAAATCCACTACTCCGGGGAATTTGACTGGAACCACCGTAACATATTCGGTGTTCGGTAGTTCAAATCCCCATGATGTGATCCTGATCGGATCGTCACCAGCATTTGTGCACTTAATCCCAACATAATGTTCATGCGAACCGGTTACATGAGTAGATTCATTTGTTCTGTTGACTGTCCATGTGTTGCCGCGTCCTAGATAGGACTCGAATTCGATTCTGATATCAGAAGTCATAATACTTCACCTGTTTTGTTGAAATTCTTACACAATCCGGGGGAGTGAATCCCATCTCATGTAAAATGAGGCATACAAACCTCAGTAGTCCACGTCAGTACATGGAGCAACCAACGGAGTATAGAATAGGGAGTCTATAAAATCTTCTGGATGCGCAGGGAGAAAGTGTTAATCCTTCTGCATCTGTCCGCAGTCGGGGCATATTCACTTTCACTGCCCTTTTAAATTACTACAAAGGGATTTATTTATTGGTTATTTTCGAAGTCATCGCATAATTTGATAAATTCCTCTGCGCGATAAATATAGGTTTCAAAGATTTCCTTTTTAGTATTATTTAAGAGATTAATAGTAAAATATTCAGACGGTGGAATACAAGAAACTTGGTCATAATGGGACTCAAGAAGAGAGAATACTGTAACATAACCTTTGAGATCGTGAAGAAAATCCTTTTCTTTTTGAGACATTAAATCCCAATAATCGCCTGAATGAAACATATCATAAGATATCAGAGATAATTGGGCAAATTCGATAAGTTTAAAAAAGAATTCGTTTGGATGATCATCTATTTTTTTTAAGGAATCTTTAATATTGTTTTTATTAATTTCCACAAGGCTTTTTGTGAGTTTCATATCATACCTTAAGGAGACCAAGAGATTTTTAAAATCATTTTTCCTTTTATACGATTCAGTATAATAGACGATATAAAGAGCAATTAGAAAAGAGCAGGTTATGGGTATGATCAGACTCATCGTATTTAAGAAATAATCGACATCAAAAATTTGGTTTGTAACATTTTCGAGCATAGATAATTACATCCAATCGATCAGATGAAATCCCATTTTTTAACCATTGCTTCGATACGTTTCATAGATTCTTCGATGTTATCTAATCTTTGATCGGCACTTGGCACTATTGAATTTATCTGGTTACTTTGTATTGTTGAATTTGCATCCTGTCTGTTATCCAGAATACCATTTACGGCAAGGTCTAATCCTAAAAAGTAAACACCCAAACCCAAGGCAATATAGGTTGGGCCGAAAATCTGAACAGTCCCCATTGTGGCAGTGTAATATACTGTTAAGACAAGACCTGCAATTGTTAAGAGGACTCCTGCTGCTATTTTAGTTCCATCCATAACGCTATCACCTAGTTTAATCATTGACGCTCATTAGTCACAATAATTTTCTGATTTATTGGACAATTCAATCCGGTAACATCATCCCGCCCTCATCGCAAAATTGCTAAGGATTGTGCTCCATACATGCCGGATGCCATGATCTGCATTAAATAAGAAAATATATCGTTACCAAGATGAAACGAGGGATTATGAGATATCTCCCGTTTGTCCTTTTATTTTTTGCCGTCATTATAACCGCAGGATGTGTCAATTTTAATAATTATGCCAATGCTGTACCTACCCAGACATCGGAGACAGCTTCAACACTGACAGCCACACCCACACCCCAGATTGTTTATATCACTGTGATTGAAACCCCGACCACTTCCCCTCAATCAGTATCATCCTCATCTTCTTCTTGTGTTGTTGCAGGATCTGGGGATACAGTAAGTGTTGTTTATACCGGAATGTTTGATAACGGAACAGTTTTTGATACAAATGTTAACTTGACCCCGCTAACTTTCATGGTCGGTGCAGGACAGATGATCCCCGGTTTTGATGCAGCAGTTCTCGGGATGAGGGTGAACGAGAAAAAGACCGTTACCATCCCTTACACACAGGCATACGGGGCCTATAATCCACAGCTCGTTGCAATAGTGCCATTAAGCCAGTTCCCTGCACAGCAGACTCTTCAACCCGGTGAGAGATTGTATATGCGATCACAGGATGGCAGTACAAGGGCTGTTACAGTCGTCAATGTCACCTCCGCTGGTGTAGCCATAGATGCTAATTCCCAACTAGCCGGGCAGGATCTCACGTTCAATATTCAAGTTGTTGATATTAAATGTCCAACTGGTGTCTGATTACGAATAATTGTGAATTACTGAGATAAAATGACAAACGAAACTTTAACGGTCTTAACTACCACTAATGATCCGGTTTCAACATTTATTCTTACTTTTGCGAATGTAATTCTTGCTGTTGCAACAATTGGACTTTTATATTTCTCATATATGCTTTATATCGAAACTAAAAAAATGCGGGTATTGCAAACCCAACCCGAAATATCAATATACACATCCCGGCATCCACGCATTGTGAACTTTATCAATCTGACCATTAAAAATACAGGGCCGGGAACCGCATATAATGTAAAATTTTCAGTAAATCAAGACGTTTATTGTGGCCCAAAACAGATGAATAAGCTATTAAAAGACCTTCCTTTGATAAGAGACGGTTTACAAACTATGAGTCCTAATCAGGAATTTCAATTTTTATTAACTCATTTATTAGACTATTCTGAATCAACAGTACCGAGTTTGGTTATTCTTGTTTCTTATCAGAGTATAGACGGAATCGAATATAATAAAACATACAATTTCGATTTAACCGTTTACTGGGGGTTAATTGGTGAACACGAAGATGATTTACATGAAATATCTGAAACATTAAAGAGTATCAATGAAAAACTTGAGGTAGGAATAAAAGTTAAATCCTAAATTTTATTTGTCGTCGATCACCTAATCCCCTTTTCTTATCCGTCGTCAATAGATATCAGCTCCCTTCACTCAATGGTTTAATTCATTTAACTAATAATAAACCGACGCCTTGTCTTGGATATTCCCGTTTTATCAATAGTACATGAGAATCATATGGAATCGTATGAAACTATATATATAGAATTTTTTTCCATTATAAAATATGGCATCACCACTTGATGAACTGACCCCCAAAGAGCGAAACATGTTCTTTCGGGGAATTGGAGCTGGTATAGTTGGCGGATTATTATCGAATTTAGTGGCCGGGTTTTTAATTATGCTAACAGAAACCGCACACTTCCCCACATGGGTTTATTTGGGGTTATTCGTTATCGTATTTTGTGGATTTCTCTATGCCATTTATTTGATTGCTAAAGGAGTAGAGAATAATTCTTAAAAATCACATTTTTTTAGTTGTTTCTTTGCATCTATCCGCAGTCTGGGCAGATCTTATTGAAGTATAATATTATCCCGCATGAATCTTACTTTATGTAACTAGGTAATTTCCTGACTTGGCATAATTTAATAAAAGCGTGTGCCGTTTTCTTTTTCTTTCTCGGACTTATCGTTGTAGCCGCGGGGTTTCATCCAGAACAGGGTATAATAGCTGAATTGACTAATCAGACATTTACAAGCGGTCTTACTATCTTTGGATTAGGAATTGCCATTGCTTGTGTGGCCGACAATGTATAAAAATTCAATCCGGCAGTATCATCTTACATTCCGGGCAATACTGCCAAGGGATCGGACTCCATGCGTTTTGTCGTTGGATCTTATTCATATGTCCTTATCTCAAATGAGGTAATTCGTGGGCAATTCCACAACAAATAACGTCAATTGCAATCCAACATTGTACACAACGGGGTTTATAGTATGAGCGGAGGGAAGAAAACGACCATCGAGGTGCAGGGGACTTCCATAACTGTTCTTTCAAAAGATCAGGAAGATTACATCTCGCTTACGGATATGGTGCAACATTTTGATGGGGGGAGTGCTCTAATAGAGCAATGGCTAAAAAACAAAGATACCGTGCTCTTCCTCGGAGTGTGGGAGCAGATTAACAATCCGGATTTTAATTCCCCCGGATTCGAGGGAATTAGAAATGAGGCCGGACGGAACAGTTTCTATCTTTCCGCAAAGAAGTGGATTGATGCGACAGGTGCAAAGGGCCTCGTAGCTACTGCCGGGCGGTACGGCGGCACATATGCCCACAAAGACATCGCATTTGAGTTCGGTTCATGGCTTAGCCCTGAGTTCAAGTTATATCTCATCAAGGAGTTCCAGCGCTTAAAAGAGGACGAGAATCGTCGGCTCTCCCTAGCTTGGAATCTCAACCGGACCCTCTCAAAGCTGAACTATCGGATCCATACTGACGCGATAAAATCTCATCTCATTCCAACTGTCATCACCCCAGCACAGGCAACAATGGTCTATGCGAGTGAGGCAGATGTTTTGAATGTAGCGCTTTTTGGCCAGACTGCAAAACAGTGGCGTGACGCCAATCCAAAACTCGAAGGCAACTTACGGGAATATGCGAGCATCGAACAGCTGTTGGTACTTGCGAACATTGAAAGCTTGAATGCCGAGTTTATTCATATGGGATTACCTCAGCCGGAACGGCTTCAGCGTCTGAATGAAATTGCGATCCGGCAAATGCAAACCCTCACTACTGGTGTTGCGGTGCATCAGCTGGATACATCGATTAAAAAAGATGAATGATCAGTCGCGCATAATACAGGTGTAAAGGGTCTGTAAAATCTACGGGTGGCGATGTATTTTTTTCGACTAAATCTTAATGTAACCACTCGAAGACTTGACAGAGCCCAAAGCCTTCCAAAGGGCAACCCTTTTATGAGAGTATCTTCCAATCGACATATTGTGGAAATATGGTAACTGCTGAAGATTTTCGAAGTGCTTTAATTCAAATTTTCAAAGATTCACAACAAAAGGGGATAACATTCATCGATGTTCGTTCCGGGGATTTGCATAAAAGATTAGGTGACTATCCTGGTACAAATCATCGAATGCCCATTTGTTGCTCTGTCATGCGCGAATTCTGTGATACAGAAGACATAACTGTGACGTCTCCCCCTAAAGGCGATGGTGCAAATTTAGTAATTCGTTATTACATTCCTCGAAACATATGATAAATCTTAAAGACTTGAATTATCTTGGTGAATGGTCTCAAAACATGGTTATTGGACTATTATCAGGGCTCATTAGCGGATTTCTTGTTTCTTTCGTATTTATTTTTCCAAGTTACCCCAATGTCGCGTTTCCATTTATGATGCTGTTTTTAGTAATATTCGTAGTGTTCCTTGTTTCAAATGTAATTATTCAATGTTACAGAGAGAAAGTTAACCGTGCTGGCGGAGCGGGTCTCCCTGAAATCACACAGACCCAACCAGCTCATGAAACAATCACCTTTCCTTTATCCGATGCCTCAAAATCCGATATCGATAACTTCTGCAAGTCGGTAATAGCTTGGAAGGTTTCAGCGACGGCGAAAGAAGAAATATTCGAGTTGTTCAGGGACAACCCGTATTATCTCATGGGTTATCTCGCATATATCACAAAGAAGGATATCGAAGAAACCAAAGCACTTCAGAAGAAAATCGTAGCTTTAACTTTAGTAGCATTGATAATTGGTATGGGTACGATGGTTTTTGCGGGGTATTCCATCAATCCTGTTTACATCATACCAGGCATTGGTGTTTATGCCCTTGTTTTTTATGGGGTATATTTAGTGCTGAGAAGACCCCGATGATTTGTTCCCACTCATAATCTGATTATTTCACACCCATTGCACCACGATCCGACTGGCTCCGAATAGCGATGATTTAATTGTGTGTCAAATTTCCTATATTATTCGCAAGGGTCTGATAAGCTTGATCTGCTTGTAGAGCTGGATCGAGCTTCCGTGTTGGGGTTTGAATCACTTCAGTAGAAGTAACATTCAAGTCGATCACTTCATGATCTTCATCTGATGTTTGAATTATATAATTAGGAGTTTGTCCGTCAATGATATTTGATATAGAAATTGTATAATCTGTATTTCTATTCATAACAAATGAAACGTTACCGTTTTCATCAGTGGAACCTGATTGAATGAATTGATGATCTGTCGTAACAATCGAAGCATTGACAACCGGTGTGCCAGTTTGGTCCATGAGGTGAATAGTAACATTATCAGGCTGTGATGAGGTACATCCGGCTATTAAAATAAACGATAATATGACAATAAAAGCCCCTATTTTTAACTCATCTTTTCTCATATTGAAACTATTTTCTTTATCAGAGTCTACACTGTTACTGTTTGAGCTGGCATCTGATCCCATGTTCTACCTTCGAGGACTCGACCCGCTCTTTTCTTGATAACACCGCCCCACTGTTTGAAGAAGAATGGCACCTGCGAGGTTAGGCAGGCATCACGGATATCCCTCACCCACTCTTCCCGCATCGGTCGTGCTCCGGGTCCAGATTCTCCTCCGACAATCGCCCAGTTGATGCCATTTAGATTCAATCCCGGTAGCGGACCAATTAGTGGTTCGAGCGAGAGAAATTTGATCGGTGCGTGTGTTGCCCGAAGATCGTCTATCCTATAAAGATAATCCTCGCACTCGACACTAACACCCAACCAGACATTCTTCGGGATTTTGAGTGTCTCCTCAATTTCCTTGAACCGATCTGATCGTTTGGTGAGTACCTGGAATGTATGCCACGATGCCCGGCTCATGACATCAAACGTTTTCTTGATAAAGGGTGTCGGGACATCCTTGTGGAAAAGATCACTCATCGAATTGACAAAGATCATCTGGGGCTTTCTCCATTCAAGTGGAAGTGAAAGCATCCGTTCGTGTAGAGTTACCTTAAATCCGTCCCGGTAATTCGGCTGTCCCATTGCTTGAAGACGGTGAGACATCCGTTCAGCATAACAATTTTTACAGCCTGGGCTAATTTTCGTGCAACCGGTTACTGGGTTCCACGTTGCTTCTGTCCATTCGATGCCTGAGTTAACTGCCATAGTTTACCTGTCTTTTGGAGGGAATGTTACTTTCACATTATCTCCAAAGGTTCGAATACCTTTTCGCTTTTGACGTTCGTTTGCAGGAGGATTGGCAATAATTTTTCCCTGTTGTTCAAGATGGATCAGTGCCTCCCGATAATTTGAACTGATAAATCTTCTTCCGACATTATGCCGCTCGCAGAGTTCTTTTCTTGATATAGTCATCCCTGCAAACTCGCTGAGCAGCATTTCCTCTAACTCCTCGATCGGCCGTAAATATTCGAATAACAATGCCTGCCTTACGGTCGCAGGATTGTATTCGAAAGAGGGGACGCCCTGGATTTCATTTGAACTCTCTTTTGCCATTATCTCCTTCATAATTTCGTAACCACGGTGATGTTTTGTTGCGAGAATGAGGTGATGACTAGTGCAATTTCGATGGGGGTCTTTGAAACAGAAAGGAAGAACATAGGAGGCACCTGCATCTTTAAGAGCCTCAGTTACTGCTTCAATGATTGTCAGCTCTTTTTCATCTGCAGGCACTGTTTCCAGTTGCTCACGAAGTTTATCTGCACGCTCTTTTCCAAAAAGGGCATCCATATGCTCCGTAACCCTAGGATTCGTGAGGCTTACCTGAATTCTGTTGTAATTGAAAAACAGGATACAATCGCACCCCCAATGTTTGAGAACAGAACCGATGAGCTCTATAGAGACTCCCTTATAGCCCCAAGGATCAAGAAACAGAAGGATGGGGACTAGGTTTTTGTTCTCGAATACTTTTGCAAATCCGATGCCGACCTCATCGTTATACACCGTCGGATGGTATTTCATGGACTCGATTCCAGGCAAGGAATTGATTGTTTTTTGAAGAGATGCAGCATGTTCGGGGTTTGCATCGTTAAATTGTGCCACGAGCATATCTCTCATATCCGGTTCCTGAATTGCCCGCTCCAGTATGAGAATAGGTGTAGATTTTGTTCCATCTTGATAGGTTCCTGGACCAGCAAAGAGATCGATATAACCAATTTTCCCCTTGTATTTCTTTGCCGTAGGAATGATCACCTTCGCCCAAGCCCAGAAATATTTGCGAACGATTTCGGATTTTACCGATGATTGTACTCGCTGTTCTTCGAAAAACTCGTTATTGCTCACATTATCCCTCGTTCGTCATCCTTCAACGATATTTATGCAAACCTGACAGAAATACTTACATCTATAATATTTTAGATTATTATAAAAATGTCTGGTGCGTGTTATGAAAGTGATTTCAGGATGACTATTTCCAATGGGATCCATCTAAATGGATTTGAAACTTGCTTGAATCATGCCACTAAACAAACCAATCCCCTTCACGACTAAAAATAGAAACCTATATTCGACAATGGCAGATGTGTTCAATAGCTTTATCGAACGCGGCCTAAGTGAGTGCCCTTACGTTCCCAAGTTCCCAGAAAGAAATTTTAAAATTTGAGCATATGCAAGAATTGCAGTTAATATTAATAACAGAATTGTTTCAAATACAAGAATTTGGTTGAAAAAGTTTATCGATTTACTCATTTCATCTGAGGATTCACTTAAGGTAAACATATTCAAATCGTAAATATACTTGGCATTTGCGTCTACTGAAATGTTTAACTGATTAAAAAGCTCGCTTTTCTCAATGCAAAATTGAGGCGGTAATTCATGATTATAAAATTTGAGCAAGTTTTCACCGTATACGAAACTCCCCTTGATAGTTTTCCGAAGTCTAAGAAAATCTTTGAACGTCCTACTCCTGTTGCTAGATTTCCGAAGCCTAAAAAAATCTTTGAACGTTCTACTTACATGATCAATATGTCCATCTGTCGAGGAATGATCTAATGACTTCATAAATTTGCTATGTATTTCAATTTGTGCTTCATAACCTTTTACAAATTCTTTTAATGCTTCGATTTGATTCCGATTAAACGATATCCCTACTCGATGTTCGGATCTCCGTTTGGATCCATAATCTTCAAAATGATCTTTTTTGTATAATGTATATGTTATAGTAGAAGCAATATCGAGAAGATATGGAATATATTCCTTTATTTCTTGGCATGTAAAATTATCATCAAAAATCTTAGTATAATTTCTTGTTTTTAGATTAACCAAACCCCTCGATTCGATTGTCTGAACATCAAATTCTGCCAAAAAATCATATTTAGTTTTAATCTCTAAAAATAATATTATCGTACTTGGAATTAATTGCTCGTTATCAAATAGAATTACATAAAGATATGTTTCTGGTTTTTCATCATATATACCAATATAATGATGTTTTATTTTATCAGTTCCATTATAACTCTTAATTCTGCGATAATATGTCGATCGAGTATTTATTTTAGTCTCAAAATCACTTAAATTGTTAAGTTTGCCATTTTTTTGGAGAAATTTAAATAGTTGAGATGGCTCAAATTCTCCCCAAAGATTGGGAATCCAAGACCAAGAAGTGATCTCATTTATTGATGCTACAGTCATTAAGAGTCCTAAATATTGTTTTTTTATATATTTTTACAAGTAAACCAACTTCGGTACTTTCAATTATTAAAATTAAAGTATTAATAAATTTTCATTTTTAAATTATAGAAATAATTTCTTCACCCATAGAAGTAATTTTGATAGCTCTTTTTGGCTTTAGATTTTCTTTATTAAATTCATAATCATATCTAATATATCCCGTCCTTACCAACTCATCAAGCATGGGTTGATCTTTAGGATCGATTTCCTTGCCGATTTTATAATATTTTTTAAGTATTTCGATTACATTTTTTATATCTATTGAATCTCTAATTTCTCGGTCATTGTTATCAATCAAATGACCAGAATACGGAAGGAAATCACTAATTTGATCAATATGTTTCATGCCAAGATGCTTTAGATAACCAGTTTTCGAATCCTCAGTATGGGATCGATTATCGATGTGTATCGGATAACCGATCCTCGCATCTTCAGTGTGGAGGTGATGATTGATATATATCGGATAACTAGTCCCCGAACCCTCGGTATGGAGGTGGTGATTGATATGTATCGGATGAACAATCCTCGAACCCTCGGTATGGAGGTGGTGATTGATATGTATAGCGCGATTAGTATTTTTCGATTCTTCGGTATGGGATGGATTATCGGTATTTTTCTGACCAGAATACTTCAGACGATTAAGAAGTGATCTGTTTTTTTTATCTATCATTTGTCAGAGATTACATCTAAAATATATATAATTATCTAAAATACCATTAATCGTTTATAGATAATCATAAAATTAAAAATTGATCAACATCATTTCTTTGTCTTTTAACTATTAAATTTTTCTCATTTAAATCTATCAAAATTCCTTAACGCGCATTGAAAGTTTTTTAGTTCTATAAAAAGTTGTTTGATAAGTAATAAATATATGACGGGATATGCATGAAAAGCAATATGTATAACTCCCCAAAATGATCAGGATCATATTTTATACAATAGCCATAGGGAAATACGAGCAAATTGGACTGCAAAAGAGATTTTGACCTTAACTCGCGGTCACAGACCTGCCTGAGAATCTCGAAATTCATAGTTACCCTCTTTAATTTTTATGGGGTAACTTTCATTAATCTCTAAATTTCTTGTACGTTTTCTATGACAAAATGTGTATATTGACAATTCCTAACCTTCTTTTGATTAGTACACAATGAATAATGATAGGTACATAGGGAATCCGCGGTTGATGCGGCCGTTGGCAAAAAATGAAAAATACGATCACCTCATCGATCGCCATTTCGTGAGGTTCTGAAATCGTCCAGGAATATAGATCAACTAGCCTTTGATCATCCTCTATTGACAAAAACCGGATCCAATTTTCTATCGCAGAGATTATCTCATATTCGGGTCATTGTATCATAACAATTGAAAAACTGTTGGTTGAGAAAATTATCGAGATCTACAACGATATCATTGAGGACTTCTGAGGGGAGCGAGGCGTCCGAGATCTCGCAATCTCTCCAAAATTTTATCGGTTGTACACACGATAAAATGTGACCTATTAATGTTGCACATGTCGGAGTCTTTACTTCTGACTCACCAGTGAACTAATAAAAATGAATAGGAAAAAAAGGAGAAGCGGGTTTAGACCAGTGCACTGATCTGCTGCTGACCGGTGAGC
>Ga0181520_10005727_pt1 | contig 19567 bp, 13 predicted proteins | sample PEATcosm2014_Bin_29_FD_132451 | JGI IMG/M metagenome (GOLD analysis project Ga0181520, IMG submission 132451) | Peatland microbial communities from MTU Mesocosm Facility, Houghton, MI, USA - PEATcosm2014_Bin02_30_metaG | ecosystem: Environmental > Terrestrial > Soil > Wetlands > Peat | place...
CAACGTGTCGGCCTCACCTACTCGACGAATCACGTTCATTCCTCTTCTCCTTCCCGCCCTGGTTGTAATTCTACCCTGTTTTCCCGGGGGGAAGGTGTCTCATTCACGTTGGCACAGAGGGCCGGCAACTCGCCCCCCTCGACGGGCGTCGTCTTTCACAATGACGGTTCCTCGTGGACTGCGATGAACTGCCCCTCGCAGGGCTGGAGGGCGATTTGGGGCGCGTCGGCGACAGAAATAATGGTTGTTGGCAATGGCGGCGCGATGGCCTCTTGCGACGGCGTGTCGTGGACCGTTCGGTCGCGCGCGGCGACCACGCAGTCGCTGAACGACATCTGGACCGCTTCGCCCGCCGAAGCCTTCGCCGTTGGCGATGACGGCGCAATTTTGCACTACGCCGGTGGTTCGTGGCTCGCGATGACCACTCCGCTAAGCGCGAGCCCGACCTTAAACGGAGCGTGGGGTTTTTCCCCTTCCGACGTGTTTGCCGTTGGCGAGGGCGCGATCCTGCACTACGACGGGATTTCGTGGACGGGCGCGCCCGGTGCGCTGCCGGGGCTCGGCCGCGTTTGGGGGACTTCGGCGTCCGACGTTTTCGCCGTCGGTGATGCCTCCGGCGGCGGGCCGGCGATCCTCCATTATGACGGCGCGACGTGGTCGTCGATGACCGTCCACGGTAATGACGGTTTGGCGGACGTCTGGGGTTCCTCCGCGTCCGACGTCTACGCCGTCGGCGGCGATTGGAATTCCGGAAACGCCGAAATTCAGCACTACGACGGCGCCTTGTGGTCATTGGCGACGGCCTGCCCGACTTCCCAGTACTACTTCGCCATTTGGGGCCTTTCCGCTTCCGATGTGTACGTAACGGCCAACAACAACGAGAACGACGGCATCATTTGCCGTTACGACGGAACTGCCTGGAGCGTGTTCTGGACGTACACCGACCCGTGGATTAGCCGCATCTGGGGAACCTCGAATTCGGACATCTACGTAACCTCCGGCTCGGGGGTCCTGCATTACGACGGCGCAAATTGGGCCGTCTCGTTGCCCGATGTTAACGATGGCGGCTTCGGTTCCGTCCGCGGCTCGGGCCCCGATGACGTTTATGCGGTCGGGGCCAACGGCGCGATTTTGCATTACGCTGGGTCGTCGCCATCCCGCTCAAAGCGGCGCCGGGCGGCTCCGCATACGCGGTAGAGTAGGCGCGGCCGTTAGGGAAACAAGGTAGAGTCACGAGTTTTCCTGAGGGTGCATTTGGTTTTTGTCATTGGTTCGGCTGGGGGCCAGTTTAGCGGGACGCGGCGGAATCAGGGCATCGACCGCCATTCGCCGCATCGGAGGGTATTGGATGTCTAATGCCGACCCCGGCGAAACGACGTTGACGGCAAGCGTCGCCGGAGTGACCAAATCCGTGACGACGTTCGTTTACGCCGGCGGCGTCACGCTCAACATCGTGGCCTTCGGCGGCGACGCGCCGCCGACGCCGGCGGATTGCCCGGACGACCTGACGAGCGCTGTGATCGACGGAAACAGCCAGCAACCCGTGAGCGGCGCGACCGTGCAACTGCTGCAGGCGACCTCGGGCCAGCCATTCAGTCCGGCGATTTCGGCGATCACGGCGACCGACGGCAGCTTTCTGCTGCTCGTGCCGCCGAGCGTCGGCTTGGCGGGGATCGAGGTCAGCCAAACGGGGTATTTGTCGAGCTATTATTGGGGCCCGATCGGGAATATGATCTCGGCCATGGGACCGCTCACGATCCTCTCGACCGGCAGCATGGGCCAGGCGGAGCAACAGCTCGGCGTGACGTTCGACCCGACGAAGGCAATCGTGGTCGGCGGAGTTGGCTGGACCAACGGGCCGCAGTCGCAAGCTGTCGCCTGCGCCACGGCGACCTCGCAGGTTCCGGGCGACTCCGGCCCGAGCGGCACGACGATCTACATGGACGGTCAGGGAAACCCCGCGGCCGGTCTTTCCGGCACGAACGGAAACAACGGACAATTTCTGATCGTCAACGCCGACCCCGGCGCGCCCGCCTTCATCGCCGCACAGGCCGGCGGCTATGCGGCCTCGACCACTGTGCCCTACCTCTTCGCCGGCGGCATTACGTGGCTGACCGTCATGTTTTCGGCGCCGCTGACGCCAAACAACCCGACCCCTCCAAACTGCGCGTACGGCGACGATGATGACGACACGACGCCGCTTGACGACGATGACGATAGCGTGCCCGGTGACGACGACTCTACACTGTCCGGCGACGACACGGCGCCCGCGGACGACGACTCCGCGCCGGCCGATGACGATGACCAGGCGAGCGACGACGACAACGATGACAACGACGACGAAGTTGAGAGCCCGGCTCCGACGCCGCAGTGGATAGATGTGTCGTTATCGGTCCCGGCATGTCCCCAGGAGGAAGACAACGATTTGTGGGCCGTTTGGGGAAGTTCGTCTGCGGACGTCTTTGCCGTGGGCGGCCCGCCGAATGGCGCCCCAGTAATATGGCACTACGATGGTTCGGCGTGGTCGAACATGTACAAGTTGTTGCCGTGGTCGCCGGAGCGTGCGCCGTCCACAAACTTGCTCGGCGTTTGGGGAAGCTCGTCCTCGGACGTTTACGCCGTAGGAGGGTACGAACTGCCTTTGGCGCTCCACTACGACGGTTCGGCGTGGTCGCCGATAACGCCCGGGAACACGCCTCCGGGTTGGTTGAACGGCGTGTGGGGCGCCTCGTCCTCCAACCTGTACGCCGTGGGCGGCGCGGGCGCTATTTATCAATACGGAGGTTCTCCACCGTCGTGGACGCTCGACGCGGACGATGACACGAGCCCAGAGATTAACGGTTGGAGAGGTGTGTGGGGACATTCGCCCACGGACGTGTTCGTCGTGGGGGGGGATATAAACAATAACATTTTGATTTCGTACGGCGATGGCGCCTCATGGACGGCATTCGAGAGCCTGCCGGACAAATACGCAGCTGGAAGTTTGAATAGCGTTTGGGGGAGCGCCGCCGCGGACGTCTTTGCTGTCGGCGGCCATGGCACGATTCTGGTTTGCGATGGTCCCTGTAACGGTACATCTTCGTGGTCGGAGGTGACGGCTCATCCCCCTTCTAATTCTCCTCCGACTACACACGGGTTGAACGGCGTTTGGGGAAGTTCAGCTTCGGACGTGTTTGTTGTAGGCGATGAGGAGGGAGGGGGCCTCGCCTTGATTCTGCACTGCGATGGTTCTTGCGACAATGATTCTTCGTGGTCGCTCATGACGATCCCGAACGTGGACAAGACGTTGTCGAGCGGTGCGTCCGTCACCCCTTGGTTGGGCGGCGTTTGGGGAACATCCCCCTCGGACGTGTGGGCCGTGGGACAATACGGAACGATTCTACATTACACTAATGATGACGACGATGACAACGACGACGACACCGCGTGGTCGGAAATGGCGAGCGGCACAACGGCGAATTTGATCGGCGTTTGGGGAAGCTCCCCGTCGGACGTTTATGCGGTCGGCGCAGGGCCCGACAACGGCGTGGCTCTGCACTACGACGGCTCTTCCTGGTCGAATGTCGAGTCGTGCAACACGACAGGGCCGTTGAATGCCGTTTGGGGAAGCTCGCCGTCCGCCGTGTTTGTGGCGGGTGACGGGGCCTTGGTGTACCAATTCGACGGTTCCGGCTGGACGCCAACGGCGGGCAGCGGGTACGATGATTGGAACAGCGTATGGGGATCATCTAGCTCCGATGTGTTCGTGGTGGGCCGATTGGGATCAATTAACCACTGGGACGGTTCGTCGTGGTCGGGCATGACGACCGGGGGCCCCGGCAGCCTGAACGGCGTTTGGGAAAGCTCGTCTTCGGACGTGTTCGCCGTGGGATACGATCCGGACTTCGGCGTCGGGCAGATTTATGCGTACGACAGGCTCTTTAACAAGTGGCCTACGGTGGCCGACTGCGGCGCCTGTGTGTACGTCGGCATTTGGGGAAGTTCGGCCTCGGATGTGTTTGTCGTGGGCTTCGAAAACACCGATCCGTCTTTCCCGGGCATCATCACGCATTACGACGGATCCGAGTGGCCGCAACCGAGCGCCCCGATCGCCAATTGCCCATCGTTGTTTGGCGTTTGGGGAAGCTCCCCGTCGGACGTATTTGCGGTGGGCGGGGATGTCAACTTCGACAACCGCACGGATGTGATTCTGCATTACGACGGCGCCTCGTGGTCGCCGGCCGGGCTGACCGGGATACCGCAAGAGTTGCGAGGCGTTTGGGGAAGTTCTTCCTCGGACGTGTTCGTTGTCGGCGGGGGCGGCACGATTCTGCACTATGCGCCTAATCCGTGACAAGGGACGGGGAGGATTGAGCGATGACCAGTGAATTGAAACAGCATTGCCGGCTAGCCGTTCGCCTGAAAACAAAAAGCCAACCCTGTTTCTTGTTGCCTTTGTTGACGTTGGCGCTGCTCGCCTGCGCCATCGCCTGCGGCGGCGCTGGCGCCGGCAGCCTCGAGCGCCTGACCGATGACGATTCATCGGCGAACGATGACGACAACGACAACGATGATAATGACGACGACGTTTCGCCGCCGGCCGATGACGATGACGATGACGACGACAGCACGCCGCAATGGTCAGTCATGTGGAACGGGAAGCCTGGTTCGTTATTCGACGTTTGGGGAAGCTCCGGCTTTGATGTTTTCGCCTCAGGAGACCAACCCCTGTCCGGCGTGTTTCTGCATTATGACGGTTCGTCGTGGTCGCCCGTGCCGGGTGTTCCGTCCACGGATAATTTCAGCGCCATTTGGGGAATCTCGGCCAGAGATATTTACGCTGGCGAACGACCCGCGACTCCCCCCTCTTCACCAAGAATCTTGCACTACGACGGTTCCACGTGGTCGGCGGTGCCGGGTATTCCCCAGACGGATTCGTTTGGCGCGATTTGGGGAAGCTCGGCCACTGACGTGTTTGCCGCGGGAACCACTTCGGAGAGTCCCTACTCCGGTGTCACCTTGCATTATGACGGTTCCTCGTGGTCGCCCGTGTTGGGTATCCCGCCGACGGATGCGTTCGCCGCAGTTTGGGGAAGCTCGGCCGAAGACGTTTTCGCCGTGGGCACTTGCGGTGGGCCACTTTGCATCTTGCATTACGACGGGTTCTCGTGGTCGTCGATGACCATACCGGACGGGACGGCGGGTCAGTTCGGGAGCGTCTGGGGCAGTTCGTCTTCCGACGTATTTGTTAGCGCTACGGGCATCTGGGGAAGCTCTTGGTCCGACGCGTTTACCATCGACGATCCCAATGGGATACTGCACTACGACGGTTCCGCTTGGTCGCCAATGACGGGCCCGCAACGGCTGGAGTTGCTTTCCGCGCCGCTGGAAACCCGGACTTCAGACAACGGTTATGACTGGATTTGGCATTATGACGGTTTCACATGGTCTGGGATGAACCTGCCCGCGCCGCCCGGGGCAACAGCCAATAGCCACTCCGCGACCCCTATTTTGAGAGGCATTTGGGGTAGTTCGCCTTCGGACGTGTTTGCCGTGGGCCAATATGGCTACGGCGAGACGTGGAACTCCATAATTTATCACTATGGTTATTAGCGCATGGCGGCGGCCGGGGCGGCACGATGCCCGACTGCCGCGCCGCGAAATCGCCGCGGCGTGCTCGATTGCGGGGCGAGCGATGAGCGCTGCCGACCGGTGCGTTGGCCCCGGAGTTCGGAGGTCTGGACCCGAAAGCGGACGGAGGTTAGTATCGTTTCCCGAGTGGCACACGGAGCCGTGAGATGAAATACATCGACCTGTTCGGCATTCCGTTGAAACCGAGAATCCAACCTTGTTTTCCACTGCCTTTATTATTGGCGCTGGCGCTGCTCGCGTGCGCCATCGCCTGCGGCGGCTCCGGCGCCGGCAGCGTCGATCACTTGAACGACGACGATTCGCCGCCGAGCGATGACGACAACGACGACGACAATGACGATAACGACGACGCCACACCTCACTGGTCCGTGATGTGGACCGGCGAGCCAGGATCGTTTTTTGGCGTGTGGGGTAGCTCCGCCTTGGATGTTTTCGCCTCAGGAGACCAACCCCTGTCCGGCATGTTTCTGCATTACGACGGTTCCTCGTGGTCGCCCGTGCCGGGTGTGCCGTCGACGGATTATCTGTCCGCCATTTGGGGAAGTTCAGCCACAGACGTCTATGCGGCGGGAATTGTTTCAGCGGGCGCCGACTCCGGTACGATTTTGCATTATGACGGTTCGGACTGGTCGGCGGCGCCGGGTATACCGCCGACGTGTGGTTTCTCAAGCATTTGGGGAAGCTCGGCCACGGACGTGTTCGCCGTCGGGGGGTGCGGTTACACGCCTTGTGTCTTTCACTACGATGGTTCGGCGTGGTCCGCGATGTCCGGCATACCGCCGACGTGCAGTTTGTTGGCCATTTGGGGAACTGCGGCCACAGACGTGTTCGCCGTGGGCGGTTGCGATGACGCACCCTCAGTCTTTAACTACGACGGTTCCGCGTGGTCGGCGATGACCATACAGAACGGGATGACGGGTGCGTTCGGGAGTGTCTGGGGAACCTCAGCCTCTGATGTGTTTGCCGGCGGTGCGGGCATTTGGGGAAGCTCGTGGTCCGATGTGTTTACCATCGGCGATCCCAATGGGACACTGCACTACGACGGTTCCGCTTGGTCGCCCATGACGGGCCCGCAACGGCTGGAGGTGCTTTCCGCGCCGCTGGGAACCCGGGCTTCAGACAACGGTTATCACTGGATTTGGCATTACGACGGTTTCACATGGTCTGGGATGACCCTGCCGGCGCTGCCCGGGCCAACAGCCAATGGTTACTTTGCGACCCCTATATTGAGAGCCATTTGGGGAAGTTCGCCTTCGGACGTGTTCGCCGTAGGCCAGTATAGCCACGGTGGCGATTATGGCAAGGCATGGATGTCCATAATCTACCATTATGGTTATTAGCATATGACGGCGGCTAATGGCCAGCGGCCGAGGGCTGGCGGCCAGTGGCCGAAAGCCAGTGGCCAGTGGGCAGGGGTCAGTGCACAGCGAGCCGCACAGGGAGAACATCGACAACGCGTCGCCGTGCGCGAGGTGTTTCGATTCCCTGAGCCGATGGCAAGCAGCTCTTAAGATCCGCGAAGCTTTGACGAGCATAGATTCACCAGGGGAATCTCATTTTCGCCGGGTCCCACAGCTCGGGGTGGCGCACGACGGCGATGGCCAGCGACGCCGCAAAGACCAGCGCGATGACGAGCAGCGCTCGGCGGCCTCGCGCTTCATCCGCCGGCGGGCGCAGGATCGCGAGGCCGGTCTCGCGGCGGAACGGTTTGCCGAAGAGGGCCAGGCCAAGCGTCAGCAAAAAAAGTCCGGCGCCGAAAATGATCTCGACGATGAATTTCGTCGGGCGGTAGCGAAAGACGATTTCATGCGCTCCGGCGGGCAGCGAGATGCCCTGGTAGAGATAGTCGGCGCGATAGATCGGAACCGCCCGGCCGTCCACCTGGGCGGTCCAGCCTGGGTAATAATTCTGGCGCATCACGAGGAAAGCCGGCCGCTCGGCCGCGGCGCGCAAACGATAAGAATCGGTCCCCGCCTCTTCAAGGTCGAGGCGGCCGCCCGCGGCGTCAACGGCAGCCGCCGGCGGCGGGTCGGTTATCCGCTCCACGTAAGCGACCGCCGTCACATCTGCGACCGGTTTGCTCAGCGCGGCCAACGCTTCGGCGGGGTCCCCGACGGCGACGACTTGCCGCGCCAGGCTGAACAACGGCGCCGGCGCGGGAATTTCCTGAACTTTGACGCGGCCGGTGTCCAGCACGACCGGCAGTCCGGAGCCTTCTTCCGCCAGCAGGTACTTGACCGACATGCGCCGCAGCCACGTCACATTCAAGCTTGGGGCGACCTGTTCGTTTCGAGCAAAGCGCAAGGGCGTCTTGCAAACCGCCGTGTCGATCCCAAACAGGAGCGGGGTGCTGTGCGGCAATCCCTCAATGCCGTAATGGTAGGAGGACACGCCTTCCGCCCAACCGCCGTGACTGTACGGCAGGTGATTGACTTCGGAGTAGATGCGGAAGCCGTCCAGGTGGTCGTTGAGAAAGTCGACCGTCGCGAATGGCCCGAAAATCGCACGGTCCGCCACCGGGTTTTCGTTCATTCCGGCGGCCGCCAGGTCGCCGAAGAGCAGCAAGCCCAGGGCCAGACAAACGGCGCGTTTGACCTTCGGGCTGCGCCATTGCGGACGCGTCGCTGCAAACACCGCGAGCACGAGCGCGAGCGCGAGCGCGGAACGCCAACACAAATCCCGGCTCACCACGGCGCGGACCCGATCCAGCGCCGTCGCGACGGCGACGGCGTGGAAGGCGCGGGCAAACACCGGGGCGCCGTAGACGGCCGCCGCGCCGCCCCAGGCGGCGGCGAACCAGACCAGCGCGCCGCCGCCGGACAGGCGCAGAATCTTGCGGCGCGTGCGTTCGTCTGCCTCGAGGATGCGGTCGACGCCGGAGGCGATCAGAAAGGCCAGCGAAAGGTAGACGACCTGCATGAACCGCGGCGGAATGCGCAGGCGGTCGAACGGCGGCAACCGTTCGAGCCAGCCTTGAAACGGCCCGGCGGCGCCCATCATGTACAGCAACCCGAAGGCGACGACCGCGAGATGGGCGCGGCCGCGGCGGCCCAGGTTGCCGGCGAATGCCGCCGGCGCCAGGATCAGCGCGCCCAGCCCCAGGTACGCGGCGACCTCTTTTTCGTTGTTGTTGATCAGCCACCAAGTGTCATTCATCGCGCGGCCGTGGTGCGCCGGACTGACGAGGCGGATGAGCAAATCCGGCGTCAACGACTGACTGAAGCTGAAGGCGGCGCCCATGGCCTCTTGCCGAATCGATTGGCCCAACAATTCGACCATGCTGTGAATGATCGCCGCCACCATGGCCAGCGCCAGCAGGACCATCGCGAATATCGCCGCGGCCGTCGCCGCCGCCGGGCCGCGCCGTTTGCCGAACCAGGCTTCCATTGCGATTGTCGCGAGATAAACGCCCAGGCCCGCGAGAGCGAGAATCGGCCCCTGTTGGTGGCCCGTCGCGAACATCGCCGCGAGGATGAGACTGGCGGCCAACACATCGGAAATTCGGCCCTTGGTCAGGAACCGATCGACGAAGAAAAAGAGCCAGGGCAGCAGGCAAGCGGACTCGAACAGCATCAAGTGCACCAAGTGAAAAACCAGGTACGACGAAAAAGCGTAGGTCACCGCGCCGATCGCGGCGGAAACCGCCCGATGCGTTTGCTGGAGCAGGAAATAGGCGCCGAGGATCGCTGCCGCGAGGTGGAGCAGCACCGTGAGGTTCATCGCGATCCACGGCGGCAGGTGCGTGAAAATCAAGTAATTGGGCGGGTAAAGCGGCCCCAATTGGCCCTCGGCGAAGCCCGGAAAACCGCCGCAGACGCCCGGGCACCAGAACGGGAAATGTCCGTGCGCGACCTCGCCGAAGAAGAACGAGCGATTCGGGGCGGTCAGCCCGATCAGGTCGAAATGAAACAGCGTGCCGGCGAACGCCGCCACCTTCGGGAAGAAAGCGGCGATCGAGCCCAACAGCAGCGCGATAATCGGCCACGACGCGCTTCGTTGAGATTCGGGCCCGCACAATTTGCGCCTCGCCAACGTGGTTCATCCACGGATCGAATCCGCTGCCGCCAGGTTCCAGGCTATCGTCGCAGCACCGAAAAGCTTTGGCAACGCCGCCCGCGGCGAAGTTCAACGCCAAGTCCGGTTTTCCAGCCATTGCCGAGACGACAGGGCCGGCGTCGCGTGAGCGGGCCGCAGGCATAAGAAAACGCCGCGACGGTGAGCGTCGCGGCGCTGAGTTCGCTTTTCTTCGCCTAGTTCACGCCGCTGATCAGGTCCGTCCAATGCGGCACGTTCTTCGCCCAACTGAGGTCCGCATACGACGTAAGGTAGTACGGTGGGGGGTCCGTGACCGGGTTGGGAAAGTAAATCGAAATGCCGTGTTCGTCGGCGTCCTGCGAGAGGCCGTGCGCATGGTAGATCACGGCGTTGGCCACCGCGGTCTGCACGGCGGTCGCGGCGTCGTTCACGGCCTGGCCGAGGTTTTCGGCCTGAATCTTCACCGTGAAGTCGTACAGGTCGATGTAGTCGGTCACGAAAAACGCCAGCGTGTTCTCCAGGGCGTCGAGGACGCTGGCGTTGGCGTTGCCGCCGACGGCGATCAAGGTCACGGCGAAGGCGTCGACGGCCGTCGCCAGGGCGTCGAGCTTCGTCAAATCGGCCGCCGATTGCGTCGCGTCCGGATACTCGACGTAGGTTTGCGCGATGAGGGTTCCCAACTGCGCCGCGGTCATCGTCGGCGAGGCTTTGAGCTGCCCCAGGAACTTGTCGTAGGCCCAGCCTTCATCGCCTTCCGTTTCTTCCGAGCCGACGTTCATGGCGGCGAACGGGCGCAGATAGTAGTCGATCTCGGCCATCGCCATCATGCAGCAGTCGAACCCGAAAAGGTCGATGTTCTTGACCGCGGTGTTCGCCTGGATCCACGTCAGCGCCGTAATGAGCTGGTCGTTGGTCATGAGCGCGCCGCCGCCGGGGCCGTCGTCTTCGCAGCAGTCTTTGGTCTTCTTCTTTTCCCAGCCCTCGCCGTGGTCCCACAGCACGAGCGCGTATTTCTTCGCCGGGAAATTGTCGAAGGCCCATTTGACGCTGTTCTCCAAAGTGACCGGGTCGGCCATGTTCAGCCAGCCGGGATCCACGAGGTCGTCGAGCGAATTGTGGTTCACTTTGTAGTAGTGGCTGTCGCCCGGGACCTGCCCCGAATAGATCACCAGAATATTCATCTGGGGCGTCGAGCCGACCGTTTCCATCTGCTGCATGTTCATCGTGCCGTAACCGTACTGGCCCAGATTATTGTCGGCAGCCATGTACACGACGAAGGTCCAATCGGCGGGCGAGGCGTCGTTGTCGTCATCGTCGTCGGCGGGCGAGGCGTCGTTGTCGTTGTCATTGTCGTCGTTGTCGTCGTCATCGTCGGACGGCATGGTGTCGTCGTCGTCGGGCGGCGTGTCGTTGTCGTCGTTGTCGTCGTCGTCGGCGGCGGGGGAGACGTCGTCGTCGGCGGGCGGACTCTGGTCGTCGTCGCCCGACGAAGAGTTATTCGAGCCGCAGGCGACGATCGCCAGCAGCAAGAACGCGCCGAGGAGCGCAACCGAAAGCCATGAACGGGAAATCTTCGGAAACCCAGGTGTCGAATCCATCGTTGGTTTCAACTTTCGTATCGCCGTGTTGGAGCATCGTTTCGCTGCGGGCGAATCGGGAGCGAAAACGACCGTCATTTCAAAACCGCCGCGTGGGCCTGCGGCACCCACTTCATCAGTATCAAAACGGGCGCTTTTTGGCAATGGCCGGGCGGGCGGCGGAATGCGGTGGGCAGCCGACCGGGCTTCACGCGGCATTCATCGCCAGCGCGATGGCGCCCAGGACGCCGGCGCGATTGCCGAGCGCGGGGCCGACCAGATAATGGTCGATGTCTCGCAGAATCCGGTCGGTTCGGAGGTAGCCGGCCAGAAGTCCCAGAGTCTTTTCGCGCACGCGCGGCAACAGGCGCGGCTGCTGCATGACGCCGCCGCCCAGCACAATGCACTGCGGCGACAGGGTGCAGGCCAGGTTCGCCGCTTCCCAGGCGAGATAGCCGGCTTCCATTTCCCACGCCGAGTGGTCGGCCGGCAAGGCCTCGGGGCTTGCGCCCCAGCGCAATTCCATCGCGCGCCCGGACGCCAGCCCTTCCAAACAGTCGCCGTGAAACGGGCAGGCGCCCGCAAACGGATCGGCCGCGCGGTCGTGCGGCGGCCGCGTGTGACCCATTTCCGGATGCACGAGGCCGTGCAACGGCCGGCCGCCGATCGCCACGCCGCCGCCGATGCCGGTTCCGACTGTCACGTAAACGACCACCTCGAGACCCTGCGCCGCGCCCCAGCGCCATTCGGCGAGCGCCGCGCCGTTGACGTCGGTGTCGAAGCGGATCGGGCACGAGAAGGCGCGGCCGATGCGTCCGACAAAATCCGTGTCGGCCCAGCCGGGCTTCGGCGTGCTCGTGATGCGACCGTATGTCGGCGACCCGGGAAACGGGTCGAGCGGGCCGAACGACGCGATCCCGATGCCGGCCAGCGGGCCATGCACGGCCTCTTGCCGGCGCAGGAAATCGATCGCCAGGCCGATCGTCTCGTCGGGCGTCGTGGTCGGAATCCGGATCTCAGCCCGGATGTCGTCGGGGCCCGCGCCGACCGCGCAGACGAATTTCGTGCCGCCCGCCTCGATGCCGCCGTACAACAAACTCACCTTTTTCATCCTTTTATTCGCCGGGCAGCGGGCCGGCCTTGATGGTGTTGCCGCGAATCTCCAGCTCGAACGGCGAGGTGATCTTGCCGCAGAACTTGCGCGAGCCGGGAGCGGCGAGCAGCCAGGCCATCGCTCGCCACGGCCCCGCCGGCGAATCCGGCGGAATGGCGCGCGCCACGTACGCGCCGGAATCGTCGCCGAGAATCACGCCGTTGCCGTTGACCGGTTCGTACGGGCCTTCCAGCCGGTTCGCCGCGTAGCCGTGAACGCCGGTCTGCGCCGCGCCGCTTTCGCGCGCCCAATCGGGGTGGACCCAGCCGGCGAGGGTGGAAAAAATGATGTAAAACAGCCCGTCTTTTTGAAAAAGCTGCGGGCATTCCAGGTGGGAATAACGGCCCGGCGGCAGCAACGGCGGATGAACCTCCCACGCGCTGAAATCCCCCGACGTGGCCAGGGCGAGGCAGCCGCGGCCGGCCGGCGAACGCGGCGCCGTCCGCCGCACCGCGCGGCCGAAGCGAGGCATGGTCGCCAGGTCGAGCGCCTGCCGGACGCTTTCCCACCAGCCGCGCGCGTCGGCCGGCGGCGCGGCGGTCGCCGTGACGAGCGCGCCGATCCGGCCGTCGGTTGGGAAGAGAAACGGGTCGCGCCAATCCTCGACGGGGGCCAGGCGGCGCGATTTTGCGTACCAGCGCGCGTCGGCGCACATAACAGGATTGGCCGGGTGCTTCGCGAAATGTTGGAGGTCATCGGAGACGGCCAGCCCGATCCGCTGCACCAACGAACGGCGCCGCTCCAGCGCCGTGTACAGGAACCAGTAGCGGCCGTCGCGCTCGAGAATGGAGCCGGTCCAAATCGCCTGGTCGTCCCATTCGCCCTTGGGGCCGGGCGCCAGTGCGGTCCCGCGATATTCCCAATGCGTCAGGTCGTGCGAAAACGCGTGCCCCACGGAAGCATGAAAATGCCGCAGACCCGCCGGCAGACGGCGCGGCGCTTGCAGGTGGAATAAATGATATCCATCCGGCGTCGGGACCAACCAAAAGTCCCAGGCGTATTGACCGGGCGGGGCGTAGAGCGGCACAGCAGGTCTCCGCGCTAGGCCGGAAACGCATCCTTTGAGCGCATTTCTTCGAGATTGGCGACGATGCGCGGCAGGTCGCTGCCGGGAATGCTCACCATGACGCCGTCGGGCCCGAGTTTCAGTTGCGGGCGCGAGCCGACGTCGCCGAAGCCGTACGCGACCTTGCCGGTCAGATACGGAATCGCGGCCATCGAGCTGCAAATCGGCCCGGCGTCGGCGTGCAGGCCGCAGTATTTCGCGCCGCCCATGCATTCTTCTTCCTCGATGGTCGAGTAGAAGCACGGACCCTGGGCGGCGAGGGCGAGCTTTGCGCAGAAGCGGGCTTTCTTCTCTACTTTGGCGATGTCGTTCGGCGCTTTGGTGAACCAGGCCAGCGCCACCGGTTCGCGCTCCAAACCGAGCAGCCGTTTCAATCCGCCGCGTGTTTCGCTGGTCATCGTCACTGCCTCATTTCCTGCCCAACGGACCACTGACCACGGGCCACTGGCCACGGACCACTGGCCGCCGGCTACTTGCCGGTGTAATGCAAGATCGTCCCGACGCTGCCCACGACAAAGACGTCCGCGTCCGAACTTCCCCAAATGCCGTACAACAGACTCGCCGTTCCGGTCGGCATCGGCGTCCAGGCCGAACCGTCGTAGTGCTGGACGGTCCCCGCCAGCCCGACGGCGAACACGTCCGTGGCGGAGGTTCCCCAAACGGCGGACAAATCCTCGGCGGTGTCGACCGTCATCGGCGACCACGCGGAGCCGTTGTAGTGCTGAATGACCCCCGTGGTTTGATCGAGGTCGAAGCCCACGGCAAACACGTCGGAGGGCGAGCTTCCCCAGACGCCCGAAAATGTCCCGGCCGCGCCCGGCGTCATCGCCGCCCACGAGGCGCCATTGAAATGCAGGATCGCGCCGTCGCCGGTGGAGTCGACGCCCACGGCGAACACGTCGGAGGCCGAACTGCCCCACACGCCGGCGAAATCCGCGGTCGAGTTGGTCGTCATCGGCGCCCAGGCGGAGTCGGCGTAGAGGAAGATGTTGCCTTGATTGCCGACGGCGAACACGAGGGAGGCCGAGGCGCCCCAGACGCCGGTGAAATCCGTGTTCGCGCTGTTGGTCATCGTCGACCACGAGGCGCCGTCGTAGTGCAGAATCGTATCGTTATTGCCGACGGCGAAGATGTCCGAATCCGAACTGCCCCAGACGGCGACCAACCACTCGATCTTCGTGTTTTTCATCGTCGACCACGCGGCGCCGTTGTAATGCAAGATCACGCCGGAATTTCCCACGGCGAACACGTCCGAAGGAGATGTGCCCCAGACGCCGTTCAGGTCGTAGAACGTGCCGCTGGTCATCGGCGGCCATACGGCGCTGTCGTCGTCGGCGGGCGACTGGTCGTCGTCATCGTCGCTCGGCGACGCGTCGTCGTCGGTTGCGGCAGCGCTGCTGCTGCTGGAACTGCCGCAGGCGGCCGCGGCGGCGAACAGGGCGATCGTCAATAACGTCAGCAAGAACCAATTCGCGCGAATCATGATTTCTCCTCGATTTCAGACGAGCAAGGGTGAAGGATAGGCGCCCCCGCCTGTCCGGTGTCGTTCATGTTGATCAGTCGATATTCCGCATTCCGCATTCCGCATTCGCCATTCCACGGTCCCATTCAGTTGCCGCTGTAATGGAGAATTGTCCCGGCCACGCCCACGGCGAACACGTCATCGGCGGCGCTGCCCCAGACGCCGAACAAATCGGCGGTCGCGGCGGCGGTCATCGGCGCCCACGCGGAGCCGTCATATTGCTCGACGAGGCCGGCTTCGCCGACGGCGAAGACATTCGTCGCGGCGCTGCCCCAGACACCGTACAACGACTCCCCGGTTCCGCTGGTCATCGCCGACCAGGCGGAGCCGTTGTAACTCAGAATTGCGCCGGAATTGCCGACGACGAAAACGTTCGCGGCGGCGCTTCCCCAGGCGCTTTCCAAGTTGGCCGTCGAGCCGCTGGTCATCGCCGACCAGGAGGAGCCGTTGTAGTTCAGGATCACGCCGGCGACGGCGGCGCTGTCGAAGCCGACGGCGAACACGTCCGTGCTCGAGACGCCCCAGACGCCGGACAAATAATCCGTCGGCGACCCGCCCGTCATCGCGGACCACGCCGAGCCGTCATAATGCACAATCACGCCGAGGTCGCCGACGACGAACACATCGGAAGCGGAGGTTCCCCAGACGCCGTACAAGCCCGAGTTCACGCCGCTGGTCATCGGCGACCAGGAGGAGCCGTCGTAGTGCAAAACCACGCCCACGAAAGTCGTGGTGTCCGTGCCGACCGCAAACGCGTCGTGGGCGGCGTCGGCCCAGACGCCGTTCAGTTCGGCCGTCGTCCCGCTGGGCTGCACCGACCATGCGGAGCCGTCGTAGTGCAGAATCAAGCCGGCGTAGCCCACGGCGAAGACGTCGGAGGCGGACGTTCCGGAAACGCCGTTCAGATTCGTCGTCGTGCCGCTGTTCATCGCGGTCCAGGCGGGTGCCGTGTCGTCATCGTCGTCCGGCGAGGCGTCGTCGTCGGCCGGCGACGAATCGTCGTCGTCGTCCGTCGTGTCGTTGTCATCGTCGATCGCCGGCTGGCTGCTGCTGCTGGAAGACTTGCCGCAGGCGAACGCGCAGGCAAGCAACACAACGGTCAGCAGAAGCAAGAGAAACAGACGGCCGTGATTCATCGCGATCCCTCCGGGCGTATGCCTATCCTCAAGTCGGTCGAAAGATCGAGAAACGTTTGTTGTTTTCTATAACTACGCGACCCGGGCCGCCCTGTCAACGTTCCTGCGCCAAAGTTGCGCGGTTCGGGTCGGCTGGCGAACGGCGAAAACTGAACTCTTGAAGGCGGCTTCGCTTGATGCCCGCTCACCCGCTCAGTCTCCCAGGCCCCAGCCTCTCAGCCTGCCCGTTCTCCCGACCTCGTTCAGCCTCCGTAGTGCAAGATCGTGCCGCCCGTGCCGACGGCGAACACGTCCGTCGCCGAACTGCCCCAAACGCCCATCAGCAGCGCGTGAAGCGCCTGATCGAACACGATCGACCACACGGCGCCGTCGTAATGCAAAATCGAGCCCCGGAAGCCCCAGCCCGCGTACAACACGCCCCCGACGGCGTACACGTCGGAGTGCGCGTCGCCCCAGGCCCGCGACATGGCCAGCGCGGCCGGACACGACATCGGCGACCAGGAGGACCCGTCGTAGTGCTCAATCAGCGCCTGACCGCCGTTGTTCGTGCCGACCGCAAAAATGTCGCTGGGTCCGGTCCCCCAGAGGCCGCCCAAATAGGCATCGGGGATGGTCTGCTGGCCCCATCCCGACCCGTCATAGTGCAAGATGACCCCGTTGTCGGCGAGGGCGTACACGTCGCTGCCGGAAGCGCCCCATAAACCGAGAACTTCGTAAGGCGCGCCAGCGGCGCCGGCGTAGCTCGACGACCACGAAGCGCCGTCGTAGCGCAGCACGACCGCGCCGGTCGGCGTGTCGTCGTCATCGCCCCATGGTCCATAGCTGCCGCCGCCGACGAAGACGTCGTCGGGCGAATCGCCCCAGACCGCGTAAAAGGCCAGGTATTGTTGGTCCGTCACGGACGTCCACGAGCTGCCGTCAAAATGAAGAATGATCCCGTCGTGGATGAGGTTCCAGTCCGTGCCCACCGCAAAGACGTCGGTGCTCGCCGCCCCCCAAATGTCGGAAAGACCGAACGTCGTGCCGCTGGTCATCGCCGACCAGGACGCGCCGTCATAATGCAAAATCGTGCCCTCGTCGCCCACCGCGAAAACGTCGCTCGCCGCGGTTCCCCAAACGTTGTTCAGAGCCAGCGCCGTGCCGCTGGTCATTTCGCCCCAGGGCGAGATATCGTCGTCCGGCGGCGTCAAATCATCATCGCTCGGCGGCAGCGTATCATCGTCGCTCGGCGGCAGCGTATCATCGTCGCTCGGCGGCAGCGTATCATCGTCGCTCGGCGGCGTGGAATCGTCATCGTCAGGCGGGGTGGCGTCGTCGTCGGGCGGGGTGGCGTCATCGTCGGGCGGGGTGGAATCGTCATCGTCGGGCGGGGTGGAATCGTCATCGTCGGGCGGCGTCAAATCGTCGTCGTCGTCGGGCGTGGCGTCGTTGTCATCGTCGTCTGCCGGGCCAATGTCGTCGTCGCCCGCATGATGCTGCGGCGCGCAGGCGCCGCCGGCGAGCAACACGGCCGCGAACAGAAACAACACCAACCAACGATTGCGTTTCACGGCATAACCTCCCATTGTCGGCGCCTTTTCGGAACCCCTGTGAAGATGTCCCAATAGGCGGTTATTTGATCCATAGCTACGCTTGCGGGGACATTCTGTCAAGATCATGAGGGCCGTCAATCGCTGGGCCCGTCAGAAAATTCGCATGAAACTCCGCATCAAGCGCGGCTATTCCCCGCGAGGGGGCAGGGGAATATCAAACTTCTTTAGGCGATACAGCAGGATGTGCCGCGGGATGCCGAGAAAGCGCGCGGTTTTCGTCTGATTGTAATGGTTCATCTTCAGCGCCTCGACGATCACGTTGCGTTCCAGGTCGACGAGGTTGACGCCGGTCGCGGGCAGCTTGATCGCCTCCGCGTCGCTCATGGCGGCGGCGGGCGGGGGCGGCGCCGACCACGGCGGCAGCAGCTCCGGGCCGATTTCCTCGGTTTCGGCGAGCAGCGCCAGCCGCTGGCAGAGGTTCTCCAACTCGCGGACGTTGCCCGGCCAGGCGTGGGCGAGCAGCGCCCGGCGGGCGTCCTCGGCCAGATGCAGCGGCCGTTCCGGGCTGAACCGCGCGAGAAAATAGTCGGCCAGCAACGGGATGTCCTCCGGCCGGTCGCGCAACGCCGGCATCGGCGCCGCGACGACGTTCAGGCGATAGAACAGATCCTGCCGGAAACGGCCGGCGGCGACCGCTTGCGCGAGATCCTGGTTCGTGGCGGCGACGACGCGCACGTCGACCGTTTGCGGCTGCTCCTTGCCGACGACGTCGATCGTCCGTTCGGAAAGCGCGCGCAGCAACTTGCTCTGCATCGGCAAGGGCAGTTCGCTGATTTCGTCGAGGAACAGCGTGCCCTGATGCGCCTGCTCGAATTTGCCCTTGCGGTCGCGGACGGCGCCGGTGAATGCGCCTTTGACGTGGCCGAACAGCTCGCTTTCGATCAGTTCGTGCGGCAGCGCGCCGCAATTGACGGCGACGAAGGCCTTTTCGCGCCGGTTGCTTTTGCGGTGCAGCCGCTGGGCGAGCAACTCTTTGCCGACGCCGCTCTCGCCCATGATCAGCACGGTGGCGGGCGAGGGCGCGACGCGGTCGATCAGGGCGACGACCTCGCTCATGCGCGCCGAGCGGAAGATCAACTCCCGCGCGCCGCTGGCGACGACCGATTCGAGTTCGCGGACGCGGGCAGCGAGCGCCGTGTGCGCCAGCGCCTTGCGGATCGTGAGTTTAAAATGCTCCTTGCCGCAGGGCTTGGGGATGAAATCGAACGCGCCGGCCTTCATCGCTTCGACGGCCATTTCGATGTCGCCGAACGCGGTGATCATGACAACCGCCGTTTCGGGGCTGCGTTCTTTCAGGCGGCGCAGCAACTCCAGGCCGTCCATCTTCGGCATCTTGAAATCGGTGACGACCGCGCCGTGCAGCGCCGGGTCGAACAGCGCCAGCGCGGCCGGGCCGTCCGCTGCCGCGTCGGCCTCGACGCCGTCCTCGTGCAAATGAAATTGCATCACTTCGCGAAAACTGTCGTCATCGTCGACGATCAAAACGCGGTTCATCAAATCTCCCCGGACTTCGTTGCGCTATGCAAAGGTTTTTGCTTCAACCACAGAGTCACAGAGATCACGGAAAAAAAAAGACGCGACTCTGTGTCCTCCGTGCCTCTGTGGTTCAATCCGCATGCCGCATTCCGCATTCGCCATTCCGCATTCCGCATTTCATTTGACTTCCGGCGGCGCCGCATGCCACCGCGCGGCCAGATCGTCGCGCACCGCCACGATCGTATGGCCGGCGCGGACCGTCTCGTAGCCGTCGTATTGCGGCGGCGTTTTGATCAGCGGCACGTCCAGCGAACTCGACCCCACCACGAGCGCCGGATGAAACTGCGGCAGCCACTCCGGCCGGTCGGTCCGCAGCGCC
>Ga0181520_10005728_pt1 | contig 19566 bp, 13 predicted proteins | sample PEATcosm2014_Bin_29_FD_132451 | JGI IMG/M metagenome (GOLD analysis project Ga0181520, IMG submission 132451) | Peatland microbial communities from MTU Mesocosm Facility, Houghton, MI, USA - PEATcosm2014_Bin02_30_metaG | ecosystem: Environmental > Terrestrial > Soil > Wetlands > Peat | place...
CCCTCTCCAGCGCGCGGCCTGAGCTGGCGATGGACTGATCGGTGGGCGCGCCCGCGGAGGAGCGAAACTGCTGCAGGCCGGCGGTCACAACCTCGGCCAGATGGGACTTCTTGGTGCGATCGGCGATCTTGATCGCTTCTTCAAGCTTGCTGTCCTTCAAGGCGCCGGCAACCTTGGGCGCGAATTCGCGCGACTGCTTGCTAGCCTGAGATAAGTAGATGTAGCGGACGATCATAACGGCCAAAGACCAGATCGACTCAACGAAGAGACTGCAGGCGATAATGCGCGCCAGAATTCCCATGTGTTCCCAGAGTCCCTGGGCGGTGAAGCTGACTGTTCCACCCTGGTCTTCCTGGAAGATGAATGCCAGATTGGCGGCTGCGTGCGAAGCGAAGTGTGTGAGCTGAGCGAGAATCACTGAATCGTTCCTCCTAAGGAGTTTTCATTTGGACTGCGACTACATTACGGTTGCTGTGAATGCAACTCCCTTCGGATTCGCATTCAGGTCAAAAAAATGCTCTTTCCCCATACCGGCGGAAAGCGCCAATAACTTACCTCATCCACCCAGGGTGAAGATCACGTTCACCGTGGTTTCCACCTCTACCGGCTCTCCATTGAGCAGGTAGGGCCTGTAGCGCCATTGCCTGACGGCGTCTTGAGCGGCTTGCTGCAGCATGGTAGGGCCGCCGACGACCTTCAGATTTTCGATGGCGCCTGTCTTGGAGATGGTCGCCTGCAATACCACCGTGCCTTGAACACGCGCGGCTTTGGCGATGGGCGGGTATACCGGCTGGGTCTTCACGATCAGATTGCCCGCCGCCACACCTTGGGAGATGACCAGCTTCTTCACCGGAGCGGCCTTTACCTTGGGTCCATCGTCGGCGAAGAGGTTGCCCATGACATTTCCACCGCTACCAAAGTCAGATCCGGCTACACCAAAAGAGGCCAGGGACGGTTCCTTTTCGGAGACCATCCTGATTTCGTGCGGAATCTTAGTAGGCGCCGTGAGCTGATTGTTCATCATCTCCGACTTCACCGGGGCCTGGTGCACCTCTGGCGGCGGCGGAGGAGGAGGAGGAGGAGGCGGAGGAGCTGTCAGAGCCATCTGCATTACGGCCTTGGGCAGCGCCTCGGGATAGATTAACGGAATCAGGATCAAAAGAACCAGGATTACACCTTCCGCGATAAACAACGGAACCATGTATTTTCCGATCTTGCTCTTGATCTTTCCTCCGGATTCAAACGTAGCATCTTCAAACATGGCCAGCCTCGAATCGGGTGTTTGCTTACCTCTACTTAGACACCGGGGACAGCTAAAATGTTCCCAGCATCAAAACCTTATCACAAAAGCGCGACTCATCCTGAATGGAACTGCGCTTTCCCAGAAAAAAGCACTGAAAAAGGGGTTACAAATGCCGCCCCCCTATACCCTGGGGCGTTTAGCGGCGGGAAGTACCGCCGCCTTGCCCTGCCGGGAACGCCACTCCTGCCAAGCCACCAGCATGGGCGCGGCTATGGCAATCGAGGAGTACGTCCCAATAAGAATACCGACCACCAGCGCAAATGAAAAGCCATTCAGCACCTGGCCGCCAAAAATGAACAACGAAAGGACTGTCAGGAAGGTCAGCCCTGAGGTCAGAACCGTCCGGCTCAGGGTCTGGTTGATGCTGCGATTGACCACGTCGGGCAGTGCCTCGCGGCGGCTCAGGCGCAGATTCTCGCGGATACGGTCAAAGACCACAATCGTATCATTCATCGAATAACCGACTAGCGTCAGGATGGCGGCGATGACGGTCAGGCTGATCTCTTTATTCAGCAGCGCAAAGGCGCCTACGGTGATCAGCGTGTCGTGGAAGCAGGCCACCACCGCCGCTACACCGTAGATCAACTGGAAACGGAACCAGAGGTAGACCAGCATGCCCAGCATGGAATAGAGCGTGGCCAGCAAGGCCTGCTTTTCCAACTGCTTGCCCACCGTGGGACCGACCACCTGCACATTGCGCACGGTGAAAGGGTTGTCGTAATGAGCCTGAAGCGAAGCGACGATCTGCTGGCGTCCGGCGTCCAGCGAACTCTCGTCCTGCTGCTCCGGCAGGCTGATGAGCACCTCGTTCCCGCTGGTCTCATCGACGGACTTGATGGTCTGGATGCTGGCATCGCCGATGCCCGCCGCCTTCATGGCATTGCGGATTCGGTCGGTATCCGGAGTCTTGTCAAACCGCACCTGCACCTGCGTGCCGCCCTTGAAGTCCACGCCCAGCGGCACCGGGCTGCCTATGCTGCGCATGTGCATGCCCATGGAGATGAGGCCGGCCACGCTGAAGATCATCGAAAAGGCGAGGAAGTACCACTTCAGCCTCAGCCAATCCACATTTACGCCGCGAAAAAATTCCACTTGTTTCTCTCCGCTTCCTGGGAGGCTGAAACCCCTGCGGGTTCCAGCACTCAATGTAATCCCTAAATGGAAACCAGTTTCCCTGGCTTCAACTTGTTCAAATGAGCATCGAAGATGACCCGCGAAACAAAGACCGCCGTGAACAGATTGGCCGCCAAACCGACGGTCAGGGTAGTAGCGAATCCCTTCACCGGCCCGGAGCCAAAGATGAACAGGATGGCCGCCGAGACGATGGTGGTCACGTGGGTGTCAACGATGGTGACCCAGGCATGCGCAAAGCCCTGGTCCACGGCCGCCGAGGGCGATTTGCCGGCGCGCACCTCTTCACGGATGCGCTCGAAGATCAGCACATTGGAGTCCACGCCCATGCCGATGGTCAGAATCACTCCGGCAATGCCGGGCAGCGTCAACGTAGCCCCCGATGCCCCCATGAACCCCAGCAGGACGATCAAGTTCAAAATCAGCGCCAGATCGGCGTTGATGCCCGAGCCGCGGTAATAGACGAGCATAAAGGCCATGACCACCAGGATGCCGACGATGGCCGCCGTAATTCCCTTGCGAATGGAGTCCGCGCCCAGCGACGCACCCACAAAACGCTTCTCAAGTTGCACCAACGAGGCCGGCAATGCGCCAGTGCGCAGCAGCTTGGATAGCGCCGCGACTTCCTCCGTCGTAAAGGTGCCTTCAATCTCGCCCCGGTCGCGGATGGCGCTCTTGATGACGGCCACCGAGCGGATACGGTCATTCATGACCACTGCCATGTAACGGCCCACGTTCTTGCTGGTGTAGTCGTAGAACTTGTCGCCGGCTTCATTGGTCAACGTGAACTCGACCATCTTCTGGCCGGTGTTTTGATTGGTGCTCGGATCGGCGGAGCGGAAGTCGTTTCCGGCAACCACCGAGGCGCGTTGCAACACATATACGCCTGCCTCCGAGGCATTGCCCTCGATGACCCCGGTGGAATTCAATAGTTCCTGATCCGCCGGGATGCTGCCGCCCTGGCTGGCCGCCGCATCCTGCGCGTCCTTATACGGTCCGCCGACCACGGCGTGAATCTCCAAACGGTTGGTGCCCTGAATAATGGACTCGATCTGGCTTTCGTTTTCCACGCCCGGCAGGTCCACGAGAATCTGGTTGTCGCCCAGGCCGTACTCCTGAATCTGCGGTTCACTGATGCCCAGCGCGTCCACCCGGTCGCGGATGGCCTCGATGGCCTGCGCAACGGTCTTTTTCTCCAGCGCCGTAACGATCAGCGGCTTCATGGTCAGCGTGAAGCTTCCCGGAGCGTCGCCGCCAACCACGTCGTAAGTGTTAGAGTATTTGGATTCCAGCAGCAGGCGCGCGTCGTTGGACTTTTCAAGGGGCACGCCCTCCACGCGAATCAGCGTGGCCTTGGCCGGATCGGGCTTGTAGGCCTGCGAGTAGCTCAGGTTGGCCGTCTTCAGTTCCTGCTTGATGAGCGCCACGGTATTGTCCGTTTCGGCGTTCACGGCTTCCTCCACCTTGACCTGCAAGATGAGGTGAGCGCCGCCCTTCAGGTCCAGGCCATAGTGAATGCGGTCGGTCACTGCCTGCATCAGGGGTTTGGGCGTAACACCCGGTAAAGGAATCCAGGAAATCCCAACGATACCCAGGATGCAGACCACTATGACCGCAATAATCAGGAGAATTTTGTTGGTGAGATTTTTCTTCATCGTCCCGTTTCTCGAAATAGTTCTCAGTTCTCAGTTGTCAGTTCTCAGTTCTTAGTCTTTCCGCAGTCAGCGCTCTAGGGCTGAAGACTGAGAACTGCTTTACCGCTACGATCCCGAATTACCGTCCTCTGTAGTCACTGATGCAATGGCGTTCTTGGCCACTTCCAGCTTGATGCCGTCCGGCGCGACGCGAATCACTATGGCATCGTCCTTGATGGAGAGAATGATGCCGCGAATGCCGCCCGCGGTGGTCACCCGGTCGCCGGCCTTGATTGCGGCCAGCATCTGCTGCCACTGCTTTTGCCGCTTCTGCTGCGGACGGATCATCAGCAGGTACAGGACCGGAATAACCAGCAGGATGGGAAGCATCGTATAGCCGCTTCCGGCCGGCTGCTGGAACATCCAAAACGCAATACTCGTTGCCACGCTCATCCTTTACTCGCCCCACTACTCAATCTGGAGCCGTTCGTTTACGCTGCCCTTCAGGGCACAGGCACACCCTGTCATCTGCCAGGCGCCCGTGAAAAATTTTGTCTCCGGGAATCTTCCAGACTGGTCCCGGCCGCTCATAGCTTCAGGCCAGGACACTCGGCCAAATATCATGATCGCCTGTACCGCAGCCGCTGGCTGTGGATTGAAACACCACCTTGCCAAGCACCCGCCCGCGACCCAATTGCCGTCTGCTTCCTGTTCGACACAGCCCTCCCCCGGAAGCCGCATCCCAAGGCCGCGCCGACTTTCGCGCCTATGCCCTGCCCGGATTCCAAAAGGAGTGCCTTCATAGATAAGATACGTCCCGACGGGGGCCTGTCAAGGAGACAGTGGGAAGTGAACAGTGGTCAGTGGTCCGTTTTCCGACTTTTGAAGCCGGTTTTTCGCGGTAAGCCGTCAGTTTTCAGTTGCCCGCTCATAGCCGATTTCATCCAGGCTGGCCGTAGAACTCGTTCTGTCGACTATCCACTCTCCACTGGCACCTGTTTATAAAGCTTTTACAAGTCGTCTACTCCATTCTTACGCCCGCTGGATTCTTCTTGAGTTCAGATGCTTCTCGGCTGCCGTGCGCCTGTTTATCGCGCTTCACGCCGCAAAGCAGGGAAGGACGCCACAGATGGGCAGCACATATAGCGACTTGCTATCAATCGCGATTACGGCTCTGGCCGTGGCCTTTCTGCTCTGGGTACTGTGGAATTTCCACAAGGCCGAGCGCGAACGGTAGTGTTTCCGAATGTCAGTGTTGAATGTCCCCCAACCTGCTATTTGGGCTTGATTTCAGGGGCAGCCGCGGGCGTCTCCGCCTCGTCGCCCGCCTCCTCCACTAACACGGCCGAACCGGGAACGATATCGAAACTCACCGGATCCTTGCCGGTGGGATGGAAGGTGACATGCAGCGGTTCGCGCTGCCACTCGGAAGGGCCGCAAGCGGGTTCGGGGTGGTTTTCCACATCGAATGCTGACAATTTCTGGGACAGTAGCGGCTTGCGCGCCGCTACCTGGGCCACCATGGCATGAAGGCTCTTTCCGCTGGCCGTCACGCCGCAATAAGCGCCATAATCGCGAAACCAGACAACCTGGCTCACGCCGGGGTTATAGTAGGGCAGCTTTAGAACAACAATGTGGCCTGTCTGCCGGTCCACCAACAGCCACGGGCCTCGCTGCCACACCCAACTGCTTGCCGCAGGGGCGGTGCTGGCCGCACGGGCGGTGCTGGCCGCACGGGCGGTGCTGGCCGCATGGGCGGACGCCGGCTTGACGCCGGCAGTTGGTTTGTCGCCAGTTGCTGGCTTATCGCCGGGCCCGGATTTGTCGCTAGGCAAAGCATCGTTGAGCTTGATCACGCGCCTGATCACGAAGCTGCGTTCGGTCACGTCGTGAGCGTCGCCGGTGGTCCACTCCTTCACAGCGCCGTCCACCAGCAGGGCGCGCACCTTCAGTTCCTTCTCGTCCGCAACCGCTCCGGCCGGATCGTCAGCCTTGGAGTATGGGACCTTCCGCGTCGCGCCCAGCACCACCACGTGCGTTTTATGCGGGACCGCCGAAAATGCTGGAAGAGCGGCAAACAACGCCGCCATCATGAAAATTGCAATCCGTTCGCCGACTCTCATTCGTTTTCTCCTGAGATGTTGGCGCAAATCTGTCGGGAAACGGAAGGTACGATCACTTGCCCGTACCAAATTGTCGAAACTAATGGGGATTTAACCCCTGAAGGCAGGATTGAACCATCCCTGCTCCCCTCTATAACAAGCTACTCTATCCGCGCCGCCTCCACTGCCCGCGCCACACGGAAGGCCGTGCCCTCGTTCAAATGCGCGGCCAGCACTTGCATCCCCACCGGTAGACCGGCCTTGGTCGTGCCGCAGGGCACGGTCACGCCACAGATGCCCGCCAGGCTGGCCGTCACCGTGTAGATGTCGGCCAAATACATGGCCAGCGGGTCACCGGTCTTCTCGCCCAGCTTGAAGGCCGCAGTGGGCGCAGTGGGAGTGACAATGGCGTCCACCTCGGCGAAGGCGCGCAGATATTCCTCGGCCAGCAGGCGCCTCACTTGTTGCGCCTTCAGATAGTAAGCGTCGTAGTAGCCCGCGCTCAGCGCGTAAGTTCCCAGCAGAATGCGGCGCTTGACCTCCGCGCCGAAGCCCTCCTCGCGCGAGTGCCGGTACATATCGGCCAGAGTCGCAGACTCCTTGGAGCGGGGTCCGTAGCGCACGCCGTCAAAGCGGGCGAGATTGGCACTGGCCTCGGCCGTGGCGATCAGGTAGTAGACGGGAATGGCGTAGCGGGTATTCGGCAGCGAGACAGGCTTCACCGCGCAACCAGCGGACTTCAACGCGTCAATGCCCTTTTCGATGGCCGCGCGCACCTCGGGGTCAAGGCCTTTGGCAAAATACTCCGCCGGAACGCCGATGCGCAATCCTGCTGCCGGCTTGTCGCTTTCGGCGGCGTAATCCGGCACAGGGGCCGGGGAACTGGTGGCGTCCCGCGGGTCATGACCGGCAATCACGCTCAGCAGCGTGGCGGCGTCGCGTACGTTAGCGGCAAAGGGACCGACGCGGTCCAACGAGGAGGCATAGGCGATCAGCCCGTAGCGCGACACGCGGCCATAGGTCGGCAGCACGCCCACTACTCCGCAAAAGCTGGCTGGCTGGCGAATGGAGCCGCCGGTGTCGGAGCCTAGCGTGGCCACGGCCAGGTTAGCCGCCACGGCCGCCGCCGAGCCGCCCGATGACCCGCCCGGAACCCGCTCCGTATCTACTGGATTGCGCACCGGCCCGTAAGCCGAGTTCTCTGTCGAACTACCCATGGCAAACTCGTCGCAGTTCAGCTTGCCCAATAGCACCGCGCCCGCCGATTCCAGTTTGGCCACTGCCGTGGCGTCGTAGGGAGGCCGATAGCCTTGCAAAATCTTTGACCCCGCCGTAGCCGGCGCGCCGCGCATCACCAGAACGTCCTTGATGCCCACTGGAATCCCGGCTAAAACTCCCAGAGGATCTCCCTTAGCAGCTGCGTCGTCCACGCGCGCGGCCTGTTCCAGCGCACGTTCCTTGGTCAGCCACAGATAGGCGTTCAGCCGCGGATTTTTCTTCTCGATTCGCTCGTAATAGTTGGCGGCGAGATCGATGGCCTTGGTGCGGCCTGAGGTGATCCCGGCGCGCAACTCGGCCAGGGTTTTTGGTTTTTCCACGTAGCTTTCAGCGGATTTGGCTTCGCCGGACACTAGAAATTTCCTCTCTATTCAATCTTTCGTGTGGCCTTGATTGCAGCCGTTTTTTTGCGCGTTGCAGTGGAATCATCCCAATCTTACCGTTCAATCACCTTAGGAACTTTGAAGAAGGCCCCCTCGCTCTCCGGCGCTTGCTGCATCACCGATGAGCGATCCAGTGAAGGCACAGGCAGATCGGCGCGCAGCACACTCACGCCCGCCCCATCCTGTAGCTCGCTCACTTGCGCCAGCGGCATTACGCCCTTGGTATCCAGCTCGTTCAACTGCGCCACGTAATCCAGAATGGCGTTCAAATCGCGCAGCATTGCCGGAGTCTCCTCCGGGCTGAGCTCCAGGTGTGCCAGCTCGGCCACTCGCTGCACTTCTTCCACGGTAACTTTGGCGGTCATTGGAATCCCCATGCGCGGCCTTCCTGACACGCGTCTCTTTGGAAGGCCCGATGCTTGAGTATAGCGTTTTTTGTTTGACTTCCAGCCTCCGCGCCGTTCAGTCCACGATGAGCGTGAGGGTCGCCTGATGCTGAACGCCGTTCGAGGTTGCGGTGACCAACACCGGATAGGTTCCCGCCGCGGTAGTGCCGGTGCCTGAGCCAGAGCCGGGAATGGTTCCTCCCGGAATGACGCCCGAGGAGGTGCAACTGGAGACGCCGCCAGCAAGAATCATCAGCAGCGCGATTAGCAGGATCACTTTGCGGCCACGCCTCAGGGCAAACGGAGCCAGCACCAGCCCGCAGGCCAGCGGGAGAGCCGGCCACGAGAGCGGACGCGAGGAATGAACCGAGGCCGTGGACTGCCCGGTGGCAATTTGCACCACGACGTTACCTGTGGTATTGGCGGTCACCCCCTCACTGGCGGGGTTGAAGATGCACTTTGCGGACGGGGGCAGCGCGGAGCAACTGAAGGTGAAGACGCCCTGACTACCCAGCAGCGGCGTAATCAACAGCTTGTAGTCGGCGGTCTGGCCGTTGGCGATTGTCTGCGAAGACGAGCCGGAGGGCACAAAAGCGAAGTCGAAGCCCTTCCCCGATAGCGGTACAAGCGCACCCGTCGGCAGCGCGCTGCTGGACACCGTCAGGCTCCCGCTCTGCGGACCGGGACTGGTGGGCGCAAATTCGACGATAGCCGTGCAACTGGCTCCGGCGGCAAGCGTGGAAGCGCAGGTTGTGCTCACCAGCCGGAAGCCTGCCGATACCGAGAGAGAAAAACTGCCCAGGCTGTTCACACTGTCGGGATTGGTGAAGGTCACCGTGACGGTAGTGCTGAAGAGGTTGACTCCGGTTTGCGGGAAGGCAATCAGATTGGGCAGCGCCTGAACAGAACCCGGCGTTCCGCCCGTCCCGCTGAGCGGAATAATTGTCGAAGCCGTCAGCGAGGGCGATGCGATGGTCAGCGTGCCGGTATACGGCCCGTTGAGCGTAGGCGAAAAGATCACCCCGGTCGAGCAACTGTTCTGTCCGCTCACGTTGCTCAGTGTCGCGCCGCAGGTGTTCTGCACCAGGCTGAAGGGAAGCGTAGCCGTGAGCGAGAGCGAAGCAGCCGCGGAGCCGCCGGTGTTGGTCAGCGTAACCGTCAGAGCAGGACTAATCTGGCCCGGCGACACGATGGGAAAGGCAAGCAGCGCAGGGTTCACGTTGAGCCCTGCCGGAGTCTGGCCGGTTCCGCTGAGCGAGACGCTGGCCGCCGCCACGCCGGAGGTTGACGAACTGACCGCCAACGTGGCCGTGGCGCCGCCCGCCGTGGGGGTATAAGTCACCTGCACCGTGCAACTGCTCCCGTTGGCCAGGGTGGCGCCGCAGTCGGTCGAGCCATATGAAAAGTTGCTCGCGGAAAGCCCCATGATCTGGAAGCCCACATTGGCCAGCGGCGCTCCACCGGTGTTGCTCACGGTCACCGTTTGCGGCGAGACCGTCAGGCCCACAGTCCCCAAAAAAATCAGGCTGGACGGGCTGACGCCCAACACCGGCGGAGCCAGGCCCGTCCCGCTCAAGGCTACCGTCTCCGGCAGTGTGCGCACAAAGTCGACAATGGACAGTGTGCCGGTCTGATAGCCCGTTGCTGCCGGGTCGAATTGCACGCTGATGGCGCAACTGGAGTTTGCCGCCAAATCGGCAGTGCAGTCGTTGTACTGCTGGAAGGCTCCGCTCACCGAAATGCCGATGTTAGTCAGCGTCACAGCGCCGCTGTTGGTCAGCGTTACGGTTTGAACGGACGATAGCTGCCCGGTGACCGTGTTGGGAAAGCTCAGGGATGTGACCGAGAGAGTGTCGGTTGCCGGACCAGAACCACTTCCGCCAGCTCCCAGCAGGGGAGTCATCCAGATGCCGCGTCCGTAGGTTGCGGCTACAAGATTCTGGACACTGGCTGATGCCGGCGCGGCGCTGAGCGCGATCACCGGAGCCTCCGGCAGTCCGCTTGCAAGCGGCGACCAGCAGCCCGAAGTGGCCGTCGTGCAAGAACCAATCTGCTGCGTGACATACACTCCGGCATCGGTGGCGATATAGACCGTGTTCGCGCTCTGCGGGTCCACCACCAGGCTGTTGGCTGGAGTCGAGGGCAGGTTAGCCATCAACGTTGTGAAGTGCGCGCCGCCGTCTGTGGAGCGATACACCACCTGCACAATTTCCGTCAGAGACTGTATTCCCGCAACCGTCACGTACACTGTTTCCCCGGTGGAGTCGTGCGGGTCGATGAAGATGCTGGAGATGTCAAATCCGTAGTGGTTCATGGAGACGTTGTCGTTGGACACCGGGTTCAGCGCCGTCAGGTCCGTCCACCCGCTCCACACGCCGGTTGCGGAGTTATAGGTTGCGCTCAACACATGTCCGGGCAACGTTCCGCCTTCATTCGCGGAGCCGTACATGCCCACATAAACGACTTCGCCCCAGGGCAGCGCCATCGCCGCCATCGAGCGAATCAGCGCGTTGCCGCTGCACGGGCCGCTCGACGAATGATTGTCAAAGATAGGGCTGATGGCATCGCTTGAACTCCAGCCCACGCCATCGGCCGGCCCGCGCCACACCCGGCAAGTGCCGATCAGCAGCTTGGTGCTGTCCAGCGGATCTACCAGAAAGGGCGCCGGCGAGGTCATGCTCAGGCCATCCCCGCCTACATCCGCGTCGCTTATTAAGGGACTCGAACCAAATGCCGCGGGAGTGCACGGGGTCGTCTGTGAGCACAGGTGAATGGATACTCCTGCCCCGTTATTCACGTACCAGTTGTTGCTGTTGGCGGGATCAATCGCTACCGGCCCGCCTTCGCCGCCCAGAATCTCCGGCCAGTCGGTTGTCGTCCCCATGGTGCTCTTGACGCCGGCGGTTCCGTTGGCTCCCAGCCCGGCCATCATGGTGTAGGGCGTCGAGCCCACCTGCGACATGCTGACCACCTCGGCCAGCGAGCCCAGGCTCCCATTCAGATTCTGAAAATGAGTGGCGTCGCTCGCCGAGCACACGGTTCCCGTCTCGCCGATAGCGTCGGTAGAGCGCCACAGCCCGCTATCGTTGCCCACAAAAATCTCCAGCGGATTATTCGCATTCCAGGCCAGCGCATGTTGGTATTCGCCCACCTGCGCGCAGAATCCCACCGTCGAGTTGGTCGTATTCCGCCAACTGCATCCCTGCGAGTAAGGGCAAGTCGTCTTCCACAGGTCGTTGGCCCCGGCTAGCACGATAGTGGCTTGCCCGGAAGGAACCGCGGCCAGTGCCAGGTTGTAGTCTCCGTTCTCAATGGTGGCCGGACCCAGCAATGTATTTGTCTCCAGCGCCTCCGTCTGCCATTGCTGGGCAAAGGTGATCGACAGATTGGTGCAGGAGCCGGCGCTCGCCACGCACAGATCCTGCCAGATTCCCTGGTCCTGGTTGTACTCATCCACCGTCCAGGCAAAGGTGTCGCCGGTCTGCGGATTCACCGCCAACACACCGCGAAAGATGGGGCAGGCGGTCGATCCCGTGTAGCCGCCGGAATTGGTGGGACAAAGCCCCGAGCTCATCGCCAGGCCCGCGCCCGGCTGATTCGTCATCCGCGTCCAGGTGATGCCGTCCGCGGACTGATAGTAGCCGTGGTAGCGCACCGCCGCTACAAACAGCTTCCGCACCGGGTTCCACACCACCGAGGTAGCCGCATTCCCGTCGGGATGCACGAAGGTATCGCCCGGCCCCTGCACATCCCCCGAGGAGCCATCTGTGATGCGCGCCAGCGACCATGTGGCTCCGCTATCAGAGGAGTAGTACAGTCCCTCGTAGCTGCCGCTGGAGCTGCCAATGGACCAAAGCGCATTCACCAGTGTGCCTTCGTAGGCCTGCGAAACCGCCATCACTACCAGCTGCTGGTTCACCGAGCTCCATGCATAGCCGGCAATTCCCTCCCCGGGAAAGTAATAAATCTGGTCCGATGTGATGGTGATCAGGCTCCAGGTGATTCCGCCGTCCGTGGAGCGGAGAATTCCTGCCCCGTAATATGAATCCAGAGCGTCGTTGGGGTCGCCGGTTCCGGCCAGGATTACTCCTGTTCCGCCCGGCTGTACGCTCAACGCTCCAATGCTGATGGAGGTACCCGCCGCGCCTCCCATTCCCGATACCTCGTCGGTCAGCGGAATAAAGCTGATGTTGGCAGCGCTGGATGTGTCCGCATTCTGCGACCGCCATACACCGCCGCCGGTGGTTCCCACATAGAGCGTGTTGCCGGTGGTGTCCGATGGGTCCAGCGCCAACGCGGAGACGCGCCCTGTTACCAGGCCAAAGTTCTGTGATTGAACTGCTGTGGGGCCCAGCGGAATCCAGGTTGCGCTTTCCTGCTCCAGCGCCATCGCATGAGCATTGGGCTCAGCCGCGCCCGCCGGCGTGCCGCTGCGAAAATGCCCAGCTCCCGCCCAGGCCTGCATCCCACCGCGCGTCGAGTCTAGTGTCCAGCCTCTCTGGGCCAGAAACCGCTCCGCCTGAACTACTCTCGGAGGCAGATTCGCCCGTCGTGCAGCTACCCGAGCCGCTTCTGTAGCGGCGGGTTCCTGCTCATTTGAATTTGCCTCTTGGGGTACGCAGAACGCAGTAGCTATCGAAGCTAATATCAGCAATATCAGTAGCTTGCCAGCCAGCCAGCTTTGATCGGCTATCCGCCCGTTCAATGGGCGAAGCCATGCACACCTCCCCGATATGCCGTCAGGGGCAGCTTCACCGTAAGGCCGCTTGATAGCCCGAATCTTCACACGCGTCCTGCCTGCGATTCCGTAGTCCCCTCTCATTTCGGCATCCTCTGAGGGAGACTTGATCGAAATCCTGTAGCTTACAACGTGCGAAACACGCAGTTTACGGGATTGAAACTGGTTGGATTATAGACCAGAAGGGGAAGCATTGCAGCAATCATCTCGTCGAGACTCGTATTCCAGCGTCTGCCCAATCAGCAAGACAACTTCCTCGGGACTTCGCTCGGCAACATCCACTGTCAGATGAGCGTGAGCCGAATAGAGCGAGCGGCGAAACGAAAACCGCTCCAGCGCTTGCTCCGTCTTATGCAGAAGCGGACGGTAAGTCGCCTCGCCACTGCGCTCCTGCAGCAGGCAGCGGTAGATCAACGTAGTGAACGGCGCATCCAGAAATACCACCAATGTTGCAAGACATTTCGCCAGGGCTTGCTGATTCCGTGGCATATCGATCGCCGCCCCGCCTGGTGCAATGATAGCCTTCGAACGCGTCAGGCAGCGGTCCAGAAGATCGGACTCCAACTCGCGAAAGGCCGCCTCGCCCAAAGCAGCGAATAACTCTCTAGCCGGCGCGCCTGCGGAAATCTCAAGCTGCTGGTCAACATCAAGAAAATCCCAATCCAGCCTTCGCGCTATCAGCGGGCCAACCGTCGACTTTCCCGCGCCCATGAATCCGGTAAGCACAACGCGGCAATATTTTTCTCGTCGCTGGGATGATGCCGCCATTTGCACAAATGCATAATACACGGAAGCGCGCTTCCCAACAAAAACGGCTGCTCTGCGCGGAGTCGAAGGGTGGAATGCCATGAACTCGCGTTGCGCGAAGGCACAACTCCAAGCCTCGCCGCCTGGGGCAGTTTCACCGCAAGGCCGCTCGATAACCAGAATGCTCACACGCTTAATACCTGTGATTCCGTCCTCCCCTCCCCATTCATCAGCATCCTCTGAGGGGTGACTTTATCGAAATCCTGTAGCTTACAACGTGCGAAACACGCCGCTTAAGGGATTGAAACTGGCTGGATGATAGCCCTCTAAATGGATTAATTGTTTGTATAACTCTGCGCAAAACAAATTTTCTTTTGCACCACAACCTCAGAATCGCGGTTTGTCCACCTGGCCGTAAGTTCGCGAACTCACACATTCAGCCCATCCCTGTCTCTTGTGCCTTTTTTCCGCAGTCCAAATGGCATTCGAATCCGCAAAACTCTTTCCCGGACATGTTCGTCTTCCAGGTTGCGCGTTCTGGCGTGAAGCAAATCACTGAGCGCCACCATACCGGCGATCGTATTGCCGTCCTTTGGATCAAGTACAGGAAAACGCGTGAAGCCTGACTCGGCCATCCGGTCGATCACAGCCCGCAAAGGCTCGTCCACGAAGGCTACCTCGGGCTTTGGCGTAGCAATTTCCATAAGGCGAATCGCATGCGCTTTGTCAGCCTTCTGTTCGTGGAGCTGGATCAACTGGCTTCTCGTAACCACTCCCACCAACTCGTTGCCGGAACCGAGAACCGGGAAAAGCTGTTGGCCCTTTGGCCGCTTGCTGCTGCGGACCAGGTGATATGCCTCCTCCAGCTTTCCATCACCGGGCAGGACAACAATATTCGTCCGCATAACTTCTTTGACAAACAGAATCTCGAGTGGATCAGTCGCGTATTCGCGGCTCATGTGATAACCGCGGCGCGAGATTTTTTCAGTTAGAATGGAGCGCTTGAGCGTGAGAACTGTAAATAAATGGGCCGCGAAGCAAGCCACCAGAAGCGGCAGAAGCATATTGACATCATGCGTCAATTCCAGCGCAAAGATGATGCCAGTGAAGGGTGAGCGCATCGTGCCGCCAAGAATCGCGCCCATGCCGACCAGAGGCCAGAAGCCCGCGCCAAATTGCGGAAGAAAGAAGCTTTCCAGGCCGCCTAGCGCCGCGCCCATCATCAACAAGGGCGCAAGCACGCCGCCGGATGTGCCCGAGCCAAGCGAAATCATCCAGATGACTGACTTGACCAGAAGCACTCCAGCAATGATCGCAAGAGTCGCGTTCCCCCCGATGAGCTTGCCAATGGTGTCGTATCCAACGCCCAGCGCTTGCGGAAAGATGAGTCCGCCCAGGCCAACGAAGACGCCGCCTATTGCCGGCCACCACATCCAGTGAATCGGCAGCTTCTGAAAGAGATCCTCGGCGGCGTAAACTCCTACAGTCAGTAGTGCAGAAAATGCACCTGCGGCCAGACCTGCGAAGACGCAGCCGCATATTCCGAAGACTCCGATGAAGGCGGGGTGCGGGGGAACGGGAAAGAGTGGTCCCAGTCCAAACAAGTAACCCCTGATCACGCAAGCCGTCGCGCTGGCTAATGCCACAGGAATGGCGCTGCGCGGCCTCCACTCGAACAACAGCAATTCAACGCCAATCAGCACCGCGGAGACTGGCGCCGCGAAGGTCGCCGACATGCCCGCGGCCGCGCCCGCTACCAGCAGAGTACGCCGCTCTGTACTGGTGAAGTGGAAGAACTGGCTAATCATTGATCCTATGGCGCCGCCGGTCATGATGATCGGCCCTTCGGCGCCGAATGGGCCGCCGGAGCCGATGGAGATGGCGGCTGAAAGCGGCTTGAGAATCGCCAGCCGCGGAGAAACACGGCTGCCATTCATCAAAATGGATTCAATGGCCTCAGGAATGCCGTGCCCGCGAATGCGTTCCGATCCGTAGCGTGCCATCACTCCGACGATGAGCGAGCCAATTACGGGCACTGCAATGGCATAAATGCCGAGATGGTTATCCGCCGGTGATGCAAAAGTAAAGTCGATTCGATGAAAGTAAAAGAGGTTTGTAAACAGACCTATCAGCTTCAATAGAAGCCATGCGACAAACGCGCCGATAACGCCGATGGCGATGGCCATCAGCGAGATGGGGATAACTCTTGTGGTGGTGGTAAAATCTCCAAGGTCTTCAAGGCGCGTTTTGGGAGGATGATTCATGACCACCCCTCCCTACCAGCTTCCCCACGCCCGGCTGATGTAATCCGTCAGCGTCATTGATATCAGAACCAAGAACATGAAGATGCCGGCAAAGATGGACAGCTTGGTCAACTTGGTGCTGTACCACACGTGCATGAAAAACAGCACCACCAGCACCGCTTTGGTGGTGGCAATGGCCAGCGCGATGACGGGGTTCCAGAGGCCCAGTTCGAGAAACGACGCCCAGACTGTCAGCCCGGTGCCGATCAGCAACGCGAAGAGAATTATCACGTAGACCTTCGGCCCGACAATGTGATGCGCGTGTTCGCTGTGTTCGCTCATGCAATAATTCCTCGATAACTACTAGCTAGCCCCTAACCCCTATTGATGCCGGCTGATCAGATAAAGCAACGCGAAGAGATAAATCCAGATGATGTCCACAAAGTGCCAGTAAAGCCCGAAGTTCTCTACAAATGTCACGTGCCCAGCGGTGTAAGCCCCGGCCCGGGCGCGCAGAATCATGAAACCCAAAATCGCGATGCCGATAATCATGTGCAGCGCGTGCATCCCTGTCATCAGGAAATAAAGCGAGAAATAAAGCTCGGTGTGCCGCGCCATATCCGGCGCCAACGGCTTGTCGTGATACTCCGCGTATACTTCGGGGTCCGATTGCGGATCAAGAAACGATTGCAGGCTGTAGTGAAATCCGGGGACGTGATGCTTCTCAATCTTTTCCCTATATTCAATTGTTTTGATGCCCAGAAAAACCAGTCCCAGGAAAAAAGTCAGAGCCAGGCTCAGCACCAGTCCGCGCCTGCGCCTCGTCTGTGCGCACCATACGCCCATGGCCATGGTGAAGCTGGAGAAGATCAGCACCACTGTGTTAGTCGCGCCCCACACCACGTTCAATTGGTGAGAGCCGGAGACAAAGGCCGGATAATACCAATTGCGGTAGACAAGGTAAGCGGTGAATAAGCCGCCGAAAAACATAACTTCGGTCAGCAGAAAAAGCCACATGGCAAAGCCCGCCGCGTCGGCCTGCTGTTCGGCGGAGTTGAAGTGATGGCGCAGATAAGACGGGTGCTCCTCATGCGCGGAGTTAGCGGAGATAGCGGAGTTAACGGAGTTATCCGGCACTGGCTACCCCCTTTTCTTTCTTCTGTTTCTCCAGCCACTCATAGTCATAGGCTTCGTGGTTCATCACCGGCATCTCGACAAAGTTCTCCGTCAACGGCGGCGATTGCGTCTGCCACTCCAGCCCCGTCGCCTGCCATGGATTGTCGCCCGCAATCGCGCCGTAGCGTAGGGACCAGATCAGGTAGAGCACCGGCAATAGATAGCCCACACCCAAAATCGTTGCGCCCGCCGTAGAAAAGACATTCAGTATTTGAAACTCCGGCGGATAGGATGCATAGCGTCGCGGCATCCCCAACATGCCCAAAATGAACTGAGGAAAGAAGGTGAGGTTGAAGCCTATGAACGTAACTACGGCCGCCAGTTGCGATAACTTCTCCGGATACATACGCCCCGTCATCTTAGGCCACCAGAAATGAACGCCGGCAAGAAACGCCATCAACATTCCGCCCACCATGACAAAGTGGAAGTGGGCCACGATGAAGTAAGTCTCGGTTAGGTGAATATCCGTCCCCGAAGAGCCGAGAAATACCCCGGTCATGCCGCCGATGGTGAACAATCCCAGAAAACCGAAGGCATAAATCATCGGCGTTTCAAAGGTGATAGATCCCTTGTACAGCGTAAACGTCCAATTAAATATCTTAATGGCCGAGGGCACCGCCACCAGCATGGTCAGCAGTGAAAACACCAGCACGGCGTAGTTAGAAATGCCCATAATGAACATATGATGGGCCCACACAAAGAATCCGAAGACCGCGATAGCCACTGACGAAAACGCTACCGCCGTATAGCCGAAGACGCGTTTACGGCTGAAGGTGGAGATAACTTCGGAGATAACTCCCATTCCCGGCAGAATCATGATATACACGGCCGGATGCGAGTAGAACCAGAACAAATGCTGAAACAACAGCGGGTCGCCACCCTTAGTGGGGTCAAAGACGCCGATGCCCATCGTACGCTCCAGTGCTATCAGCACAATGGCGATGGCCACTACAGGCGTCGCAAGCACCATGAGAATACTGGCGGCATAATGCGCCCACACAAACAGCGGCAGCCGGAACCAGGTCATCCCCGGCGCGCGCATCTTGTGAATGGTGACGATGAAGTTCAGCCCGGTAAATATCGAGCTGAATCCGGCAATAAAAGCCGCCAGACCGGTAGTCAGCACATTGGTATTGACATAATGGGTTGACAGCGGCGTGGTAAAAGTCCAGCCCGTGTCCACTCCGCCAATTGCCATGGTGTATAGAGCAAGCAACCCGCCCGCCATGTAGAGATACCAGCTCAGCAGGTTGATCTTGGGGAGCGCCAGGTCCTTGGCCCCGATCATCATGGGGATAAAAAAATTACCCAGCGTTGCCGGCACCGACGGCACCAGGAAAAAAAAGATCATGATGACGCCGTGCATGGTGAACACCTTGTTATAGGTGTCCGTGGCCATCAGATCAGTCTGAGGAGTTAGTAACTCCAGACGGATCAATCCCGCCAGCGCGCCTCCAATAAAAAAGAAGAAACTCAGCGAGATCAGATAGAGTATCGCGATGCGCTTATGGTCGCTGGTGAGCAGCCAGCTAAGCAGGCCGTTCTCCCGCGTAATGTAGTTATCCTTGGGAATCCTGGCCGTCGCCTGGTCGGGAAGACTTACAATTGTGTCGCTCATGGCTTCACCGTTCCTTTCGCGGCAGGTGTTTTCACTGCGGGAGTTACTCCTTTTTTCGTTGAGTCTTCGTTTACCGGTGGCAGATCCGTAGTGTTTATCGTTTGCTCCACGCGGTAATCGGAGTTGAGGTTCTTGATGTATTCAAGCAGCGCGATAACTCCCTCCTCGCTGATCTGTCCCTGGTAAGTGGGCATGATAGGCGCATAACCCTGAGTTACATGTTGCGATGGATTCAGGATGGCCTCCCGCAGATAGGCGTCGTCGGCAATCACCGTTCCTCCCGAGGCCAGCGCCAGCTTCGCGCCATATACGTTGGCCAGTGACGGCCCACGCGCATCCGGCCGCGCATTGTGGCAGGCGGCACAACTCAAACTCGCAAACAACCGTTCGCCGTCCTGCGCCAGCGAGGCGCCGCTATCGGATCTAGTAAGCCACCTACGGTACTCCTCCGGCGTCATCACTACCACGTCACCAATCATCTGAGAGTGATTCGTGCCGCAATACTGCGTGCAAAACAGGTGATAGGTTCCCGGCGTGGTGGCTTCAAACCACACCGTCGTATAGCGTCCGGGTATCGCCTCGCGCTTTACGCGAAAGGCGGGAATCGAAAAGCTGTGAAAGACATCTTGCGATATCAGCGTCAACTGCACGGCGCGTCCCGTCGGCACGTGCAGCGCGTTGATCTCATGCTGCCCGCCCGGATGCTCCACTTTCCACATCCATTGCTTGCCCACGACATAAATATTCATGGTATTGGCCGGCGGAGTAAAAACACGGAAATAAATCAGCGCGCCCCACACAAACATCAACAGAAACAAACCCAGCGG
>Ga0181520_10005729_pt1 | contig 19562 bp, 17 predicted proteins | sample PEATcosm2014_Bin_29_FD_132451 | JGI IMG/M metagenome (GOLD analysis project Ga0181520, IMG submission 132451) | Peatland microbial communities from MTU Mesocosm Facility, Houghton, MI, USA - PEATcosm2014_Bin02_30_metaG | ecosystem: Environmental > Terrestrial > Soil > Wetlands > Peat | place...
GGGCGAAGGACCTGCTGTTTTCGTGCGCGTGCACGGGAAAGCAGGTTCTTCGCTGCGCTCAGAATGACAGATAATTGTGTTCCCATCGCCAAATCAACCCCTAAAACCGCGATTGTAAGTGACGTTACCCCGCCAGGGCGCGCCCGTGTTTGTGGCCAACCTGGGGTTCCGGGGCCGCCGAACGGCCCCTCCACCCCAGGCTATGATTCGTGGCGCGGCTTCGCCGCTCATACCGCGGAAATGCGCAGTTTGTGCCTTCACGGCAAAGCCCGGCTTAGTCAAACATCATGCTCCGGAGTTGTGGGTAATTGATAGGGCTGAAGCCCGGTGCTTCCACCCTGAGGCAACTGAAGCTGTCAGATTTCGTGAATAATCCAGGCTTCGGGACTTGAATCCGTTTGGGCTTACCCAGCGCTGAAGCGCTGGGTAAGCATACCGTGGCGCCTCCACGGCAAGCCGGAACGCGCTCATACCGTTGGAGACCCTGACGGGCCGCGCCATCACCGCACCGCGAGCGTGTATCCGGTATTGGCTTTGGGCTGGTCATATACGCCGAAGTCGCAACTATAGACCGTCCAAGCCTCGCTGTTATCCGCCGCTGTCGTGGTGGAAGTCCAATAATATTGTCCTTCCCCGAGGTTGGTGAAGATAGGCGGCTGATAAATAGTGTTATTGAGGTTCAGAATGGTGTAGCCAAAGTATGCGGCTTCGTCGGTTTGCATTCGATCCGCCATGCTTTGCATTTCCTTCCGGTTGGGCATTCTCCAACTGCCCGGCGCGGAGCCATCCGTGAGGCCGCACTGTCCGCTGGACAGTTGGTTGACCACCGCCAAGGCCGCCGCCCAGGGCTGCTGAATGCAACTCGCTTGCTTGAGCCAGAGCAATCCTGTCATGGTGTCCGAAACCGTTCCGTTCCCATTGTCAATCCAGCGCGGAGAGGTCAGGCCCACGCCCATTTGAAGGGTTCCGTCGTCGCCGGCGACATAGGCCACATTGAATCCGGTCGTTGCGAGCTTCAGGGTGCTGGCGGCGCCTTTCACCGCCCAGACCGCATTGCTGGAAGTGGCCATAAGATTGGACACTCCGTCATTGATATACCGCCCATCACTGAAACGGATGGTCCAGGCCGATATGCTACCGGTTTCGCCATCGAAGCCGGGCTCGCCTCCATAATAGGGAGTCGAGGTCCAGTAGATTCCGGTGGATACGTTGAGAAAAGGATTTCCTGCAGTAAGCGCCGGGTTGCTTGCGGAGACGTCCACAATGCTTTCCAACTCAATCAGGTTGGGCAGCCGCCAGGTGCCGGCCGTGGAACCATCGGATAACCCACACGTTCCGCTGGCCAGCGCATTTACGTCCTTCAAGGCTGTGGCCCAATTCGCGGAGGCGAAACAACCGGCATTCTGCAGCCAAATGAGGCCGGTAAGGTTATCGGTAACCGTCCCGTTCTGATTCGGGGTAAAGCGTGTGGCCGGCCAAGAGGCTCCTTTATGCAGTGCGCCGTCGTCGCCACTCACATAGGAAACGCTTTGGCCCGTAGCGCCAATCGTTAGCGGCGGATTGCTGCCGTCGTAAGCGATGAAATCGGCTCCGCTCATGGAGCTGTAAGGGGCCGGCACCCAATCAATCACGGCAAAAATAATAGGGGGATTGGCCGTATTGAGTCCGGCAAACTGGCCGTTCATACCGGCGCGCATAACCTTGGCTTCGCTGCCCGCCGAGGGATAAAAGCCATACCCGGCCTTTGTGGCCCAAAACTGGTATTCGGCCGGCACATCCCCGCCCGCCGGCAGATTCGGAAGACTGTAATTGCCGCTCGCATCCGTCATGGCCGTCTGAACCACCGCGTTCGTATTGGTCTGCCAGGCATAGACCGTGGCGCCGGGTAAGGGAGCTCCTTTGAACAGGACGGTGCCGGAAACAGTGGCCACCCGCGGTCCCGGACCGGAATCATTCTTTACGGACATGCCGCCTCCGCAGGCGCTCAAGATCCCGAGACTCATGATGGCCGACCAACCCAAAATGCGTCCATGCGATGACATCGCCGTCGCCTCCCGTCGAGCAAAATTGGAATGACTTAAGAATGGTTCCGTGTTTTCGCAGGCACCACGCAAACCTACTATCGGCAATTCGCAAAAAAACTTGAGGCGGAATAAACTGCCGGTCGCGTGTCTTGTCCGTTCAAGGACGAATTCCTAACGTTCTTGCGGAAGCATGGGGTGGATTTCGACGAACGGTACGTTTGGAAATAGTTCTTTCGCCCGCGACGCGGGCTTGCGCCAATCTTCTTCGTTGTCCACAGGCTTGCGCCTGTGGCTACCTTATTCCGCCCGCATCCGCGGGCTTCCGGCGGCGGTGACAAGCCGGCCCAGCCTCGTGTAGGATGGGCGCTATCTTAGGCAGGCGCGGACGCTGTGCCGTCCAGCGCGCTGGGAGGTAATCGTGACCAAGCCTAAAGCTAAAGAAGATCGGGAGCAGACGATCGAAGACTTGAAGCGCCGGGCGGAAGAACTTTGTGGTGGCCCGATGACGACAGACACCCTGGACGAATGCCCGGCTGAGGTGGAAGAGGAATTCTGGAAACACGTGGTGGACTACGAGGAAGGTCCGTGGACCACCAACTTCGAGCAACTTGAGAGTGCGGGCATGTCACTCCCCCCGCCGGATTCGCTCCAGGATGAGGAACTGACGGCCAAACTCTGGGAGGCGATCCACAAGCTCGCCTTGCTTCGAGTGTTTATCGAAGACACCGATCATCTTAGCGACCGGGAACTCTATACGCATCTCTGGACCGAGTCCCTGCGGGAGGAAACCCCGGCGATGCCGTTGGATGCGAATTCCGCGTGCCACATCCAAATACTCGGCAGCGGCAGCGAGGAAGATAACCTGCTCTACCTCAAGTATTATGCGGACGACGACTGGCGCCGGCAGTGGCGGGAGGATTTTCCCAGCGATCCCATTCCCCCGCACGAAGACCCGGCTTACGACCGCGACCGTTTTCTGCCCAAGCCGGATTACGGCCCCAGCAGTAGTCAGTAGTTGGTAGCAGTAGCTGGTAGTTAGTAGTTAGTAGCTAGGGGCCGCCGGCGGGCGCTTTCTCGTGCAATAGCGTTCGGGCGGGAAAGCGGGCTGGAAGCCCGCGCACCGAGGGGCGTGAAACGTGAAACGGTCTTCCGGCGGGAGACGGGGGACGGGGGACGGGGGACGCTGCCGCTCCTACACCATCTGCGTTCCCCACAAATCGTGCAGATGCAGTATGCCTTGCAGGCGGCCCTCGGCATCTACCACGGGCAGGGAAGTAATCTTTTTTTGCTCCATGATATTGAGGGCGGCGGCGGCAAATTCATTGGGATCGATGACGCGCGGGTTGCGCGTCATACACTCGGCGGCCGGCAAATCCATGATGTCTTTGCCGCGCCGTTCCAGCAGTCGCCGCAGATCGCCGTCGCTGATCACGCCCAGCAGTCGCTCATTTTCGACCACCGTGGTCATTCCCAATCCCTTGCGCGACATCTCGTAAATGGCGTCCGGCATGTGCGTTTCGGGACCCACACACGGGACCGCCTCGCCAACGTGCATCAGGGTTCGCACGCGCGCCAGTTTCTTTCCCAGCTTGCCACCGGGATGTAGATCGGCAAAATCTTCTTTTTTGAAGCCGCGCTTCTCGGCCAGGGCAATGGCCAAAGCATCGCCCAGGGCCATCATGACCGTAGTCGAGGCGGTCGGCGCCAGACCCAAGGAGTCGGCTTCCTGCGTCACCGAGCAATCCAACCTGACCTCGGCGGCCTGCCCCAACGCCGATTTCTCCGTGCCGGTCATGGCAATCAATTGGATTTGCAAGCGCTTGATGGTGGCCAGCAAGTGCAGGATCTCTTCGGTTTCGCCGCTGGCGGAAAGCGCCAGCACCACATCCCCGCGGACCAGTATGCCCAAATCGCCATGCACCGCTTCCGCCGGGTGCAGAAATAGCGCCGGGGTGCGGGTCGAACTGAGCGTAGCGGCAATCTTGCGCGCAACAATGCCGCTCTTACCCATGCCGGTGACCACCACCCGGCCGGCGCAGCAATACAGCCGTTCCACCGCCTCGGTGAAGGCCGGCGCCATGCTTCCCGCCACGCGGTCGGCCAGAGCGCGTAAGGCTTCGGCTTCGATCCGGATTACGTTTTCGCCAATGTGCTTCATAAGCCGCTGTGCCCTACCGCCGCCTGCACCGCCAACAACTGCTGCAACACACCCTGTAATTTCTCGAGCGGCAGTGCGTTGGAGCCGTCCGACTTGGCTTGGGCCGGGTTGTCGTGGACTTCCATAAAGATGCCGTCCACTCCGGCGGCTACCGCGGCGCGCGACAACAGGGGGATAAATTGCGGCTGACCGCCGCTGACCGCCGCGCCGTTGGCATCGGCGGCTGACGGCAACTGTACGGAATGGGTGGCGTCGAAGACCACGGGTGCAAAATCCCGCAGGATGGCCAGCGAGCGCATGTCCACTACCAGATTGTTGTATCCGAAAGACGCTCCCCGTTCGGTCACCGACACGCGTTCATTGCCGCTGGAGCGCACTTTGTCCACGGCGTGACGCATGTCCCAGGGCGACATGAATTGCCCCTTCTTAATGTTGACGGCGCGCCCGCTCTTGCCGGCGGCCACCAGCAGATCGGTTTGCCGGCACAAAAAAGCGGGGATTTGCAGCACGTCGACCACTTCGGCCACACGCGGCACGTCGGCTACCTCGTGCACATCGGTGAGCACCGGTACCTTTACGTGCTGCTGAATTTTATGCAGGATGCGCAAGCCCTCGGCCAGTCCCGGCCCGCGGAAACTCTTGAGAGAGGTCCGATTCGCTTTGTCGTAGCTGGCTTTGAAAATGAAAGGAAGGTGTAGCGACTGGGCCACGGCGGCGATGGACTCGGCCATCCCGAGCGCGTGCGCTTCGCTCTCAATCACACACGGCCCCGCCAAGAGCACTAACTTCCCGGAACCGAAGGCGAGATTGCCGATCTCAAATGCGTTTGCCATAGTTTTTGCGCGGTCGGCTTTCGGCCCTCGGCCAGAAAACCCCGATCCAAACGCCGTCGGCCTTCGGTCGTCGGCCAAACACGCGGAACTAAAGTTCCGCCCGTTACGCTGCCATTCCCGGGGTTGAACCCCCGGGCTTTCATCATGCCATCCCTTCGGGATGGCCACTTGCCCAGCAGGCTTTCGCTTTTTTCGGCCTACGACCAACTTCTCACAACCGAAAACGAGTGGGCTGTTTTCCGGCCGACGGCCGACGACCGAAGGCCGACGGCGGTTTTTTAGGGCCTGGTTACCTTTTCCGGCCGCAAGAACAATTCCACGTCGGCTTCCACCCGGTCGGCCTTGCGCGAATTGCGATAGGCATACGAGGCGCCGACAAAGGCGGTAAACAACGGATGCGGTTCCAGCGGCTTGGACTTGAATTCCGGATGGAACTGGCAGCCGAGGAAGTAGGGGTGATCGGCAACTTCAACGATCTCCACGTACTTTCCGTCGGGCGTCAATCCGGTAAAGCGCAAGCCCGCGGCCGTCATTTGCTCGCGATATTCCTGGTTGAACTCAAAGCGATGGCGATGACGCTCGTTGATCTCGGTCTTGCCGTACGCCTGGTGAGCGAAGGAGCCGGGGGTAATCTGACAGGGCCAAGCGCCCAAGCGCATGGTGCCGCCCAAGTCCTCCACTCCGCGCAGTTCCCGCAACTTGTAAATGACGCGGTGGGGTGTGTCGGTGTCGAACTCGGTGGAGTGGGCTCCCTCCAGCCCGCAAACGTTGCGGGCGAATTCGATGCAGGCGGTTTGCATGCCCAGACAAATGCCGAAATACGGCACTTTCTTTTCGCGCGCGTAGCGAATGGCGTTCAGCATTCCCGCGATGCCGCGCTTACCGAAACCACCGGGGACCAGAATTCCGTCGTAGCCTTCCAATTGGCTCTCGTAGCTCTTGTCCTTGGTTTCCAGACCCTCGGCTTCGATCCAAGTCAGACGGGCTTTCACGTTATGCACCCGGGCGCCGTGCAGCAGAGCTTCTTTCAAGGACTTGTAAGAGTCCTCGTACTCCACGTACTTGCCCACCAAGCCGATGTTCACTTCGTCCTTCGGATTGTAGATGTCATGCACCAGTTTTTCCCATTGGCTCAGCTCCGGCTCCGGAGTTTCCAAATGGAGATAGTGCAGACAGAGTTTGTCAACATTTTGCCGGGAGAAGGTCAGCGGCACTTCGTAGATCGACTCCACGTCCTTGGCGGTGATCACCGCCTGATCTTCCACGTTGCAGAAGAGCGCAATCTTCGATTTGAGATCTTTGGACAGGAAGCGGTCGGTGCGGCACAGCAGAATGTCGGGCTGAATGCCCACGCTCAGGAGTTCTTTCACCGAGTGCTGGGTGGGTTTGGTCTTCAGTTCTCCCGCCGCGGCGATATAAGGCACCAGGGTGACATGGACGAACAGGGTGTTCTCGCGCCCCAGTTCCTGGCGCATCTGGCGGATGGCCTCAATGAAAGGCAGCGATTCAATATCGCCCACCGTGCCGCCGATCTCCACCAGGGACACGTCCACATCCTGGGAGACCTTCTTCATGGCTGCTTTGATCTCGTTGGTGACGTGCGGAATCACCTGGACGGTTTTACCCAAGTAATCGCCACGTCGTTCTTTGGCGATAATTTGCTCGTAAATTTTCCCCGTGGTCCAGTTGTGGTCGCGGGTGAGCTTGACGTGGGTAAACCGCTCGTAATGCCCAAGGTCAAGATCGGTTTCCGCGCCGTCGTCGGTCACGAAAACTTCGCCGTGCTGGAAGGGCGACATGGTGCCGGGATCAACGTTCAGATAAGGATCGAATTTCTGCAGCGATACCTTAAGTCCGCGGCTCTCCAGCAAGCAGCCGAGCGAAGCCGCCGCCAGGCCTTTGCCCAACGACGAAACTACTCCGCCGGTGACGAAAATGTACTTAGCCGACATTACTGCCTCGTTCCCGATGGGAAATGGAATTTAGATGTCTGGAGGGGTTCATTACCCATTATGACTGAATTACAGTCTTCCGGCCAGTCTAAATGGCGCCCCGATTCCCCCCGGCCACAGCTCTGCATCTAAAATATCAGAGCCATGCAAATTGGGTTTCCGTTTTGGCCGATTACCGTCCTTTTGCTTTGCCAGATGGCTCTGACGCCATTGCTCCACGGGCAAGCGTCCAAGCCCGCGGCGAAAACGCCGGCTGCGGCTCCATCCACGTCCGCCTCCGCGGAACCGGCCATCCGCCGCCTCATCTTGAAGGATGGCTCTTACCAGGTCGTGGAAAAACTCGAGGTGCACAGCGACCGAGTGCGCTACTTAAGCGCGGAGCGATTCGAGTGGGAAGAGGTGCCGGCTTCGCTGGTGGACTGGCCGGCCACGGAGAAATATGCCCGCGAAGGCGGCACACACGAGATTTCGCCCGAAGCCAAGGCGCTGGATGCCGAAGAGCAGGCCGAACTAAAACAAGAAGAGGCCCGTACTCCGCTGGTCGCTCCCGGATTGCGTTTGCCGGATACGGGTGGCATTTTTCTGCTCGACGTCTATCAGCGGGAGGCGCAACTCAATGAACTGGCGCAGAACGGCGGCGAAGTTAAGCGGCACACGGGCAGCAACATTTTGCGGGCTACGGTGAATCCGCTGGCCAGCCAGAGACGGACTATCGAGTTGCCAGGCCAACATGCTCGCATCCAGGCGCATGTGGGCAATCCATTTTTTTATCTTAAAGTCGAACCGGAAGCCGATGCCAAAGGTCGGCCCCTGGCCCAGGGGGACTGTCAGGATCGGTTTCGACTGATCCGGCTCGAGGCGGTTCCCAAGAAGGACCTGCGCGTTGTTGGCAATGTGAAAGTGGCCATTTACGGAAAAGTGAGCCAGGAAGAAAAGTTTTTGCCCAGCAAGTGCGAGGCGCTGCCCGGTCAAACGGAAGCGGAGTCCTGGTGGAAACTCACTCCCGTGGACTCGCTTGATCCCGGCGAGTATGCCGTGGTCGAGCTTCTGCAAGACAACGAGATGAATCTCTACGTCTGGGATTTCGGCGTCAACCCGAAAGCCCCTCCGAACGCTGGCGCCTGGTTTGGGGGGAAACCCTAGAGGCAGTCGTCGGTCGTCGGCCTTTGGTCGTTGGCCGGAAAACCCCAAACCAAGGCCGAAGGCGGGCCTTCCGGGTTGATCCAATCGCTACCAGAGGGTTTTTCTGGCCAACGACCAAAGGCCAACGACGCCGACGGGTTTCTGGCCGACGACCAACGACCAAAGACCGACGACTGCCTCGGCTACTCGATCAGGCCTCTTTGGGCCACGCTGACGTTGTCGCGAGTGGTGTTTTTCACCGCATACATCATTTCATCGGCTTGGCGAATGATTTCGTGGGTGGTACGCCCGTCTTCCGGATAGGTGGCAACCCCGATGCTGGCCCGCACGTTGAGCTGCAATTCCTCGGCCTCCAGGAACGAACTGGTGCGGAACGCCTGCAGTAGGCGTCTGGCCACCACCAATGCCGAGTCTTTGCCGGTTTGCGGCAGCAGGATGACAAATTCGTCTCCCCCATACCGGAACGCGGAATCGATCAGTCGCAGGTTGGCTTTGATCGCATAGCCCACCTCGGCCAGCAGCTTGCTCCCGGTCAAGTGTCCGTGCGTGTCGTTGACGTGCTTGAAGTAATCCAAATCGATGAACAAGACGGTGAATTCGTACCCGAAGCGCGCCGAGCGATAGACCTCCGATTCCAAGGTCTTATAGAGATGCCGCGCATTGTACAAACCGGTGCAATCGTCGGTGATGGTGAGTTCCTGGATGCGTTCCACGGAGCGGGCATTATCGATGGCAATGGCCGCGTAATCACAGAGCGCGTGCAGAAAAAAGACCTCGTCTTCGTTGAACTCTTCCATGCGCACATTGATCAACTGGATGACGCCGAGCACTCGTAGCTTCGATTTCAGCGGAATGCAAACGATGGAGCGCGTTTTCCAGCGGGTCAGTTCGTCAATGCGTTTGGCGAAACGGGGATCTTTGTACACATCGGGAACGATGAGCCCTTCCCCGTGGCGGGCGACCCATCCGGCAATGCCCTCCCCCATCTTGAGGCGCACGTTCTTCAGCGTGTCGGCCGCTTCGCCCACGGCAATGGCGAAGTACAGCTCGTCCTTTTGCTCGTCCACCATGAGCAGCGACCAATTGTCGGGACGGAAATATTCGGCCACCTTCTCCATGATGGTCTGCAAGATGGAGTCCAGGTCCAGGGAGGAAGTGAGGGCCTTGGCAACATCATGGAAGATGTTTGCTTCCTGCACTTGCCGCTTGCGGTCGGTGCTTGTGGCCTCATCCATGGCTTCTTCCCCGCGTAACGAGTGGCTGGGCGGCATTATACGGGCCGCCGCCGCGACTCACAACCCATCCTTGCACAGACGGCACCACCTTGGGTAATGCCGGGGACGGGGAATTGCGTTGCCCGCCCCGGGCCACCCCGGGGAGGGGATTTTTGTTTGACATTGCTCGGCCCCAAAACCTATGATGCCAATACTAATCCCACACATCTTGGCACGGCATTCGACGCTTTCCAAGAGCGTCGAGGCGATGTGTGACCGGGGGAACAGCTTGGGATTCGGCGAACGGATGCGGCGCGAACGCGAGATGCGTGGAATTGCGCTGGACGAAATAGTGAATGCGACCAAAATCGGCAGCCGCACTCTGCGTGCCCTGGAAGAGGAAGATTTTTCCAAGTTGCCGGGCGGGATCTTTAATAAAGGTTTCGTACGCGCTTATGCCCGCTACTTGGGGATCGACGAAGAGCAGGCGGTGGCTGATTACCTGGCCGCTCTGGGCGAATCCAAGTCCAGCGATGCGGCCGAGGCGGAGCACCTGAAAAAGACAGAATCCAGTTGGAAGCCCTCCCGGTTGGAGGACAGCTCCACGGATTTCAGCGACCTGCCCTGGAAGCCCTTGATCCTTTTGTTGCTGCTCTTGACAGGTATGTTTGCCGTCTGGCACTTCCGCCACTCCGCGTTTGACCATTTCCGCCAATGGGAGACGCATTGGCGCCAACCGCGGCAACAGACTTTGGCCGCCCCCCCCGCTCCGGCGCCGCCGCAGGCAGCCCCAGTGAAAACCGTTGTTCCTGTCCAAACTGTGGTTCCCGCCGGGGATCGCGCTTCGCCCACGACCCCGGTTGTCGCCGTCAGTACCGCGTCTATGCCGAATTCGCCGCCGGTGCCCGTCTCCTTACCAACCCCTGCCCCTACCGAGTCTGTGGATCCTTCGCCCGAGTTTGTCGTGCAGTTTCACGCCCGCGAAGATTCGTGGGTTTCCATTACGGCAGATGGGAAGCCGATTATGAAGGGCAACCTGATCGCCCGCCGGGAGACAACCATCCGCGCAAAGCACAACATCACGCTGGTGGCGGGCAACGCCGCCGGCCTCGACGTTTCCTTCAACGGAAAACCCCTGGGTGGGCTGGGCGGGAAGAGCCATGAGGTTCGTACCGTGGTGTTTAACTCCGCCGGCCTGCAGCCCTAGAGGTAGCTCGTCAAGATCCGCTCTTCGAGGAAATGCATTGCCCGCCTACCCAAAACTCTGCTAACGTGTATGAGTAACATTCTCGTAAGAAATCCGGCTTGGGGCGCCAGAATTGCCCACCCGCGCCGCGGTGCGCAGATACCTCGTATCTGCCATAAAGATTAAAGGAGTTCGCCTTGTCATCCAAGAACCGATTTTTGTTTACCTCCGAGTCCGTGACAGAGGGTCATCCGGACAAAATTGCGGATCAGATTTCCGATGCGATCCTCGACGCCTGCATCGAACAGGACCAGTACAGCCGGGTGGCCTGCGAAACCTTGCTCACCACTGGACTTGCCTTCATTGCCGGCGAGATCACTACCAAAGCTTATGTTGATTTTCCTTCGATTGTGCGTGGCACGGTCATGTCGGTGGGCTATACCGATGCCGCCTATGGCTTTGATTCGGAAACTTGCGCCGTGATCAGTTCGATCCACGAGCAGTCCCCCGATATCGCCATGGGCGTCGATCCGGGTGGCGCCGGCGATCAAGGCATGATGTTCGGTTATGCCTGCGATGATAACGAAGAGTTCATGCCCACTCCCATCGCCTTGGCCCACAAATTAACGGCCCGGCTGGCGGAAGTGCGCAAGAGCGGACAATTGGAGTATCTGCGGCCGGATGGCAAGTCTCAAGTCACCGCCGAGTACGACGAGAACCATAAAGTCCAGCGCATCGACACGGTCGTGGTTTCCACCCAGCATTCCGAGTTGGTGGACCGCAAGAAGCTGCATGCCGATGTTTTGCAACACGTGATTCAGAAATCGATTCCGGCCAGCTTGCTCGACGCCGATACCAAGTACTTCATCAATCCGACCGGCCGTTTCGTCGTCGGCGGACCGATGGGCGATACCGGCTTGACCGGCCGCAAAATCATTGTGGATACCTACGGCGGCATGGGTCGTCACGGCGGCGGTTGCTTCAGCGGCAAGGACCCGACCAAGGTAGACCGTTCCGCTGCCTACATGGCGCGTTATGTCGCCAAGAACGTAGTGGCTGCCGGTTTGGCGGAGCGCTGCGAAGTGCAGTTGGCTTATGCCATCGGCGTGGCCGATCCGGTCAGTGTGCGGGTCGAGACTTTTGGTACTGCCAAAGTTCCGGAGTCGACGATTCAGGACCTGGTGCGCGCCAATTTCCAATTGCAGCCCAAGGGCATCATTGAATCGTTGAACTTGCGACGTCCCATCTATCGCAAGACGGCTTCTTATGGTCACTTCGGGCGTAGCGACAAGGACTTTACCTGGGAAGCCACGGACAAGGCTGCCGCGTTGCGCGAACAAGCCGGATTGAAAGACGCCGCTGTGGCCGCAAAGAAGTAAGTTTTAGCTTATGGCCCACCCTTCGGCGACCGAAGGGTGAGGCTGCAATTCAGACCGTGGCGATTGTGGTGAATTCCCACATCTCGCGCACTCATTACGATTGTCATTTTGAGCCAAGCGACCAGCCTGCTGTTCCCGGCGCGCCCTCCAATGACAACGATCGATAGGGAGCTTATGTCCACTACCGCTGCACGTATCAACTGTGATGTGAAAAGTCTTGAACTGGCCGACTTGGGAAAGAAACGAATCGAGTGGGCCAACCAATCGATGAAAGTCTTGCAGCTCATCCGCAAGGAATTCATCAAGAACCAACCGCTCAAGGGCATTCGGGTTTCCGCGTGTTTGCACGTCACCAGCGAGACCGCCAACCTCATGATCACTCTGCGCGATGGCGGCGCCGATGTGGTGTTATGTGCTTCCAACCCGCTGTCCACGCAAGATGACGTGGCCGCCTGCCTCGTGCGCGACTACAGCATTCCCGTCTTCGCTATCAAGGGCGAGGATAACTCGACCTATTACCAGCATTTGAACGCCGCGCTGGATCACAAGCCGCAGCTGACGATGGACGATGGCGCCGACCTGGTGACCACGGCTTTGACCAAGCGTACCGATGTGCTGGATGGGATCATCGGCGGCACCGAGGAAACCACTACCGGAGTGATTCGTCTGCGAGCCATGGCCAAGGATGGCGTGCTTCGCTACCCGATCATTGCGGTGAACGATGCCGACACCAAGCACCTGTTCGATAACCGCTACGGCACCGGCCAGTCCACCCTGGATGGCATTGTTCGGGCGACCAACATGTTGCTGGCGGGTTCCAAGTTTGTGGTCGCCGGCTACGGTTGGTGCGGTCGCGGGTTGGCCATGCGCGCCCGTGGTATGGGCGCCGATGTGATTGTTACCGAGATCGATCCCACGCGCGCGCTGGAAGCGGTGATGGACGGCTTCCGCGCCATGTCGATGGAAGAGGCTGCCAAAATCGGCGACGTCTTCTGTACCGTGACCGGGAACAAAAACGTTCTCCGCAAAGAACACTTTGAGTTGATGAAGGACGGCGCGATTGTCAGCAATTCCGGCCACTTCAACGTCGAAATCGATATCCCGGCCCTGGAGAAGCTGGCTTCCTCCAAGCGGACGACTCGTCCGTTTGTGGAAGAGTATTCTTTACGCGACGGCCGGCATATCAATCTTCTGGGCGAAGGCCGCTTGATCAATCTGGCCGCCGCGGAAGGCCACCCCGCCTCCGTGATGGATATGAGCTTTGCCGACCAGGCGTTCTCGGCGGATTATCTCGTCAAGAATGCCGCCAAACTCGAGAAGCGGGTCTATATGGTCCCCGACGATCTCGATAAGCGCGTCGCCAAACTCAAGCTCGAATCCCTGGGCATCAAGATCGATCGCCTCACTACGGAACAGGAAGAATACCTGGCCAGCTGGAGTGAAGGAACCTAAGTAAATGCGAGTCGCGAGTTGCGAGTTGCGAGTGCCCAGATCGGAATGCACTCGCGACTCGCGACTGGCGACTATTCTGCCCTCCTCGAAATTCCAGGTGGTCCGACTCGCGACCCGCGACTCGCGACTTTTCTGCCCCGCCCTCCTCGAAAATCCGCTCTTCCTCATCGAAAATAATCCTCGCATCATTCCAGGTGTTCACGCCTCTAATCAAGGGAATGGGATGAATACTCCGGGCGAAGGGACTTCCCAGTCGGAGGCGATTATGAAATGTGAATTATGCAAGCGCGATTCGGGCTTGTCGCGGGTTCTGTGCGACACCTGCGCCGACGCTATTCGGCGTTTGGTGAAAATTACGCAAGGGTCATTGGACGGCGAGCCTAAACGGCACAAAACCGCGGATGCGGCAGCGGCTTGATGGGATTACCGGCCCGTCGGGTAAGCCCGCCTATGCGGTAGCGGTTTGTCTTAGATAGACTAGCGATATGAAAGAGATTGCCGATTGGGCTTTGAATGTCTGCGCAACGCGTGGTGTGCGGTATGCGGAGTTCCGTCTGGTCGATGAACGGCGGCGCGCCTTGGCTACCAAAAACGGTAAGATCGGCACGGCCAACGATTCCGAGTCGCTGGGCTACGGAATTCGCGTGCTGGCCGGAGGCGCGTGGGGCTTTTCCGCCAGCCAGGATATGACCCGCGCGGGTGTCGAGAAGGCGGCGGCGAATGCGGTCGCCATCGCTCAAGCTTCCGCTTCCGTTAAGCAACAAGACGTGCAATTGCTCCCCGAGGCGGCGCATCAGGCGGACTGGAAGTCGGCCTGCCGTATCGACCCGTTTTCGATTTCGATCGAGCAAAATCTCGAGCTGCTGATGAAGATCGACGGGGAACTGCGAGCCACCCCGGGTGTGACTCTGGCGGAGGCCAACCTCAACTTCCGGCGTCACGAACAGTGGTTCTACTCCTCCGAGGGCTCCGTTATCCATCAGGTGCGGCACGTTACCGGGGCCGGCTATGCGGCCTATGCCTTCGCCGGCGCCGAGATCATGAAGCGCTCCTATCCCAATTCCTTTGGCGGCCAGTGGCAGAATCGGGGATACGAACTGATCGAGGAACTGCATCTGCTCGAGAACGCGCGACGCATTGGGGAAGAAGCCGTGGCTCTGCACAAAGCCGACCAGTGTCCCGAGGGAAAATTTACGATCATTCTCGATTCCTCGCAATTAGCTTTGCAGGTGCATGAATCGGTCGGCCATCCCATCGAACTGGATCGTGTGCTGGGGATGGAGGCTAACTTCGCCGGCATGTCTTTCTTGACTCTCGATAAGCTTCGCCAGTTGCGTTACGGAAGTGAGTTGGTGAATGTGGTCGCCGATGCCACCGAAGCCCATGGGCCCGGTTTGGGAACCTTTGCGTATGACGACGAGGGAGTGCCGGCGCAGTGCACGCCGATCATCCAGAATGGATTGTTCACCGGCTATCTGACTTCGCGTGATACGGGGGCGATGACCGGATTGACGCGGTCCGGCGGGTGCATGCGTTCCGAGTCGTGGAACCGCACTCCTATGATTCGCATGACCAACGTCAGCATCCTGCCCGGTGAAAAACCCCTGACTCTGGAGCAATTGATCGCCGACACCGATTCCGGCATTCTCATGCAAACCAACCGCTCCTGGTCGATTGACGACAAGCGATACAATTTTCAATTCGGTACGGAGATTGGTTGGGAAATTAAGGGCGGGAAGCTCGGTCGCATGTTGAAGAATCCCTCGTATTCCGGCATCACTACCGAATTCTGGAATTCGTTGGACGCCATCTGTTCCCGCGACCAATGGACCCTATGGGGCACGCCTAACTGCGGCAAAGGACAACCCCAGCAGGTGATGGGCACCGGCCATGGCGCCGCCCCCGCTCGTTTCCGGAATATTACCGTGGGCAGCGCGTATAAAAGCAGTAGTTAGAATCTAGAAGTTAGGAGTTAGAAGGTTTTTCCGACTTCTAACTGCTAACTCCTAAATTCTGTATTCTGGTTCACAAAGGCAGTAGTTAGTAGTTAAAAGTTAGGAGTTAGAAGATTTTGCGGCTTCTAACGCCTAACTCCTGGATTCAGTATTCTGGTTCACAAAGGCAGTAGTTAGTAGTTGAAAGTTAGGAGTCAGAAGGTTTTGCGGCTTCTAACTCCTAACTCCTAGATTCTATATTCTGTTTCTAACTTCTAACTCCTGGATTCTGTATTCTGGTCTATACATGCTGACGCAAGAGAAGACGCAAGAAATTTTCGCTCGCATCCAACGTTTCTCCGCGGCCGATGAAATCGAGGTTTTCATCGCGGGGGGGCGCAGTGCGCTCACTCGCTTTGCCAACAATGCCATCTCCCAGAATGTCGAGGAGGAGGACTACTTCTTGTCCGTCCGCTCGGTATTGGGAGGCCGGACGGCTCGGGCTACCACCAATAAGTTCGACGACGAATCCTTGCGCCGGGCGGTGGCCGCTGCGGAATCTTTGGCGCGCGTGCAAACTCCGGACCCTGAGCTGTTGCCCATGCCCGGCCCGGAAGCTTTTCCCGCCGATGGTCCGCGCGTTCAGCGCTCGTTTTTAGAAACGGCGAAACTGGATGCCGCGCAACGCGCCGCCGCGGTAAGCCAAATGGTCGAGGTGGCCAAAAAACATCAGCTCACGGCCGCAGGAATCTTCGCCAATTCCGAAGCCGTGGAGGCGGTGCTGAACTCACGAGGCCTCGGCACCTTCTATACCCAAACATCCGTGGAAGCTTCCGTTACCATGCTGGCGGCGGACTCTTCGGGCTGGCAGAAAGCCAATTCCCCCGACGTGCGTCAATTAGAGCCCTGGCAGTTGGCCGAGACCGCGGCCCAAAAAGCGCGGGAATCGGCTCATCCCGGCGAATGGCCGGCGGGCCGGTACACGGTCATTCTCGAGCCGGCCGCCGTGCTGGATATGGTCGGTTTCATGTTTTGGGACTGGGGCGGCTTGGCGATCCTCGACCAGCGCTCCTTCCTCAATGACCGCATTGGAACCAAGCTATTCGGGGACAACGTGACCATCCACGACGATGCCTACCACCCGTTGCAATCGGGAGCTACCTTTGATGGCGAAGGTGTGCGCCGGCAACCCGTGTCGCTGGTGGAAAACGGCGTAGTCAAGAATCTTGTCTATGCCCGGGCTACTGCGGAGAAGATGAAGCGTTCGGAGTATGCCAGCCGGGTGGGCGCGATCGGCGCCACGGGGCACGGGTTTCTTTTGCCCAATGAAAGCGGCGAGGCGCCGATGAATGTTGTTTTCCACGTGCCGGGCGGTGAGGCTGCGACTCTGGATCAGATGATTGCCTCCACCGAACGCGGCATTCTGGTCACGCGTCTCTGGTATATCCGGGAGGTCGATCCTTACCAGAAGCGTCTGACCGGTATGACCCGCGACGGCACTTTCGCGATCGAGAACGGGCGCTTGCGGGGTGGTCTGCGCAACTTCCGCTTCAACCAAGGCTTGATTGACATGTTGACCAACGTCGAGCAGATGGGCGAGCCGGTGCGTGCCAGCGGGGAAGAGTCGTTCGACATGGTGGTACCCGCCATGAAAGTGGGCAATTTCAATTTCACCGAGGTCACGCGCTTTTGAGCGGACGGATGAGTGGCTATAGGCTCCGCCCGAGGTAGCGCCGGCGTCTCGCCGGCTGTCCTGTGGGCGTCTCGCCCACAGGGTTTGGCTGCGTATGTTTCGGTGCGGCCGGGACGGCCGCACCGACAGCCGGCGAGACGCCGGCGCTACCGAGAGTTACGGGAGTAATCGCGTACAGAACGCTCCAGAGGCCTGCGGAAAACGCTCCAAAATGCATATCCTGCGGGCTTTCCATCGCTTAGTGCCTCACGTTTCCCGCGGCGATGATGCGCACCCGCCCCACCGGTCCCTGTCCCTTCTGACTTTCGTAACTTTTACCTAACCGCCGCTAAAAGTAAGCTCATGCTCATGAGAAGCAAAACCGCAGAGGAGAAGCGGCTGGCCAAGCGTTTCCCCTTACAACTTCCGGTGGCATTGGCGGCCGACAGCGCGGCTGACGGCGGCGAAACGGAAAACATTTCTTCCGGGGGCGTGAAGTTTTACTCGGATACCGACGTGGAGATTGGCGCCACCGTTGGGTTCACGATTCGCATGCCCAAGGATGTACTGGGTGCGCCGCAAGACGTGCTGGTCAATTGCAACGGCCGGGTGGTGCGCTGTGACCGGATCAAGAAGCGCTACTCCGTGGCCGTTGTCATTGACGACTACGATTTCAAGCGCTGCTGATCGCGCTTGTTCCGGGACATGACTTTTGCGTAACGATTCCGGCAATACGAACGCCCGCCCGCTGCCGCCGCCCGGAAGCGAGGGCGCTCCCATTCGCGTAATCCTGGCCGATAGTCAGGCGATCTTCCGGGTGGGCATTGCCCGGATACTGGCTTCCAAGCTGGATATGCAGGTCGTTGCGCGCGCGGAATCCATGGGGCAGACGCTCACCGCGCTTTCGATTTATCCCGCCGACGTGTTGCTGTTCGAGCAAGGCCTGTCCCCCACTCCCGCTCAAGCCGTTTCGGAAATTGTGAAACGGGCTCCCGGCGTGCGTGTGGTGATGCTGGTCAATCAGGTTACGCAGGCGGAGACCATAGACTATTTGCGCCGGGGAGTGAACGGAATCGTGGATCGTACCATCACTCCGGAACTGCTGGCCCGTTGTCTTCGTAAAGTGTCCGCGGGAGAAAGTTGGCTCGACCAGCGCGCCGTGAACTGGATGCTGCAGGCCTTTCGCGACCAGGCTGCCCAACTTCACCGCGCGCATGAAAAGCCGCGTTTGAGCGAGAAGGAACTGCTCATTGTTTCCGGGGTGGCGCGCGGCCTCAAGAATAGAGATATAGCCGAAGAGCTCGGGACCACCGAACAGGTGATCAAGAATTATCTCCGGAAGATCTACGGCAAACTAGGCCTTGGCGACCGTCTCGAGCTGGCCCTCTATACCATGCATGAACATCTATTGGGAGATGGTGTCAGCGAAGGGCCTCCGCCCATCTTTGGACCGCCAGAAGTCGTAAGCGTCGTTTGATCTTGAGTCCCAGCACCCCGTGCTCCCGGTAACGCTCTAGCCATAAATAGCCAGTCGGACGCGAATCCCAAATGATCTCATTGTCAGCCAAGTGCCGCGATGGTTCGTGCTCCGATTGGATGCCGGAAGTTGGGAACATACCCAAACCTGCCCGTTGATCACTTTTGACCAGCGTTTCCCCGGCTGATATTGGAGACTGGTAGAGAAGACACTCTGGGCGGCGCCCGCCGGTATGCCGATTCGGCGAACCCGCTCAGCACCAGGTCGAGGAGGCCATCTTGGGTACAAACACGTTCCGCTACCGAATTCTCGTGGTCGATGACGAGGAAAATATCCGCAAAATGGCCATGGAGGTTCTCCAATCGCAAGGCTATGAAGTGCGGTGTGCCACTGACGGATTCGATGGCCTGACCGCGTTGAAACAGTCGCTGCCCGACGTGATCATCTCCGATCTGCGCATGCCCAACATGAATGGATTTGAATTTCTCTCAGTGGTGCGCAAGCGCTTTCCTCATATTGCGGTGATCGCCATCAGTGGCGATTTCTCCGGACTGGACGTGCCCGAAAGTGTCCTGGCCGATGCTTTCTTTGAGAAGGGCCAGTATTCCACCGAGGAACTGTTCCAGAAGATTACCGCCCTGCTCGAAGAATTGCCGTTACGCCCTCGAGTTGGTCATCAGCCCAAGCCAACGATTTGGGTTCCGCTCAAGACCGATGCGAATTACGTTGCCGTAAGCTGTACTTCTTGCTTGAGAACGTTCCCGGCCCCGATACCGCTTTCGGAAGGTATGCATACCGCCGAATGCGATTTTTGCGGTACCGCGGTGTCCTTCCAGATCAGCGCCGATTTCTCGGAGCTCGCCGCGAGACGCAGGAACTCCAAAGGGAATGAGCCAAGCGAGTGGCCGAACCAGGAGCGTTCCGCCTGAATACCTCCTCCCCTGTCGATCTCCGGCCGGATGGGCATTTACCGGAGCAATCTCCCAGAAGCCGTCTCGGGAATCAGCACGATCTCAAGTGGACGGCATGAGATGGGGCGAGTACTGGATGCGCGTTTACGCGATCTCCACCATCCCGTCCACCGGGCCCCTTCCTCAATTTCCTGGCTTCTTGCAACGGAAGCCCGAAAGATTTCGAC
>Ga0181520_10005731_pt1 | contig 19561 bp, 13 predicted proteins | sample PEATcosm2014_Bin_29_FD_132451 | JGI IMG/M metagenome (GOLD analysis project Ga0181520, IMG submission 132451) | Peatland microbial communities from MTU Mesocosm Facility, Houghton, MI, USA - PEATcosm2014_Bin02_30_metaG | ecosystem: Environmental > Terrestrial > Soil > Wetlands > Peat | place...
ATGCCAATCTGGTTGGGTCCCGCATCGGCTACCGGCGGACTGCTGCCGGCGCGCCGCGTGCCGAATTCGTAGCGCACGCGCGGAACGTCCATGGGCACCGGGGTGTTGGTCTTGGCATATTCCTTGGGGTGGATGTAGTTGCCGACCTGAATGCCTAAGACAAACCGCCCGGCATCCTTGGCGGCCAGGAGGGTCTCGTTGTAATCGAACTCGGCGGTGAAGGCCAACGCGCCAGAGACCGGCTGCACCAGGCGGATGGTGCCGCCGGGACGGTCGCTGCCGGCACTCGAGATGCGCCGCAGGTAGGCCACATTGGCCTCCAAATAGGACTCGCCCCAGAGGCCGAACATGCCGCTGACGCCTTCGGTGTTCAGCACGCGGGCGAAAGTTTCCATGTACGCTCCGGGTGCGAGCACGACGCTGTTCAAAACCGCGTAATTCTTGAAGCCGTGGGTGACAAACGCGCCGATGCGTCCGCGGCCGAACACGTAGTCCGCCAGGAAGGCTCCCTGACCCAGCGAACCGCCATTCTGATACTGGCTGAAGTTGATGTACTTGAAGCTGCCGAACGCGCCGGCCTGGAAACTGCCCCAGCGGTTGACCAGACCGACATCGAACTGGCCTTCCTGCCGGCCGGGATAATACATGTACTCGCCCTGGGCCTGCACGGCGTGGGTGCCATCGCCGCCAAAAGGCGAGAAGAACTGGCCGCGCCCGCTGACGCTGCCATTGCCCGTGCGGCCGGCGCCGAAGGTGGGGCCGACATTCACCGATACGAGCGAAAACTTTTTGTTGCGGCGCTGGGCTTCATCCACGGCGCCCTGGGCCTCGGTGTGGGCGACGGTCTGGGTCTGCTGCTCGGTGAGCGGTTTGGGCAGGCCGTTGACCTGATCGCGGAGGGTGTTCTGCTGATTGCGCAGGTCCGCCAGCTCGCCGCGCAGCTTATCGTTCTCGCCCTGCAAATTCTTGAGCGCGGCGAGAATGTCGTCCAGCTTGTCGAGCCGCTTGAGAATCTGGTCGCAGCAATCCTGCTGCTTCTTCATGAAATCGTCGAGGGCGGTCATGGCCGGCAAAACCTGGCTGATGGGGCCCTCCCCGATTACCTTGCCCTGGCCGTCGCTCACCGTCAATACGACGCGGCGATTGATGAAGCGGCCTTCCTTGGAGCGGTTATCGACGGCGGGATCGCGCTTGCCGTTGCCCGCTGTGGAGAGCTGGTCGGCGGAGGCGCCATATTTGACCAGAAAGGTGCGCACGGCTTCGGCGCGGGCCATCGCCAACTTATTGTTGTAGTTGGCCGAACCGACGTAATCGGTGTTGCCGACAATCTTGACGCGATAGTCTTTGTGCTGGTTAAGCAGGTCCGCGAGACGCAGCAGACTGGGATAGCCATCGGAAAGGATCGACGAATTGAATTCGAAGTTGATCTCCTCCCAACTATCCTTGGTCTGAGTGGGCGGCGGATTCAAGCCTTGGGCGAACAGTCCGGATGCCATGAGTCCAAGGGCACTCATAGCTGCTAGCTTTCTCATTGCCTTTAAAATCTCCTCAAGATGAACATCTGCAAAGGTCCCATATTGGTCGATCTGGCGGCCCTAGTCGTCGAGGACGCAGGCCGGGATTCATATGGCAGCGGACGATTTAGACCGTGCCGGCTAATGGTTAAGCAAAACCCCAACTGAAAGTAGAATACACCCAAAACTGATCGGTATCTGCAAGATTTTCAGCGATTTAGTTAACGATAGTGGATCGCATTGCACATGCCGCGAAACGCCACGATGAGAAATGTCACAATGGCTATGGGACCGCCGGATGGGCAGTCGCTCCCGGAAACGGGGGAGGAAAGTCCGGTCTCCAAAGGGCAGCGTGCCGGCTAACGGCCGGGAGGGCCGCAGGGCTCTACGGAAAGCGCAACAGAAAATATACCGCCGCGCTTGGGCGCGGTAAGGGTGAAATGGTGCGGTAAGAGCGCACCGCGGCGGAAGCGATTTCGCCGGCATGGCAAACCCCACGCGGAGCAAGACCAAATAGGGGAGGAGGAGCGGCCCGCTCCGCAGGACTCCCGGGTAGGTCGCTAGAGCCGGGCAGCAATGTCCGGCCAAGATGAATGACTGCCGCCCGCAAGGGTACAGAAACCGGCTTACAGTCCGGCGGTCCCGGTTCTTTCGGTTATGGTATGGTCGGGCGTCCTAGGCCCTGATCCGGCGCGCGCATCCACTCGAGGGTTTTTTGGATGCCCTCATCGTACGGAGTCTTGCGAATCGCCGGGAACTTCGCCAGAAGCTTGCGGTCGTCGAGGATGATGGGCGTCTCCTGAAGGTAGAGCATCTCGGGCAGCTCGCGCATCAGGGGATTGAACCAGCCCAGCACGCTCAGGAGCCGGCGGCCAGCCGTGCGGTACCGGGGAGCATGGCCGGAGGCGCGATAGATGCGCGTGATGAAATCCACGGCGGTGATTTCGCCGGCACCACCGAAATTCCAGGCCTCGCCATAGCACTCCGCGCAGGAAGCCAGGTCGAGAACCACCGGTCCGGTGTCGGGCACAAAAACGAATTCGTGAGGCGTGCCGGTCGGGCCGATCCAGTTAGCCGTCTTGCCCGCCAGGGCCGCGCGAAAAACGGGATTGGCGAGGCCCAGATCGGCGTGCGGGCCGTAGAAATCGGGCAGGCGCAGGATCATGCCGGCGATGTCGCCCCGGCGATGAGCCTCCAGCACCAGATCCTCCTGTTCGGCCCGGTAGCGGCCCTTGCGCGACGGTGGATTGCGCGGATGTGTCTCGGCCACCCGGGGCGTGGTGGGAGCGCTATAGGGGTATACGCTCGATATCAGCAGCAGGCGCTCGACGTGTTCGGCGGCGGCCGCTTCGAGGGTCGCGCGCATCAGGACCGGGTGTAAATTGTGCTGGGGATACGGAAGCCCGAGCGTGTAGAAGATGGTGTCCACGCCGCGCGCGGCGGCCGCGGCGGCAGCGGGGTCGGCCAGATCGGCGGGGAAGATTTCGGCGTGAGGCAAGCCGCCGAAGGCCTGCTGGAGCTTCTGCCGCGAACGCCCCACCACGCGATACGGGATGCCGCGGCGCTCCAGTTCCGGGGCCACCGATTGGCCCATGGCGCCAGACGCGCCGAAGAGGGCCACTTTGCGAACGAGTGCCATACTAGTGGATCAGTACAAGCCGCTCCATAGGGCAACCTAAAGGATGCCCCACCGGGGCTGCTGTTAGAATAGAACCGAAATGATCCAGACGCTGTTTGGCCCGGTCGAGCAAGAGCCATCCCTGCTGGAAAAACTGAAGAGCGGCGTGGAAAAGACCCGCGCGGGGCTGGTTTCCGCGCTGGAGGACGCGCTTCAGGGAAAGAAAGAGATCGATGCGGACCTGCTCGACGAACTGGAGTACACGCTCATTTCCGCCGATATCGGCGTCAAGACCACCGAGGAGATCCTGGCGCGCATCCACGAGCGCGTGGAGCGCCATCAACTGAACGACGTGGCCGAACTGAAGGGGCTGATCCGCGAGCACCTCCTCGAGATTTTGGCATCGAGCGAGCGCGCGCCGGCGCGGGTGAGCGAGCCGCCGGCGGTGATTTTGATGGTGGGCGTGAACGGCTCGGGGAAGACCACCACCATCGGCAAGCTGGCGCAGCGGCTTAAGGCCGAGAAGCACTCGGTGCTGCTGTGCGCGGCGGATACCTTCCGCGCGGCGGCCATCGAGCAGCTTGAGATCTGGGCCGAGCGAACGGGTTCGCCCATTGTGCGGCAGGGGCCGGGCAGCGATCCTAGCGCGGTGCTCTTCGATGCGCTCACGGCGGCCCGCGCGCGCGGCATGGATTGCGTAATCGTGGATACCGCCGGGCGCCTCCAGACCAAAGAGAACCTGATGGCGGAGCTGCAGAAAATGACCCGCACGGCGCGTAAGGTGATTCCCGACGCGCCTCATGAGGTGCTGCTGGTGCTGGACGCCACCACCGGGCAGAACGGGCTGGAGCAGGCGCGCAAGTTCACGGAGACATCCGGGGTGACGGGGATCGTGCTGACCAAGCTGGACGGCACCGCGAAGGGCGGCATCGTGGTGGCGATCGCGCGCGAGCTGAACCTGCCCATACGCTACGTGGGGGTGGGGGAGAAAGCCGAAGACCTGCTGCCGTTCGACGCGGAAAAATTCATCGCATCGCTTTTCGAAAAATGACCAACGTATACATGCGTGAAGTCCTGGATCTGGCGCGCCAGGGACGCGCGCTGGCCAGCCCGAATCCCATGGTGGGGGCGCTCGTGGTGAAAGATGGCGAGGTGATGGGGCGCGGCTTCCACACCTACGCGGGCCTGCAGCACGCCGAAGTCATCGCGCTTTCGCAGGCTGGGGAGCGCGCGCGCGGCGCCACGCTGTATGTGAATCTGGAGCCGTGCTCGCACCACGGGCGCACCCCGCCGTGCGTGGACGCCGTGATCAACGCGGGCGTGGCGCGCGTGGTGGCGTCGGTGGGAGACCCCAATCCGCTGGTGGCGGGCGAGGGTTTCCGCAAGCTGCGCGAGGCGGGCGTGGAAGTGGTGGTAGACCCGGAAACGGCGGCGGAGGCGGAGAAGCTGAACCGGAGCTTCCTGCACTTCATGCGCACGGGCCGCCCGCTGGTGACGCTGAAGGCGGCCATCACGCTGGACGGCAAGATCTCCGCGCCGGACGACAACCGCGGCTGGATCACCAGCGAGCGTGCGCGCGCGCATGTGCAGGAGCTGCGCCACGATCACGACGCCATCCTGACGGGGATCGGCACGGTGCTGGCGGACGATTGCCTGCTGACGGATCGCACGAGCCTGCCGCGCTCGCGGCCGCTGATGCGCATCGTGATGGATTCGCAGCTTCGCCTGGCGCTCGATTCGAAGATGGTGCGCAGCGCCGCCGGAGACCTGGTGGTGGCCACCACTTCGGCCTCCTCGCCCGAGCGCCGCAAAATGCTGGAAGGTCGCGGCGTGCAGGTACTGCTGTGCGACGGCCGGGGCGGCCGCGCGGATCTGGACGGCGTGGTGCGCTGGCTGGGACGGCAGCGCTACCTCTCGCTCATGATCGAGGCGGGCAGCAAGATCAACTGGACGGCGCTCGAGACCGGCTGCGTGGACCGCGTCTTTTTCTATTACGCGCCCAAGATTCTGGGCGGCCTGGAAGCTCTGCCGTTGGCCGGGGGCATCGGGCGGCGGCGGCGCGCGGACGCCATCACGCTGCACGACATCGCGATCCACCCGATTCCGCCGGACGAATTCGCGGTCGAGGGAAGCCTGGATGTTTACAGGGATCGTTGAAGAGCTGGGGACGGTGGAATCCCTGGAACGGCGCGGGAACGGCGCGCGCCTGGCGGTGCGCTGCCGGACGGTGATCGAGGACCTGGTGCTGGGCGGAAGCATCCTGGTGAACGGCGTGTGCCTGACGGCCGTCACGCAGCGGCCGGGCTCGTTCGCGGCGGACCTGGCTCCCGAGACGCTGAAGCGCAGCAACCTGGGCGAGCTGCGGGCGGGTTCGCGCGTCAACCTGGAACGGCCGCTTTCGCCATCGGGGCGTTTGAGCGGGCACATTGTGCAGGGCCACGTGGATGGAACCGGCGAGTTCGTCTCGCTGAAGGCGCTGGGCGACGAGAACTGGTGGCTGCGCATCGGCGTGCCGCGGGAGCTCGAGCGGTTTCTGGTGGAGAAGGGATCGGTGGCCATCGACGGCGTGAGCCTGACGGTGGCGGAAATCGAAGGCAGCGTGCTGGCGGTTTCGGTGATCCCTCACACGTTCCGCAACACCACGCTGGGCGGATATCGCGCCGGGTCGCGCGTGAATCTGGAATGCGACATCCTGGCGAAGTATGTGGACAGACTGCTGGGCAGGTTGAACGCGGCGCCGCCGCTGACGGTCGAGAAGCTACGGGAGAACGGATTTTGAGCGAGTCCCCGCGCAGCGATTCTCTCTTATCATTCTTCAGTTACAGAAGCGTCACTTCGTAATAACAAGTTAGTTACTCAAGCGATTCGTCCGGTTTCGAATAACACGTACTTCGAAACACATTCGCCACCACTTAGTAATTCAATAGTATCTTCGCCTTGATACCATGGGCCGTCATAAATGCCGGCCGCGCCTCTCAAGGACGTCGAGGATTGTCGAAAAACGAGTCCGCGACGCGGGCGGCTCTGGCAGGGCGCCACGATTGCGCTGCTGTTCGCTGGGTATGCCGGATATTACTTTTGCCGGTCGGACCTGTCGGTGGCCATTCCGCTGATTGTCGAGGAACTGCATCTTCACGGCATGGCCGCGCCTGACGCGATCGTGCGGCTGGGTTCGATCGTTTCTCTGGGGGTGCTGGGATACGCCGCCGGAAAGTTTTTGTTGGCCGGCCTGGCCGATTTTCTGGGGGGGCGGCGAAATTTCCTGGGTGGCATGCTGGGCGCGATCCTGTTCACGGCGATCTTTTGCCTGGGCGGCGGACTGCCCGTGTTTACGCTGGCCTGGATAGGCAACCGCTTCGTGCAATCGCTGGGCTGGGGGGGCTTGGTCAAGATCGCATCGCGGTGGTTTTCCTATTCGGCGTACGGGACCGTCATGGGGATCCTGAGCCTCAGTTTTCTGGTGGGCGACGCGGCCGCCAGGAAGATTCTGGGATGGCTGATCGCGGGCGGGTTTGGCTGGCGCGCATTATTCCTGGCGGCCGCGGGAGTGCTGCTGGCGATCTTCGCGCTGAACCTGCTGTTTCTGCGGGAATCGCGAACCGAGGTCGGCGGCTCCGAGCCGGAAGTAAACCCGCTCAACGTATTCGCAGGGGAGGGAAGCGCCCACCCCCGCAGCGTGGGCGCTCTGCTGGGCCCGCTGCTGCACGACCCAGCTTTTATCGTGGTGCTGCTGCTGTCGCTGGGCTGCACGCTGGTGCGCGAGACCTTCAATACCTGGACGCCCACGTTTCTGCACACGACGGGATTCAACGTGGCGCAAGCGGCCGGGGAGAGCGCCTGGTTTCCGCTGGTGGGCGCGGTCTCGGTGATGGCGGCGGGGCTGGCCAGCGACCGGTTGGGAGCGCGCGGACGGGCGGTGGTCATGAGCGCCGGCCTGGCGATAGCGACTCTGGCGCTGTGGGGATTGGGCTCGGTCTCGGGCGCCCGATCGGGGCGGCTGGCGGTGGAACTGGTTAGCGTGGTGGCGTTCGGACTGATCGGACCGTACTCGTATCTGGCCGGGGCGATGGCGCTCGATTTCGGCGGGCGTATGGGCGGCGCCATGTGTTCGGGCCTGATCGACGGAGTGGGATACCTGGGCGGGGCGCTGGCGGGCGACACCTTCGCACGCTGCGCGCAGGCATTCGGGTGGCCGGGATCCTTCCGGCTGTTGGGAGGCGTAACAGCGGTGTCGTGCCTGTGGGCCATCGCCTTGGTGTGGATACAGAGCCGCAAGGCGGTGGCGATTACTCCTGAAGCGAGCTTATAAGTAGACTAACTGTATGTGATGAATCACTTATGGTGTTGTTACTATATTGCACTAAGTCTGATTTGTCATCGAGAGATCGACGAAAGTTAGTATTGCTGTAACATCAATTTAGTATTCTTCACGAGAGTGCTTTCTAAGGAGGCTTTGGTTGACACACAGCAGAATCTCTAATACTACACGTGTGTTCTACGCCGCCGTTTTTACTTTCGCGGCATCGGGCGCGTTCGCGCAATCCACTTACGGAACGATTTACGGCAGTGTAACGGATCCGTCTGCCGCGGTGGTCCGCGGGGCGAAGGTGGAAGCTATCGATGAGCAGACGGGGGTCACTCTCGCTCTGTCGACCGACGCCAATGGTCAGTACCGCTTCGTGAACCTCGATCCCGGCGTGTATACGATCGCTGCCACGGCTGGCGGCTTCAGCCGGACGGAGCGGAAAGGCGTTCCCCTGCTGGCCCGCGAGGAGCTCGCGATCCCTTTTCAGTTGGCCGTCGCCAACGCCGAAGGCACCACGATTGAGGTAACGGCGACGCCTGTCGTCTCCGAACAACCCACGCTGTCTTATTCCAAATCGGGCGAAGACATCAGCGATCTGGCCCTGAATTTCCGCGCAACGGCCAGCCCCAGCCCCATCAGCGTCTCGACCCTTTCACCGGGCGTTCAGAGCGACAGCGGCGGAAACATCACCATCGCGGGGCAGTTACCCACGGCCACGTCCTTCTCGCTCGATGGCGTATCGACGCAGCTTCCACGCTACGGCGGCCCCACCAGCGATCTGTTTCCGTCCGTCGAGGGCATCGCCGAATTCAAAGTGAACACCGCTTCCAACAGCGCGGAATTCGCGCAGCCGACCGACATCACGGTCATCAGCCGGGGCGGCACAAACGACTTTCACGGCGGCGCTTTCTGGTATTTTCAGCGTGAGGATTTCAATGCCAGGGATGGCATCAGCGGTATCATTCCGACCGGCGACGCCGATACGTTCGGAACGTCGATCGGCGGTCCGGTGCTGATCCCTGGTGTTTACAATGGGAAGAACAAGACCTTCTTCTATTTCGATTATGAAGGCGTCCGGCTGAGCGCCAACAGCCTCATCGACACCAACACGATTCCGGCTTCGTGGCTGACCGGGGATCTTAGCGGCGCCGGATCGCAGGTTGTCGATACCAACGGCAATCCGATCCCCGGCAACAAGGTCCCCGTTTCCCAGATTAACGCTACGTCAGCCAAACTGATTCCATTTGTCTTCCCCGCGGCAACAAACAGCGAAAATGCGCTGACGTCCCCGAACCTGGTCCAACCCTTTCCAGCAACTTATGCCAACGACGGGTTCGACGGACGCCTCGACCAGAACTTCGGCGCCAGACATCGCCTGTGGGGCCGTGTAACACAGAAGACCATCGGCTCCGTGGGGACGGATGCCGCGATCGGCGCGGGCGGCGCGGGCGACGCAGCTTATAACCCGTTGATGGGCCCATTTACAACCGACTCGGACCTTATGAATATTGCTATAGCCTATAACTGGATCGTCAACCCCTCTCTGGTCAACGAGCTTCGCTTCGGGTACACGCGGGCGAATTTTACTTTCGGCTACCCGGAGGCCGCCGAGGGTAACAGCATCGTATCCAACGCGGGCATCCAGGGTCTGCCCGGTCCTCCCAAGAACGGTTTGGGAGGGGTACCCGTATTCTATTTGGGCGACATTCTGGGCGGCCAGACCAATCCGTACGGACACCCGCGGGTAAACAAGAACGGAACACTCGAAATCGGGGACAACATATCGTGGATACACGGGCGCCACAGCCTGAAGTTCGGCGCTGAGTTTCGGCGCCTCAACTATCAGGACAACATTACGTTCAATCTCGGGGACGAGTATGGCGATTACTTCTACGGCGGAAGCGATGCGCAGGCCTTCACTACCTTCCTCCTTGGCAGGATCGACGATGCGGTGCAGGCGCAAAACGGGCCCGACGGGAAGCCGTTCGGATACCACTTCGGCGGCTTCGCGCAAGACGAGTGGCGCCTGCTTCCGAATTTTACGCTAAATGCCGGCCTGAGATACGAGGTCAATACACCCTTCGATGACGCCACGCACCAGCTCGGTAATTTCGACACGAATATCCCTGGCGGCGCGCTCATCATTCAGAACGAAGAGACCGGGCTGATTAACCCGTTGTGGAAAATAGCTGTCGGCAACACTCCTTTCATGACCGCGAGCCAGGTGGGCTGGCCGGATACGCTGCGCCAAACCGATTACGGCAACGTTCAGCCGCGATTGGGTCTGGCTTGGAGTCCCGGAACGGACGGCAAAACCTCCGTGCGCGCCTCCGTGGGCAGATACTCGGTTCCGGTCCTGGGCGCCGTTCTTTACTCGCTGCTAGGCGTGGATACCAGTTACTACGCCGATTTCGGTACGACGTTCTTCCCGGACGCGTTTCCGACGGGCGCGGGAGCCGCGGCTGCCTATCCCGGCTATCGCCGCGCCAACCAGTTCAACCTGAAAGACCCATCGGTTCTTCAGGGGACTTTCTCCATCGATCGCAATATCGGCTGGAATACGCTGGTGCGGGCGAGTTACACCATGTCGCACACTTACAACCTGATTGACAGCCCGGATCTCAATCAGGTTGCACCCAACACGGTCGGCTACGCCGCGCTGACGGCCACTCCAGCCTTGCGCCAGAAAAATCTGCTGTACCCCAACTTCCGCGAAGTGCTGAGTCGCGTAAACGGACCCAGCGACAAGTACGATGCGGTAACCTTTGAGATCAACAAGCGCTTCTCGAACGGCCTGAACTTTACAAACAACTATACCTGGGCGAAGAATATAACCAATGCGCTCGGCGCCGTGCCGTCGGGAGCCGTTCCGGTCGGGGGGCAAGGCGACAACGGCGACAACGTCCTGAACTACTATAATATTGCCGCGGATTACGGGAACGCCTATTACAACCCCACCCAGCGGTTTGTAAGCACCTTCTTTTACGATCTGCCGTTTGGGCGGGGTCAGAGGTTCGCGGGCAATATCAGCCGCGCCGAAAACCTGGTTGTGGGCGGCTGGCGCGTTACCGGCCTTACAGTCGCTCAGACGGGGCCGTGGATGACACCGTTCTTCAACAGCGGAGTCTCGGATCCATCCGGCACCGCGCCCCAGGATCGCTCCGTGAAGCAACAGCGGCCGGATTGCGTGGCGGGTCAGAACGGGTATCTATCCAACCCCACGACCGCCGCCTACTTCAATGTCTCGGCTTTCACCATTCCGGCCGGCAATATCGGCCGCTTCGGTAACTGCGGCTCCGGCATCCTTCAGGGGCCGGGAACGGTATCGTTCTCTTCGTCAGTGGGCAAGACCTTCACTTTGACCGAGCGGGTTGGTGTGCGCTATGAGGCGCAGTTCGCCAATCTTCTCAATATCCTGAATATGGCTGCCCCGAATATGAACGTGGGGAGTTCTTTCGGACTGGTGACTCAGAGCCAGGGGGTCGGACAGGGCGGTCCCCGTACGATTCAGATGATGCTGAGGCTGCTTTTTTAAACGGCAGATCGGCGCCCCGGCTGCGTCAATCGCTCAGCCGGGGTGTCGAGCGTGAACCCCCGGTCTGAGACCGCGCGGGCGGATCTCGCAGAGCCAGGCCGTGGTGAGGAAGGCCCGCGCAGTATCCGGATGATGTTGCGGCTGGTATTCTGACGATTGGCTCGAACGCGCCGGGCGCCCGGACAGGCGGTCCGGGACTTGGCTTTCCAGGAAGAAACCCAGGAACAAACGATGACAGCCTCGAAGCTACTTTTTACTCCCGGTCCTTTGTCGACCAGCGACCGCGTCAAACAAGCCATGCTGCGCGACCTGGGATCCCGCGACACGGAATTCATCTCCGTGGTGCGCGCGATCCGGGAGCGCCTCGTGGAGCTCGCCGAACCGGGTGGCGAGGCTTACGAGGCGGTGTTGATGCAGGGATCGGGCACTTTTTCGATTGAGTCCGCGATCTCGAGCGCCATCCCGCGCAACGGCGGGCTGCTGGTCCTGATCAACGGAGCTTACGGCCGCAGGATCGCCAAGATCGCCCGAACGCTGGGAATCAGCACCGTGGAACTCTCCTGCGAAGAAGACCAGCGGGTGGACCCGGCGCGCGTGGCCGCGGCGCTAGCCCGCAACGGCGCCATTACGCATGTGGCTGCCGTGCATTGCGAGACCACCACGGGAATCGTCAATCCGGTGGAAGAGATCGGCGCCGTGGTGAACGGAGAATCGCGCGTGTACCTGGTGGATGCCATGAGCAGCTTCGGCGGCATCCCCATGAGCGTGGCGGACGCGCGCATCGATTTCCTGATCTCATCGGCCAACAAGTGCATTCAGGGAGTTCCCGGGTTCGGGTTCGTCATCGCGCGGCGCGCCCGGCTGCTCGAATGCGAGGACCGCGCGCGCAGCCTCAGCCTGGATCTGCTGGCTCAATGGAAGGGTCTGGAAGCGGACGGGCAGTTTCGCTTCACGCCTCCGACGCACGCGGTGCTGGCCTTCTGGGAGGCACTCGAAGAGTTGCGCGAGGAAGGCGGCGTCGAGGCGCGCGCGGCCCGCTATGCGCTGAACCAGCAGGTGCTGGCGCGCGAAATGTGCGCGCTGGGCTTTGAGCCTTATCTTCCCGAGGCGCTGCAGAGCGGCATCATCACGTCGTACCGCTATCCAGCCGACGCGCATTTCGATTTCGAGATCTTCTACAAGCTGCTGAGCGGCCGGGGGCTGGTCATTTATCCCGGAAAGCTGACCCAGGCGGAGTGTTTCCGCATCGGCACCATCGGCTGCATTTATCCGGCGGACGTGCTGACGCTCACGGCGGCCATACGGGAAGTCCTGACGGAAATGGGTGTGCGGAGCGCGGCCTTCAATCCGCGACATTTGGAGCAAGCTATATGAACGGAGCGGAACGCTCGTGGGTGGGACGCGTCAAGGCGGTGATCTTCGACTGGGCCGGCACGACCGTAGATTACGGAAGCTGCGCGCCGGCGGATGCCTTCGTCGAGCTGTTCAAGCGCCACGGCGTGGAGGTGACGATCGAACAGGCGCGTATCCCCATGGGCGTGCACAAGAAGGAACACATACGGCAGATGCTGGAGATGGCCGGCGTGATCCGGGCATGGCGCGCGGTGCACGGGCGGGGCGCTTCGGCGGAAGATCTGGAGACGCTGTACCGCGAATTCGTTCCGCTGCAAACCGAAGTGATCGCCCTGCATGAAGAGATCATCCCGGGAGTGGTGGAAACGGTCGCGGCGCTAAAGGCCGCGGGCGTGCGGATCGGAAGCACCACCGGCTATACCACCGAGATGATGCACGGCCTGGTGGAACAGGCGGCCTGCCGGGGCTATGCGCCGGATGCGACGGTCTGCGCGGATGAAGTTCCGGCGGGCCGGCCGGCTCCCTGGATGGCCCTGGTGGCGGCCATGCGCATGGGCGTCTACCCGGTGTCGGCGTGCGTGAAAGTCGGCGACACGGTGGCGGATATCCAGGAAGGGCTGAACGCGGGCATGTGGACCGTGGGCATCACCAAGACCGGAAACGAGATGGGCTTGAGCGAGAGCGCCGTGGCGGCGCTTGCCGCGAGCGATCTCGAATGCCGCCTGAATGCCGCGCGGGAACGCCTGGCACGCGCCGGAGCGCATTACGTGATCGAGGGCGTGGCCGAGTTGCCGCCGGTGATCCACGAAATTGCCGAGCGCATGACCGGCTGAGGGCTGGGGAGCGGCTGAGCGGCCGCATCATGCGGGCTGCGGACTCACAGGCTCTCAGGCGTTGGCGGTTTGAGCGAGCGGGCGAGCCGCCTGCTTCGCGGCGCAGTAGTTCGCATCGAGGACCGGAGAGAGCAGCAGGATAGCGGCGATGCGCCGGGCCACCTCCGTGACGTACCGCGCTTCCTCGACGCTGAGGGATCGGCCCAGAAGTTCTTTCTCGCGGTAGCTCAGCCACTTCTTGATGACCTGGTAGCCGCCGAGCGTGTACTGCCAGACTGGCAGCGGGACGTTACGCCAATACGCCCGTCCGTTCAGCCACACGTCGCAGGTCTCGGCGCCCAGAACTCCGGCAGCGCCCTCCGGCAGCGCGTCCCGCTCGCTCGCGGTCATCTCGCGCACCGCGACCCTGCCCTTCGCCGGCATGGTCACACCGCCTTTACCGGCGTGGCCCCAGCCCTCCGTGAGTTCCAGGTCGCCGGCATCCGGATCGAGCGTACCTTCGCCGGCGGTTATGAGCGCGATGGTCTTCAGGGACCTGGCCTCTTTTGGAGCCGGACACCCCGGATCGAGTAGTGCGGTAACTCGGCGCCCGAGCGCCGCCGACGCCAAGAGAGCCTCCTCACTGGCCGGCAGGGGTATTCGCGGCCAGTTCGATCGAATGGCATGCGCGTTTTCGGATCTGAAAAGTTGCGAGTGTGTCACCGCGAGCGCATGGTCGAAGAGCGTGGCGGGATCGCAACGGACATGCCCGAGGTACTCCAGCGCGGCTTCGGAAATGTTATGAGCGGACCGTCTGCCCTGGCTCGCTTCGGACACCGGATCGCACCTGAGGTATTCCGGCGTGCCGCGTGCGCCGCTGTCCATCAGATTCAGATCCGTCAAACTTTTCGTGGGCACTGCCGGCTCGATCAGGTCCTTCCGGGTTCTGCCCGTGGTGAACAAGAACCGATTCCCAGCAAATACGTGAGGAAAGTATTCCGCGCGATTTCGGTCGAGGAGCTTAGTTTCCAACTCCCAATAGAGCCAGCGAACATCGAACGGCCGGTAATAAAAGGGGACCACGTTCTCCGGCTTGAACCCGCGCTTCAGGAGATATTGTCGCGTCTGTCGTGCGGAAAACCCAGATGCGTCTCTCATAACGCGGGGAGCGATTCTCGCCATTTCCTGGGATGAGATGGCGGGATCGAAGTACGCTTCCATCCGCGCGGTCAGCTTTTCGCGGTCGATATCCACTACCACATCGTCGCGGCTGGTCTTCACGCCCGGGAACGAAACCGGAAACAGCTCCGGCAGCAGCGGCCAGGACAGGTATGACGCCTCGACCCGCGATGGCGCGAACGGCAGCCCCAACGGCATCGTCGGCCGCACGGTTTCGTACTTGGGTGTGCTTTCGCCCCTCGAATCCGCAAGCAGGCGGTCGCGCTTCTCCTTGCCCCAAAGATGCCGGAATCGTATCGACTTTGAACCTTTGGAAGGTGAGTTCCGGGCCAGCAGCACGATCGCGGTGCCCACCTGGATGCCTTCCCTGTTGAACTCGGTCGACATGACACTCGGGTCGGGCTTCCCGTCCGGGGTGACTTTTCCGGTCTTGTACTTGTCGCCGTTCAGGCAGTCGATCCAGATGTGGTCGAAGACCTCCAGGTATCGCTCCCGCATCCCGGTGAAGGACAGGCCGTCGAGCCAGGAGTAATTCGAGATGAACGAAACGATGCCCTTGCCGGTCTTCTCGACAATGCGCCGGTCGGCCATGCGAAAGAAGCGGATGTACAGGTCGTTGAGGCCTTGACCCTGCGGCGCGGGCGCGGCTTTGGTGGTGCGGTACGCCTCCGAGAGACCTCTCTCTTCCTCCATGTTGGCAATGCCGGCGAAGCTGTTGTAGGGCGGATTGCCGAGGATCACCAGAATGGGCGTGTCGCGCTTGACGCGCTCCGCGGCCTCGCGCTCTTCCTCCATCTCGCGGAACACGAGTTGCTTAGGGTGTTTTACGGGTTCCCAACCGGTTAGGGCATTGGTAAGGAACACGCGGGCGCGCTCGTGTCTGGCCTCGGAGAGCGGCGCTCCGAGCGATTGCAGCAGCAGGCCCAACTGGAGATGCGCCACCACGAACGGCGCCGGCAGAATCTCGAAGCCGAACACGCGGTCCAGGGCCGCTTCTTTCAGATCGTGGCCGGCCAGCGCGTCGCCGCCCTTCGCGCGCAGGGTCTTCGGCGATCTTGCGCAGAACTTCAACCAGATAGGCCCCGGTGCCGCAGCAAGGGTCCAGGATATAGACGTTGGGGTCCGCCAGCCCGTCCTCCACGCCCAGCGCACTTCGCAGCTCTGTATCTACGCGCGCAACCATGTACTTCACGACTTCGGCCGGCGTGTACCAGACGCCCAAATCCTTGCGGAGTTCAGGGTCGAAGGCCTCCAGGAACGGCTCGTAGAAGTACTGCACCGCGTGGCCCTCCTCGAAGTTGGCGAAGAAGGAGGCGCGATCCACGCGGTTCAGCGCAGCGCCCGCCCAATCGAGCACCTCGGGCAGATTCATCGTCTCTAGTTGGCCGGGTTCGGCGACCTCATAGAACAACTTGCGCAGGATGGGCACCCGCAAATGGTGTGCGGACGTGCGCCACTCGAAACGGTTCTTGCGGTCTGCCGGCGGATGCGTCTTGCTCCACAGCACCCAGGCGGAGAAGATGCCGTAAAACAAAGTTTGGATGAGCGTGGAGCGGAAGAAGTGATCGCCCCGCGCACCCTCGAACCGCAGCCCGAGAGCCTCTTCCAGCGCCGTGCGGATTCCAGCCAGGGCGGGCAATTCGCCGGTTTCGATCCGGAACTTGGCTTCGCGAGCGTAGGAGGCCAGGAACCACGCGAGATCTCGCGGAGCTGCCAGGGCGGCCTGATACAACATGACGCGCTTCAGGAATCCCTCCAGGCTCTCACCCTGCCGGGCGGCGACGGCGTGCGGATGCGCCGCCTTTCGCCAGAAGTCCTGCTCGTCGGCTGCCAGGCGGTACGTTTCGAGGACGGCGCGGTTACCGTCTGCGTCGGCGCCCACGAGAACGAAATCGCGGTAGTTAGTCACAAGGACCTGACGGTAGCGGCCCCAGTAATCCTTCACCTGCTTCGATTCGGCTATCCGCCATGCATCCGCGCTCGCCGGCTTCGCTTCAAGGGCACCCCTGGACGGGATGGCGCCGGCAAGCAGGTCGCTCGCGTCCTTGCGGACCTGATCCTCAGTGAACAGACCCCCGTCAGGAAGACCGGCGCCTGTGTCTTGGAGGTGGATGATGCACCTCACTTTGGGCTTGAGAGACTTGCCGGCCTCGTTCAAAAGGTTGGCCAGAGCCGGGTAGTAGGAGGTCTCTTTGACGGCTGCGCCGGAGGACCGGATAGCCTGGATATCCTCCAGATAACTTTCCAGGGGGTGCATGTGGCTTTCGTGTTCCTCAATCCTTCAGTTCGGCGACGATCTCGCCGGCCACCGCGCGGGCCTTCTCAATCGCGCCCGGCTGCAGGCTGATGGCGCCTACACGGACGTGGCCACCGCCGCCGTAGCGTTCGCAGATGGTGGCCAGGTTGTGGCGCGGCGTCTCAGCGGCCCAGGGGTTCGAGCCGACCGAAATCTTGGTGCGGGAGCTCGACGCGCTCACCGAAACCGTGTAGGTGGAGGAGGGGAACAAATAGTAGGGAATAAACTTGTTGTAGCCCTCCATATCCTCGCCGGACAAGTCGAAGAAGACCACCCCATCCTCCTGCCGGGCGCGCTCCCGGATGAGGGCGATGGAATCGAGGTGGCGCCGGTAGAGCGGGCGGTACAGCTCCTGGATGGCCGGCTCGGCCATGATGGCGGCCAGGCGGCGGCGTTTCATCCAGCAGATAATCTGCTGGACGATCTCGGATTCCTTGGCCGCTTCGATGACCAGCGTGAGCTGCATGGCCGGCGCGCCCATCTCGACGGCGGTACGGGCATCCGGATATTGGGCGCCATCGATGACCAGGGACCACTCCACCAGCTCGTCCAGATCCGGAGCGCGGAAGCCGAAGCGCTGCTCGGCGACGGTGCGTATGAAATGGGTGCAGGATTTGTACGCGGGGTCGTAGAGTTTGCGGCCGCTGGTATCGGCCCGGAAATGGGCGGCGTCCGCGGGGGTGAGGAAGGCGCTCTGGTGATGATCGAACCACCAGGTGAGGCGGGGATCGCTCGAGTACTTGAAATCCACGATGGCGTTTTCATCGCCGTCGAACAAGGCGGGTTCGAACGCCGGCTGAGCCTTGTGAGCCATCCCGGTATATCGGAACTCCGCATCCGGGTGAATGGCTCCCGCGATAAAGCGGCTGAAGAAGGCAGCGGAGGCTGCCCCATCAAAACAATGGTCGTGGTAGAGCACGCGTTCCAGCATTCGGTTGGGGAAAACCTTATAGTTTGTCGGAACGGCTGGTGAAAAGCAAGTGGCACCGTGCCTATAGTTCGAAACCGGCTGGAAATGTTCCCGGTTTCACCGCGCGGAAAACCTCCTCCGCCGCGCTGTTGCGGGGTTGTGACGGTATTTTGATATGATCGTCTAGCCGCCCCCGTTTGTGCGCCTTCTGTTAAAATCCTGGCCATGAGACTTGCGGGCGTATTGTGTATCACCATGACTCTACCGGCATTCGGACAGTACGCAGTCAATCGCGACGGAGACGCCGTTCGGCTGGAAGACACGGCCCGCCAGATGGTGGTTGGGGTTCTGCCCTCGCACGGGAATCTGGGCTTTGAGCTGAGGGTCAAGGGCCGCAACCTTCTGCATTTCCCATACGCCACCGTGGAGGAGTTCAAGGCGGGCAAGGGAGGCCTGATGGGCATCCCGTTCCTGGCGCCGTGGGCCAACCGCCTGGACGAGCCGGCCTTCTACGCCAACGGCAAAAAGTACGATTTCAATCTGGATCTGGGCAACGTGCGTCCCGGGCGGGATAATCACCCCTCGCACGGATTCCTCAGCGCGGTGCCCTGGGAAGTGGTGGAGGCCAAGGCGAACCACGATTCGGCGTGGCTCACTCGCAGGCCGGATTTCTACCGGCAGCCCGAGCGGATGGCGCAGTTTCCGTCCGCCCACACCATCGAGATGACCTGCCGCCTGCGCGATGGCGTGCTGGAGGTGAGCGTGGCGCTGCACAACCTGAGCGCCGAGCCGATGCCCGTTTCGATCGGCTTTCACCCCTACTACCAGTTGAGCGACGCGCCGCGCGACGAGTGGACATTTGGCATCGCGGCCCGCACCGAGTGGCTGCTGACCCCGCAGAATATCCCTACCGGAGAAACCCGGCCGATCGAACAGTTCCTGCCCAAGCCGCAAGGCAGCACGCTCAAGGGGCTGGCTCTCGATCACGTCTTCAGCGACCTGATCCGCGACGCATCCGGCAACGCCACCATGTGGGTGCAGGGGAAGGAGCAGCGCATCGAAGCGACCTTCGGGCCGAAGTTCAAGGCCGTGGTGGTGTATGCGCCGGCGGGGCAGGATTTCATCTGCTTCGAGCCCATGGCGGCTATCACCAACGCCTTGAACATGGCGCAGAAGGGGACCTATAAAGAGCTGCAATCCATTCCGCCGGGAGGCACCTGGCAGGAGAGTTTCCGGATCAGACCCAGCGGGTTTTGAGGTAAGGCTCGGCGGGTTCGGAAAGGGGTAGGACGGTGCATGCCGACCCTGTAGAATTCGGCAAGGTGGTGGTGCGGCCATGAGGTCGATCGCGCTCGTGGAGTTGATGGTGTGCTGGTTTGCGTGGAGCTATCCGTACATCGTGCGCGCGCCGCACTGGCAGAAGCGCCCCTCGGTGGCGCGGCCCTGGCCCACGCTGGTGGGGCTGGCCTTCCAAGGGATGGCGATTTTCCTGGCGTTCGCTTTTCGCCTGCCGCCCGCTTCTCCGCCGGAAACGGGGCGCCTGGTGGCTTCCATGCTGGTGGCGCCGCTGGCTCCGATTTTGGCATGGGGCGCCGTGCTGCATCTGGGAAAGCAGTTTCGCTGGCAGGCCGGGCTGTACGAGGATCACGAACTGGTCGCGACGGGTCCCTACGCCGTGGTGCGCCATCCCATCTACGCGTCTGTGCTGGCGATTCTGCTGGGCACGCTGCTGATCCTCACGCCGTGGCGCTGGATCGCGCTTTCGCTGGCGCTTTTCACGGTGGGCACGGAGATCCGCATACACGCCGAAGAGAAGCTGCTCGAAGCGCGCTTCGGGGAGACATTTCTGGAGTCCCGGAGGAAAGTCCCGGCCTACCTGCCATTCGTGAGATAGTGGCGATTATGAACTGGCTCACGGGGGCATTACTCTTAGTGTTTCTCGGAGTGGTGGAGCGCGGGACGGCGGCCGATGCGGCGAACCTGACGGAGCAGTATCGTGCCACCGCGAGCAAGCTGATCGACGCCGCCCTGGCCGATC
>Ga0181520_10005732_pt1 | contig 19560 bp, 14 predicted proteins | sample PEATcosm2014_Bin_29_FD_132451 | JGI IMG/M metagenome (GOLD analysis project Ga0181520, IMG submission 132451) | Peatland microbial communities from MTU Mesocosm Facility, Houghton, MI, USA - PEATcosm2014_Bin02_30_metaG | ecosystem: Environmental > Terrestrial > Soil > Wetlands > Peat | place...
CAACAACGCTGACGGAGAACCACGCAGCCACGCCGTTCACGCCGGTTACAGGCGGCGGTGGCACCACTCCGCTGGTGTACAGCGTCTCGCCGGCTCTGCCCGCAGGTCTGTCCTTTAACCCGGCGACGGGCCAGATCACGGGCACGCCCACCATAACCCTTGCCGCATCGACCTTCACGGTGACCGTTACCGACGCCAATAACGCGACGGCGACGGCGACCTTCAGCCTTACCGTGAGCGGCGCGCTTTCGGCGACCACCGTGGTTGCGACCACCGTGCTGACGGAGAACCACGCTGCCACCGCCTTTACGCCGGTCACGGGCTCGGGCGGCTCCGGAACCATCACTTATGCGGTCAGCCCGGCTCTGCCAGCGGGTCTGTCTTACAGCACGTCGACGGGCCAGGTCTCCGGCACGCCGATCGTGGTCAGCGCTGCGACCACCTACACCGTCACCGTGACCGACGCGAACAGTGCAACGGCGACGGCGACCTTCAGCCTCACCGTCAATCCAGCGGTAACGGCAACGACGTCCGTCGCCACCACCGCGCTCACTGAGAACCACGCAGCCACCGCCTTCACGCCGGTCACAGGCGCGGGCGGCACGGCTCCGCTCACCTACGCAGTTTCGCCGGCTCTGCCTGCGGGACTCTCCTATAACGTTGCGAGCGGTCAGATCACGGGCACGCCGATCGTTCCCAGCGCAGCTACGACCTACACGGTCACAGTGACCGACGCGAACCACGCGACCGCGACGGCAACCTTCAGCCTTAGCGTCAGCGGATCGCTCACAGCAACCACCGCCGTGGCCACCACGGTTCTCACAGAGAATCACGCGGCCACCGCTTTCACGCCGGTCACAGGCGCGGGCGGCACGGCTCCGCTCAGCTACGCGGTTTCGCCGGCTCTGCCTGCGGGACTCTCCTTTAACGTCACGAGCGGTCAGATCACGGGCACGCCGATCGTTACCAGCGCCGCGACCACGTACACAGTCACGGTGACCGATGCGGTGAACGCAACGGCAACGGCGACCTTCAGCCTGACCGTGAGCGGTCCGCTGACGGCAACCACCACGGTGGCCACCACCACATTGCTTTCCGAACAGGCAGCGACACCTTTCACGCCGGTGACCGGTTCGGGCGGAACACCTCCTCTCACCTATAGCGTTTCGCCGGCTCTGCCCGCGGGTCTGACCCTGTCCTCGACAACGGGCCAGGTTTCCGGAACGCCGACGGTGACCAGCAACGCGACCACCTACACGGTGACGGTTACCGACGCCAACTCGGCGACAGCGACTGCCACCTTCAGCATGACCGTGAACTCGGCGGGCATCTCGATCACGTGGGCGAACCCGGCGGCCATCACGTACGGGACGAGCCTCGCCGGAGTTCTCAACGCGACCGTCACGTACCAGGGCAACACAGTGCCTGGAACGTTTGTCTACACGGCAAGCGGCTCCACGACGCCGGTCACCGGTGCGACTATCCTGGCTGCAGGCAACTACACGCTGACGGCCAGCTTCACTCCAACCAACACAACCCAGTACTCCACACCGGCGCCGGCACAGGTGCCGCTGACCGTCAACCAGGATCAGCCCACCATCGCATGGACGCCGGCCACCACCATCGCGTACGGCACGAGTCTGTCGGCGCTGCTGAACGCGACTGCCAGCTATAGCGGCAACCCTGTCGCGGGCGGCTTTGCTTACACTGCAACCGCCACGGGGGGATCTGCTGTCGCGGTCACTTCGTCCACGGTGCTGGCTGACGGCAGCTACACCCTGACCGCCACCTTCACACCCACCGACGCGACCGACTACAAGACCGCCACGGCCACGTCGCCGCTGACGGTCACCAGCCAGACCCTGACGGTGACGGCAAACAACGCCACCCGGGCCTACGGCGCGGCCAACCCGACCTTTACCGGCAGCATAACGGGCGCCGTGAATGGTGACAGCTTCACCGAGAGCTTCACCACGACTGCAACGGCCACCTCCAACGTTGGAACCTACCCAATCGTCCCCAGCGCCACCGGAGCCAATCTGGGCAGCTACAACGTCGTGATCGATGACGGAACCCTGACCATCACGCAGGCAGGCACTACCACCACGCTGACTGCCAGCGGCACTACGGTGAATCCGGGCGCCACCCTCACCCTCACCGGGACTGTGGCCTCGGCAACCTCCGGAACTCCGACGGGCACGGTGAGCTTCTACGACGGCTCAACGTTGCTCAACAGCGCAACGATGACCGCCGGCGTGGCCACTTATTCGACCACCACGCTGTCGTCGGGCTCGCACACCATCACTGCCGTCTATAGCGGCGACACCAACTTTACGGCCAGCAGCACCAGCTCCTCGATCACGATCACTGTGCCGCCGCTTGGCTTCACCATCACGCCGTCGCCGGTGACTCAAACCGGTTTGGCCGGCACTACGTTCACTTACTCGCTTGCGGTTGCTCCGGCCTTTGCCGGGACGCCGTATCCGGGAGCGGTAAGCTTCGCGGCAGCCGGTGGGCCTCCGGGCGCGGTCATCACCTTCACCCCGTCCACTGTTGCTGCAACCGCTGGGCCGCAGACCGTCTCCATGGCCGTCGCGACCAGCGCGACGTCAGCGGCGGTCGATACTCAGTCGGTGGGCCGCAAGCTGGCTCCGTTCGCCTTCGCACTGTTGCTCCTGCCTCTGGCGGGAACCCGGAGAATGCGGCGCAACGGTCAGCGTCTCGGCCGCTACCTGGGTCTGATCCTGCTGGCACTGGCTGGCATCGCGGCGACTACCGCGCTTTCGGGCTGCGGCAGCAGTTCAGGCGCCTCGAGCAAGAAGGGCCAAACGACGACCTACACGATCACGGTTACGGCGACCAGCGGTTCGGTCACGGAGAACACCACTGTGACGCTGGCGATCCAGGCGCAGTAACGGCCTTCAACCGAAGCAAACCACATTGGCCGGACCCTCCGGGGTCCGGCCAATTGCTTGCTGTGGCGATGCAGCTATCCCGCGCTCACCAGGCCGCCGGTCTTCACACCAAGGCGAATCGTTCCAGATAAGGTCCCCGCAGCCGGGCCGCTCGAGTCGAACGGCAGGAAATTCAGCCTCAAAAAGGCGAGGGCAGGACGAATCTGATGGATCTGGGCGCGGATCCAGGCTTTTTCGTGGACGCCGTGACCCGATCGTTGCAGCAACCACTTCCAATAGAACCGTGTACGTCTTCACCGGTGCTCCAGGAAGTCACTCGTCCGTCATTATTCTTTCCCCTGATGGCCTAGAATTCCGGCCGACGCGGTCTCGCCAAAGTCGCCGCCGCGCCGAAAGTCGCCACCCCATGAGGCGCCGCCGCCGCGAGGAAGTCCATGAGCATACCGGCCACCAGCGCTGGCTCGTCTCCTGGTCGGACTTCGTCACCCTGCTCTTCGCCTTCTTTGTCGTCCTCTTTGCCTCCGCCTATCGCGATAACCAGGCGATGCTCCAGCTGTCCTCCGCCATCCACAACGGATTCCAGACCTTGGGCGCCTTCTCCGGGGGCACTGGCCAGCGGCCCGTCGCCTATTTCCCCGCGCCCGGCTTACCTGTCGATCATGCGCCCCTCCCCGCCGATCCCTCGACCGTCGCAACTCCGGCATCGGCTGCCGCGCCCGTCGATCTGCCGGAACTCCGCCGCCAGCTCCAGGGCGCGATGGGCGCCGAACTCAAGAGCCACGAAGTCGATCTGCGCGTCACTCCGGAAGGCTTTGTCCTCAGCCTGCATGAACTCGGCTTCTTCAACAGCGGCCAGGCGGAGTTGCTCCCCGGCGCCGCCGAAAAGATCGAGCGCATCGCCGCGATCCTCTCCCAGCGCGGTCTCGATCTCCGTGTCGAAGGCCATTCCGACAACCAGCCCATCCACAACGACGAGTTCCGCAGCAACTGGGAATTGTCCACGGCGCGCGCCATGACCGTTCTTCTCCTGCTCGTTCATCAGGGAGGCTACGACCCAGGCAAAGTCTCAGTAGCCGGTTACGCGGAGTACCGCCCCATCGCCGATAACGCAACGCCCGAAGGCCGCCGGCAAAATCGCCGTGTCGATCTCGTAGTAGTCGGCAACGCGCAATCGACGCAGCACGATGCAATGACCCCGCCTCGGTCTCCGCAGCCGGAGGCGCACGCACCCAAGCCCTAACCCAGTATCAAATAGCAATAATCCAGTGATTCCGGCCCCTACGGTTCGTTCCACGCTCTGGCAACGAGCCGTTTTGCCTCGAGATCCAGAGCCGGCTCCGTGCTACGGTGGAAATCAGAATGCGCAGAAAAGGCCTGAGCCCGGCACGTCTGGAGGCGTTCTCCGACGGCGTTATCGCGGTCATCATCACCATCATGGTGCTGGAACTGAAGGTGCCTGGGCCGAACGGCGTGGCCGGTGTGCGCGCGGTGTTGCCTACCGTCTTTCTCTATCTGCTCACCTTCGCGCAGATCGGCATCTACTGGGTGAACCATCACTATCTCGTCGACGAGGTGGAGACGGTAAGCCACGGTATTTTGTGGGCCAACCTGATGTTTCTCTTTTGCCTTTCCCTGTTTCCGTTCGCTACGGACTGGATCGGCATCAAGGGGCTGACCTCGTTCAATACCGCGCTTTACGCCGCGGTCAGCATTTTCCCGGGGCTCGGATATATGGCGTTGTGGAGTCAGATACGGTCACAGAGTGCCGCGCCCGCGCACGCGAGTTGGGGCAAGCAGGCAGCGTCCGTTTTGCTCTATCTCACAGCGATTCCCGTGGCCTGGTATCGGCCCGCTGCCTCTCTGGTGCTCATCGGAATCGTCGCAGGGCTCTGGCTGCTGCCGCCTCAAGCCGAGGTCCCGCGGGAGTGAAGGACGACGCTGTCTCAGCCGACGGTTGACCCTTGCCGCAGCGGTTTTGCCTCGCGTCAAGTCACGTCATGTCCTCAAATGCACAGCTACTGAGCGGGGCGCATGAGACAATGCCCGCAGGATGACATCTGCACGCGTTCCACGCCGGGGTGAGAGAGTCCGCGTCAACGACCATGAGGGTACATTCATCGTGGTTCGAGTGGATAAGGTAGGCAGTGTGGGCAAACTCGAATTGTGGGAGAGCCCCAAACAGGTCTTATGGGATGTCCCCTTCGGTGCGATCCATCTGGTCCGCGAGCCTGAAAACCAAGCCGCTTAGGAAACTGTGATTAAGCCGCCGTTTTGAAGGGCACGGCTTCAGTCGTTCCGTAAAGATCAATGAATCAGTTCTCGAAGCCTGTATCGGAGCTTCGTTCTCTCGAGAAACACCGGAACCAGGCGCCCAGTCTCGCACCAACTCAGGCGTGCGTTAGTTTTTTCTTGTCGTGGTACATCGCAGCGTCGGCCGAGGCGATCACTTGCTCCATCGTGTCCCCGGCATGCCACTCCGCCAGCCCCATCGTGGCCTCCACCCGGACCTCGAGAGGCTTCTTCCCCTCGCCTCCCTCCAGGGTGTATTTGCCGAAGACCCATTCCCGTATGCGATTGGTATGCAGGCGCGCCAGCCGCATCGCATGACAGCAGCACGACGAATTCATCGCCCCCCCAGCGTCCCACAAGATCGCCCACGCGCGTAATCGCCTTCAATACGCCGGCAAACTGCCGCAGCAGCTCATCGCCTGCGAGATGCCCGTGCCGGTCGTTGATCTGCTTGAACCCGTTCAGGTCGAGCATGACCACGCAAAAACGTGCGCGCGTTCGCAATCTGCCGCTGGGCCCGCTCCTCGACGCTCCGCCGGTTGGCGACCCCCGTCAGCTCGTCCTTCATCACCAGATGCTCGACTTCCTTCAGTCGCGTCTCGTATTTGGTGACCTCGGATCGCAGATGGGCCACCAGTTGCTCGTTATCCCGCGTCATGCGGTCGACGCTGTTCTTCAGCTCGGTCACGCGCCGCACCAGGGAAGACCGGATCTGGGTCAAATCGTCGAGATCCGCAATCGACTCCAGCCGCTCACAAAGTTCCCGGAACTGGCTTGTCTGCCCCTGCGTCCGATCGCCCACCGACTCCGCCGTCCTGGCGAGAGCGATCAACAGCTCCTTGACCTCATCCGCTTTCGCTTTGAAGTGTTCCGCTGTTCGTGCGCCCCACTCCTGCAGCTGCACCTCCAGGTGCTCCTGGGCCCACTTCACCGACTTTTCAGAGGGATCGACCGACAGCCGGCGCTCCAGGCCCTGCAGGCTCTTTTCGAGTCCATCCCCGGACCCGGAGCACTGCGCCGCACTTCTGCCGATGGCGAGCAGCGCCGCGCGATAATGCTCCGTCACAGAGCCGGCGCCTGATTCGCGTTTCAGTTCGCTCTCCACTGCAGGGGAAGCGACCGGCAGGTCTCCATCGAGAAATTTCTTAAGGGATATCAAGCTTGCAGCCCCGGTTTTCGATCTTCTGCGCCCGTCCGGACAACGCGACTCAGGATGCCTGGGGCCCCGGACGCCTCAGGCGCAGTAGTATCGGCCGTGCTGCGCAGAGATCGCGCGCCGACGCATCTATAACGGCACGAACGAGCAAAAGTTACAGGGCAGAAGCCGGCTATTTTCCGATTCCGCCGTCCCAGTCGACCATTCAGCGGACGGCGCCACAGCGAAATAAGCTCGCCGGGGAAGTCCATGGCGTCTGGTTCAGCTCTACAACGCGCTCGGCGGCGGCTGGTAGGCGGCAACTACCGGGTTAGGCTGACGGAACGTGGAAGTCACAACACGCTGGCGGCGGATCCCATCTTCCGGGGCGCAAAGTGCTCACCGCTCGATTCACAGCCGAATTCCATCCCCGAGTTGTGCGATGGGTGACCGCAGGCGGGGAGCATTTTCCTGGCCTGATGCAGCTTTTGTCACGCATAGTGCCTTCGCGGTCGACCTGGGGTGTCGACCAGGATTCAAGTACGCCGGGAGTAAACACGTCGTAAAGTTCCCGGGCGAGATCTCCGCATTTCACCCAAAAATACTAAGTGTCGCTCGCGCGTCAACGGGAATTAGCCCTTTTTGCGGCGAAAGCCGGAGCGACTTTCGCGAGAGGCAAATCATGTGCGATTTGTTTGCATGAGGAGAAAGCTAGCTAGCGGATGTGGCCCCGGTCCGAAGACGGACAGCATCTGACGAGTATTAACTGAAAGAAGTCCGGGCTGGGCCCGTTCAGGTGCTTCTCGATGAAGACCTTTCCCTGCTTGTTTGTGATTGGTCACGGGAGGGAATTTCGCGCGGAAAATGAAAAATCTGCGCGCGGGAGGGTTTTCCGATGAAAGATCCGGACAAATCCGCGTTCAGACCAGCCGATTTTTTGGCCCAGACTGGGATTGGGCGAAGGATAGTAGAGCTTCGAAAAGGCCATCCACTTTTCTCTCAGGGAGACCAGGCAGATTGCGTCTTCTACATCCGTAAAGGCCATGCAAAGCTGATAGTTGTCTCCAAATCGGGGAGAGAAGCTATCATTTCACTTTTGTCTGCAGGAGACTTCGTGGGAGAAGAGTCGGTGGCGGCGGTCGTCGGCGTCCGCCTGGCCTCCGCAACGGCAACTACAGCGTGCACCGTTCTCAAGATCGATCGAAAAGAGATGATACGCGTACTGCACGAGGAAACCTCTTTCTCAGAATTATTTGTGGCTTTTTTGCTGACCCGAAGTATGCGAACTCAAGCCGATCTGGTCGATCATCTATTCAACTCAAGCGAGAAACGCCTGGCGCGCATTTTGATGCTTATGGCTGAGTTTGGAAAACCAGGCGAACCACTAATGTTGATCCCGAAGATTTCGCAGGAGGTTCTCGCTAACATGGTGGGAACCACTCGCGCCCGCGTCAGTTTATTCATGAATCGCTTCAGAAAGCTCGGCTATATCGAATACAACGGTCGAATCCACGTTAACAAATCGCTCCTTAATGTGATTCTTCACGATCAGATATCACAGTGAGCACCAGAGGAATCTCCGTGGTGTAGTGCGTCAAGTAGATTGCCGATTATGCGGCGCAGCGCGGGCGCACTTGACCTTCTCCAGGATGTGGGCCGCTCTGGCGGTCAAGATGAACGGTTTGGGATTCGTTGTGATGGTCGATGTATTCGCCGATGGCCTCGATCCGTTCCTCGACACTGCGAAAGGCACCGCGCCGGAGCCGGTTTTTTGTTAGGTCGCGAAAGAAGCGTTCCACCATGGCTCTGTTCCCCATGCATTTCACGCTGTGACCTTGCAGCCGAGCTGATTCCCGCCGAAAAATCTTCTGAAACCCCCTGAAAGACATTGGTAAGTGGAAGTGGGTTGACCAACCATTCGCCAAGAACGGTTCGCGCAGCTCCAGGCAATCAATCGAAGTGATCTATTCAGTACAGTATTTCCCGAAGGGACACGCGAACCTGAAGGAGAGCGTCGTTACGGGCACAGTGTTGTTTCCAGGAGCTGCGAGGTTGACCATCGCAGAAAGTCTGAAATCAAACCTACCGACGGAATGATCCCGGCCCCGAGGAGATTAGGAATGATCATCAAGGCGATTGCGGCGTTAGCGATATCAGCGTGTCCGGGGCTGGCGCAAGAAATGAATAAACCGCCAACCCACCCCGATGCCACGGTCTATCAGGATGCGAAGTCAGGCAGTCTCGAGCGCCTGGCTGCCCTGGGGGGCGAGACCGAGGTACCTGCTGAGGTTAACAGCGTTACCTCTCAGGGCCAGGGGCAACAGACGAAACGCATCCTGTATATCGTACCGAACTTTCATTCCGTTTCGGCAGACCTCGAACTGCCTCCACAATCCGGGCTTGATAAGCTCAAAGATGCTACTTCCGATAGCTTTGACTACTCAAGCGTCATTCTTGCTGCGGGCGTTGCCGGGGCTGCACAAGCAAGCAAGTCCTATCCCGAGTTCCACCAGGGAACCGCTGGCTATGGCCGCTATTTCTGGCATACTTTCGTAGACCAGACAAGCGAAAACTACTTTGTTGAAGGATTCATGCCAATACTATTCCACGAGGATACCCGCTACTACACGCTGGAGCACGGAAGACCGTTGCATCGGGCATACTATGCATTAAGCCGCTTGTTGATCACCCGCACTGACAGTGGAAGATCAACCCCGAACTTCTCAGAAATTGTCGGATCGGGCGCTGCGGCAGGAATTTCCGATCTGTATTACCCTGGAGCTGAACGTACATGGACAAAAACAGGTCAGCATTGGGCTGCAAGCATCGGATTTGACGCCATGACACTTGCCCTTAAAGAGTTTTGGCCTGATTTGAATCGGAAGATATTTCATCAGAAATAGCCTCGACCCGCACTCCTCCTGTCGCCGGCGATGCGATAATCGATCAGGTTCCCTTGCAGAATCTCAAAACAAACTCGCCTGCCAGGATTCCATAGCCCGATGCGCCGCTTTCTGTCACTCCGCGATTTCGACTGGACACTGCTGGCGTTCGTCTTGCTGTTGTCGGTCATCAGCGTTTTCGAAATCTACAGCGCCACCCTGCATACCCAATTTCACCACTTTCAAATGCACCGTATGCAGATTCTCTGGATCGCCGGCGGCCTGCTTGCGATGTTCATTCTGTCGGTTATCGACTATCACAAGCTGCTCGGCGCGGTTTACTGGATCTATGGCTTCTGTCTCGTCTCCCTGGTGGCCGTGCTCGCGGTCGGTACGCGCGTTAACGGCGGCAAGCGCTGGATCAAGCTTCCTGGCGGCGCACATTTCCAGCCGTCCGAATGGGTGAAGCTGGTGCTGATTGTGCTGGTCGCCCGATACTTCTCCAATCTGGCCGGGCGTGACCTGACCTGGAAGGACATCTTCAAGGCCATCGGCTTCGTCGCCCTTCCCATGCTGCTGGTGCTCAAGCAGCCAGACATGGGCACCGCGCTCACCTACACGCCGGTCCTGCTGCTGGGCCTGTTCCTCGGCGGCATCGACTGGCGAAAGGGGGGCATTCTCGTCCTCGTGATTCTGCTCGCCGTGGGCGGGGTCTGGAGGAGCGGCAAGGTCCTCAAGCCTTACCAGAAGGCGCGCCTGACCAGCTTCATGAATCCTGACGCGGACCCGCGCGGCACCGGCTATCAAATCCTGCAATCGAAAATCGCGGTCGGCGATGGCGGAGTCTTCGGACGCGGCGCCAACCAGGGCACCCAGACCCAGGGCGACTTCCTCCCCATCCCTTATACGGACTTCATCTTTGCCGCATTCAGCGAGGAGCACGGCTTCGTGGGCGCGATCCTGGTGCTCCTGATATACTTTTTAATACTGATGCGTTTGATTCAAAACGCTCAGACAGCCGCAGACCTGCCAGGTTCTCTTCTGGTTATGGGCGTAGCGGCGGTCCTGATTTTCCAGATCGCCGTCAATGTCGGAATGGTTCTGGGGCTGATGCCGGTCACCGGCATCCCTCTTCCGCTGATGAGCTACGGGGGATCCTCGGTACTGTTCACATTTCTGGCTCTCGGGATGGTGATGAACGTCCGCATGAGCCGCTTCGTGAACTAAGCGGCAGACCAGGTTTGGCACGTAAGGCCCGCAGGGCGGGCGTAGTTTGAACGAAGTTTATTAACCGGCCATGTGGATCGAAAACGGGCCGGGCAGGATCAGGAATGAGCGCGCAGAGACGGGTAACGGCCCCGCCATTTCAGTCGGCTGAGACGGTCACAAACTCTATGCGCGCAATCGACTCTCCGGAAAGAATGCAAATTCCCAGCGAACTTTCCCCGATCATCTCCCCGGAGCGCTCCCGCACAGGAGCAGGGCGAGGCGGTACGGGCTGGTGCGCGCAGTCTCCCGGATTTTCGTCCTTCAGCTCCGATCTTCCCCGGTAATCCGCTCGTTCCGCTGGCCACTTTTGAGGCGGAATGGCAAAAGAGATTTGCATATCCAGCACGCCGCACGAAACGCGGCTTGCGATTCTTGAAGACGATCAGCTCGCGGAAATCTACTACGAGCGCGAAAACGAATACACATTAGCCGGCTCTATCTACAAGGGCCGTGTGACCCGGGTCCTGCCCGGCATGCAGTCCGCGTTTGTCGACGTGGGCCTGGAACGCGACGCTTTTCTTTACGTCACGGATTTTCTCGAGGAGCAGGAAGAGGGTTCAGAAGAATTTGAGCGCGCCGACACGAACGGCAATGCTCGTCGTGGGCGCGAGCCCCGTGAATCGCGCGAGCCCCGCGACGCTCCTCCGGCGCCCAAGCAATCTGAAACCGAGTTCTCGGCCTCCGAAGCGCCCCCGCGTCGCAACGACAGAAATCAGGATCGTGGCGATCAGCGCGGCGAGGGCGGGGAAGCCGGTACTCGCCGCTGGCATGGCCGTCGCGGCCGCCGTTTCCGCGGACGCGGTCCCCGCGCCGAGCAGCAAAGTTCGCTCGATTCCCCCGAGATCGTCGAAGAAGCTACTTCGGCTGAACCGGTGGCACGTCCTGAGCGTGGAGCGCCCGGCGGAGTGCCGTCGCAGCATCTGCCCATCGTGTTGCCCGGCGAGTCCCTCTCGAAATACGGCCGCCGCTCGGAGCCCGCGTCCACGTCGATTGCGGCGCCGACCCACACGCCAGCTCCGGCTCGCGGCAGCGCCAAACCTTCCACTCTGGTCGAAGTCCCCACGGGCTGGGACGGTGGCGCGACTTTGCCGGGTGAGACGCTTTCGCGTCATCGCCGCTCCGAACCCTCCCGCCACAGCCAGTCCGCCGACAGCCAGTCTGTGGAGACCAGATCGGCTGCGGTCGAGCCCCCGGCCGCAAGCACTCTCACAGTAGTCGAAGAACCGGAAGCAGTCGACGAGCCCGCGGCTCACGTTGAACCAGTCGTGATCGCTCCCGCCCAGCGAGAAGTTGCACCCCAGGAACTCCGCGTCGTGGAAGAAGTTCACGAGTACGAGCCCGAAGAAGCATCGGCTTCCCACCGGGTCGAGACGCCGCGCAGCGAATTTCGGTTCGCGTCCACCGAGGCGGAAGAGGCGGAACAGGAAGAGGCGGAGGAAGCGGAAGTGATCGAGGAGGATGAGCTCGAGCCACCTGCGTCGTTCGCCCAACCCGAAGCGGAGCCGGCATCCGAAAGGCCGCAACCCTCCGAGACCGCGACAGCTCCCGCGGCCGAGACCCTCTCACCCGAAAGCGAGGTCGTTCGTCAGCTCTTTGGCTTCGCCCCCGGCATGGGCGTTCTCGAAGAAGAAACCATCGACGAGGACGAATACGACTTCGAGCCCATACCAGGTCAGTCTGACGAGCACATGACCGATGAACTCGAAGAGGAGACGCTGGATCAGGCCTCGACCCTTGGCGATGCTGTCCGCGATGTCCATATCGAGAAGCGCCTCGGTTATGGATCTCCGGCCCAAGCCTCCGAAGACGAAGAGACCGACGACCTCGAAACCGGATTTGCCGAAACCGAAGAAGAAGAAGAACTCGGTGAGGAGGAATCCGATCAGGACCAAACCGAGGAGTCGGCAAGCGAGGAATCAGCTGGCGAGTCCCGCGGACCGGCAACCAACGCTGAGCGTCCTGCCCGCCGGGAAGATCGCCGCTTCGGCCGCCGCGGTGGCGGAGATCGTGGCCGCGGAGGCCGTCCACCAGGACGCCGCCAGGGAGGGCGACGTTCCAACATGCAGACCTCGAATCTGCCCATCATCAGCGAGCTGCTGAAGCAGGGACAGGAAATCCTGGTCCAGATCGCCAAGGAACCCATTGCCCGCAAGGGTGCGCGCATCACGAGCCACATCGCGCTGCCCGGACGCTTCCTGGTCTTCATGCCCACCGTCAACCACGTCGGCGTCTCTCGCAAGATCGACTCCGATGAGGAACGCCAGCGCCTCAAGAGGGTCCTGATTGGGGAAAAGGGCAATGCTCCCGGCGGATTCATCGTGCGCACCGCGGCCGAAAGCGCGAGCGACGAAGACCTCCGCGCCGACATTCGCTTCCTCATTAATCTCTGGACCGAAATCAAACAGCGCGCCGACTCCGCCAAAGCGCCCGCGCTCATCTATCACGACCTCAACCTCATCGAGCGCATCCTGCGCGATCAGGTGAGCGACAACTTCTCCACCATCTGGGTCGACAGCGAAACCGAGTACGAGCGGATCGTCGCTTTCCTCAATCGTTTTCAGCCCTCGCTGGTGCGGCGCGTCAAACTCTACTCCAAAGAGACGCCGCTCTTCGAGCAGTTCGGCATCCAGGAAGAAATCACCAAGGCTCTCAAGTCGAAGGTGTGGCTCAAGTCCGGAGGCTCCATCGTCATTAACCAGACCGAGGCCCTGGTCGCCATCGACATCAACACCGGCAAATACGTGGGCAAAACCGCGCGTCTCGAGGACACCATCCTCAAGACCAACCTCGACGCCATCCCCGAGATCGTCCGCCAGGTTCGCCTGCGCGATCTCGGCGGCATCATCGTGATCGACTTCATCGACATGGATGAGCGCCGCAATCGCCAGAAGGTGACCGCGGCACTCGAAGACGCCCTGAAAGCGGATCGCGCACCTTCGAAGGTGCTTCAGTTTAACGATTTCGGCCTCGTCGCCATCACTCGCAAGCGCGTCAAGCAGTCGCTGGAGCGGACGCTCAGCGTGCCGTGCCTGACCTGCACGGGAACCGGCATGGTAAAGAGTCCGATCACGGTTGCCAACGAACTGTGGATCGAGATGCGCAAAATGATGGGCCATTTCGAGCGCGGCGACGTCATGCTCCGCGTCCACCCTGAGGTCGTCAAAGTGCTCAAGGCCAACAATGCAAAATGGCTGAACGAGCTCGAGGAGATGATCGGCAAAACCATCCTCGTCAAGAGCGACCCGGCCCTGCCACCGGAGCAGTTCGACATCCAGGGCTAATCGGTTCCAGGGCCTGCTTCGGCGGGCCCGGCGTTCTTTGGCAGAACCGGGATCCGCGGTGCGGCTCAAAATTGCCGAAATTGCATCCTAAACTGAAACTTAGCGCGCGTTTTCGTGTCCAAGTGATTGGCAGGCTTCGGCCTGTTTTTGCCCGTTTCGTACTTTCAAATCATCTGAGGTGTTCTCAATATGGTTGCGAACTGTGATCGAAACTGCCCGCTGGTGCGGCGCATGTTGATTGCTGCTTCTGCTTTTGCCATCGGATTCTCGCTCAACGCAGCAGCCCAGACCACTTCGGCTGCCGGCAACTCCGCGGACAATCAGAGCTACTCCAGCTCCGCCGATTATCACGCGTTTCTCAGCACCGACTCCCTGCTCGGCGGATCTTCCTTCTCCGATCCCGCTGCCGGCGCCGGCGCTTCACCGCAGTACGGTGGCGGTCGTAAGTCTTCCTCCTATCCAAGCTACGAAAGCCGCACGAGCCACATCGCGGTTAATCTCGGCGCCGGCTTTACCGTGCCGATTGGCAACGACACCAGCTTCAATCAGGCCGCAGCCTCCGATCCCAACGGACCGCTGAGCCCGAGCCAGGGATTCGGCTACCACATCCTTGCGGGCGGCGGCTGGAACTTCACCAAGAAGGTCGGCGTTCTCATTGACTACGAATTCAACCGCGATTCGATTCCCAGCGACTATCTGAATACAATCGGGGGCTCCGGTTCCGGTCTCGGCGGCAACATCAATACCTGGGGATTCAGCGTGGATCCCATCTACTACATGCCTGTAGGGAAGAAGAACGGAGCTTACGTGACTGGTGGTGGCGGGTTCTATCGCAAGGTCACCAACTTTACTTCGCCGGTGCAGGAGTGCGACCCATACTATGGGTGCTTCAACGTGCCGGTAACCGTCGACCACTTCTCCAGCAACCAGGCCGGCGCCAACTTCGGTATTGGTTTCTACCACAAGATCTTCGGAGAGGACAGCAACGGGAAGCTCTTTGCACAGGTGAGGTACCTTTTCGTAGATTCGCCAGGGCCCAGCACCTCGAACCACGGTCAGGGTTCCGGCACCGAAGAACTGCTTCCGATCACTTTCGGTATTCGCTTCTAACTCCGGTGTCACCTACGTAACAAGAGGCGGGCAAAATGCCCGCCTCTTGTTTTTCCCTAAACTCTCATCCCCCGAACTCTAAGGCTCTCTACTTCACTTCCAGCTCACAGCAAGCTGCCAACGAAAATTCCGCACAGCTGTTTTGCGCAGCACGCGCTCATACTCCTCGAGCTCGGAAACCACCAGCGTCGTATCCGCTCCCAATGCCATGGGCGCTTCTTTTAGAAAATCATGCAGCGTGCAAATGGTGATCAATCCATCCTCGGGCGTGAACCACTGCGGAGGGGGCAGCGTGCGCGCCCAGTCCGGATCGCCCGCTCCCTCTTCCAGCAGCAGAGCCATGGAATTCTCGTCCGCGGAGAAGAATTCCAGCAGAGGCTTAACACCCAGGCGAAGAGCCAGTTTTTCGAGAGCATCTTCGTTGCGGGCCAGCGCGTGCCCGTTCACGAAGATGTCGTAACCGGGGTCTTCCCCCTCCACGACGATGTACATGGATGCGCTCATTGGCGACAGTCTACCTGATCAGAGGATGCCCGAGGAGGCCCAGAGGATGGTTCGTTGCCAGATGAGTAACTAACTTCTCTGATGCCTCTCGGTCAGACGCAATTCGTTGATGACGTTCAGGTTAATGAAAAGACGCCAACTTTCTGACGCGTTCTCAAGGCTCGCATTCAGGTACGGTCTCCCGATGAAGATCACAAAGCCGGGTCCATTGGACCCGGCTTCTGCTTCTGAATTTTCGTTTTGAGTTGAGTTCTGAGGCGTGTTACCGACCGCCTCCGCCACCGCTTCCCGGTCCGCCCGGACGACGGCCACGCCGGCGACGCCTCCGCTGGCCTCCTGGTCCACCCGCTCCGCCACCCGGTCCTCCCGGACGGCGTTCGCCCTGGGGCGTCACCACCACGGGCACGCCATCGGCGCGGTTGTAGTTAATCTCCTCGCCCTCTGCCAGCGGCGGCCCGTCGTCATCGTCAAAGTCCTCACCACCCTCGATCATGATCGTGCTGGCGTTCGATGTGGGCTGCCGCTCCTCCGGCGGAACCGGAGCCGGACGTGGCGGACGCGGTGGCCGATCCGATCGATCCGAACGCTCCGACCGTTCCGCCCGCTCAAACCGTGGCGGACGCTCCGAACGTTCCGGCCGTTCCGAACCCTCTCCGGACGCAGCCATATCGCCACCAGCGGTCGGCTCAGGCAAGCCCAGCTTCTGCCGCTGCTCCCGCAAAACTGCCTTGCGCGACAGCTTGATGCGGTTGCCTTCGACGCCCAGCACCTTTACCATCACCTGATCGCCTTCACGCAGCTCGTCCTTCACTTCGCGCACGCGATGCTCGGCGATCTCGCTGATGTGCAGCAGCCCGTCGGTGCCCGGGAAGATCTCAACGAACGCCCCGAACTCCGCCAGCCGAACCACTTTGCCCAGGTAGACCTTTCCAACCTCAGGCACAGCGGTCAAATCGTTGATCATGGCCAGCGCCTTCTTCAAACCCTCTTCGTCCGAAGAAGCCACATTGACCTTGCCCGTGTCATCGACGTCGATTTTGACCTGTGTCGCTTCGATGATCCCGCGAATCGTCTTTCCGCCCGGCCCGATCAGATCGCGAATCTTGTCGGTCGGAATCTGCAGCGTGCGAATCTGCGGAGCGAACTTCGACTTCTCCGTCCGCGGCCCGCTCAGAATCGCGTCCATCGTGTCCAGCAAGAACAGCCGCCCGCGACGCGCCTGCTCCATCGCCTCGCGCATGATCTGCCCCGTGATCCCGCCAATTTTGATGTCCATTTGCAGTGCGGTGATCCCGTTGCGCGTCCCGGCGACCTTGAAGTCCATATCGCCGTAGTGATCTTCAGCGCCCGCAATGTCCGTCAGGATGGCGTAGTCGTCGCCCTCCTTCACTAAGCCCATCGCGATGCCCGCCACAGACGACTTCAGCGGAATGCCCGCATCCATCAGCGCCAGGCTGGCTCCGCAAACCGAGGCCATCGACGAAGACCCATTCGACTCCAGAATGTCGGAAACCACACGCAGCGAGTAAGGCGATTCGGTTTCGCTCGGCAGCACTGCGCTGATCGCGCGCTCCGCCAGTGCGCCGTGCCCCACTTCGCGCCGCCCCACGCCCGTCATGCGGCCTGTCTCGCCCACAGAGAACGGCGGGAAATTGTAATGGAGCATGAACTTTTTCTTCTGCTCCCCTTCAAATGTCTCCAGCCGCTGCGAATCGTCGGTGGTGCCCAGCGTCGCCGTCACCAGCGCCTGCGTTTCGCCGCGCGTGAACAGCGCCGAACCATGCGTCCGCGGCAGCACGCCCAGTTCAATCGAGATCGGACGAATCTCATCGAACGCGCGCCGATCCGGCCGAATCCGCTCCTTCGTCACCTGCTCACGGAACAACCGCTCCCGCAGAGTCTCGAAGTAGTGTCCCAGCTTCTTCTTCGCAGCCGCGGCGTCCTCACCCTCCGGAATCTCCGCCTTCAGCTCGTCGTGAATCGCCTTCACCAGCATCTGGCTGTCGAGCTTCGGATGCGCCTTGGTATCCAGTGCGTCCGCCAGCCGTGCGCCCACCTTGGTTTTCAGCGCTTCGTAATAGGAGGTGTCAAACTCCGGAGCTTTCACCGCGCGCTTCTGCTTGCCCGCTCGCGAAACCAGATCCTCGATCCCCGCGACAATCTTCTTGATCTCGGTGTGACCGAACTCGATGGCATCGACGATGGTCTCTTCGCTGGCTTCGGCGGCTCCGCTCTCGATCATCACGATACCGTCTTTGGTTCCCACCACCGTGATATTCACCTTGCTGTCGCGCCGCTCGATGTACGAGGGATTAACGACGAACTCGCCGTTAATCTGTCCTACACGTACCGCCCCAATGATTGCTCCGAACGGAATATCCGACAGCGCCAGCGCTGCACCCGCCGCGTTGATGCCGATGATGTCCGGATCGTTTTCACGGTCCGCGGAGAACACCAGAGCGATGATCTGCGTCTCGTTGCGGAACCCTTCGGGGAACAGCGGCCGGATCGGCCGGTCGATCTGACGGCAGGTCAGAATCTCGCGCTCGCTCGGTCGGCCCTCGCGCTTGATGAACCCGCCGGGTATGCGTCCGCCTGCGTAGGCGTACTCGCGATAATCGACGGTGAGTGGGAAAAAGTCGATGCCTTCCCGCGGATCGGGAGACGCGACGGCAGTGGCCAGCACGACTGTGTCACCGGAGCTGACCAGGGCGGCGCCTGACGCCTGTTTGGCCATACGGCCTGTTTCAAAATGCAGCCGCTTGCCGCCGGCAAGCTCGACTGTAACTTCCTGTTTCATATTTTCCTCATTTCCTCACTGGGAGCGCAGGCGGGAGTTGGCGGCGGGGCGGGCGACGGGAGCCGGGAAAGAGCGGTTGGCGAATTCACTGTGCTGCGGTGGACCAGGTTTGCCACTTAGCCTGGCCAGTTGGTTTGCCAGTTGGGCTGCGCGGCCACAATGGGCGCCCGCCCACAGTCCATGCTCTCTCGGTTCTCGTCACTCGCGCGCCGAAGACCAGACCATGTGCTATTTGCGAATGCCCAATTTTGTGATCACGGTCCGGTAACGCTCCGAATCGTGTGTCTTCAGATAATCCAGCAAACGCCGCCGCTTGCTCACCAGCATCAGCAGACCGCGGCGCGAAGCATGATCCTTCACGTGGGCCTTGAAATGCTCGGTCAGGTCGCCTATGCGCTCGCTGAGAACCGCAATCTGCACCTCAGGACTCCCGGTATCGGAATCGTGTGTGCGATAGCGCGCAATAACTTCGGATTTCTTTTCCGGTGCCAGCACCTTTGTGCGTACTCCTCTGATTTTTCTATGGATACACTTCCTAAGTGTCTGGCCTAAGAATAACATGGCCCGCCTGCCTGCGTCACGTCCGGGCGCGCTCAGAATCCGCTCGGATCCAGGTGCCCCACGTCTCGGTCTTGAGACATGGCTATCGCGCGTAGCGCGATCCGTTCTAAGCCTGGAATTTTTCGTCAGCAGGGAAGGGAATCAGTGCGCCCCGACCGCCGCTCCCCCATAGCTCGCCAACACCTTCCCCTGCCGATCCAGCAACAGTGCAGCTCCCCGCTGCCCCTCCATCGTGAACTGAATGTGCGCGCCCGTCAGCGCATCGATAATGTCCACCGGCTCCGCATCCATCGATTCATTACTGAAGCTGTAGAGAATGGCGCCCACCCCGTGCCCATCCGCAGCCTCAAGCACCGTCGGAAATGCGAGGTAAGCGGGGGGAGAAAACACCCAGGACTGCTTCTCCTGAAAGGCTGGCTTGATTCCAGCTACCTCCAGTGCATAGTCATAGATGTCGGCTTGTTCGTGGTATCCCTCCGCGAAATCGACCGGCTCAGAGATCCAGAGGATTCGGCCAGATCCATGTCGATGGATGCAGGGCTCGGCTGGCCCGAGACAGTCTGCATCGTCACGAGAGGATTGTGTGAACCGCATCGTCTCAACCGTGGATTGCTGCACGTCCGCCGGGTAGCTGAGATCGTACGGTATCGTCCTGTCGCCATTGCCGACTGTGATTTCCGATCCTCTTACAGCCAACGGCATCACCTCCGCCTTGATTCCCAGCGGTCCCATCCGATCCACCCGTTGCCAGTGCTCATCCCGATTCACCGGTCCAGTCACCAACAAAGTCCCGCCCTTCGCCACATAATCCAAA
>Ga0181520_10005733_pt1 | contig 19558 bp, 15 predicted proteins | sample PEATcosm2014_Bin_29_FD_132451 | JGI IMG/M metagenome (GOLD analysis project Ga0181520, IMG submission 132451) | Peatland microbial communities from MTU Mesocosm Facility, Houghton, MI, USA - PEATcosm2014_Bin02_30_metaG | ecosystem: Environmental > Terrestrial > Soil > Wetlands > Peat | place...
CGCACATAGCTGAACAGTTCGCCTCGACAATCTTCCCCGCCGCGCATCCCGAATCACCCTCCACCCCGCGGGAAAAGTGAATCACGGAACCGCTCAAACGACGAGTTCTTCAGCAACCTGCTAACGCCGAACCAATTGTCGACCAGAGCGCCGGAACTGCGATCAGGAGGAATGTCAATGCAAGAAGACGTAAGGCCCTGACCAAAGAGTGGCTTGCCCTGCTTGGACCGCCCAGTTTCAGGTTCATCTGTTATCTGGCGACGGATAGCGAAAGAAGACATCGCGGCGTCGGCATGCTTGAGCCCTGCCACTGTCGTCTTGACCCAGCAAGCGCATATATGATCGCGACGCACTCGCTCCGATGCCTTGCCCTTCAGCTATGGCGGAGATCCTCCCCGCGGAAAAAGGGAAATCGATGTTCGCGATTATTAGGTTCGCAAAGACGGCTCGCGCTGGACAGGCTGAGGGAATGCGCTCAATTTTCGTCGGCGCGAATTGAATTGCCGTCGAAAGGCGACAATGGAAATTCGACGCGTCACGCTGCAAGGATCGGGCATGTCGAGAGCGAGACGGTTGCTGCGGCAAAGCCGGCTGTGCGCCACAGCGTGGCGCATAGTGCTAGTCGCGCTCGTTGCCAGTGCGCTTGTCTTTCCACTTGCAGCCAGCGCGGCGACGGCGGGCGAGCCCACTTCAAGCGACCTCGTACTTGTCGCCAATGGCAGGAGCGACGCTATCGTCGTACGCGCCCCGAATTCCGGCAAATGGGAGCACGCCGCCGCCGCCGATCTCGTCAAATACGTGGCGCTCATGACCGGCGTCACGCTTGCGATCGCCGACACCCCGCAGAGTATCGAGAGCGCATTCGCGAGCGGCCGCCCGCTTCTCATCATTGGGCAGGAAGCGCTGGCTGCGGCGCCGGATCTCCAAATCAGCCTAGCCTCCGTGCTGAAACGGCATCCGTACCTGCGCACAGACGGAATCGTCCTGCGCCGGGCGGGCGACCGCGTCTACGTAGCCGGCAACAATGACGAGGCTCACTACTTTGCCGTCGCCGAACTGCTGCGCCGTTGGGGCGTACGTTGGTTCATGCCGGGAGAGTTCGGCGAATGCGTGCCGGACGAGACGAGTCTGTCGGTCGGCGCTCTCGACTATGCCTACTCATCGCCGTTCGAGGTTCGCGCGTTCTGGGTGTCGTGGCTCGGCGACAGCGCTGGGACGGACCTCTTTCAGAAGCGCAATCTTCTCACAGGGCGCGAGATTCTGCCGCCTGACGGTCACGCTCTCGGCACCTATACAAAAGGTCTTGCAAAGGATGCCTTTAGCGTCGCGCTGACCGACACGAAAACGGCCGAACAGGTGGCGTCCAAAGTGGAGCCACTCTACGCCAAGGGGCAGAGCTTCTCGCTGTCGATCGAGGACGGGATTTACGCCGCAGACGGCGCGAATGATCAGGCGCTCGTGCGCCTGCAGTGGGATCCTGCCTTCCAGGCGTGGTCAGTGACGGATGCGGCGCTCACCCTGTACGCCAACGTCGCGCGCATATTGCGAGAAACGCATCCTGACAGCACGTCGAGGATCGGCTTTCTCGCGTACTCAAACATGACCCTACCGCCGGTCTCCGACATCAAGGCCGATCCCATGTTCTATGCGTCGCTTGCGCCAATCGACGTCGATCCGATCCACGGAATGGACGATGCCCAATCTCCCACGCGGCGAGACTTGCTCGGCGTCGTTCAGGGGTGGGCGCGCGTCATGCAGGGGCGGGTGACCATCTACGACTACGACCAGTCCATGCTTGTTTGGCGCGACCTGCCGAACCCATCGCACATGGCCTTCCGGCAGGACGTCAAGCGCTATCGCGACGCAGGCATACTCGGCGTCGACACCGAAAGCCGCAATGCGCTTGCGACCACTTTCATCAATCTGTACCTGCGCAGCCGCCTATTGTGGAATCCGGACGAGGACGTCGAATCGCTGCTTGACGATTTCTATCCGCGCTTCTTCGGACCGGCCGCGGCGGCGATGAAAGCCTACTGGGACGCAATCTTTCGCGCATGGCAGGACACGATCGTCGTCGAGCACGAGTATTTCGTCGCACCGGCGATCTACACGCCGAGTCTGACCGCCGAACTCGAACTGCGACTGCGCGAAGCGGAGACGGCGCTTGAACCGCTTCGCGCCAAGGGCGACGCGCTCAGCCGCAATGACCGAATCTACCTCCAGCGCTTGCGATTCGTCCGCCTCGGGTTCGAGGTGTTGAAAGACTATATGGCGATGGTAAGCGCCGCGGCGACGGACGCCGACTATGGGGCGGCGGTAGAAGCGGGCGAACGCGGACTGGCGGCGCGGGACGAACTGACCGCGATGAATCCGGCTTTCACGTCGACGCGACTCGAGGAGGGCTACGCTTTCTGGCCTGGCGAAGTGAAGCAGTATCGCGAACTTCTGCCGCTCGTGAACGGCGACAAGGGAATTTTGATCGAGAAGCTGCCGCTCGAATGGAGCTTCCGTCGCGACCCGCAAGGCGACGGCGAGACGAGGGGCTTCGCCTCGGGCCCTGTCGACCTCGACTATTGGCGCGCGCACGCTCAAGAATTCAGCGTGGAGAAGCAAAAGGACTACCCCGACCAATGGGAAACGATCCGCACCGACCTCTACGCGCAAGCGCAAGGCGTGCGTTTTCCCGACCAGCGAAACTTCGCCGGCGACCTCTGGTATCGCGCCCCCCTCTCGGTCACCGCGGAGCAGGTGGCGAGCACGCCACATGTCGTCTTTCCGGGGCTGTTCGGCGCCTGCGATCTCTTCGTCGACGGTCGGCGGATTGCCGAGCGGCCCCAGCAGGCGCTGTGGTGGCGCAACGATTATCGCTTCCAATGGGACGCGCCGCTCGGCGCCAGCCTCAAGCCGGGCGACAACGAAATCGCGTTGCGCTGCCACTCCGCCAGCCATATGGGCGGCGTGTTCCGCCGGCCGTTTGTTTATGCGCCCCGCTGACGACGATTGGCGATTTCTCTTGCCGACTCTCCGAGCGCCCGCGAAAGCCGACAGGCCTATTCAACTTACGACTTTGACCGAATTCGATGTGATCGCTCACAGGCGTCTGCATGCGGATCAAGAACATAGAGGCGGCCGATGAACCTCCTGCACTGCAACTTCTCCACCCGCGAATTCGCGGTAGACATCGAGCGTGCGCGCCACGATGCGACGTTCGTCATACTCGGCCAGCGCTTTTGCGCGCGCCGCCTCGCCAAGCCTGCGCGCAAGCGAAGGATCGTCCAATACGCGCGCGATCGCCTGCGCCAACGCGGCGGCGTCGCGAACCGGGACGAGAAGACCGTCGACTCCGTCCTTCACCACCTCGCGGCAACCCGGAACGTCGGTCGTAATCAACGGGCGCCCGCAGGCCGCGGCCTCGACTAAACTTTTCGGCAGCCCTTCGCGATAGCTCGGCAAGACCACAACGTCGGCGCCTGCGAGCAGCGCAGGCATGTCGTCGACATGGCCGAGCCAGTCGGCGAGCCCCTCGGACCGCCAGTCGGCGAGGATGCGCTCGGAGATCGCCGCAGGGTTGCCGGGATCGGGTTGGCCGGCGAGCGCGAAGCTGAGATCTCGACCTTCCCGTTTGAGGATGCGCGCCGCCTCGACGAACTCGCGAACCCCCTTGTCCCACAGCATGCGCGCCGCCAACACGATGCGCGGCGCGGCCATTTGACGGCCGCCGCCGTTCGTCGCGGGCGGCAAGAAGCGCTCGCAATCGACACCCGATCCGGGGATCCGTCGAATTTGCGACGCCGACACAATGCCGCTCTTTTCGAACAGCGCGACATCGTCAGCGTTTTGCAGAATGAGCCGCGCCTTCGCGCCGCCGAGAGCGATCCGCATCAGCCCGCGAACGACTGGCCGCAACGCTCGCGCCAGCCGCTCGTCGCTGATGAAGACATATCCCATGCCCGATACGGCATTGACGCGCGCTACGCCGGCCAGTCGCGCGGCGAGCGCGCCGTAAACAGCGCACTTGATGGTGAAGCCGTGAACGATGTCGGCCTGCTCAGCGCGAACGAGCCGCCATAGCCACGCGAGAAGCGCAAGCTCGCGCACGGGATTGAGGCTGCGTCGATCCATGGGCGCCGCAATCCAGCGCAGACCAAGGTCAAGCAGCTTCTGAGCGTAGGGTCCCGCCGGCGAAACGAGCACGACTTCATGCCCGCTGGCTTTCGCCGCGAGTGCGAGCGACCGGCGAAAATTGTAGAGGTACCAGTCCGTGTTGGCGAAGAGAATCAGCTTCATGAACGGAAGTCAGCGAAGACGAGGGGAGCCGCCTCAGATCCGCTATTGAGTTTCGAGCCGCGCCTGCAACATGAGGACGTTCCAAAGCCGCGACGTCCAATCGCGCTTTCCAGAGCGATGCTCGACCCAAAGTCGGCGAATGGTGACGACATCGAGGTAGCCTTCATTGCGCAGGCATCCTTCCGACAACAGGTCTTCGGTCCGGTCGCGCAGCGAGCGGCGCAGGCATTGGCCGACCGCGATCGCGAAACCCGCCTTGGGCCGCTCGACGAGTTCGCGCGAGAGGTAGCGATGGAGGACCTGACGCAACGCCCACTTGCCGCGCCCGTCGCGGATCTTCATCGACAACGGCAAACGCCAGGCGACTTCCGCAACGCGATAATCGAGCAGCGGCGCGCGCGTCTCGAGGCTCACCGCCATCGCGGCGTGGTCGACTTTGGCGAGGATGTCGTCCGGCAGGCAGGTCACGCCATCGAGCAGCATCATCCGCTGCGCGGGCTCGGCGACGCCGGTCGCAAGAGCGAGATCATCGAGCCGCGTCGCCGCGCCCGCCGCCCATTCGGTCGCCAGCGCCTCGTGCAGATCGTCCGCGTCGCGCGGCGCGCCGAGCGTCGGGCCGAGCTTGTAGGCTTTGTCCTTGAACGAGGCGAGGTTTCCCGTAAGTTTGTAAACCCGCGCCAACGCCGCCCAACCGCGGGCGGGCATCCTCTCCGCGCCGATCCCGAGGACGCGGCGCGCCGCCGACGGCGTTCGCGCGAGTCGCTTCCGCAGCGCTGGGTCGACGACATAGCGGTTGTAGCCGCCAACCATTTCGTCGCCCGCGTCGCCGGAAAGCGCGACGGTCGTCTCCCGATGCGCCATGGCGCACACGAGGCTGGTCGGTATCTGCGGCGAACTGTCGCCGAACCGCTCGTCGTAGGTCTTGGGCAGCTTCGGGATGACCGCGCGCGCATTTGCCGGCGTGACGCGAATTTCGCAGTGTTGCGTTCCGAGATGACGCGCGACTTCGCGCGCGTGCGGCGCCTCGTCGAATCCGACGGTGAACCTCCTAACCGGCCAGTGCGTTGCGCCTGCATGAGCGCGGCGATCGTCGAAGAGTCGATCCCGCCGGGAAGAAACGCGCCAACCGGCACGTCCGCGACGAGCTGCAGGCCGACTGCGTCAAACAGAACGCGCTCCAGCGCGTCGGTCGCCTCGCGCTCGTCGGCGAAGGGATCGGCGAGGCCTGCCGCGACGACGTCTTCGTGGCGCCAATACTTCTCCGTCCGCCGCGACCGTTCCTGCAGCTCATTCGCTTTGACTTCGAGAATGGCGCCCGGGTCGAGCTTGTAGACGTCGCGATAGATCGAACGCAGCGTCGGCACGCAGGAGTGCCGCAAGAACAGCGCGAGCGAATCGCGATCGATCGCGTTGTTGAAGCGGGCGCGGGCGCGCAGCGCCTTGAGCTCCGAGCCGAAGAGTAGCGTCGCGCCCTCGCCCTACCCCACATAGCCGTAATAAAGCGGCTTCTCGCCGAAGCGGTCGCGCGCGAGCGTCAGCCGTCGCTCCGCCCGGTCCCAAAGCGCGAGGGCGAACATGCCGACCGTCTTCTTCAGCGTCGCTGCGACGCTCCAGACGCTGAAGCATTCGATCGGTGTCCCGGTGTCCGACGCCCCGCGCCACGCGACGGCGGATTTCGTCTCGAGTTCACGGCGCAGGTCGCGGTGGTTGTAGATCTCGCCGTTGTAAACGATCACGCACCACCCGTTCGCCGAGTGCATCGGTTGCGCGCCGCGTTCGGACAGTTCGACAACCGCTAACCGCCAATGCCCGAGCGCGACGCCTGCCGCCTCGTCGAGAAGGTCGCCCCCGCGTCCGGGCCGCGATGGCGCAGCGCCGAGGTTATCAAGTCGATATCGCGTAAACCGCCAGCGTGGCTCGCCGCGAGCATTATTCCGGTGATTCCGCACATGCCTGAGGGTCTCTTATATTCCGCCTTGCGACGCGGGTCGCGGAATCTTAGCGGCGGTTATGACTTGAAACCGACGGCGCACCAGAAAGGCGCAGCGTCGGAAAAGCGGATGTTCGCCAAGCCCGCGCCCCGCATCATCGCTTCGATCTCGACTTTGCTGAAACGCTGCTCGAGCGGGGTGCCGAACCGATCCCGACAGTCGGTTCGCATCGTGTAGAAGCTTTGGTTGCGGTAGAATGACAGAGGCATGTCGTCGACCATTGCGCCGAGCCCTTCCAGCAGTTTGCTGGTCCGCGCGAGCGGCCAATAGATTGCGAGCGCGAGGAAATCTGTGACGCGGACTTTCGCGCGATTGGGCAACTTCGATATGCCGCCGCGAAGCGCCTCCGAACAGCGCCACAGCGCGCGAAACCACCAGGGACGATTATCGAACGCGTAATAGAGATAGATGAGCAAGGGCGCCCTCGGCTTCAACAGAGCCGCGCAGGATCGGATGGCCTTCGACGTGTCTGGAACGTGATGCAGCACCCCGAGCGAATAGCCAAAATCCTGGCTTGCCAGTGCGAGGGGATGATCGCCGAGAGAGGCGCGCTCGAACGTCACGTTCCCGACCTCGGCGAGGTTCCGCTTGGCAACGTCGATCGCGCTCGACGGATCGATGCAATGGAGCCGCCCGACGCGACCGGCGACGAGGCGAGCCCAGCGGCCCGTGCCGCAGCCCATATCGAAGCCTTCCGCGTTCGGCGGTAGCGCTTCCCAAGGAAAAATCGCGAAATACCGGTCGAACAACCCTCGCAGCTCGGTTTCGGTCAAGCTCGACTGATCGAACGCGGCCCATTCCGCACCGAAGCTTTCGACGGCGCTGGCGTGAATGTTCCGTTTGTCAGCGACTTGGGTCAAAGTGCGGCGATGGGCTGTTCTGAACAATCTCTCCGCCGAAGGCCGCCTGGCGGATCGCGCAAGGACACAGGCGCGCGAGCAGTCGCATGTCTGTGAGTTCTGCGTCTGTGATTTCGCCCTCGGCGCGCGTTCGTAAGGCGGCCCTGGGTGGACGGTTACGTCAAATTAAGCGCGTGAAGGGAAACGAATTTGCGCGAAGAGGCGCAGCCCGCGGCGCCTCGGCGGCCAGCAGCGAGTGTCCCGCCCAACTCGACAAAGCGCGGCGGGTCGCCCAGGTACCCGTGACGCCCCCGCCCGAGGTCGCATGATGGCGCTTAACGTCGACAAAAGAGACCGACGAGTTGGTTGGCGTCGATGAGCGAGTAAGGCGGGCGCATCGTCGGCGAGATTCAGCGAGACGGCCGTCACGGCACTCGAATAGGCGGAGATGCCCGCGACCAGCGCCTTGTAGTCCTGCTCGGAACGGGTTTTTGTTCCTGCCAAAATACTCGTCCGACCTCAACCCAATCGAGCAGGTCTTCGCCAAGCATAACACTCTGCTGCGAAAGGCCGCCGCCCCCACGTACGACGCCGTCTCCGACGCCGGCGCACAAATCTTCACCCAGTATGCCCCCGCCGAATGCGCCGCATATATCGAACGCCGGATATTGGTAATACCAAAAGCAGACGGTTCTACTTGAAAAGCCGACCAACGAGATACGGGCCTACTATATTGTCAGCGGCGAATGCACTTAGGTGATTGCCGTCCGAATAGAGCGCGTGCTCGCCGATGGCTGCGCCGCAGCTTTCACCTTGGCAGAGCGACTCCGACAAATGTACAATTCTGACGTTGGAATACTTCGCCGCTATGACGAACGCGTCAGGGTCGCGAGACCGAGAGATTCGTCGAGACGTGTTACCGAGCGCCAGCGCCCAAGGAACATCGAAGCCCGGAGTAGGCGTGTCGGCGAGCAAAACTACGTCTCTTTGACCCACGACGTCCAAAACGGTTTGCAGGTCTGAACCTGTAAACGAATAAGCGGACCAAAACGCCGCCAATATCACCGTTGTGACAGACGGATCAGATCGAATCCGCTCTGCGACACCACGATTTCTATCGCTGCATTTTTCTCGGTCACGTCCTTGCAGCGCTGGCGGGATCATGAACAACGGATGGCATCCGTTGAATCCAGCGAACAACCCTGATCGATTGGCGAGCTTAGCCGCACGCTCAATCGCCGGAAACAGCGCGCCGGCGTGCGAATCCCCCCACACCACGAAAGTTGGCCGATCTGGCCCAAATTCGCAGAAATCGAGGGGAGCTCGCGCGCTCCGAGTCAGGCACGCCTGACCTTCGGCAGAAAACGAAGTGTTGGCGAAGGCCACCGTCTGTTTTGAAAACCGCGCCGGCATCCCGTCCCAAACGATCGGCAGCAATCCGGCCCCAATGCAGAGCGCGAGAACGGCGGCCGTCCCCGCAAACAGACGCCCGCGATCAATGGCCGCGCGCCGAAACGGCGTTTCTACGAACCGCCACGTGAAGAATGACAATACCGTCATCACAACAAAGCATGCAAATGTCCATTGGCTCGGCAACTCCACTTCGGCGCGCATTTGCTTTGCAAAAACAAGGATCGGCCAGTGCCACAAGTATAGAGAGTAACTTATAAGGCCAACCCGCACCATTGGAGGAAACGATAAGATACGCCCCCCAACCGTCGATCTCCCCCCCCAGATGACCAAGACGGCCCCGGCGACCGGTAGGACGGCACTCACGCCAGGGAACGGCGTTCTGCGGTCATACGCCACAACGGCGGCGACAATCAAAAGCATCCCTGCAAGCGACGCGATTTCTCTAATCAGCGGCGCGCCGCCTATCGGCGCAATCGCGAGCAAAGCGCCCGCCAACAGTTCCCACGCCCGCGTCGGAAGCATAAAAAAGGCCGCGCTTGGCGAGTTTATCGTCATATCGAAACAGAGAAGAAAAGACGCGGCGCCGATAATCGCGAGCACTGCGACTTTTAATTTCTTGCTCTCGCAAGCGCTGACGCGACGGCCAACCCATGTGAGAATTATCATAATCGCGGGGACTATAATATAGAATTGCTCCTCCAACGATAGCGACCAAGCATGAAGAAGAGGCGACATTTCCGATCGAGGAGCGAAGTATCCAGATTGGGTCCAAAAATATATATTTGACGAAAATAACACTGTTACTACAGTCGATTTGCCAAAATTATTAAGTTGTTGCGGCAGAAGTGTCCACACTGCGACGACCGTTGAGGATAACAACATGACGACCAATGCAGGAATTATCCTCCTGATCCGTCTCTCATAAAACCTCGCGACAGAGAAGCTCCCATCTGATGTCTCCCGATCGATGATTCCAACGATCAGGAAACCAGAGATCACAAAGAAGACATCGACACCGACGTATCCACCAGAAAAGCCATCGACCCCGTAGTGAAAACATATAACTGGCAGGACGGCGAGACCCCTTAGTCCGTCAATTTCGGGCCGGTAGGCGTCGCGCTCTTCCTTAGGAGCCGGTCGTGTGACCGCCCGCGGTGAGGACTTCGCGATCCGGAGTTGTTCAGTTCTCATGCTAATACCAACGGCTACGCCGGCTGACCCCAGGGAGGACTCCCACAGGGCTGGTTTTCTGGCTCCTTTGGAGCGCAGAATTCGCGCCATTCAAGCAACGGCGAGAGTGCGGGAAGATTTTTCGGCCGAGGCGCTTCGGGCGCTAGTCATGCACCCGAAGGACGCCACCCAGAACCGGCGACTCGCGGCGAGAAGGGCGCACCTTCCGATAATTACAGCGGCTTCAGTCACTCGACCTACTTTCGAAGCGTTGGCGAATAGGCCAAAATTCAAAGCGAGGACTCCAGCGGATAAAACCGATAGGGCAGCCACTCGGGAGCATTCGTCGCATAATTCAGCCAAACAAATTGAACCGACCCGTAATATAACAATACTACGGCTACTACTATTGGAACGTCCTTGGCAATAGTCGCACGCCTTCCCCTCGACACGGGAATGACGGTCGCTGTTGACTGAGCCCGATATTTTTCGCTTTGCTCGCCAAAAACGTCGGGCAGACGCCCAAACACAACCAGTTGCAGTGGGAGCATGTAAAGTGCGACCCGATCCAACGCGGTACTGGCCGGCGTAGCTGTGAAGAGACCCAATAGCAACAGAGAAAACACCGCAAACCACGTCCATAGACGCGCCTCGGACTCGGCAAACTGAAACCTTGGCCGCCATATTAGCAAAACCGCCGCTGGCAGCGCATTCATCAGCAAGCGGACCGCCGCTCCCTCCGACTGGTATTGGGCCACGACATAGTTCGTATAAAGCGTGTCCACATCGCTCGCCACCAGCAGATAGTAGAGGACCACGGTCGTCAACCCTACCCACGCCGCTGTCCAGTACCGATTGCGCGCGGCCGCCAAAGCCGCAATTGGCAGAAGCAGCAGGGCCGATTTATGGAAGGCGGCCGCCAGCGCCGCCCATATGACGAACTTGAGAGCAGATTGATTGCTTAGGGCGACCAAGCCAAGCATCGCCAGACCCAAAGCAATGCCCTGACGGCTGTATCCCATCCCCACCACAATCACCAGATATGGGATTGCAACCGCCAGCGCCAGCCAGGGCCGAGGCTGGCGCCAGCAAAAGATCACAAGGCCGAACGCAAAAATGGCGCCGCCGATCAGATTGACCCCAAAGATCCCCCAGTGCATTTCGACGCTCAACCAGTTGAGCAATTGGTAGGCGGGGTCCTCTTTCGTCAGGACTTCGACAAACTCCACGCCGCTTACTTCAACCAAGTAGTGAAAATAGTTGTTCCAATCCCCGCCCACTTGAAAACGACAGCCGACCAGCAAGGTTATCAATAGCCAGACGGGAACCCGCGCAAAAGCCCGCTCCGCGGGTCGCAAACTGGCCGCCGCACCCCCTGCAGAGTGACTTGTCACAACTGCCGCCAACGACGGTAGCAAGAACATCGCCCAATAAGGCCACATCTTATGACTTCGCCTCCAGCCAAGCCTGGAACATCGACGCGCTCCACACCCGGGGCGTCGAGTCATGGCGAGCGCTCAAATGTTGTCTCCACGTCTCTCGGATCGCCTCGGATTCAAATATCCCTCGCGCTCCCGCCGCGATTCTTCCGGGAGGCTTTCCGCCCAGTCCCGGAGCGGCCTTCGAAGTAGCCATTCTCCCCCGGGATGGCGAGCCGCGCCTTCGGGCGTTCGATCAACTCGCGCGGCGCATACTTGTATCGGCATAACCGTGCACACGCTCGCGTCTTCGCGCCGTCTACTTGCTTTTACACGCGTAGTACGGGACCGTTTCTCGACAAGGCGCGAGGTTTAAAGCAGACGTATTAGACATCGGCGCATTCTCAGCTCCCCGAATACCTCGACCGCCGCGCCCCGCCAATTCACATGGCAAAAACACTCGCGACATGCGCCGAAAGCCTGCGTGAAGTTGTAAAGAGCGCACATCTCTTGCCCTGAGTTTTCCCCAAATACGGAGTAACAATCTTTGCATTTCTGAGTACGTGTGCATAACGCGCTACGTGTTGATGCGTAGAGATCGACGTCAAAATGAACACGCAAGATTATTCCGCACGACGCCTCCTCGATCTCTTGCATTCGGCAGGAAGGGAATCCTTGGACCACCCCTTCACCACCTCAACCTTATAATCCTTTATGTTTGGGAGTTGACCGCTCGTACCGAGCCGGCCGGCTCTATTTCCTCGCCACCCTTCAGGCAATTCCTCAAAGGACTCGAAACCATGGAATCTTGATCCTTTTGAGCGGTTTCGTTTCGTGAAGACGTCGAGCGAATAACCTCGGTATACGCCAAACTCTACGAAGAGGATGTCCGAACGTCCAATTCGAGCGAGCGTCCTTTTCCACACGTCCCCTCGTCCTCGTCCGACGACGTCGTCCCAAGCGTTCCCATGTGGAGTGAACGCCGCGCGGCAGGCGAGAGACGAGGTCAGTTCCTGTTGCCCAATACAATATTCCGCAGTCTTCTCGCAAAACTCAATCGAGAGTTTGCGCCCGATCACGTTCTTGCGCAGAGCGTCGATATACACGCATATAATCTCGGTTCAGCCGCACAACGACGCGACGTTATGATTTTGTTTTACAAAACTTAACACTTGCGAAGCCCACAGAAAGAGCAAAACGAGACCGCAGCTTGAATATTTGGCGAAGCGCCGCTCGGACAGGGTTCGTCTGAACCGTGACAGTCACAGCCCACAATCGACCGACCAGAGCCCACAATCGACCGACCAGAGCCAATGCGCTTCACCGTCGCTCCCGGGTAATCGCCAACCAGTGCGCGCGACTCAACCAATAAAATCCTTGCCAAGCTTGCCCTGCAATCCTCGAACGATTGCCAAATAAAACACCGGCGCGTTGCCGCCGAGTACAAAAGAAAGAGCCGCAAGCCGACCGTTTCGGTGGGCCGTGCGACCTAACACTGCTAGAATGGTCATGAAATGCCGCAGCCACACCGCGTTGTAGTAGCGCGCATTCAGCACCAACGTGTTCTTCACGAAGTAGTAGAACTTGGCCGGCGTCAAAGGCCGCTGGCTCACGTCCGGATGAAAGTGCACGGCATTCAGAACCGAGAAGACCTTTCCCGCGTTGCGAAGACGGAAGAAATAGTCCACCTCATCGCCGGAGATGAAAAAGTCGGGGTTAACGTTGCCAACCTGCTGCGTAGCAGCGACGGACACAAGCGCGCCATTGAAGAAATGCGCGAACGGATACCTTCCATCGGTTGCATGGGCGCGCAGGTCGTTCAGCGTATCCAGCTTGCGCGGATTTGCGAAAATAACGGGCAGTCCTGCGCCATCCAGCACAGGGAACGGGAAAACAAAGTGGGTCGGCCGATCCTCGCGCAAAAGCACCGACGAGGCGCACGCCACGCCGGGACCCATCGCAGCCTCCAGAGCAGCGAGCGCCCCAGCATCCGGAAAGCCGTCGTCATCCATCAACCAAACCGCTTCGAAACCATGCTCCACCGCATGCTGGATGCCACGATACCAGCCCGCCGCAGGGCCGATATTTTCTTGCGTAACGAATGCAATTCCACGACTCTGCAACATCTCGACGGTGCCGTCACTACTCGCGTTGTTGATGACCAGGATCGAGTCAGGTGCACAGGTCTGCGCCTGCAAATGATCGATGCAGCGACCGAGCAGTTCGCGGCGGTTATAGGTCACGATAACCGCAAGCGTGTTCAAGGTGACAACCGTTCATGTATTTGTCAGCGGTTGGAACGCGTATCGACAAGGCGCAATCTGCCCGCCATTGCGGCCACAACACTAGGCCGCGAGTCGTCAAACACAAACGGACGTGAATATACCATAAGTCGACTTGCCATTATCATAAGTGTTGGTTATCGCGGTAACATGAAACCCTTCTGCCGCGCCAGCAGCCAGAATCACTGTCGCGGAGCCGCGACCACCATGGAAGACGACACATTGTCCATCATTCCATCAGTCCAGTTGTGAATATACAGATTTGTACTGAGCCACGGCCAATTCCAACCCTAGTACTGGCCGTGCTTCGTTTCGTAGTCGCAGCCCGCCCATCGCAAGACTTTCATCCAGTCGCTCCACTGCGCCCAATAGGTCGTCGTCCGAGGCGGGATCAAGGATGATTCCCGCCCCCAACTGATCAATCTGTTCTGCGACATCGCCCACCCCGGCGTTACAGATGGCGGGAATGCCTTCGGCAAAGCACTCCGCCAGCTTGGTGGGCGACGTCGCCAAGCGTGCGTAAGAAGGCTGGATAAAGCTGACCAACACATCCATTGCAGCAATGACATTGGGAACTTCGTCTCTGGTGGCCGGCTTGATGTAGACACGGGAATGCAGCGATCTCGGGAGGGATCCGGCCATCACCGTCTTCAGAGCTTCAACGTGCTGCGTAATCGCAAGAGCGTGAACGTCGCCACGCCTGGCGGCTGCCAGCTCGAACAAGCGGAAAAAGCGGTCCAGCATGTACATGCGCCCGACCGACCCCAAATAGCCGAGAACCAGCGCGTCGGTAGGAATTCCAAGGCTTTCGCGAGCCTGGGCTCGACGCTGCGCAGTCGCCAGCGGGAAGCGTTCGAAGTCCGCACAGCAAGGAATCACGGTGATCTTTGATGGCGGGAAGGCGCCCAACTTAATCACTTCGTCAACCGCTGCACGGGTGAGCACTATCACTTTATCTGCGCTAGCCAAAAGCTTGTGCTCTCTCCTCTTGAAATACCGATACTGCAAACGATCGAGCGGTCGCCCCAAGTCCCATCCGCCTTTATCCACGCGCTCGTCCACCCACAACCCGCGAAAGTCAAAAATCAGCCTCGCACCGAACAGTTGCTTGATGAAAAAGCCAACCTGAGCCGTGGGATGGCTGCGCGTATGAACAACGTCTATGCGGTGCTGGAAAGCGAGGCGCGCACCCCAAAAATACATCCGCGAGAGATCCCACAGCTTGCCCAGCGCACCCAATCCGGCTGTGAAACGTAAAGGCTTCCAGCGAATGCCGGATGCTGCCAATTCCTCAACCATTCGGTTCATACCAGTCGTAGCACGCTCCGGCTTTTCAAAACTGAGGACGATCAGAGCGCCTTGTGCTGCGGTTATACCCTTGAGATAAGGTACAATTTGGCTTGCTCCGAGCGGGTCGAGCAAACCGTCATAAGTGATGTACAATATCGGGAAAAGCCGCGAATTCATTGTTTGAGCCACTCGACGTCACGGGGAAACAACAAGTCCCGATGCCGGTCCGTCGTCTTGCCGGTGGAAAGACTCTGCGCCCGCATGGTCGCCATGCGCGCCTCATCGTCACGATCCTTGCTCTTTTCGAAGGAAAGGATGTGAGCGGGCAACTCAGGCGGGAGCTTTTCCATATATGCCAGAACTTGGCTCTGGCCGAGCAACTCCAAAAGTCCGTCATAGGTTATGCAACGCATAGGCGAATATCCGCTCGCGCTGTCATGGCCGGGCCGTGTCGGGCAGGCGGAACAGCCCGTGAAAGCGATTGCCGAAAGTTACGCCGCAGATCTCCGTGCCGCCAAGCGAGGCGGCTGCGTGGGCGATGGCGCGCTTGAGTGCGCCCCCACTCGCGTAAGGCCAACCCGTTTCGTGAACATCCCAGTGAAGACGCGAAAGGCCGGTGTTGAGCCGGGTGAAAAACGCCATTTGCTGCGCCGCGTCGACGCGCAAGAGATGCGTCGGCGGCGAAGACCCGATGAAATTTGGCTTAACGCGCCTTTTCACGGCGCCGAATAGCCATGCCGCCCAAAACACCGGGCTCGGATTATTCTCCAAAGGCCCTTCCACGAACAGGAACCCTCCCGGTTTAACGAAGCCCAGCAGCTCGCGTAATGTCGAGGCTGGATCCGGCAAGTGTTCGAGCACGTCGCCAAGATGGAGCGCGTCATAGGTCGCGGCGCTCTTTCGCGACAGGAAGGTTGCAACGGAATATGCGGGGCGCCCCACGCTCTGAGACGCGTAGTCCGCTGCTTCTTGATCAAAGTCGACACCCGTCGCCGAAAAACCCTCGTCTAGTAGCGCTTTCATGAACAGCCCCAGGCCGCAGCCGTAATCGAGCACGCTCGCTCCAACGGGAAGGAAGGCGGAAAGCAGCTTGGCGGAACTTTGATAACGCGAGCTGTTGCAGTCGAGGTAGTGAGTGTCGTGATACAACGTCTTGGAATACATTTTCGCGAAAGTGTCCGCGTTCGGCGTCGGATCGACAAAAACGCTCGCACAGGAGCTGCAGCGTAGATAGTCAAAGGTCATGTCATTGAAGCGTGTCGTATAGGGAAAGGCGTGCGTCCCCGCAGCCCCGCCGCAAATGGGACACTGACGCCTGGAACTCGAATCCATGATAAATGCGTCCTTGTTGACGGCGGGCGGGGATTACGACGCGAGGTCCTGGGCGGAAAGCCAGGCCTGAAAACTCAGCAGGTTCCACAGCCGAAACGTGCAATCACGGTGGCCGGAGCAATGATCCCTCCAGAGCTCAAGCGATTTGCCGCTATCGAGGTAGCCCTCGTTTCTCAAGCGCGTTTCGGAAAGCAGCGACTCTCCCCAATCGCGCAAAGGTCCGCGAAGCCACTGACCAACTGGGATGCCGAACCCACTCTTGGGCCGTTCGACCAGCTCTTTGGGAACATGCTTGTAGAGAATCTGCCTCAACGCCCATTTACCTTGACCATTTCGCATTTTCATCGAAATGGGCAACCGCCACGCGATCTCCGCGACACGATGGTCAAGGAACGGGACGCGGGTTTCTAGGCTCACGGCCATCGCCGCGCGATCAACCTTCGCGAGTATGTCGTCAGGCAAATAAGTGAGACCGTCGAGCAACATCATGCGATGCACGGGCTCGGCGAACTGACACTCCAAGCCTATCGCGTCGAGCCGCGCGGGCAAGTGCGGCGCGGAAAGCGCCGGAACCGCGTCAACCGACCATTCGGTGACGAGCGCCTTATAGAGAACGTCGGGATCCTCGATATTTTTCAGCACGGAATCGAGCTTGTAGACTTTGTCCTTGAACGGGGCGAGTTGGCCGCTGAGTGCAGGAAACTGCGCCAGAAGCTTGGCGGCTGAGACAAGCGGGCCTCGCAGCGTCGAGGGAACCATCGCAATGCGTTGGGCCAATTTTGGTCCCAGCGTATAGCGGTTGTAGCCGCCGAGCATTTCATCGCCGCCATCGCCGGAAAGCGCTACGGTGACCGACTTGCGGGCGATAGCGCAAATAATGCTGGTCGGAATTTGCGAGCTGTCGGCGAAGGGCTCGTCGTACATAACTGGTAGATTCGGAATCACGGCCTGCGTCTCGCGCGGCGTGACGCGGATCTCGCAGTGGTCCGTGCCGAGATGACGCGCGACGGCCAGCGCGTGCGGAGATTCGTCGAAATCCACCTCGTCGAAGCCGACGGTGAAGGTCTTCACTCTCTGGCTCGATTGCGCCTGCATCAGCGCGACGATCGTCGAGGAATCGATCCCGCCCGATAGAAAGGCCCCGACCGGCACGTCGGCGACCAGTTGCAACGCCACCGCTTGCCGCAACGCCTGTTCGAGAAGTTCGAGCCCCTCGCGCTCGTCGGAAACAGGATTGGCGAGGCCGGCGATCGCCACATCCTCGTAGCGCCAATAAACTTCGACAGCGCGCTCGCGCGCCGTGATCCGATCGGGCGCGATCGTCAGGATCGAGCCAGGCTCGAGCTTGAAGATATTTTCGTAAATCGAATAGGGCGTGGGAACATAGCAAAGGCGCAGAAACAGTGCGACGACGCCGCGATCGATCGGATTGTCGAAACCGGGATGGGCGCGTAGCGCCTTCAATTCCGAACCGAACACGAAGGTCGTCGCCGCGCCCCGCCCGACAAAGCCGTAATATAGCGGCTTCTCGCCGAAACGGTCGCGCGCCAGGGTCAAGCGTCGCTCCGCCCGGTCCCACAAGGCCAACGCGAACATGCCGATCGCCTTTTCGAGCGTCGCCGCGACGCCCCAGGCGACGAAGCCGGCAAGCAGTGTCTCGGTATCCGACGTTCCACGCCAGGACGCCGGGCCACTCGCCTGCAGTTCCTGGCGCAGCGCCAGATGATTGTATATCTCGCCATTGAACGTGAGGACGTAGCGACCGCAGACCGAATGCATCGGTTGCGCGCCGCGCTCAGAGAGATCGACAATTGCGAGCCGGCGATGGCCAAGCGCGACGCCCGCTTCATCATCGACAAACACCGCTCCGGCGTCGGGGCCACGATGACGCAAAGTGAACGTCATCGCGGCAATGGCTTCGCGCGCGCTGCCCCGGGGCGACGTCGTCAGGAGCCCCGCGATTCCGCACATTATAAAGGCGCCTCTTTGATCAGAACTGGCAAACTGTTATTCGTCATTACGCGGTTTACTTTTGTCTAGAGACGGCTTTACTCTCACGACATAGTGCGCAAATAGCGCTCTGCGACTTTTCGGGTGAAATGGAATCGAACAGTCTTGTTTTCAACGTCGGCCGGACATCCCGTCGATCGACTCCGGAAACAGCAACCGCAAATATCGTTCCGCCGCGAGTGCAGGCGAAAAATCAGTGGCGCGCCGTTTGGGCGCTTCGCGGTCATGATCCGCCGCGAGCGAGTCCGCCATAGCCTCCGCCAGCGCCTGCGCATCTCCGACGGGCGTCAGCCGTCCCCATCGGCCGTTCTCGAGGATTTCCGCCGGGCCACTCGGGCAATCGGTTGACACCACCGGCAGGCCGCAAGCCAGCGCTTCCACGATCACATTGCCGAAACCTTCGTAGTCCGAGGAAAGCACGAAAAGATCGGCCGTACGATAGAAGGGCGAGGGATCGGGGATGAAACCCGGCATGACAATTTTGTTCGCCACGCCAAGCTTGCGGGCGAACGCCTCCAGTTCGCCGCGCAACGGCCCCTCGCCGAGAAGCATAAGACGGGCCTCGACGGTCTCCAACAACCGGGCGAAGGCGCGGAATAGCAGCGCTTGGTTTTTCTGCTCCTTCAACGCGCCGACGGTGATGATGCGCTTACCGGTCCAGCCTCGCCACGCGGCGCCGACCGCCGCCGCGTCATCTGATGTCGGCGGGCGAACAGCGATGGGATTGTAAACGACATCAAAGCGCGAGCGGCCGATGCCGGTGATCGCCGCCAAATCGTCGGCGACGCCCGACGACACCGTCACGCGCACGTCGGCGAACGGGTGCAGGGCGGCAATGCTCCTGCGCAAGAGAAAACCGTGAAACCAACCCCAATGACGGTACGAGTTCGAAAGCGTTACGTGCTCGCACGTCAGAAGACGCACCTTCGACTTGGCGAGGGTGCGCGCGACGATGCAAGCAGTCGTCAAGGGCCACATATTGACGATGATGGCGTCTGGCCTCTCGGCGCGGAGATAGCACGCTAACGCCAGCGGCGCCTGTCGAATCCTCGGCGCCTTGAGATCGACGAGCCGCAACGTCCGCGGAACTTGCTCGACAAACACGCCCTCGCAGCGCATCAGCACGACATCCGCCGCGAAGCCGCGCGCGACGAACTCCTCCGCCAGCGTAAGCGTCACCCGCTCCGCGCCGCCGCCGCCCAGGTCGGGCAGGACTAAGGCGATGCGCCTGCCTTCTCTGTCTTGCGTTGCATTCAAGTTCGTAACAACTTCAAATCCGCGCGGCCCCGATATTGCTGAAAGCTGCCACGGCGCAACCGCACTACTTCGAACCTTTCGGCCGCCAAACGAAACCCGAAGGGTCAGATGTTAAGTGTTTCTGGATTGGCAAAGCGAAGTCATTCCTGAAGTGGACCCCGGTTTTGGGACCAGGGGCTAAGTTGGAAGGCGGCCGCTCTGTTTGATAGACGGAGCGAGCCATGAAGAAGACGAGACGCAAGATCGACGCGGCCTTGAAGGCCAAGATC
>Ga0181520_10005734_pt1 | contig 19557 bp, 20 predicted proteins | sample PEATcosm2014_Bin_29_FD_132451 | JGI IMG/M metagenome (GOLD analysis project Ga0181520, IMG submission 132451) | Peatland microbial communities from MTU Mesocosm Facility, Houghton, MI, USA - PEATcosm2014_Bin02_30_metaG | ecosystem: Environmental > Terrestrial > Soil > Wetlands > Peat | place...
CGCCCCGGGCCGCCCGGCCTTCATCACGGCCGAGTTCCTCAAGCCCGGCGGCGTGGTCGTGGACGTGGGCACCAACCGCCTGGACAGCCGCTCGGAAGTGGCTCGCATCTTCCGCGATTCGCCCGAGAAGCTGGCCGCCTTCGACCGCAAAGGCAGCGTGCTGGTGGGCGACGTCCATCCGCTCGATGTGGCTGCCTGCGCGGAGGCCTATACGCCTGTGCCGGGCGGCGTGGGGCCGCTGACCATCGCCATGCTGATGTTCAACACCGTGGCGGCGGCCGAGCGCCGGGCCGCTCTATGTTGAGAGTGGGCCTCACCGGGGGCCTGGCCTGTGGCAAGACTTTCGTCGGGGAGGCGCTGGCCGGCTGGGGTTGCCTGCTGATCGAGTCTGACGAGCTGGGCCACCAGGTGCTCGCGCCGGGTGGCGAGGCGTATGACGAGGTGGCCGCCGAGTTCGGCCCGCAAATTCTCACGCCCGATGGCCAAATCGACCGCCACGCGCTCGCCGAACGCGTCTTCGGCTCGCCCGAGCTTCTGGCGCGCCTCAACGGCTTGGTGCATCCCGCGGTGGTGCGGCGCCAGGAAAAACTGATCGCCGAGTATGCCGCGCGCGAGCCCCACGGCATCGCCGTGGTGGAAGCTGCCATCCTCATCGAGACGGGCAGTTACAAGCGCTTCGACCGCATCATCCTGGTCACCTGCGCGGAAGAGCAGCAGATCGAGCGGGCCCTGCGCCGCGACGGCGAGACCGTGGCCGATGTCCGCGCGCGCCTGAACCGCCAGATGTCCATGGAAGAGAAACGAAAGTTCGCGCATTTCGTCATAGACACGTCGGGCCAAAAGGAGGACACTCTGCGCCAGACCCGCGACGTCTATGAAGCCTTACGGAGGATCGAGTCATGAGAGTTGCGCGCCCCTTTCTGTGGGCTGTGATTCTGGCGGCGGCGTTCGTATATGTCACCTCGAACGGCCATTGGAGCGCGGCCCGTCTGCTGGGGCCGCTGCGGCCGGGCGTAGTATCGTGGAGCGAGCCGGCTTCCGCCGCGCCCGCCTACACCACCGACGAGCAGAACAACATCGACGTCTACCGCACCGCCAGCGAGGCCACCGTCAACATCACCTCGGTGGTCTACCAGCAGGATTTCTTCTTCCAGGTCTATCCCGTGGAAGGCGCCGGCTCGGGTTTTATCATCAACCCGGATGGCGAAATCCTCACCAATAATCACGTGGTGCGCGGCAGTCGCCAGTTGACCGTCACCTTGCACGACAAGAAAGTCTACAAAGCCAAGGTGCTCGATCTCGATCAGCGCAACGATCTGGCCCTCCTCAAAATCGAAGCCGGGCACAAGCTGCCGACGCTGCCGCTGGGCAACTCCGGCGCGCTGGTAGTAGGGCAGAAGGTGCTGGCCATCGGTAATCCCTTCGGCTTCGGCGGCACGCTTACCACCGGCATTGTCAGCTCGCTCGACCGTTCCATCCAGATCGAAGAGAACCGGCGCCTGGAAGGCATGATCCAGACCGATGCCGCCATCAACCCCGGCAATAGCGGCGGGCCGCTGCTCGATTCGCGCGGCACCGTGATCGGCATCAACACGGCCATTTACGGCGCACAGGGAAATATCGGAATCGGTTTCGCCACGCCCATCAACCGCGCCAAAGCCATGCTGGGGGAGATTCAGCAGCGCGGCCACGTCTCGCGCCCGGCGACCCTGGGCATTCGCACGCGCTACGTGAGCGGCGACCTGGCCGAGATGCTGAGCCTGCCCGCCGAGGGAGGCCTGCTGATCGAGAGCGTGGAGCGCGGATCGGCCGCCGAAGCCGCCGGCCTACAGGGGGCCCGGCAGGTGGCGGTGGTGGGCGGGATCTACCAGATCGGCATCGGCGGGGATCTCATCACCGCGGTGGATGGCCAGAAGGTCGAAGGCAACGAGACCCTGCCCGGCGTGATGAGCCACAAGCGCGGCGGCGATACTCTGAGTTTGACCATCTATCGCAACGGCCGCGCCACGAAGGTGGCGGTGCATCTGGGAGAAGCTCCGCAGATGCTGTGAGCGCGGGCGCGCCCCCGCGCGCTCAATAGGGAATCTTATCGGGCCGGCGGACCCACTCCTCGAAAGGCCGCGCGGCTTGCGGATCCGCCATGTGCCGCATGGGAAGCGAGCGCTGCTCGTGCGGCTGGCCGATCTGCCGGTAGATGAGCGAATCGTCGAAACCCGCGGCGGCGGCGTCTTCGCGCGTGGCCGCGAACCAGACGCGAGCCGGCCGGGCCCAGTACAGCGCTCCCAGGCACATAGGACACGGTTCGCAGGAGCAATACACCTCGCAGCCGGTCAGTCGAAAGCTCTCGAGTTTGCGGCAGGCTTCGCGGATGGCCACGATTTCGGCGTGCGCCGTGGGATCGTTGGCGGCCGTCACGCGATTAACGCCGGTCGCGATGGCCACGTTGTCTTTGACTACCAGCGCGGCGAACGGTCCGCCGTTCGCGCGCACGTTCTCCACCGCCAGTTCGATGGCCTGCCTCAGGAAACGCTGTAGCATCGGGAAACTACCAGACTACAACGATTGCGCGAGGTGCCCCGCGGGGCTATCCGGCGGCTACAGCGCGAGCGGCCGCTAAGGCGCAATCAGGCCGGCCCGTATGGCGTAGCGCACCATGCTGGCGGTCTCATGCACGCCCAGTTTTTCGAGAATGCGGCTGCGGTGCGAATCGGCGGTCTTGTAGCTGACGCCCAGGGTCGTGGCGGCTTCTTTGGTCGATCGGCCTTCGGCAATCAGGACCAGCACCTGGCGCTCGCGCTCGGTCAGCGAGAATACGATCCGCACGGCTTCTGGATCGGGCGCGAAAATCGGGCGCTTAATTTGAGTAATGTCGATTCCCGCGGCAATGTAGCCGAGGAAAGTCGCGTCAGCCCCGAAAAAGGGCGATCCGCTGACGTCCACCCACGCATATTCGCCGGTGGCGCGCTGCACGCGGACGGACAGACGAAACGGCTGGCGCGCGCTGAAAGATTTCAGGTACGTCTCCAGGCACAGGTCGCGGTCGTCGGAGTGCAGACCCTCGGTCCACCCGTTCCCGAGTTCCTCGGAAAGCTTGCGCCCTCGCATCTCGAGCCAGGCACGATTCGCGAAGGTGCACATGGCGTCGGGCCCGGCGACACCAATAAAAAACGGAGAGTGCTCCGCCAGTCGGCGGAAGCTCTCATCGCCGTCTGGAAGGCAGCGCTTCTTTTCGGCTAGGGCCGTTTCGGCTGCGGCTAATTTCTTCCGTAGCACTTCCAGTTCTGAGACCTCAGTCCCCGGCGCCATAATCTGTTCCAGAATATACACCTTTTCAATGAGCTACGAAATGGCCGTACTGGAACCCACAAACGTGATGGGCCCGCAGTACCGAACCCATATTGTTGCGCTCCATGATCTAATTTGTTATTAGGTAAACGCCTGATTTTGGGCTGATTTTCAGCCTTTGTGGAACTTTTTGGCCTCCCATCGGGAATACACTCAGTGAAAGAACCGCATGGCGTTCCAATCGCAACCGGCTCATGACGATCTTCTAGCGCGTCTCGGGGCTGGCGACGAGGATGCCTTTCTGGCCCTGTATCGCCTTCATCAGGGGCCGATTTTTCGTTTTGCTTTGCATGTGACGGGCTCGGCTGCACTGGCCGAAGATATCGTGCAGGAAGTCTTTTTGGCCCTGATTCGCGGCGATTTAGGATACCGGCCGGAACGCGGGTCGCTAGGCTGCTACTTGTTGGGCGTTACCCGTAAGCTGGCCTTGCGCCATCTGGACGGCAATCGTCGCAACGTGGCGCTCGATAGCGATTTGGAAGAAGTGCTGCAGCCGGATGGAGCCGCGGACCGCGATCCGTTGACGGACCTCACGCGGCGGGAAGGCCTGGAGGCTTTGCGGAGATCGGTCGCGGCCCTGCCGCGCCGGTATCGCGAGGTGGTAGTTCTGTGCGACCTGGAAGAGTTGGACTATTCGGAAGTAGCTATCGTACTGGGATGTCCCATAGGGACCGTGCGGTCCAGGTTGCACCGCGCCCGTGCGCTGCTGCATGAGAAGCTGAGCCTGGAACGGAATCCCCGGCCGGCGGTGGGAGCTTTGAAACCGGTGAGGAACTTGACATGAATTGCCAGAGATTCTGGGACACGATGCCCGAGTTGGGCTCGCAACCGGCGGCCGCAGAGGCCCTCGATCACCTCGAGCAGTGCCCTTCCTGCGGCGCTTTGCTGGAGCGCCATCGGGAATTGCAGGCGGGCCTGGGCCGCATGGCCCGGGAATCGCGCCAGCTCGGCGCGCCACCCCGGCTGGAAGCCAGTCTGCTGGCAAGCTACCGCGCCCAAACCGGTTTGAAGGCGCGCGCATACCACCGATGGTGGGTGCCGCTGGCCACATGGTCGGCAGCGGCCGCCGCCAGTGTTACGCTGGCTCTGTTTTTGGCGCATGGCCGGCAACCCACCGCCAAGACGGTTCCCGCACCCCATCGGCGGCCGCCGGCGCGAATGGAGCTGGCGGCTGTGCCTGTGGCGCCCGATCTGGATCTGATGGGGTCTCCCGTGGGCGCCGAAGCCCAGTTCATCCCGCTGCCCGACGCCGATGAGCTGGAAACCAGCGACGAAGTGGATGTGGTGCGCGTGGAAGTGCCCCGATCCGCCCTGGCCGCGCTGGGATTCGTGGTGAGTGCCGAGCGCGCGTCCGAGCGGGTGGAGGCGGATGTGGCGATCGGCCCAGATGGCTTGGCGCGCGCGGTACGATTCGTGGATCAGGAGTAGCGAAGTGCTCATTCGATTGACGTTGGCGATGGTTTTGGGGCTGGCTGCGGGGTATGCGCAGGATGGCCCTCCGGCGCGCCCCCGCGGACCTTTCGATCCGCCTCCCGGGTTCGGCGGCGGCCGGCCCGGAGTGCGGTTCCTGGGCGCCGAAGCCGGCAGATCTTCACGCGTGGTGAAGAACGCACCCTATACGGCGGATATGGTGACCGAGCGGGTGCAGACCTTGACGGACGGCAACCGGATTCGCCAGACCGCTTCAGCGCGCATGTATCGAGATAGTGAGGGACGTACGCGCCGCGAGCAGGCACTGAATTCGCTGGGCGGCCTGGCGCCCGGCGCCAACCTCCCAACTGTGGTGTTTATCGACGACCCGGTGGCGGGCTCGACGTATGCGCTGAATACCCGGGAGCGAACCGCTACCAAATCCCCACGGAGCGCTGGCGGGCGCGGCATGGAGCGTGCCGCTTCCGGAGGGGGCCTGCGGCCGCATCAGGAAGGCTGGCTGGGGAACAATCTCAAGAGCGAGGCTCTCGGCCGGCAGACTATCGAGGGGCTGCCGGCGGATGGGACCCGCACTACTTTCACGATTCCAGCCGGGCGCGTGGGCAACGACCAGCCCCTGCTGGTCGTCACCGAAACTTGGTATTCGCAGGACTTGCAGGCGGTGGTGCTGGCTAGGCGCAGCGATCCGCGCAGCGGCGAGACCGTGACCCGGTTGGCCAACATCAGCCGGAGCGAGCCGGCGCGGGCGCTTTTCGAGATCCCCGGCGATTTCAAAGTGACTGAGGGGCCCCGCCGCATGCTTTTGGGCAGCGAGCGCTAGGCCTCCGGACACCTCGGGGATTCTTCGCATCTCGCCAGCGATTGTTCGGGATCGCTTGCCAGGGTAATGGGGCTGACTTCGCAAGCCCAAAAAGAGCTACCCGCACCGAGGCTCCCCGCTAACTCAGTGCCAGCGAACACTTTTTCTCGATTATTTTATTGTTACCGGTACGGTTGGTATCGGAGGCGAACATCCATTTTTCTTGGCGGCAAGGGCAAATTCGTGGGTTAAAGAATGGCAAGAATCGGTTAAAGTAGTTTTCAGAGCCCATGCAAAGCTTCCTCGGTTCCCGGAACGCCGCTAGCGGAAAATCCACGATGCTCGAGCTCGCCCGGGTTCTGCTGGTCCACGGAGAACTCGCACCCCGGCTGGCCCTCCGAACCATCCTGCAGGCAGGCGGCTACGCCGTGGATGTTGCGGCTACGCCGGCCGAGGCTCTCGCCAAGCTGGATGAAGGCGAATACGAGCTAGTGCTGACCGATTCGAAGTTCGGAACGCGCCGCAGCGGGCCTAACGTTCTGGCGTATGCGCGCGTAAAGGCGTATCGTCCGGCAACGGCTGTAGTCAGGTCGTACGAGCCGGGCCGGCGCAGTCGCGCCACCGGCAAGAACCGGATTTCCATTTACACCGAGAATCTGCCCACGCTTCTGGCGGATGTGGCCGAACTGATCGGTGTGCGCGCCAGCCGGCGATACCGTCCCCTTCGCACGGCGGTCTAGATTACAAACAGAGCTTAATGTGCGGTACCGGTGTGCCCAACGGGTGCGTTTGCGCATTCTGGCGCAGGACCCATAGCGGCGACTTCCGGGCACACCACACCCCCGGTTCCATACGCAGAGCTAAATGTACGCTATCGGTCTGCCCTACTGCGGAAACCGAGCTTAGCGGTGCATCCCGCCGCCTGCCGCATGGCCCATCGCGGCCCCGGAGGAGACTGCCCCGCCCGAGCGTGCGCTAGAGCTGGACGACGCTGCAGGAGACTCCGTGCCGGTGGCGGACGAGCGCAGCGAAGATGTCAGCGAGGAACTCCTGGGAATCCCGGTAGGCGACAACCCTAATGCACCCACTCCACCGGCTCTGGTGACGATCACCGGCGGCGCGTAATAGGCGTAGGGGACGGAAAAAGGACTCCAGAACCAGCCGCCGTACGGGCTAAACCATTGCCCGCTCATGGGCAGATAGGTGTACATCCCGAAATAAGGATTCCAGGCCCACGAGTTGCCGAGGAGGCTCGTGGAAGTAGTGCGGGCGTAATTAGCCGCCGAAACATTGGCGCTGGCGACCAGATCCCCACGGCGGTGGCTCCAGTTATCCAGGCTGTCGGTGTCTTCGGTGTCGAATTTCTGTACAGCGGCCGTCTGTCCGGCCATCCCCAGCATCTTGCCAGAGGGTACCTCGATATTCTGATCGCCCATCTGCACTGCGGCAGCGCCCTTGAAGACCTTGACGTCGGCCGGCGCGGAATCCAGGCGGTAGAGGCCCGCCTTGGGGAACTGGATCACAGCTTGGCCCGAAACCACCGTGACATTATCATCCTTGGAGACCTGGTCGACCTCCAGAACGGCTGAGCCGCTGAGCAGTTCAAGGCGCGTATCGATGAGCCGGTTGGTGATCAGGCGGAAAGAGCTGTTCTCGCCCAGCCGCAGGAACGAGCCGGGCACCAGCAGAACCTCGACCCTGCCCCCTTCGGTGCGCACCACGGTATTCTCCTTGATGGCATCGAATTGCGAGGAACTCGGTTCCCAAGCTTGGCTACCCAGGTAAACCGCGCCTTCGCCGTAAGCGATGACGCCCGACCGCGCGGATATCACCGGTTGCGCGGCAGCGGGAATGGCGGCCGCCAGGATCGTCATCGAAACCAGCGCAAACACGTATGCCCGATTCATAGGAGACACCTCAATCCAGCTTAGATCATGGACTTTTTGCACCCGGTTGTCAACCGGCCCAAAGGAATCAGAGCCGGACGATTTTGGGAGAAGAGAAACCCTTGAGAGCATTGCGCGTATCGACGATCACGCGGGAGCGCTCGAGCAAGCCGGCGTAGTCGAAAGCCGAGTGGTCCGTAACGATCACCACGCAATCCGCGTCGGCGGCGCAAGCTTCGGGCACGGCCTCGGCGCTAAGGCCATCCAGTTTGAGCGAAGGGACGTAGGGATCGCTGTAGCTGAGGATGGCACCGCGGCGCTGGAGCAGCAGCATGACATCGAGGGCGGGAGACTCGCGCAGGTCGTCGATATCCCTTTTATAGGCCACCCCCATGATGTGGATGCGCGACCCTTTGACCGGCTTGCCCACGTTATTGAGGGCGTCCTGCACCTTCTCCATCGCGAAATGCGGCATCTGACCGTTGATATATCCGGCCAGCTCGATGAAGCGGGCTTCGATGCCGGCCTGCTTGGTCTTCCAGGAAAGATAGAAGGGGTCGATCGGAATGCAGTGACCGCCGAGCCCGGGGCCCGGGTAGAAGGGCATGAAACCAAAAGGCTTAGTAGCGGCTGCATCGATCACCTCCCAGACATTGATGCCCATGCGGCCGCACATCATGGCGATTTCGTTGACCAGCCCGATATTGATCATGCGGAAGGTGTTTTCGAGCAATTTGACCATCTCGGCCACCTGCGTGGAACTGACCGGCACGACCTGTTCGAGGGCTTGGGAATAGAACAGGCGGCCCATTTCGGAACAAGCCGGCGTGCAGCCGCCCACCACCTTGGGAATGTTGACGGTCTGATACTTGGGATTGCCCGGGTCGACACGTTCTGGCGAAAAGCACAGGAAGAAATCGCGGCCCACCGTGAGACCGGATTTCGCGAGCATGGGCAAAACGACCTCGTCCGTGGTGCCGGGATAGGTGGTGGACTCCAAAATCACCAACATTCCCGGATGGAAGCGCTTGGCGATCTCCTGGCACGAGGAGACGATATAGCTCATGTCCGGGTCTTTGGTCTTGCGCAGGGGCGTCGGGACGCAGATGTTGATGGTATCGACCTCGGTGACAGCCGCGAAATCAGTGGTGGCACGCAGCTTACCAGATTGGACTAAGCGGGTCAGGGTGGCGTTGGGAACATCGCCAACATAGGAATCTCCGGCATTCACGCGCTGGACTTTGCTTTCGCTGATGTCGATTCCGGTGACAGCGAAGCCGGCGTTGGCAAACTCAACAGCCAGGGGAAGCCCCACGTATCCAAGTCCCACGATTCCCACGCGGGCCTGGCGGGTACGAATTTTCTCAGCCAGCACCTGGGCGGCTTGTTCAGTCTGGGCGATTACTTCGGGCATCGACCGCTATTTTCGCACGCGGGCGGTCTGGCGAAGAACGGTACAAAAAAGAAATGGTTCCAAGTGACCCGATTCGCAGCCTCGCCCACCGCCGGCATGCCCGGCTCTAAGCGCCGCATTCGGAAGCACCGGGCGTCCACCCTCTTCGCTCCCCGGCTACCGTTTTTCCCGGTCGCCGGATCGATGTTTCGAGAGCCGCCGCAGCCTTTCTTCTCTTCCGAACGGAGCTGGAAACTCGTAGCGGCCTTTCCCTCTCCCGCAACGATTGCCCCTTTCGAGGCCTCCATTACGGGGTCGCCGGTCCTGGCCTGCTACCTCGTCTCCCGATCAGTGCGCTTCGCCGCCCGTTCGACCTTACGCTCCACCACCAGCCCCGGTTTGCCCCGCTGCCGACGATATCATCGCTCAGGCCCGTTACGGTTCTGCGCTCCGACCTGGCTGACCGCGCCTCCCATCTCCACTCCCCATCAGGACTGTTACCTCCCTCCGGATCGAAGCGTTCAACGGGATTTGCTGTCAACCTGCTCGCCTTCCGGCTCCGCCCGATCTCCACTCGCTCCCCGCCGCCAGCTTCTATTTCTAGACTCGGCTGCGGATCATCGTTCGCGGTTCGCTACGTTTCCGGAGGCTTGCTGTTCCTCAAACCTCTTGGAACCTCCCCCACTATGCTCCTGAAGCCACTTTTCGGTCAAGGCCCTTGTGATTGAAAAATCACCTTTTCCTCAACATTTATTCATCTTGTTTCTAAAGAGTTACAGGATAGATGCGGTGAATCCCCTGTTGATAAAACATGGACTCCGGCTTCTGCTTTGTCATACTGGAATGATGCGGCGGCTGGCGATCCGTCCGGGAGCTATCGGCGACTTGATCGTGTCGCTGCCCGCGCTCGAATGCCTGCGCGACGGATACCTGGAGGTGTGGACCGCTTCGGCCAACGTCCCCCTGGTGCGTTTCGCCGACCGCGTGCGGGCCATCGCCGCGACGGGCCTCGACCTGGTCGGTATAACCGAGCCTTCTCCAAGCCTTATCAAGGAATTAGCGAGCTTCGACGAGATTGTCTCCTGGTATGGCACGGGCCGCCCCGAGTTCCGCGAGGCTTTCCACGAAGAGGGTGTGCGATGCACCTTCTTCCCAGCCCTGCCGCGGGAGGGCGACAGCCGGCACGCCTGCGATTTTTACCTCGACCAGGTCCGCACGCTGGCCGAGTGCTCGAGCGACGGCATCCCGCGCATCCCCTGCGCGGCGGAGCGGGCGGATTTCGCCGCGATTCACCCGTTTTCGGGAAGCCCGCGGAAGAATTGGCCCCTCGAGAAGTATCGCGCTCTGGCGCAGCGGCTCGATCCCCTTCTGCCGGTACGATGGTGCGCCGGCCCGGAGGATCCGCCGCTCGAAGGCGCCGTGCGCATCGACGACCTTTACGAATTGGGCTGCTGGCTGGCCAGCGCGCGTCTATACATAGGAAACGATTCGGGCATCACCCACCTGGCGGCCGCGGTGGGAACGCCGGTGCTGGCGCTGTTCGGCCCCACCGATCCGGAAACGTGGGCGCCGCGCGGGCCAAATGTGCGTGTGGGGCGATGGGGATGCTAAACCTTATCGAGCAGAGCGGGTTACAATAGCAAGCGATTTCCAATGGCAGCCAGATTATCTCCAGCCCCGCTCCACTCTTCGGCGAACGTGGTGGATCTGCGACGGATCTCGGTGCGCGATCTCGACGCCTTGCTCGAGGAGGAATCGGCCGAGTGGCTGGCGGAAGTCGAATGGGATTTCCGGAAATCGGCCGCCCTGGTGCGGCGGTTCGTGGGGCTGCGCGCGCTGAGCGGCTGCGCGCTGATCGAAGACGGCCAGGTGGCCGGCTATCTTTACTATGTGCTGGAGGAAGCCAAGGGGCTGATCGGCGACATCTACGTGCGGAAGCCGCTGCGCACGGTGGAGCGGGAGAACCGGCTGCTGGGCGCGGCGCTGGAAAGCATCGCGGAAGCAGGCTCGATCCGGCGCGTGGAGGCGCAGCTCATGATGCTGGCGTTCCCGCCGGGACGCTCCGTGCCCTTCGCTCCCTACGCCACGACGTACACCCGGAACTTCATGTCTGTCGACCTGCGCGGGGCCGCGCAGGTCGAAGGGCGGGTGCGCCGGCCGGTGTATCTCGAAAGATGGTCCGACCACTACCAGGACCCGGCCGCACAGTTGATCGCCACGGCCTATGCCGGACACGTGGACGGCCATATCAACGACCAGTACCGCAGCGCCGAGGGCGCGCGGCGCTTCCTCTATAACATCGTGCAATACCCGGGATGCGGCATTTTCTTCCGGCCGGCCTCGTACGTGGCCCTGGATGTCGCAAGCGGGCGGCTGTGCGGCCTCTCGCTGGCCAGCATGGTGGCGCCCGAGTGCGGCCACGTCACGCAGATCTGCGTTTCGCAAGCCGCGCGCGGCACCGGCGTGGGCCATGCCTTGTTGCGGCAATCGCTCGTGGCGCTGGGCCAGGCGGGCTGCCGCTCGGCGAGCCTGACGGTGACGGAGGCCAACGCGGAGGCGGTGTCGCTGTACGAGCGGGTGGGCTTCCACACAATACGGCAGTTCCCGGCCTACGTATGGGAAGGCCTCTGAGCCGCACATGCGCGCGGCCGGCGCCTGCGGGATACTGGAGACTTGAGCCAGGCGAACATCGGAATCGACTTAGCGGCGCAGGGCCGTAGAGATCTGGAAGCCAGTGCCGCATGGCGCGAGACGGAGCGGAACTTTCAGGCGAACGGGCGTGCCGCGGACGTCCAGCGCGCTTTGACCGAGGTGGTGGAGCGGGCGGCCGTGGAGGCTTTTCAAGCCGCGCTGGCCCCGGCATTCAGGGGGCCGGTTGCAATACTGGCGGCCGGCGGATTCGCGCGCGGCGAACTCTTCCCTTACTCGAACGCAGATATCGTTATCGTCCGGGAAGGCGATCCGCCGCGGGATCTCAACGAGGCGATCGCCGAATTCGTGCGCTTGCTGTGGGCCAGGGGCGTGCGCCCGAACCAGAGAGCCGGCAGCGTCGCGGAGTGCCTGGCGACGCTCGATACCGCGGATCTCGATCTCAAGCTGATGGACCGGCGCACGCTGGCCGGCGATGCCGCGCTGGCGGAGCGATTCGACCGCGAGTTTCAAGGCCTGCTCGCGGCGCGGCGGGCGGAGATCGCCGAGCGCGCCATTTCACAAGCGCGCGCGCGCCACGAGAAATATGGCAACACGCCCTCGCAACGGGAGCCGGACGTGGAGGAATCGCCGGGAGGGCTGCGCGACGCGCGCCTGATCGCGAATCTCGAAAGGCTTCGCCCGGAGCGGGTGAAATCGAGCGCACAGTTGGGCGAGGCCGCCGCGTTTCTCTCCTTCGTGCGCTGCTTCCTGCATTACCGCGCACGAGAGAACGCCAACGGGCTGGATCTCGCGGCCCAACAGGCCATCGCCGGGCAGTTTGGCGGCGGCCGCGAGGCCGGGCTGTGGATGCGCGACTACTTCAAGCAGGCGCGCACGATCTTCTACGAGGCGCGGCGCGCGATGGTTTCCTGTGAAGCGAGCGGCACCCGATCGCCCGAAGCCGCCGGCGAGGCGCAGCCGCAATTTTCCAGCGCGGAGTTCGACGTTCGCAACGGGCGCATCGAAGTGCGCGAGGGCCAGGATCTGGCCGCCGATCCGGAAGCCGTATTTCGCCTGCTCGAGCCGATCGCCCGGTACGGCATTTCGCCAGCGCCCGAAACCGAGCGGCTGCTGATGGCCGCGCACGGCTCCCTGGCTGCATTCTGCGAGCGGGAGCGGCCGTTGTGGCCCGCGATCCGGACGATTCTTTCGCTGCCCCATGCCCCCCTGGCGCTGCGCGTCCTGCAGCGCACGGATTTGCTGGCGGCGATTTTTCCCGAGTGGGCCGCCATTGAAAGCACCGCGGCCGGGGACGCGGATCATACCTACACGGTCGACGAGCATACCCTGCTGGCGATCGAGCGGCTCGCGGAGTTGCGCGAGACCGCGGACGCGTCACGCCAGCGGTTCGGGCGGCTGCTGGCGGAGATCGAAGATCCGGCCGTGCCGCTCTTCGCCTTGCTATTCCGTGGGATGCCCGCGAGCACGCATGGGAACGCGGCGGCAGCGCGCATCCGGATGCCGGCCGCCGAGCGGGAGCTGGCGGCCTTTCTGATCGACCGGCAAACCACGCTCTCGGATGTGGCGAGCGGCCGCAATCTGGACGACCCCGCGACCATACACCGGCTCACGGAGCGCATCGGAACGGTCGAGCGGCTGAGACCGCTGGCGCTGGCTAGCTATGCGGCCATCGCGGCCACCTCTTCCGCGGCCATGATTCCGTGGCGGCTCGATCAACTCTGGCGGACTTACGGTACGGCGCACCGCGCCTTGACGCGCGAGCTCGAGAGCGACCGCATCCAAGAGCTGCCGGCGGCGCTTTCCGAAAATGCGGAATTCATCAAGGGCTTCCCCACACGATATCTGCGCGCGCACACGGCCGACGAGATTGCGGCGCACGCGCGGCTGTTCCGGCGCAGGGGGCCTTCGGGAGTGGCGGTTGAACTCGAGCATCTCGAGGGCGCCTACAGGCTGAACGTGATGGCCGAAGACCGCCCGGCGCTGTTCGCTTCGTTTGCCGGGGCGATTTCCAGCTTCGGCCTGAATATCGTGCAAGCGGAGGCCTTTGCGAACTCGCAGGGCATCATCCTCGACACGTTCACCTTCACCGATCCCAAGCGCACGCTCCAATTGAACCCGCCCGAAGGCGAGCGCTTGCAAGATCTGATGGGGCGCATCGCGCAGGGAAAAACGGACGCACGGCGGCTATTCCGCAACAGTCCGGTGGCGGGCCCCGAAACGCGCGCCATCGAACCGCAAATCGAGTTCGACGCCGAAGCGCATGAGACCGCGACGCTCATCGAGATTGCCGCGGAAGACCGGCTGGGGCTGCTGTACAGCCTGGCGAACGTGTTCTCTTCGAATGCGTGCGATATCGATACGGTGCTCATCGACACCAAGGGCAGCCGCGCGATGGACGTGTTTTACGTTTCCCGGGAGGGTCAGAAGCTGACGCCGGAAATGCAGGAGGCGCTGAAGCGTCAACTGCGCGCGGCGTGTTTGGGAGTCGAGGCGGGGAGTTAGGTAGGAAGGTGCGACGCTGAACCAGCACACCGCGGAGACGCGGAGGCGCGGAGGTGCGCGGAGAAGAAAAGACCAAGGTCAAAACCTGAGTGCACGGAGGGGGCGGAGGTTCGTGCGGCTGGCGCCGGGTGAGTGGTCTTGAGGGGCGCCCTCCGGGCCCGGCTTATTTGTGGGCTACCCAGATCAGAAGGGCGAAGATGGCAATCGGGATCAGCGCCATCGCGGCGTAGAAGAGCGCCTTCTTAAACCATGAGGTGTGGGAGCGCTTCCAATCCCGCAGTTCCGTGCGGTCCGCGGCTTTGACCTCGTCGAGGTGCTCCAGATCCCAGGCGAATTCGTTGGCCGTGGAGTAGCGGTCGCGCGGCTCCCGCTCCATGGCGCGGTAGATGACCTCCTGCAGCTCCTTGGAGATGGCGGGGTTGTGCTCGCGCGGCGGAATGGGGTTGCCGACCAGGCGGGCGTTCATGATCACAAAGGGATTCGAGCCGGTGAAGGGAGTCTCGCCGGTCAGCATCTCGTAGAGCATCACGCCCAGCGAATAGATATCGCTGCGGCCGTCGCCGGGCTTGCCCTTCACCTGCTCGGGCGAAATGTAGTCGGGCGTGCCCATCACCTGTGAAAGATTGCCGAAGGTCAGGCGGCGCGCGGTGGCCGATCCGGCGATGCCGAAATCGATCAGCTTCACGCGGTCGCGGTCGTCGACCATGATGTTCTCGGGCTTCAGGTCGCGATGCACGACGCCGTTTCGATGGATGTAATCGAGCGCATCGCAGATGGCAATGGCAATGCGCACGGCCCGCTCCGGCGGCATGGGCCGCTGTTCCCGAAGGAGCTGGCGGAGCAGACGGCCGCTCAGCCACTCCATGACCATATACGGGGCGCTGCGCGAATCGTCCGAAAGCACCTTCATCACGCCGGGGTGGTCGAGAGTCTGGCCGAGCTGTTCCTCGCGCTTGAAGCGATCAAAGAGAACGGGGTCGGCTTCCATTTCGGGATGCGGGATCTTGATGGCGACCGGAAGGCCCGTGCGCGTGTCCGTAGCCCGGAAGATGGAGGCCATGCCGCTGCGCGCCACGAGCGCTTCGATCCGGTACTGATCGAGTTGTTCGCCGTTATGGATTGAAATCATGCGCGAAGCTGGCACCCGGTACCCGGAAAGAACTGGTCACTAGAGTACATTCTGACACGCCCGGTATCCGAAAGTCCCACGGGCGCCGTTCGTGTTACAGTGGCCCCGTGAACGTCGGCATCACGTGCTATCCGACCTATGGCGGCAGCGGCATCGTAGCCACCGAGCTGGGGATGGAACTGGCGGCGCGCGGGTATGAGGTGCACTTCATCACCTACGCCAACCCGATCCGCCTCGATCCGGACACGCCGCGCATCCACTACCACGAAGTGGAGGTCTCCACCTATCCGCTGTTCCAATATCCGCCGTATTGCCTGGCGCTGGCCTCGCGCATGTCCGAAGTGGCCGAAGCGTACGATCTGGACCTGCTGCACGTGCACTACGCCATTCCGCATTCCATTTCGGCGCTGCTGGCGCAGCAGATCATGGCGCCCAAGCGGAGGGTGCCGTTCATCACCACGCTGCACGGAACCGACATCACGCTGGTGGGCGCCGACCGCTCGTATTACCCCATCACGCGCTTCTCGATCGAGCGGTCGGATGGGGTCACCTCGATCAGCGAGGATCTGCGGCGGCAGACCATCGAAACGTTCGAGATTTCGCGCGAGATCCGCGTGATCACCAATTTCGTGAACTGTGAGTTGTATCGGCCGGACGACGCCAGGAGGGGCGCCTCGGCGTATGCCTCGAAGGACGAGAAGCTGCTGATCCACGTCTCCAATTTCCGGCCGGTGAAGAGGGTGCTGGATTGCGTCCGCATCCTGGCGGAGGTGCGCAAACGCGCGCCGGCTCGGCTGCTGATGGTGGGCGACGGTCCCGAGCGCGGCCCGGCCGAGCACCTGGCGCGCGAGCTGAAGGTGGAGCGGGACATCTCGTTTCTGGGCAAGCAGAACCACGTGGAGCGCCTGCTGCCGCTGGCGCACGTGCTGCTGATGCCGAGCGAGATGGAATCGTTCGGGCTGGCGGCGCTGGAGGGCATGGCTTGCGGGGTGGTGCCGGTGGCCACGCGGGTGGGCGGCGTGCCGGAGCTGATCACGGATGGGGAAGACGGGTACCTCGAAGCGGTGGGCGATATCCAGGCGCAGGCCACGCGGGTAGTGGCGCTGCTGACCGACGAGGAGCTGCATTACCGCATGAGCAAGGCGGGCCGCTGGAAAGCCGGCGAGCGCTTCTGCACGGAGAAGGTGATCCCGCAGTACGAACAGTATTACCGCGACGTGCTCGAAGGGGCGGGCGGCTGAGATGGCTCGCGCGGCGCATCAGGCAAATTCCGCGCGGCGATGGTTCGTGCGCGGCCGGGTGCAGGGAGTGGGATACCGCTACTTCGCGCAGAAGGCCGCCCTGGGACTGGGCTTGAGCGGCTACGTGCGCAACCTGGACGACGGGCGCGTGGAGGTGTATGCCGCTGGGGTGGCGGAGAAGCTCGCCGAGCTGGGTGGATTGCTCTACCGCGGGCCGCGCTGGGCGGACGTGCGCGGCGTGGACGAGCAGGAGGCCGAGCCGCGGTCGTACAGCGGATTTCAGATTCAGTAAGAGCTCTTGGGCAGGCTAAAGCGTGCCCCACACTTCGGCGACGACGCTGCGCTTCAACTGGCCGCAGGCGGCATAGATATCCAGGCCGCGCGGCTTGCGGATGAAGCAGGGCAGCGACTTTCGCACGATCTGCTGGAAACTCGCGACGCGCGCGGCATCCGGGGTGCGGTAGGGGATTTCGGGCCCGGGGTTGAGCGCGATTAGGTTCACCTTGGCGTTCAGATTGGCCAGCATGCGCGCCACGCGACGCGCGTCGGCATCGCTATCGTTCACGCCGGCCAGCAACACGTATTCGAAAGTCAGCTTCTCCCAGGGGCGTAGCGGATAGGCACGGCAGGCTTCGAGCAGGTCCTTCAGATGATACTTGCGCGTGATGGGCATGAGTTCCTGGCGCATCTCCTCGGTGGAGGCGTTGAGGGAGACGGCCAGCTTGGGGCGCACCCGCGCGCGTCCCAGTTCGGCTATGCCGGGCAGGATGCCGGCCGTCGAAAGCGTGATACGGCGCGGCGAAAGCGCGAAGCCCTGGGGATCGAGCAGAATGGCCGTCGCCTTGAGAACGTTCTCCAGGTTGAGCAGCGGCTCGCCCTGGCCCATCATCACGATGTTGAGGCGGCCGCCCACCGGGCCATCCCAGACGCGCAGCACCTGGCCGGCAATTTCGCCCGCGGTGAGGTTGCGCTCCAGGCCCAGCAGCGCGGTCATGCAAAATGTGCAGCCCACCGCGCAGCCCGCCTGGCTCGAGATGCACAGGGTGGCGCGCTCGCCTTCGGGCATGCACACGGTCTCGATGGTCTGGCCGCCCTCCAGACGCAGCAGGAAGCGCCGAGTGCCATCGGAGGATTCGTAGAGCCGCTCGACCTCGGGCAAGCCCACGGTGAAGCGCGCCGCCATCTCCTCGCGCAGGTTCGCGGGCAGAGTGGAGATCTCGTCGATAGCTTCCACGCGCGCCTGGTAGAGGGCCTGGTACACCTGCCGCGCGCGGTAGGCCGGCTGGCCGGAGCCGAGGGCCTGCGCAAGATCGGCAACGTCCATGCCCATGAGCGGTTGAAGCATCCCGATCCCAGTTTAGCGAAAGGTCCGCGTGCGGGGCCCCCGCGCCCTCTGATATACTCTGGGTTTATGACAATCGTCACCGTCGCGGGGCACCACCATCCGGCTCATGCCGGCGTGCGACGGGCGGTGTCCTGATTGGCAATCAAATCGTAATCGGAAAGGACGCCCGCCGCGGTTCGGCGGGCTTTTTTGTTGCTGGCACCATGAATCTGGATTTCGAAAAGTCTGACGGCTTGATCACCGCCGTCATTCAGGACCACATCTCCGGGCGCGTCCTGATGGTGGGCTATATGAACGAGGAGGCGTTCCGCAAGACGGTCGAAAGCGGCTTCGCCACGTTCTATAGCCGCTCGCGGCGCAAACTGTGGCTGAAGGGCGAAACCTCCGGCCATCGCCTGCTCGTGAAGGAGATCTCGACCGATTGCGACCGCGACGCCCTGCTGGTCAAGGTGGAGGCCCTGGGGCCGGGCGTATGCCACGAGGGTTATGAGAGCTGCTTCTTCCGGCGGCTCGAAAAGGGCGAGTGGCAGGTCTCCGAAGAGCGCGCCTACGATCCCGCGGCCGTCTACGGAGGCCGGCCGTGAAGCTGAAGCTGGGGATTCCCAAGGGCAGCCTGGAGAACGCCACCATCGATCTGTTCCGGCGCGCGGGCTATGCCATCACCACCAGCAGCCGGTCTTACTTCCCGAGCATCGACGATCCGGAGGTCGAGTGCATGCTGATCCGCGCGCAGGAGATGGCGCGCTACGTGGAAGACGGCATCCTGGACGCGGGGCTGACGGGCCGCGACTGGATCGAGGAGAACGAAGCCGACGTGGTTGCGGTGGCGGACCTGATCTACGCCAAGCAGAGCTTCGGCAAAGTGCGCTGGGTGCTGGCGGTGCCGGAGGCTTCGAGCTTCCTGTCGGCCGAAGACCTGCAGGGCAAGGTCATCGCCACCGAGCTGGTATCCACGACCCGGCGCTACCTGGCGGCGCATGGCGTGGCAGCGCGCGTGGAATTCAGTTGGGGCGCCACGGAAGTGAAGCCGCCGGTGCTGGCCGATGCCATCGTGGAGGTGACTGAAACCGGCTCGTCGCTGCGCGCCAACAAGCTGAAGATTATCGACACGGTGATGGAGTCGAATACCCAGTTGATCGCCAACAAGCGATCCTGGGAAGACGCGGCGAAGCGGCGCAAGCTCGAGGACATGAAGATGCTGCTCGAAGGCGCCATTAACGCGCTGGGCAAAGTGGGGCTGATGCTCAACGTGCACAAGGACTGCCTGGCGGCGGTGCTGGCCGTGCTGCCGGCGCTGAAGCGGCCCACCATCTCGCACCTGAGCGACGAGGAGTGGCTGGCAGTGAATACGATTCTGGATGAATCCACGGTGCGGGACATTATTCCGAGGCTGAAGCAGGCGGGCGCAGAGGGCATTGTGGAGTACCCGCTGAACAAGATCGTGCTGTGATTCGGATACTGGAGAGAGCGCAGGTCGGCCGCCTGCTGGCACGCAAGGCGGCGCGACTCACGGAAGCCGAAGCCGTGGTGAGGCCAATTCTGGAGGCGGTGCGGCAGCGCGGCGACCGTGCGTTGATGGAATACGCCCGCCAGTTCGATGGCTTGACGCGGCGCAGCGTGCGTGTACCCGCAGCCGAGCTGGGCGCGGCGCGCGAGAGCCTGGCGCCGGAGTTTCGCGCCGCGGTCGAGACGGCTGCCGCCAACATCCGCGCGTATGCCGAACGGCAGATGCCGCGCGCGTGGATGCGCGAGATGCGGCCGGGGCTGCGGCTGGGGCAGGTGGTGCGGCCGCTCGATACGGTGGCGGCCTATATTCCGGCGGGGAGGTATCCGC
>Ga0181520_10005735_pt1 | contig 19557 bp, 17 predicted proteins | sample PEATcosm2014_Bin_29_FD_132451 | JGI IMG/M metagenome (GOLD analysis project Ga0181520, IMG submission 132451) | Peatland microbial communities from MTU Mesocosm Facility, Houghton, MI, USA - PEATcosm2014_Bin02_30_metaG | ecosystem: Environmental > Terrestrial > Soil > Wetlands > Peat | place...
CGAAGCCTCTGAGCCTGACTCGAATCCTGTCCTTCATGCAATCCTCCAAAGATCTCTTGCGCCTGCCCCCGACTGCCGTACCCTGGCGGGCGAGCGGTCGAAACAAAGCGCTGCGGAGCCGGGGAGCCCCGCCATTGAAACGCCGATTCGCCCGAGGACGACCGGCTGATGACCATGATATCACGAATCCCGGCCCTTCGCATAGCGGCCAGAACCGAAAAACTCGACAAACCGAACGGCGTCGCGGAAGAGCGGAACTGCCCCCGCGACGCGCGGGCTTATTACTCTATAACCTCGGTGACCTGGCCGGAAGCGACCGTGTGGCCGCCCTCGCGGATGGCGAACTTGAGCCCCTTCTCCATGGCGATCGGGTAGATCAGCTCGACGTTGATTTCCGTATTGTCGCCGGGCATGACCATCTCGCGCCCCTCGGGAAGAGTGACGGTCCCCGTGATATCCGTCGTCCGGAAGTAGAACTGCGGCCTGTAGCCGGCGAAGAAGGGACTGTGTCGGCCGCCCTCGGCCTGATTGAGCACGTAGACCTGGCCCTTGAACTTGGTATGCGGCGTGATCGAGCCCGGCTTGGCGAGGACCTGGCCGCGCTCGACTTCCTTCTTGTCGATGCCGCGAAGGAGGGTGCCGATATTGTCTCCGGCGCGCCCCTCGTCGAGGAGCTTGTTGAACATCTCGATGCCCGTCACCACGGTGGACTTGGTCGGCTTGATGCCGACTATCTCGACGGTTTCGTTGATCTTGACGATTCCTCGCTCGACGCGGCCCGTAACGACCGTGCCGCGGCCGGAGATGGAGAAGACATCCTCGATCGGCATGAGGAATGGTTTGTCGGTAACCCGCTCGGGATCGGGGAAGAAGCTGTCCATGGCGTCCAGGAGCTCTTGGATGCACTTGGTCGCCTCGGGATTGTCCGGCTCGGAAAGGGCCTTGAAGGCCGCGCCCTTGATGATCGGGGTCTTGTCGCCGGGGAATTTGTAGAAGGTGAGAAGATCGCGAACCTCTTCCTCGACGAGCTCGAGGAGCTCGGGATCGTCGACGAGATCTATCTTATTGAGAAATACGAGGACGGAGGGGACGCCGACCTGGCGGGCGAGGAGGACGTGCTCGCGCGTCTGAGGCATGACCGAGTCGGGAGCGGAGACGACGAGGACGGCCCCGTCCATCTGGGCCGCGCCGGTGATCATGTTCTTGATGTAGTCGGCGTGGCCGGGGCAGTCGATATGGGCATAGTGGCGCTTCGTGGATTGATACTCCAGGTGTCGCGTGTTGATCGTGATTCCACGGGCCTTCTCTTCGGGCGCATTGTCGATATCATCGAACTTCATTGCCTTATCGCCGAACTTGCGCGAGCAATACTGGGTGATAGCGGCGCTGAGCGTCGTCTTTCCGTGGTCGATATGACCGATCGTACCGACGTTCATATGAGGCTTGGTGCGCTCGAACTTCTCTTTGGCCATATGAATCTCCTCCTTGGCTTCGTCACGCCAATTGTTTTCCTTGTGAGTTTTCGGATTATATAGGAGAGTCGAGAGCGAATCAAGGGGCGTCGAGAATGGTCGGGAGAGCCCGGCGTCACCGCTTGAGACCTTCGACGCCGAGCCGAGAGGAAGCTATCGTATGCCCGCTGTCGCGGGCGCGGCTTCGTAGCGGAGGAAGCGAGCGTTGTACTCCGCCCTGCCCTCCGTTGCCGAGCGCAGCTCGCCCGCGAAGCCGAAGAGGCGCCGGAGCGGAGCGGCGGCCGAGACAATGCTTCCGCCGCCAGGAGCGGAATCCATCGACTCGATTCGTCCTCCCCTTCCCGATATCGCAGCGACCGCCGCGCCCAAGAAGGACTCGGGTACCGTCATCTCCAGTCGCATCACGGGCTCGACGACCCGAGTCCCAGCCTCGCGGAGGGCCCTGCCGGCGGCGAGGGAGGCGGCGATCTCGACAGCGCGCTCGCGCGCCTCGTCCGGCGAGGAGAGCGAGGCGCCGGGCAGTAACAGCGACTCGAGGACGATCCTCGCGCCGTCGAGGGGGTAGCCCGAGCTCGGTCCTACGCTGAGCGCGGCTTCGGCCCCCCGGCGTACCGCCTCCGTCAAGGCCGCGGGAAGCCGGAGCGAAGGCTCGACCTCGAAGGAAAAGCCCTTCGTCCCGGCACCCGCGTCGAGGCGAAGCCTTACCTTGGCCCTCGCCCGCTGGCCGCCCAGGTCGCGGTCCAAGGCCTCCTCGGCGACGGCCTGCGATTCCAGGACTTCGCGGTAGGATACGCGAGGCTTGCCTGCCCTGAAGCGAGCGCCGAAGCCGCGCGCGAGGCGCTCGGCCGCGACCTCGAGATGGAGCTCGCCCATCCCCGAGAGCTCGATCCGGCCGGTCTGGGGGTCCTCGCGAAGCCTGATCGAGGGATCCTCGTCGGCGAGCGCGGCCGCACCCTTGCGCAGCCGCTCGCCGTCCTCCCTCGTCCTCGGCTCGAGGGCGAGGGAAACTACGGGCTCGTCGAAGCTTATGGGCTCGTAGAGTATCGGCCTGCGCGGATCGCAGAGAGTGCTCCCCGTCGAGGCGACGCCGGCGCCCTGGCCGGCGAGGGCGACGGCGACGATGTCCCCGTCCGAGGCTTCGGCGACGTCCTCCAGCCGGTCGGCGTGGATGCCGAAGACGCGCGTTACGCGAACGATCTTGCCCGCTCCGACGTCGAGGACCCTGTCCCCCGCTGCTATCCTGCCCGAACGGACTCGGAGCCACGAGAGCCTGCCGAAATCCCGATCCCCGCCGGTCTTGAAGACGAGGCCGGAGAAGGGATCGTCCGGTCCGAGGACGACGGCCTCTCCCGTCGCGGGATCGGAGGCCTCGGGTCGGACGGCTTCGTCGGGCGCGGGCAGATAATCGGACACCGCGTCCAGGAGGAGGGCAGCGGAGCCGTCGGAGAAGGCCGATCCGCAAAGTACGGGAGTCGCTCGACCCGACAGCGTCGCCCGACGGAGGGCCGCGCGCAGTCTCTCGGGGGGACTCTCCCTACCGGCCACGAAGTCCTCGAGGAGGCCCGAGTCCCCTTCGACGCCTCCGGCCTCGCCGCCGGCGAGGGCCTCGACGAGGCCAGCCCTGGCCCGCGCGGCCGCAACGGCCAGCTCCGCGGGAATCGGCAGGGGCCGGGGTCGACGCGGGGACGGGGAACTCCCCGCCTCGGCGGGGGAAAAATCGTAGGCTTTCATCGCGACGAGGTCAACGACGCCGCGAAGAGCCTCGCCTTCGCCCCAAGGCAGCTGCACCGCTATCGCCCCCGGATCCAGGATGGAGCGAAGGTCGCCGAGGGCGCGGTCGAAGCCGGCGCCCCTCCGGTCCATTTTATTGACGAAGACGAGCCTTGCGAGGCGGCGTTGGGAGCAGGCCCGATAGAGGACTTCGGTTCGCGACTGGACTCCCGCGACCGCGCATACGAGGACGACCGCCCCATCGAGGGCGCGCAAGGATCTCCCTACCTCCGAGGAGAAATCGACGTGGCCAGGGGTATCTATGAGGTTGATGCGCAGGCCGTCCCACTCGAGACGGGTCGCCGCGGCCTTAACCGTAATCCCCCTTTCGCGCTCGACCTCCAGGTAATCCGTGACCGTCGTACCATCGTCTATATCGCCCGGACTCCGTATCCTGCCCGAGACATAGAGGAGCCGTTCCGTCAGGCTGGTCTTTCCCGCGTCGATATGGGCGAGGATGCCGATATCGCGGAGCCGTGGAGTCGAGGCATCGTTCATGGCAGGCGAAAGTATACATCCTATCTGCGGCTTCGACTTCCCTTGAAACGGCTTCCCCGCGGATCGGTAAATTGATTATACTGTCCGAGATAGGGATCCTCTGGTAGAGCGCGTACGCGACGGCCGCCGGGGATCGCCCGGGAGGTTTCCATGAACGACGTATCGCGCTACGAATCCATTCCCTTCGACAGGCTTCGCGACAGAGTGATGGACGACCTGGTGAGGCAGTACTCGCTCGAGCGGGTCGACCTGCCCGAGTTCGAGCGCAGGACCGAACTCGTCTCCAAGGCGGCGACGAGGGGCGAGATGATCGCCCAAGTCGCGGATCTGCCCGACTTGCCGGACGACCGCCGCGCGGCGCGCGCTTCCGCATCCCCGGGCCCCGCGACCTGGCGCTCGGGATCGGCGAATGCGAGGCCGAACGACTACGCGATCGCGATATTCAGCGGCGCGGACTTCAAGGGGGTCTGGCAGGCGCCCCGCAGCCTCACGGCCCTCTGCGTCTTCGGCGGGTCGAGCATCGACTTCCGCAAGGCCGTGGTTCCGGAAGAGGGCGTCGCGATCAGTTGCCTTTGCCTCTTCGGAGGAGTGGACATCGTCGTCCCTCCCGGGATGCGGGTCCGCGTAAGAGGCATCGGCATTTTCGGGGGCTTCGATAGGACCGAAAACGAGGTCGACGACCCCCGCGCGCCGACCATTTCCGTCGAGGGCCTCGCCCTCTTCGGCGGCGTATCGGTTCGCGTGCGCTCATGACGGTCGGCGCCGAATGAAGGAGCTTTCCTCGGGGAACCGGTACTCGACCCCCGAAGGGGTGGAGCGGGCCTTGAGCGAGTTTTTCCTTCTCCGTTCCCGTTGGAGCGTCTACTCGCACTTCATCGCGACCATCATCCGCAGCAGGGCCCTCGCCCTCCGCGGACTCTACGACGACGCGGCCTGGGCGCGGAGTTCCCTGGAAATCGTCAAGAACCTGGAACGCTGCGAGGCCGAGTTCCGCATCGAGGGCATGGACAAGGTACGCTCCGCGGAGGGCCCGCTCGTCTTCGTATCCAACCACATGAGCACGTTGGAAACCTTGGTTCTCCCCGGTCTCATCCGACCGCTGAAGCCGGTCACCTTCGTCGTCAAGCGAAAACTCCTCGGCGGATTCTTCTGGGGCCCGATCATGCGTTCACGGGATCCCATAGCCGTTTCTCGGACCGACCCTCGAGGGGACCTCGAACTCGTCCTGAGGGAGGGCCAGGTGCGCCTCGCCTCGGGGATCTCGGTCATCGTATTCCCCCAGGGCACGAGGACCGAGGTTTGGAAGCGCGAGGGTTTCAACAGCCTGGGCATCAAGCTCGCCGCGAAAGCGGGAGTAAAAGTCGTGCCCATAGCCCTCAAGACCGACTATTGGGGCTCGAGCGGCCTTTTCAGGGGCTTCGGCCCCATCCACCGCGATCGCATCGTCCGGATGGAATTCGGCGATCCGATGCAGGTGAGCGGACGGGGCCGGCCCGAGCACGAGCTCTGCCTGGATTTCATCGAGTCGAGATTGAAGGAATGGGGAGCGCCGACGAGCAATTGAGGCGGAGGCCTTCATGGACTCGGGGGAATGCCCTCTCCGAAGATCAGAGGGACGATCTCCTCGGCCTTGCCGAGATACTCTTCCTCGAAATACGGATTCTTCCCTCCGAGGCTCTCGAGGTTGAGGTAGACCGTGCGCGCCCCCCGGTCGAAGGCGACTTGCACCAGCTGGCTCGCGGGATACACGGTCCCCGAAGTGCCGATGGCGACGAAGAGGTCGCATGAATCGAGGGCTCGTAAGGCGGCTTCGGAATTCCCGTAGGGGATCGCCTCGCTGAAAAGGACGATGTCAGGTCGCAGGTTCGCGCCGCAGCGCGGACAGCGCGGGACCTCCGTCTCGTAGGGCATCCGATCGCGGAAAGGCGCCAGATCGCAGGCCGCGTTGGAGCAGCGGGTTCGATGCACGGAGCCGTGGTACTCGATCACGCGCGCACTCCCGGCGCGGCCGTGCAAGCCGTCGATGTTCTGGGTGATTATCGTCAGGCTCTGGTCCGGACGGAGGCGCTTCTCGAACGATGCTAGGGCGAGGTGAGCCGCGTTGGGCGATGCCGACGCGCTTATCCTCCGCGCCGCGCTCCAGAACTTCCACACGTCGAGAGGATCCGTCCGGAAGGTCTCGCCGTCGGATAGGCGTATGAGGGTCTCGTCGTTCCACAAGCCTTCCGGCCCGCGGTAGGTACGGATGCCGGACGCGGCCGATATGCCGGCCCCGGTCAGGATGACGATGCCGAAGTACTTCGACGCGTCGATAGACGCGGCGTCCACGCTGAGGCTCCGAGATCCATGGGCACCCATCAATCCCTCCATGCGGGCCAGGGCCTTTTAGACAGGTTCGAATTCGAATAGCGGCGATCCTCGGACACTTCCTTCCCCGCCCAAGGCGGCGAGTCGACCGTCGCCCCAGCATCGGACAGCTCGATCTCCGCTACGACGAGTCCCTCGTTCTCGCCGTGGAAGACGTCGATTTCCCACGTGCGTCCCGCGAACTCCTCGAGGTAACGAGTCTTGTCGATAAAGGGTCTCGCGCAGAGCCGATCCAGCATCTCGCGCGCGTCGTCGGGCGGAATGGGGTATTCGTACTCGAGCCTGGATATGCCGGCAGTCGCGCCCTTGATCGTGAGCCGCGCATCCCCGCCGACAAGGCGCACGCGCACGACGCGCTCGCTGCTCGAGCTGAGATAGCCTTGAACGATACGAAGGCCCCGGCTCGACGGTTTCCATTTCGTGAGGTCGACGAGAAACTTGCGCTCGATTTCGATGGCCATACGAAGATAGTATTGCGAAGACAATACCGCGGGCAAGCGACCCTAGAGCGAAAAAGCCCCGTCCACACGGGACGGGGCTCATGCTCGCGCGAACGAAGGGCTCGTCTACCACCTGTAATGGGCAAAGGCCTTATTGGCCAACGCTCGGCATTCGCCTCGCGAGAGCGTTAGCGGGTTTTGCGCTTACCACCTATAGTGCGCAAAAGCCTTATTCGCTTCGGCCATCTTGTGGGTGTCTTCCTTTTTCTTGACCGCGGTACCGGTGTTGTTAAAAGCGTCCAATAGCTCGTCGGAGAGCTTGTCGGCCATCGCCTTGCCGGAGCGCGCGCGGGCGGCGTTGATAAGCCAGCGCATGGCGAGCGCCTCGCGACGCGTATCGCGTATCTCGACCGGGACTTGATACGTCGCGCCGCCGACGCGGCGGGACTTGACCTCGACGAGAGGCTTCGCGTTGTCCAATGCCTTGAGGAATACTTCAAGGGCCGGAACGTTGGCCTTTTTCTGCATAGCGTCCATGGCGTCGTACATGATGCGCGTATTTATGGACTTCTTGCCCTGCCACATCATTCGGCAAACGAACTTCGTGACGACGATCGAATTATACTTGGGATCGGGGAGGTGTCCCCTGTCGATGGTCTTCTTCTTGCGGCCCATATGCCCTCTCCCCTAGGCCTTCGGCCGCTTGGCGCCGTACTTGGAGCGGCCCTTCTTGCGGTCTTCGACGCCGAGGGTATCCTTCGCGCCGCGGATGATGTGGTAGCGAACGCCCGGAAGGTCCTTTACGCGTCCGCCGCGGATGAGGACCACCGAGTGCTCTTGAAGGTTGTGACCGACGCCGGGAATATAGGCTGTGACCTCTATCCCGTTGGAGAGCCTGACGCGTGCGACCTTGCGAAGGGCCGAGTTAGGCTTCTTGGGCGTGACTGTCATTACGCGGGTGCAAACGCCGCGCCTCTGCGGGCACTCTTCCAGTGCCGGGGCCTTGTTCCGCCATGCGGAAGCCTTTCGGCCGAGACGGATAAGTTGGTTGATCGTCGGCATCTATGCTCACGACTCCCTGTTGTGCCGGGCCTCAGCATGGCCCGACGATATATTGGTACGCGAAAAAACCCTGATTGATACCGGGAATCCGGCACGAAACCGAATAATAGACCGGGGTTAGTAAACCTGTCAAGACTACCCTCAAGACGGCCCAGCGATGGGAACGACACCGAAGAAAGGAGATCACGGAGCCCACGGAGAAGAATGGGAAAGACAAGAGAAAAGACGCACAGGAGACCGCTCGACAAAACCCTGAAACCCATTCTTCCTACTACTCCGCGATCTCCCTATCTCCGTGTCCAATTCTCGTCGGGCCGCCTATCGTCAGTCCTCTTCGGCCTCAGTGTCCACCGGCTCGAAGCCTTCGTCATTCTCGAATATCTCGTCTTCCTCGAAGGCCGCGCCGTTCTCTGCCCTTTCCTCCAACGCTGGCAAGGGTTGAAGCTCCTTCTCCCGACGCCGCTTCTCGAGGACCTCCTCGACGAAGGCGTCGAGGTCCTCGTTCTCCGAGTCGGACAGCTTGATGTTGCGGTAGGACCTCATCCCCGTACCGGCCGGGATGAGGTGGCCGATGATGACGTTCTCCTTGAGCCCGCGAAGCGTGTCGGTAGCCCCCGCGATGGCCGCGTCGGTGAGGACGCGGGTAGTTTCCTGGAAAGAGGCGGCGGCGAAGAAGGAGTCGATCTTGAGGCTGGCTCGGGTGATTCCGAGGAGGAGCGGCCTTGCGACCGCGCTCTGCCCGCCCTCCTGCACGACGCGCCTGTTCTCCTCGTGGAAGCGGTACTTGTCGACCTGCTGTCCGTAGATGAACTTCGTGTCGCCGGGCGCCACGATCTCCACCTTTTTCATCATCTGCCGGATGATGACCCCGATATGCTTGTCGTTGATAGTGACGCCTTGGAGGCGATAAACCTGCTGCACCTCGTCCATCAGGAAGCGTTGGCAGTACTGCTCCCCGAGGATGTTCATGATGTCGTGCGGGTTCTTGTTCCCGTCGCAGAGGAGGTCTCCGGCCTCCACCGCATCGCCGTCGCGGACGAGAAGCCTTCGGCCCATGGGTACCAGGTGCTTGTATTCCTTATTGAAGATGTCCTTGACGACAACCACGCGCTTGCCCTTCACGATGCCTCGGAAGGCGACGACGCCGGCGACGGTCGCGAGGACGGTCGGGGTCTTGGGCTTGCGCGCCTCGAAGAGCTCGCCGACGCGAGGCAGGCCTCCCGTGATGTCCATGGCCTTGGCGCTTTCCTTGAGCGTCTTGGCCAGGGTGCGTCCAGCCTTCACCAGCTCGCCGTCCTCGGCGTTGAGGTAGGCTCCGCCCGGCAGGAAATAGGTGACGATCTCGTTGCCCGCTTCGTCGGTGATGACTACGCGCGGCTGCTTCGCGTCGCGCTCGGGCGCGAATTCGGTGATCTTCTTCTCGATGTTGCCCGTTTCCTCGTTTATCTCCTCCTTTAGGGTGGAGCCGGGGATGATGTCCTCGTAACGGACGTAGCCGTCGTGCTCGGAGATTATCGGATCCGAGAAGGGATCGAAGGTGGCGAGCGTGCCGTTGGCCGGGATGATGTCGCCCGGGCTCACGATGACCTCGGAGCCGTTGCGCACGTCGATCTTCTGGTCCTGAGCGATGAGGAGGACGCGGCCCGCGCCGGACTTGGAATCGGCGATTACCTTGGCATAGGAGATGTCGGTCGCCTTGGCCACGCTCTTGTCCGCCCTCTGGACTATCGAGTCGCCCTTGAGGATGCGCTGGCCGTCCTGCACGAGGACCTTGTCGCCCTTGCCTATCTCGATGTTCGTGAAGATCTTGCAGGCGTGGAGGGCGCCCTTGCGGGTGAAGAGGGAGCGCCCTTCCGGCATCTTGACGAAGGTACCCGCGACGTCGGTGACGAGGACCGCGTACTTGAGGTAGATGCGGTTCTCCTCTGACACCTTCGTCGCAGCGCCGCCGATATGGAAGGTGCGCATCGTGAGCTGCGTTCCGGGCTGGCCGATGGACTGGGCGGCGATGATGCCCACCGCCTCGCCGATCTCCACGGTGCGGCCGGTCGCGAGGTTACGGCCGTAGCACTTGCGGCACACGCCGTGCTTGGCCTCGCAGGTCAGGACCGTCCGCAGCGTGACTTCCTCGATCCCCGCCTCGTCTATCCTGTCGGCGATCTCCTCGGTAATCTCCTCGTTCGCGGCGACGATGAGGTCTCCCGTGATGGGATGGCGGATGGGATCGAGGGCGTAGCGCCCCACGATACGCTCGCGCAGCGCCTCGATGACCTCCTCGCCGTCCTTTATGGGAGTATGGATCGCGCCGTTTATGGTGCCGCAGTCGTCCTCGTTGATGACGACGTCCTGCGATATGTCGACGAGGCGCCGCGTGCGGTATCCGGCATCGGCCATCTTGAGAGCGGTATCGGCGAGGCCCTTCCGCGCGCCATTCGTCGAGATGAAGAACTCGATGACCGACAGGCCCTCGCGGAAATTGGAGCGAATCGGCAACTCGATGATGTCGCCCGAAGGCTTGGCCATGAGGCCGCGCATGCCCGCGAGCTGCCGTATCTGATTGCGGCTTCCGCGCGCGCCCGAGTTGGCCATCATATAGATATTGTTGAAGCCTGCCCTGTCGCGCTCGAGGGCCTTCATCATCACCGCGGTCAATTCCTCGTTCGTCTTGGACCAGACCTCGACGACTCGGTTATAGCGCTCTTCCTGCGTAATGTGGCCGGCCAGGTACTGCTTCTGGATGGAGTCGACCTGGACGTTGGCGGCCTCGATCATCTCGGGCTTCTCGGAGGGCACGACGATATCGTCCATTCCGATAGTGGCGCCGAAGAAGGTCGCGTATCGGAAGCCGTTGTTCTTGATCTCGTCGAGCATCTCCACGGTGACGTAGGGGCCCTTCTCCTTGTAGATCGCCTCGATGAGGGCCCTGAGCTCCTTGTCGCCCATCTGGAAGTTGATGTAGGGCACTTCGGCCGGAAGGGCTTCGTTGAGGAGGATGCGTCCCGCGGTCGTATCGAGGAGGGAGTCCGGCCCGATCTCGATCGGCTTGCCTACGCCGTTCCAGACCGGCCGCTTCGCGACCGGCACCTTGACGACGGCCTCGTAATCGCAGGCCTTCGCCTCGCAGGCCATGAGCAGCTCCTCGGGCGAGGAGAAGCGCCTGCCCTCGCCCTTGACTCCCGGCTTGTGTCGCGTGAGAAAGTTGATGCCCAGGACCATGTCCTGCGAGGGGAAGACGATGGTCTTGCCGTTCGCGGGATTTAGGAGGTTTCGGCTCGAGAGCATGAGGGTCCAGCACTCGGCCTGGGCGGCGCTGGTGAGGGGCACATGGACGGCCATCTGGTCGCCGTCGAAGTCCGCGTTGTAGGCGTGGCAGACGAGGGGGTGGAGCTTGATGGCCTTGCCCTCGACGAGGACCGGCTCGAAGGCCTGGATACCGAGGCGGTGGAGGGTCGGTGCCCGGTTCAGGAGGACCGGATGCTCCTTGACCACCTCGTCGAGGACGGCGAAGACCTCGGGGGTCTCCGACTCGACGAGCATCTTCGCCTTCTTGATGTTGTAGACGACGTCCTTTTCGACGAGCTTCTTCATGATGAAGGGCTTGAAGAGCTCGAGGGCCATCTTGGTCGGGAGCCCGCACTGCCACATCTTGAGCTCGGGGCCGACGACGATAACGGAGCGGCCGGAGTAGTCGACGCGCTTGCCGAGGAGGTTCTGGCGGAACCTTCCCTGCTTGCCCTTGAGCATGTCGGAGAGGGATTTGAGCGGCCGGTTCGACGCGCCCTTGACGACGCGCTTCTTCTTCGAGTTGTCGAAGAGCGCGTCGACAGCCTCCTGGAGCATGCGCTTCTCGTTGCGGATGATTATGTCGGGCGCATTGAGGGCCATGAGCCGTTTAAGGCGGTTGTTGCGGTTGATGACGCGACGATAGAGGTCGTTGAGGTCGCTCGTCGCGAAGCGGCCGCCGTCGAGCTGGACCATGGGCCGCAGCTCCGGGGGAATGACGGGAATCACGTCCAGCACCATCCACTCGGGCTTGTTGTCGGAGTTGCGGAAGGACTCGCAGATCTCGATGCGCTTAAGGAGGCGCTTGTCGGACTTGGGGCCCTTTTCGATCATCCTCACGCGGAGCTCGGCGGCGAGCTCGTCCATGTTGATCTGCTCGAGGAGGGAACGGATGGCCTCGGCGCCCATGCCCGCGGTGAAAGTCCCGCCATAACGGTCCTGGGCCTCGTACCATTCCTCCTCGGTGAGAAGCTGCATCTTCTTGAGGTCGGTGTCGCCCGGATCAATCACGATGTACTTCTCGTAATAGAGCACCGAGCGGAGGGCCGCGACGGGCAGGTCGAGAAGGAGGCCCATCCGGCTAGGGACCGAGCGATAGAACCAGATGTGGGAGACGGGCGAGGCGAGCTCGATGTGGCCCATGCGCTCGCGGCGGACCTTGAAGTGGGTCACCTCGACGCCGCAGCGGTCACAGATGACGCCCTTGTACCGGATCGACTTGAACTTGCCGCAGTAGCACTCCCATTCCTTGGTCGTGCCGAATATCCTCTCGCAGAAGAGGCCGTCCTTCTCCGGCCTCAGCGTGCGGTAATTTATCGTCTCGGGCTTCTTCACCTCGCCGTAGCTCCAGGCCCGGACCATGTCCGGGCTCGCCAGGCGGATCATTATGCTGTCGAAATCCTGTATGTCTCGCATGCTATCTCCCCCTCATCTCGTCGATTCGGGCAAATTAGTTACAAACCAAGATTCACCACGGAGACACGGAGGGAAGAGGAGGGCACGGAGGAGAAAAGATGAAGGAAAGAAAGAGGGAAGAAGCGATTCGATCATCGATTCTCCTTTACTTTTCCTTCCCCTTTCCTTTCTCATTTTCCCTCCGTGCTCTCCGTGCGCCCGACCCGCTCGCGGGTCGGGCTTCCGTGTCTCTGTGGTGAAATCTTTATCTTAGAAAGCGCCTTGCTTGTTGATGATGTCCTCGTCGCGCTCGGTGAGGGCGATCTGCTTGCCTTTCGCGTCGTACACGCGGATGTCGAGGGCGAGGCCGCGAAGCTCCTGGACCATGACGTTGAAGGCCTCCGGTATGCCGGCGGCCGTGTGGGGCTCGCCCTTCACGATGGCCTCGTAGACCTTGGCGCGGCCCGTCATGTCGTCGGACTTGATGGTGAGCAGCTCTTGCAGGGTATTCGCGGCGCCGTAGGCCTCGAGGGCCCATACTTCCATCTCTCCGAGGCGCTGGCCGCCGAACTGGGCCTTGCCGCCCAAGGGCTGCTGAGTGACGAGCGAATAGGGGCCGGTCGAGCGCGCGTGCATCTTGTCGTCGACGAGATGGTGCAGCTTCATGAAGTAGATGACGCCGACCGTCACGGGGTTCTGGAAGTGCTCGCCGGTGCGTCCGTCGCGTACCGTGGCCTTCGAGTTCACGGGAAGCCCGGCGTCCTTTAGCTTCTGCTCGATCTGCTCCTGGCTGGGCGACTGGAAGACGTGGCAGGAATACCATTCGTCCAGCGTGCTCGCGGCCCAGCCTAGCTCGGTCTCCATGATCTGGCCGATGTTCATGCGCGAAGGGACGCCGAGGGGGTTCAGGCAGATGTCCAGCGGGGTGCCATCGTCCAGGTAGGGCATGTCCTCCGCGGGGAGGACGCGGGCGACGACACCCTTGTTGCCGTGACGGCCGGCCATCTTGTCGCCTTCCTTGAGCTTGCGCTTGGCGGCGATGAGCACCTTGACGACTTCCTCGACGCCGGGCGAAAGATCGTCGTTGGCCGACCTCTTGAGGCGCTGCACATCGATGATGGTGCCTTCGATCCCGTGCGGCACCCGCAGCGAGCTGTCGCGCACGTCCTTGGCCTTTTCGCCGAAGATCGAGTTGAGGAGCTTGAACTCGGGCGTGGTCTCCGTCTCGCTCTTGGGCGTGACCTTTCCGACGAGGATGTCCCCGGCCTTCACCTTCGCGCCGACGCGGATGATCCCCTCGATGTCGAGGTTGTCGAGGCTCTTCTCGCTCGTGTTCGGGATGTCGCGGGTGATGCGCTCGGGGCCCAATTTGGTCTCGCGGACCTCGGTTTGGAACTCCTTGATGTGGATGGAGGTGAACATGTCCTCCTTGACCACGCGCTCGGAGATGAGGATGGCGTCTTCGTAGTTGTAGCCGTTCCACGGCACGAAGCCGGCGAGGATATTGCGCCCGAGGGCGAGCTCGCCGTCCCTCGTCGCAGGGCCGTCGGCGACGACCTGGCCTTTGAGGACCTTCTCTCCCTTCTTGACGACGGGGCGCTGAGTATAGCAGGTGTCCTGATTGGTGCGCTGGTACTTGACGAGGAGGTACTCGTCGCGGGCTTTCTTGTCGGCATCGGGCTTGATGAGTATGCGGCACGCGTCGACGTAGTCGACCACTCCGTCGCGCCGCGCCTTGAGCAGGACGCCCGAATCGTAGGCGCACTTCTCCTCCATGCCCGTTCCCACTCGGGGCGGCTCGGTAAAGATCAGGGGCACGGCCTGACGCTGCATGTTCGATCCCATGAGGGCGCGGTTGGCGTCGTCATGCTCGAGGAAGGGCACAAGGGCGGCCGATATCGAGATGATCTGCTTGGGCGAGACGTCCATATACTGGAGCTCGTCGGCGCCGCGAGTCGTATAGTCGCCCTGGTGCCGGCACGAGATCGAATGCTCCAGGAAATTCCCCGACTTATCGATCTTCGCGCTAGCCTGGGCCACATAGTACTTGTCCTCGTCCATTGCGGAGAGATACTCGATCTCCTTGGTGGCCTTGCCTCCCGCGACCTTGCGAAAGGGGGTCTCCAGGAAGCCGTACTCGTTGACCGTCGTATAGGTCGCGAGGCTGACGATGAGGCCGATGTTCGGGCCTTCCGGCGTCTCGATGGGGCACATCCGCCCGTAGTGCGTGTAATGGACGTCGCGCACCTCGAAGCCCGCTCGGTCCCGCGAGAGGCCTCCCGGTCCGAGCGCGTTGAGCCTGCGCTTGTGCGTGAGCTCGGCGAGGGGATTCACCTGGTCCATGAACTGGGAAAGCTGGGACGAGCCGAAGAACTCCTTGATCGCCGCGACGATGGGCTTTATAGAGACGAGGTCCTGGGGACGGATCGTGTCCGTCTCCTTGAGGCTCATGCGCTCCTTGGCGATCCGCTCCATGCGCCCGAAGGCGCTCTTCATCACGTTGGCGAGGAGCTCGCCGACCGAGCGGACTCGGCGATTGCCGAGGTGGTCGATATCGTCCACGTTCGAGGCGCCGTAATACACGTTCATCAGGTACTTCATAGTCGCTATGACGTCCGAGCGAACGAGGGTGAACTCCTTCACCGGCACCGAATAGTCGAACTTCTTGTTGAGCTTGTAGCGGCCGACCTTGCCGAGATCGTAGCGCCTGCCCGAGAAGAACATGTTGGCGAGATCGCGCTCGGCGTTCTCGACGGTGATCGGCTCCCCGGGCATGAGCGTCGAATACACCGCGGCGAGGGCGTCGGCCTTGGCGGGCTCGTCCTGGGAGGGATCGTCCTTGACGAGCTTGATGTCCTCGCGCTCGAAGCAGTTTAGGATCATGTCGAAGTGGAGCGAGTCCGGATGCTCGAAGTCGATGACCTCTACTTCGTGGATCCCGAGATTGACGAGCTCGTCGATGTCATGGAGGTGGAGCTTGTCGCCCGCGCGGTAGAGCTTCTTCTTCTCGCCGTTGACGTCGGCCTTAATGGCCTTCGCCAGGACGCGGTTGATCGCCTTTTCCTTCTCGGCCCGCTCGGCGCCTATGGCCACCTTCTCGGACTTGTAGAAGGCTTCCACTATATCCTCGCGGCTGTCGAAACCGAGGGCACGCAGGAACATCGTGCCGAGTATGCGCTTCTTCCGGTCTATCTTGGCATAGATCAGCTCCTTCTTCTGGTCGATCTCGAACTCGAGCCAGGAGCCGCGGTAGGGGATGATGCGCGCGGAGTAGACGCCCTTCTCGTGGCAGAAGATCACGCCGGGGGAGCGATGTATCTGGGAGACGACCACGCGCTCGGCGCCGTTGATGATGAAGGTCCCCCGGTCGGTCATGAGGGGGATATCGCCGAGGTATATCTCCTTCTGCCGTATCTCGCCGGTCTTCTGGAAGACCAGATTGATCCGCGCCTTGAGCGGCACGGCGTAGGTGAGCCCCTTCATCTTGCACTCGATCTCCGAGTACTTCATCGCGTCCTCGTCCAGGTTGTAGCGTTCGTACTCGAGGAGCATGTCGCCGTTGGGGCTTTCTATGGGAAAGGTCGCGCGGAACACCTCTTCCAGTCCGGCCGTCTGAAGGCCGATCCCGGAGCGGACTTTCTCGCGCTGCAGGAAACGCTCGTAGGAGGAGAGCTGAATGTCGATGAGGTCGGGCAGGGACATCACTTCCTGATAGTCCTTGTCTACGTACTCTCGCTCTATCTTCTTCTCGCCGATTGCCATCCGTCACCCCCTGATCGCCTAAGCCGCCGCCGAAAGACGCAAGAAAGGTTCCGGGAGCCTCGGCGACGTCGGCACGGCCCCCGGAACCTTCGCGGAGCCCGCGTGGGACCAGCCTGGCCCCCGGCGGCTCGCTCCGCTCGAGCAAAAAAACCTGATTCGATCGATGCCCGTTTTACTTGACCTCTACGGTGCCGCCGGCGTCGGTGATCTGCTTCTTGATCTTGGCCGCCTCGTCCTTGGAGATATTTTCCTTGATGGCCTTGTCGCCGGCCTCGACCAAGTCCTTGGCCTCCTTGAGGCCGAGGCCCGTGAGAGCGCGGACTTCCTTTATGATCGCTATCTTCTTATCCGCGGGCACCCCGCCTTTGAGGATGACCGTGAACTCGGTCTGCTCCTCGACGGCAGCGGCCGCGGGACCGGCTGCCGCTGCCGCGACGGGGGCGGCGGCGGTGACGCCGAACTTCTCTTCCATCGCCTTGATGAGGTCGGCGATCTCCAAGATCTTCATCTCGGCTATGGCGTCGAGAATCTGCTCTTTCGTCAATGCTGCCATATTATCTTCTCCCTAATATAACACTTGCCGGCCCATACGGGCGGCTTCGGCGACGTCATTAGCGCCGCCAGAGGCAAGCAGGAACGGCAGCCACCGAAGCCTGAATGCCGTAAAGAACGAAGACCCCGAGGAACCACGGAGATACGGAGGGAAGTCGATGAGGATCGCGGAGAAGAAATTCGATCGGATCCGCATTCTCCCGTCTTCTCCTCTTCCTCCGCGCATTTCTTCCCGCTCCGTGCCTCCATCCGCCTATAGCCCCCCTCGAAGACAGTCTTTTCACGCCTGAGCGGGCGCCTCTGTCGCGGCGGCCGACGCCTCGTGCGCGGAGGCAGGCGCGGCGCCCATCTTCTCCTGCAGCGCGACAAGAGTGTAGACTAGTTTCTGAACCGGGCTCTTGAGTCCGGCCATGAACATCGCGATGAGCTGATTCCTCGACGGAAGCTTGGAAAAGGCCGCGATCTCGGCTTCGCCCATGTATCCCCTGTCCACCAGGCCCGCCTTTACCTTGAGCGCCGGCGTCTCCTTGGCGAAGTCCACGAGGACCTTGGCCACTTCGTTGGCCTCGGATTTGGAAAAGGCGACGGCCGTAGGACCGGCGAGGACGGGCTCGATGTCCTTCGGGTAGCCGAGATCCTCGAAGGCGATACGCGCGAAGTTGTTCTTGACTACGTGGAACTCGGCATTCTTCTCGCGCAGCTGCCTGCGCAGGGCCGAGATCTGCTCGACCGTGAGACCGCGGTACTCGGCGAAGATGAAGTCCTTAGCCGCGCCGATCTTGTTCTTCAGGTCCACGATGGCCTCGGCCTTAGCCGACTGAATCTTGGTGGCTCGCATTGCCATGATCTACCTCTTCTCGCTTTTCGCCTGGACGACGCGGACGCCCGGCCCCATCGTGGAGGTGAGGAACACGGAGCCCACGAAGTCGCCCTTGGCATCGGAGGGGCGCTTGCGCCCGATTTCTTCGAGAAGGGTCGTAAGGTTCTCCGAGATCTTGTCGGGCTCCATGGACACCTTTCCGATGGCGAGGTGGATTATACCCGACTTGTCGGTGCGGAACTCTGTACGGCCCTTTCGGAGCTCGGCGACCGCGGCCTTGAGGTCGTGCGTGACCGTGCCCGTCTTGGGATTGGGCATGAGGCCTTTGCGGCCGAGGACCATGCCTAGCTTGCCGACGTCCTTCATCATGTCGGGCGTGGCGACCGCAACGTCGAAGTCGAGCCAGCCCCCCTTCACCTTCTCGATGAGCTCGTCGGAGCCCGCATAGGCGGCGCCGGAGTCGAGGGCCTCCTTCTCCTTCTCGGGCTTGCAGAAGACCAGGATCTTCTTCTCGCCGCGGAACTGGTTGGGAAGGACGACGGTATCGCGCACCGACTGGCTCTTCTTGAGATTGAGCCTGACGTGCACCTCGACCGTCTCGTCGAACTTGGCGAAGTGGAGGTCCTTGACCAGCGCGCAGGCGGCGCCGGGCTCGTATTCCCTCTCGCCCTCGTACTTCTTAACCGATTCGTTGTACTTCTTTCCGTGCTTCATGGCTTACTTCCCCGTCTCGACGCCCATGGAGCGGGCCGTGCCGGCGATGATCCGCTTCGCGGCCTCGAGATCGTTGGCGTTGAGGTCGGGCATCTTCTGCTTCGCGATGGCCTCGAGCTTGTCGTCGGGAAGCTTGCCCACCTTCTGCTTGTGCGGCACGCCGGAGCCCTTCTCGATGCCCAGGGCCTTCTTGATGAGGACCGAGGCCGGGGGCGTCTTAAGGATGAACGTGAAGCTCTTGTCCGCATAGACCGTGATGATCGCCGGAACGATGAGCCCCGGCTCCATGCCCTTCGTCCGCTCGTTGAACTGCTGGCAGAACTGCGGCGCGGACACGCCATGGGGACCGAGAGCCGGCCCTACCGGCGGCGCGGGAGTCGCCTTCCCCGCCGGGCACTGCAGCTTGACGATCGCTGTTACTTTCTTCTTTGCCATCGTCTTTCTCCTTTCGTGGTGTACTCGCGGCGATCCGCCCAATGGCCGATCGCGCGAGATAGCGTCCGCGACCATCGCTTCGCGATTCGCGAACTCCCATCATACGGAGTCAAAACCCCTCTATGAGAAACGTCGCAGCGCCATATCGGCGCCGCGGCGTCGCTTTAAAAGATCGCGAGAATCTAGACCTTCTCCACTTGCAGCATATCCACCTCTACAGGGGTGTTGCGCCCGAAGATCCCTACCATGACTTTCAGCTTCGACTTTTCCAGGATCACTTCCTCGATCGAGCCGGTAAACGACTCGAAAGGTCCGTCGACGATCTTAACCTGCTCACCGGGCGAGAACGTCTGGCGCGTGCGGGCGCTGCGGTCGCCCTTGATCTCTCCCGAGCGCTGCAGCACCCCGCGCGCCTCCTCGGCGCTGATCGGCTGCGGTCTGTGATGCTGGGTCGCCCCGACGAAGCCCGTTACGCCCGTGATCTTGCGGATGGCGGCGCAGGTCGCCTTCCAGTCCGCCTCCGGCAGGTCCATCTCGACGAGGATATATCCCGGTAGAATCTTGCGCGAGGATGAGCGCTTCTTGCCGTCCTTGACGTCGATGACCTCCTCGCTCGGCACCTTGATATCGGTGACGATGTCCCGCGAGAGATCCCCGTTGTCGATTAACATGCGGATCGTGCGCTCGATCTTGTTCTCGTATCCCGAATAGACGTGGAGAACGTACCAGGCCTTCGCCATGCTGCAGCCCGCGCCCTTTACCTGAAGATAACGTCGATGCCGGAGAGGAGCAAGAAGTCAATCAAGCCTAGCACGGCAGCCACGACAACGGTCGAGAGCAGGACGACCTTCGTCGAGGCGACGACGTCTTCCCGTGTCGGCCATACCACCTTGCGAAGCTCGGCGTAGCTGTCCTTGAAGAACTGGACGATCTTCTTCATAGCGGCTCCTTCGCCGCGGACGGGGCCTTCAAGCCCCGCCAGCCTCGA
>Ga0181520_10005737_pt1 | contig 19547 bp, 18 predicted proteins | sample PEATcosm2014_Bin_29_FD_132451 | JGI IMG/M metagenome (GOLD analysis project Ga0181520, IMG submission 132451) | Peatland microbial communities from MTU Mesocosm Facility, Houghton, MI, USA - PEATcosm2014_Bin02_30_metaG | ecosystem: Environmental > Terrestrial > Soil > Wetlands > Peat | place...
GGCCGGTGACGCCGTCTTGTACCGCGGGGCCGTGCGCCCCTTGCGAACCAACTGATTAAATGTAGGCAACCTGAAACTCCTTACCCAATCAAAAACCCTGCCAGCAACCTTCAACACCCACAAACGCGCACAGAACCCAAAGGCCTTCCGGTGCATAAGCGGGACGAAATACCGTCTCGCGCACACGGATGCTCCGTTTACTGCTTCGCGTCTGCCTTCGTTCCAATCTCAGACGAAAACCGGGACGGTGGCCGGGCGTTTCCCCGCAACCCGCGGACAAAGCCAACTCCGTTTCGCCGATTTCGGCCCGCATAGCCCCCCAAGGTGGAGAACGCGCGGGCACCGTAGCGATGTATCCCCGCCCTTCGCAAGAAAAGAGCAACTTCCGGGATTCTCTGGCCGGCCAACCGCGCCTGACCTTCGAGCAGCTCCGCCAATTCCAGCCTGGCCGGGCTGCCCCTTCGCCTCCGCCGCTCAAGACACACGGCAAGGGACGTTCTTGCGGAACCTTTTAACAATAACAAGAATCCGGGACGGGGTCAACTTTTTCCCGCCCCATGACAAGATTTCTCTTCAACCAGTCTCAAAATCTGGATCTACGGCTCGGTGTACGTTCCATAGTCCTGCACAATCAACCAGGTTCCGTTGGCCGGGTCGGAGAGCAAAGGCGGGCCTTGTGTGACTCCGGCGTACCAGGAGACGTTTGTAGCCGACGCCGCTGGGGCAAGAAATCCCGTCAGCTCGGAAAGATCGGGGATAGTGATCGACGTCGAGCCATTCTGATAATTCGCCGTTGCCGTCAATTGGATTTGATTGGGGAATGTGGCGCCTTGACCCCAATCGATGCCAGCACGATATTGAACATTTGTCGTGCCGGAAAAACCCGCGTAGCTGAGGTTGAATGTAGGCAACGCAGCTGCGGTCGGGCCTGCATAGGGCCACGGCGTGGGCAAAGTAATTGTCGGTGGGACATTTGTTGTATCCATTTGAACGCCCACATACTCGTTCCCTCCGCCGGACGCTCCCGTTTCAAACCAGTAGTAATCGCCGCTTTGGATTGCGCTCGAAGGCAAAGCAGTATATTGCACACCTAGCGCTTTGAGAGGATCGTTCAGACCGAACGAATCTCCAAAGTCGGCAGTCTCAAAATAGATAAATGCATCCGAGGCTGAAAAACCGGAGGGGATATTGCTGACGGTAAGCGTCTGAGTCGTAGTCTCATCGCTGGCCGCAAAAACAACTGGATTGCCGCTGTTCAGAGCGCCGGGGATTGTTTGGTTGCGCAGAATTTTGACCGCCAGCGTATTGTAGTTTGCATCTTGCACAGCCACGAAAACGTCATACGTGCCTGTAATCATCTGACCGCTCAGATTCACAATGCCGCTGGCCCATGCATGATTAAGACTCGCGGAATTGTCGCCTATGCCACCGGGAGCATAGATATATGCCCCACCGGTAATCGCCGACGCATCGACTTGGAGCGTCGCAGCACCCGAAGTCTCATTCGCCCCGTCGTCATCACAATACCAACTCAACGACGTGCCATCCTTCGTACTCGCCTGATACACATACTCATTAGTTACAGGCGTAGTGTACCTGGCATCCGCGGGGCAAACCCAGGCAATCGAGTAATTCGAAGTGCCGCTGGGCACACTGATACTCACCTTGCTGGATGCCAGCGACGCCTGCGTAAAAGCGCCCGTACCGATCTTCGTCGCCACAGCCGTCGGCATCGCCCCGGTAAATGTATAGGTCACCGTCGTCGGATTGCCCCCGCCGCCGCAATTGCTGACGCACCCCCCTGTAGTACCGCTGTTGGAACTTCCCCCGCAACCCGCGAGGCACGCCATCAAAACAACACAGAACGAAACCCGTGAAACCGAAACAAGCATCTTGCCCTCTTTCCGCCTGCCGGGCCCATGCAGGATCGCATCAGGCGTCCGCGAACCCACTTTCAAACCTCGCCCCTGAAATCGGGGGCCGGGTCAACTTTTTCCAGCCCCCTATGACAGAATTCTTTGAAAGACTCAGTTTACGGTTCAGTGTATTCGCCAGAGTCATTCACCGCCAACATGGTTCCATTCGGCGGGGAAGTGAGCAAAGGAAAGCCCTGCTGAACTCCAGCGGACCAATCGACGGAGGTTCCGGACGCCGGCGGCGCAATAAAGCCCGTCAATCCGGAGAGATCCGGGATAGAAACCGACGTCGCGCCATTTTGATAATTCGCCGTCGCCGATAGCTGAATCTGATAACTATCTTGGCCGCTCTGTGTGTTCGCTATCCACCAGCCGATACGGGCCTGCAACACAACATTCGTCATGCTGGAAAAACCTGTGTAATCAATATTGAATGTGGGTAAGGCATTGGGCGTTGGACCGGCATACGCCCACGGCGCAGGCAGCGTTACAGTTGGCGGCGCGTTGCTCGTCGTATCTAGTTCGCCACTGACAGTCTCATTCGGGAAAACATACGCTGCCGCGCCAAACTGGTAGAAGTCGCCACCTGGGATGGCGTTCGGCGGATACGCCGCATATTGGTTCTGCTGACCAGGGAGGTGGAGTTGCAGATCCCAGTAATTTCCGAGATCGGGCGCCTCAAAATGCATGAACTGATTAAATAAGGAAGACCCAGAAGGGTTATTGTGAACAGTAGCCGTTTGATTTGTCGTCTTATCGCTGGCGCTGAAAACGACCGGATTGCCGCCGTTTAGAGCGCCTGGGATCGTCTGATTGGGCAGAACCTTGACCGCCAGTACATCGTCGTTCATATCTATCACTTGCACGAAAACATTGTAAGTGCCGGTAATCATCGAAAGAGTCGTGCTATTCAACCCTGGCTGTAAAGGCCCCCAGTCTTCGCTTTCGGAAAGGCTTTCGATATCAAGATCCGTTCCGCCGGAAATGGCGGATGTTTCGACCTGGAACGCCGCCGAGTCCGTTGTTCCCGTCGACCCGCCGCTGTCGCAATGCGAGGTAAACGATGTGCCATCCTTGACGCTTGCCATGATCACGTTCTCATCAGTTGTGGGGCAAACCCAGGCAATCGAGTAATTCGAAGTGCCGCTGGGCAAGCTGATACTCACCTTGCCGGACGCCACCGTCGCCTGCGTGTACGCACCCGAACCGATCTGCGTCGCCACAGCCGTCGGCATGGCCCCGGTAAAGGTGTAGGTCACCGTCGTCGGGTTGCCACCGCCGCCGCAATCGGTGACGCACACTCCCGAACCGCTATTGGAACCCCCGCAACCCGCAAGGCACACCGTCAAAATAACGCCGAATGAAGCCCGGATAACAGACACAAGCATCTTGCCCTCTTTCCGCCTGCGGGGCCCTTGTAGGATCGCATCAGGCGTCCGCGAACCCACTTTCAAACCTCGCCTCAACCCCGCGCCGGCATGAACCGGCCCGTGCCCACCAAGCCAGACGGCATCCCCAGGCTCCGCCTCCGAAGCCTGGGAATCCGCCACTCCATCGCCGGTTCCGCGCCAAGAAAATCAGCGCGTAGTCTGCAACTTCCAAGCCCCGCCATCCACCGCAAAGGTTGCGATGTGCTTGCTGCTCAGCCGGTTGCCCGGCCCATCGGCCATGATCTTCAAATCGTTCGGCAGGCCGTCCAGAACCACAATCTCCATATAGGAGGCAGTCTTGGTCCCGTTCACGTCGTCCTGAGGATCGCTCACCACATGCGCCTTCAGATGGTTGGTTGCCACCGTAATCACAGGAATCGCGTAATTCTTGTCCCCGGCATTCAGCGGGTGCCACTGGATCACATCGCCGCCGTTTTTCAGCTTGACCACCTTCTTGCCCTCTGGCGTCAGGGTAAAGTCGGCCCAGTATTTGTTCGGATAGAGCACCGTCCGATTCCAATACTTGGCCGACAAGCCCCTCGCCATACCATCCAGGTCCACCATAATCTCGGCGCCCGCGGCAGGCGTCTGGTCATATTTCGCCTGAATCATGGCCTGTGCATCGGCCTGTGTCAACTCCGGCGCGGACTTGCAGCCCGTTAGCAGCAGCCCCGCTCCCAATAAACTCACCATCCCAAGAACTGCAATCTTCATGCGATTTCTCACTTTCCCTCCGTACAGTGTGCTAAAAGGATCAATTTGCCTCGACTCGCCATTCTTCCCCAACCTTCTCCCCGCTGTCAATGGCCCCGCGCACACACCCTCAACTGTTGCAACACCAGCGCTGAAACCGGCGCAACCCCGCCAGCTCTTTTTGCGCATTAAAGATCAGAAAAGAAAGCATCTCCAGCTCCCCTAATCATCGCCCATCAGACCAACCGGCCCAATCCCAATCCTCGTCTCCGATTGCAGATTTTTGTGTCTCGGCCCCGCGCTCTGCGGTAGCATCAATCAACGGACTGAATCTTTCCCCGGATGCACTGCCATGCGCCTTGCTCCTGCCCTTCGCCGGTGTACCTCGCTTGCCGCCTTTCTAGGCGCGGCATGGCTCTGCGCGACATGGCAGCCCATTCCCGTCAGCGCCCAGACTTTCGATCTCGACCGCGGCCGCGAGCCCGTCGTCTCGCTCGACGGCCCCTGGCGCTTCCATCCCGGCGACTCGCCAAGCGATCCCGCCTCCCGCGCTCCCCTCTGGGCCTCGCCCGCCTTCAACGACTCCCAATGGCCGCTCCTGCAAAGCGATAAATCCTGGGATGCGCAAGGTTATCAGGGGATGAGCGGCTACGGCTGGTATCGCTTTACCGTTCAAATCCCCGCCAGCCCCAAGCCCACCTCGCTGCTCCTCGCGCCCATCCTTACCGCCTTCGAGGTCTACATCGACGGTGCCCGCGCCGGCGGTTCCGGCCAGATGCCGCCCGCGCGCATTCCCTCCGCAGAGATTCGCTTCCATCTTTACCCTCTTACCTTCTCCGGCAGCCCCGCGCCGCGCACCGTCCTGGTCGCCCTGCGCGTCTGGCACTCTCCCATCTGGGCCAGCTACGTCGGCGGCGGACCTTATTACGGCGGCCATCTGGCAGGCGACCCCAATTTGCTCGCCGTCGAGCAGCAGCAGCTTCAAATCGCCCGCAATGTCCGCTTTGTCGATGGCTACTCCTACAGCATCACTGCCGCCCTCGTCGGATTCGCCATCCTCTGCCTCTTCCTCATCCGCCACGCTGAGATCGAATACCTCTGGTTCGCCCTCATTCTGCTCTCCCAGGCCGCCGACAACGCCCTCAGCGTCGGCCAGTCGATCTATTTCTGGCTTCCCGTCCCCATCAACGACCTGCTCGATGGCATCTTCACCGCCATTACCATCATCTCCGCGCTCTTCTTCTTCTCCCGCGTCCTCGGCGCGCACACCCGATGGAGCGGCCGCGCCGTGCTGATTCTTGCGGCCATCAGTCCGCTGGCGGTCATTTCTTACTGGCCTGGCTGGGCCTCTGTTCCGGCCGCCGGAGCCATTCAGCTCGCCTGCCTGCTTCCCGCAGTGCTTTGGATTCTTGGCCTGCTCGTCGTCTGGGCTCTTCGCGGCAACCTCGACGCCCGCCTGCTGCTACTGCCCACTTTTCTCGACTTCGGCTACTACCTAGCCGACAATCTCGCCATCGTTCTCAATCAGGCTGGATGGACCTCGTTCCCGCATATTCTTGAAGTTCCTCTGCCGCTGCCGCCTTTTACCATGCAGACCGGAATTCTTCTCCATCTGGTCTTTTTGCTGGCCATGGTGATCTTTCTCATCCTGCGCTTCACCCGCGCCCGCCGCCGCGAGGCCTTTCTTGCCGGCGAGTTTGAAGCCGCCCGCCAGGTCCAGCAGCTCCTTCTTCCCGATGCAACGGATCAGTGCCCCGGCTTTACCGTCGAGTTCATCTACCAGCCAGCCGAAGAGCTCGGCGGGGATTTCTTCCAGCAGATTGGCGACGGGGCAGGCGGCCTTCTGCTCGTCGTCGGCGACGTCAGCGGCAAAGGCCTTCCCGCCGCCATGCTGGTCTCAGTTTTAGTCGGCGCCATCCGTGCCGAGGCCGCCCACGGAGCCACTCCCGCCGCGCTGCTCAGCGGACTCAACGACCGCATCATGGGCCGCGCCCAGGGGGGATTCACCACCTGCCTGGCCGCTCACATCAACGCCGGCGGCCGCCTGACCCTGGCCAATGCCGGCCACCTGCCGCCCTATCTCAACGGCGAAGAACTCGGCGTCCCCGGCTCCCTGCCCCTGGGCATCCTACCTTCAGCAAACTACGAATCCACAACCGTGCAGCTAGCCCCCGGCGACCGCCTCACCTTCGTCTCCGACGGCGTAGTAGAAGCCCAGTCCCCGCAGAAATCGAAATCAAAGTCCAGTTCCAACTCCCACCCCCACGCCGCGGAACTCTTCGGCTTCGACCGCACTCGCGCCCTGAGCCTTCAACCCGCCGCCGCCATAGCCCAAGCCGCCCAGTCCTTCGGCCAGCTAGACGACATCACCGTAGTCACCGTAGAGTTTTCCGGCAAACAGCCGTACAAGTCTGATTCGCACCCATAGAGAGTGTGGTGTTGAAGAATCTTGAACGATATAAGCTGCTTACAAAAATCGCCACTCCTCATGCTTCATGGATTCTCAATTCACGAGAACGGCAGTTAACCAGCCAATTGACGAGTGAACCTTAGGGGCAGACGAAGGATTTAAGGGATGAAAACGGGTAGACACGCAGCTTTACAGATTATATTATCTGCTCAATATGCCTAGATCCCTGAAGGTTGTTTTCACATTTGGCGGATTCCTGCTGGTTCTTATCGCCCTTGGTGACATCAAGGAGGACTATCCGTTACGCAGTTTTATTTCTGGTGCTGTTGAACATCTGCTCATCGTTGTTACTTCTGTGATCGTTGGCGGAATTCTCCTCTGGATCATTGAGGAAGCAATTGAGAAACAGATCACTCCAGCAATCCTTGCCGGTTTGGGAGCTATGGCCGCAAAGGTTGCCACGGAAGTTCATGCTTTTCCGGAAGCTTGGCAGACAGTGCAAGCAACCAGAGCAGGAATGGTCGCATCGATCGTTACTCCTGGAGTGAGAGAACTCGTTTCTGAAGGCAAGATCGGCGAAGCTGCCGAGAAAACTGCCAGTCCTGAGGACCAGATTAAGGTTTACCTGCAATCACAGACTTCCTCCGATTGGGACAGGGCTGTCGAACTGGCGAGGAGTCTTACGATTCCGCCACCAAAGTACTTCGTGACTGCTGCTTACCTCAATTTTGAATTGGGTGAAACAGCGAAAGCGATCGAGATTGGAGAAGAAGGCTTGATGTATGCCGAAAAGGCTGGAAATCTTCTCTACGTGAGAAGGCTTCAAAACAGCCTTGCATACTATTATGCCGAGACCATGGAGACAAAATACGAACTGAGGGCGCGAGGATATATCACCTCTGCCAGAATCAACACCGACGCTTCCGAGGAGCTTGACACAGAAGGGTGGGTGAGAATCTCTTACGCCAATACTAAAGAGGAAGTACTTGCGGGATTGAAGCTGTGTTCGGAGGCTGTAGAGAAAGGATCTCCGATTTCGTACTACGAGAGGGCCTTGGGGCGCGCGGTAGAACGGCTAAAGAGCATTCGCTAGTCTCCGTGCTCCTAAAAAGCATGACGGGGTTGTCGAATGCGCTTCGGAAGGCTCAAAGGCGTCCAGATAGAGGAGCACCTGTGTTTGGAGCTCCGGTGTTGGGCGCATAGGCTTCAATCTTCATATTTTCCTCCCGGATGAGACTTGATTCTATCAGCTTTTATCGGCAAAGTCTTTACTTTCTCAATACCCTTCGTCCGAGCCCGTGACCCACGCCACATTCTCCATATCTTTGATGCTCGGAACGGCTGATCGTTTCTCAAACCATTCCTGAAAACGTCGCGTATTTCCGACGCACATAAATATATGTTTCTAAAATGTTTAGAAAGATGGTACCGGGTTACCATCCTGCGATTCTTTCCTATCGCGGGCGGGAATCCACGACCTTGTCCGCCGTCCCAAGTTCCAACGCCGCGCCAACCCCATAAAAACTCAACCCCGCATCTCCCTTTTCCAGCAGCCGAAGCCGCTCTGGCCGCTCTGGCTTCGCTGGCCGACCTTTCCGCTACCAGCCCGCCCCTGCGCCAGGGCCATCTGGCTCGCCTCGGGCGATGGAACTACCGCCCAGAAGACCGCCGCGTCGAAGCTGGCCTTGCGTCTGTATATATACTTGACGTGACTCATCCAAAGCATTCCGAAGGGCCTGTGGTATCCAGCCTTGCGCTGGTGTTTGCCGGGGTCTTGAAAAGGTTGTTGTCGCCGGAAGGCTGGGGAAGGCAGTTCCTTGGGAATATCGGCTGGAGGATAGAAGATGAAGTTTCTTTTGCATTCAGGGCTGCACAAGGCTGCGTTGATCGTTCTTCTGTTGGCTGCGCTGACACAGCCTTGTCTTGCCGCCCGTTGGCAGCAACTCGGCAATGCGGACAATTCTCTCGACAAAGTCTACATCGATGCCGATTCGGTCGAGCAGCAGGACGGTTTTCGCATCGTTCGAATTATGTCTGTTTATCCGGCGCCAAGGCTGAACATCCACAAAATAAACTTGGACAGCCATATTCAACTGACCGCTTTCGATTGTGGAAAGAAGATGTTTTACGGAATTCAGATATTCGGGTACCTGAATGGCGAACAAGTCGCGACCGGCCCATTGGCGACCGATTGGAAGACGAAGATGATTCCTGAGAGTAACACTCCGCTCTCACAGCGCATTTTCTCCACTGCCTGCAGCCTTCCGCTGACAACCGGAAAAAGACTCCCGCCGAAGCGCCCCCCGCGCCAGCCAAACCCCAGCCCAAGCCCGTTTCACTGGCCGGCTCAGGGATCATTGTCAACGATGAGGGATATGTACTGACCAATGCTCATGTCGTCAAGAGCTGCAAGAGCATCACAGTCAAACCGCTGAACACCGACACTCTCTCGGCGAGCCTGGAGGCGATCGACCCAAAGAACGATCTGGCCCTGCTCAAGACAACGGCCGGATATGGACAACCCGCCCGGTTTCGTCCGGAATCGAAACCGGCCAAGCTGGGAGAAACCGTCGGTGTGATTGGCTACCCTTTGACTGGCTATTTATTGGCAGAACCCAAGGCGACATTCGGCCAAATCAACTCCGTGGCCGGGGCCGGCAACGACTACACATTGCTGCAAATCTCCGCTCCCGTCCAGCCTGGAAGCAGCGGGGGCCCGGTACTGGATAACTCCGGTGACGTGATCGCCATTGTGGTGTCAGGGACATCTTCGCTGGCAGAGCTTCTGCAAACCGGCACCACCCCGCAAAACGTCAATTTTGCGATACGGGGAGAACTGGCTCAGATCTTCATGCAGGCACACGGAGTAAAGTTCAAAGTCGGAGAGCATAAGAAAGAACTTCGCACCGAGGAGATCGCGGACGCGGGAGAGAAATCGACGGTATTTATCGTTTGCTCCAACGAATGAGTGGTGGCCGCATCACCAAAGTTTAGCCAGGTTCGCCAGATTCTGGCGATGGTCTTCCCGGTCGATCCTGCCTGGCACTCCGAATTCTCCAAGCGGCGGCCTTATCTATCCCACGGGCAGTCCGCCGTCACCATATCGCGCACAGCCTTGGATAAATCGCTCTGCTCTTCCATCGTCATCGCGGAGAGGAATTCATCATTGTCCCGATCCATCCAACTCCGAACTCGCGCAAGAAAGCGCGGCTAAGTGGATACCAAGATGGACACCAAACTTGTGATTTGTGGACGCCATAGTGGACACCATGGCGATATCGGATCGATCGGAAAATCTCTGGTGCCGAAGAAGGGACTCGAACCCCCACACCCTTGCGAGTACGTGGACCTGAACCACGCGCGTCTGCCAATTCCGCCACTTCGGCACGGTCACACACGTCCAGCGCTTTGATGCTGAACGGGCAGCAACTCTGAGTCTCGCAAATGCGGGCTCCTATGTCAAATTCTACTCAAAGGAATCGCCGACCTGTTAGAGTGAGATTCCACGGGGGATAGAAAGCGATGGCGGGTGAAGTTCCGCTTCCTGGCAACGGCGAAACGATAGATTTGCAGCAGCAGGTGGCGCGGTTGCAGGCGCTTTTAGAGGCCTCGCGGCAGGTTCACTCCACCACGCGCGAGGACGAGGTGCTGGAACAAGTGCTGCGCATCGTGGTGCGCGAGCTGGAGATGGCCGGAGCGGCCTTTCCCTCGGAAGGCTTGAGTTATGGCGATCAGTTGCCTGCCGCCGGCGCTGGAGATACTCTTCAGACCTATCCGCTGGAGGACCGCGCCGGGCTGCCGATGACGGAGCTGGTGGTTGCGCCTCCGGATGGCCGGGCGCTGACGATTTATGAGACCGACTTTCTGGAGGGGCTGGCGTTGCAGGCGGCCGTGGCGCTGGAGAATGCGCGCAACCACAAACGCAACCTCGAATTCGCCCGCGTACAGCAGGATATGGATGCGGCGCGCGCCATTCAGCGCTCGCTGCTGCCGCAGAAGCTGCCGGAGATTGAAGGCTACTCGCTGGGCTTCCGGTCGGACACTTGTTATGAAGTCGGCGGGGATTATCTGGATATTGTGGAGCAGCCGGACGGTAGCCTGCTGATGGCCGTGGCCGATGTGGCTGGCAAGGGAATGGCTTCAGCGATTATGTCCACCAGCTTCCGCTCGGCCTTCCGGGCGATGGCCGCGGAGGGTCCGCCGCTGGATGAACTGGCCGCTCGCATGAATCAGCACCACTGGGCCGAGGGCGAAGAGGCTCGTCGACGCTATGTGACGGCGATCTTTCTGCGGCTCTATCCCGAGGCAGGCGAAATTGAAGTGGTGAATGCCGGGCACAATCCGGGATTTCTGATCCGGCCGGGTGCGATGCCAAGGCTTTTCGAGGCTGCCGGTACACCGCTGGGCCTGTTGCCGGGAATGCGCTACGCCAGCGAACGTGGCATCTTTCCGCCGGGAACGCGGCTGCTGTTTTATACCGACGGGCTCACGGAAGTCTTCAAGGGGGATGAGGAATTTGGTCCCGAAAGGCTTCTGGATGAATTTTTAAGGTGCCCGGCGCATCAGGCCGATGGTATTCTCGATGCATTGTGGGCGGCTATCGAGAAGTTCTCTGAAGGCGGGCCGCAGGGAGATGACATGACCGCATTGGCGCTGTGCCGCGAGGCGAGCCGGATGGAGATGCCTTCGTGAACGAGATGAATTCTGTCGCCGCGCCAAAATCCACCACGGTCGAGGTGCGTCTACCCTCGAAGATGGGCTTCGAGAAGGTGGCCATGAGCACCGCATCGGCGGTGGCCAAGCTGATGGGCTTTCCCGATGACCGGGTGGAGGATCTGAAGACGGCCGTGGCCGAGGCCTGCATCAACGCAATCGAGCACGGCAACCGGTTGAATGAGAAGCTGAAAGTGGACGTGGTGCTGTCGGCCGGCGTGGACTCACTGGAAGTGAAGGTGATCGACGACGGCAAAGGGATGAGCAAACAGCCCGCCAAGCCCGACATCGACCGCAAGATGCACGGCGAGGAAGATCCGCGCGGAATGGGCATGTTTCTCATTCAAGCGCTGGTGGACGAGGCCGAGTGGGTGACTGGCGCCGAGGGCAAGAGCAGCTACGTGCGGCTGGTGATCCGGCTGGATAAGGACAGCACACAGTGAACATTGGACAGTTGTCAGTTATCAGTTGTCAGTTGTCAGTGGTCAATGAACCGTTACTATGAGTGAAACGGGCTTTGAAAGAGTGTGTTGAACCGATAGCTTACTGACCACTGAATACTGACAACTGATAACTGAAGGGAGAATATCTATCGTGCAGAACGAAACCAAGGCGCGCGTTGAACAGCTTGCTTCCCCGGCCGGGCATCCGGTGTCTGTGCTGCGCTTCGAGGGCGATATTGCCAGCACCTCGAAGGAGGCCGTTCTGGGCAGTTACCAAGCACTGCCGAAGGAAACCGCGAAGCTGGTGCTGCTGGATTTCAGCAAGGTGGATTACATCAATTCGAGCGGAATTGCGCTGGTGATTCAGATGCTGATCGAGGCGGCGAATTCCGGGCAGAAGGTCTATGCCTTTGGCCTCTCGGCGCATTTTACCAAGGTGTTTACGATGGTTGGGATTACCAAGTATGCCGGGCTGTTTGCGACTCAGGCCGACGCGCTGGCGGCGCTGTAATTTCTTTTACTCCGGTCGATATCCATGTTTTACCGCCTTTTCCACGATGAAACAGCCACCTGCCATCCAGTGATCCCACCCTAGCCGCAAAAACAAATTCGCGGCGAGGGTGGGCACCCAGTTTCGTACGCTATCTCCATCAAAATGCTCTGGCGCCCTGCTTTTTTCATCGCGCGGCGGTAGCGTGGATCAGTTGCGAGGCCAGTGAGCAGAGTCCTTGACGGAAGACTTCGCGGACGGCTTCCGGGGTCCATCCAACGGCTTGCGGCCCGCCGTGTTTCTGGAGCAAGGCTGCTGTCTCGGCAGTGGTAAAGCCGGCTACGGCGCGCAGCACAAAGACGATGCGCAGGCCGACGGGCAGGCTGGCGAGCCATTCGCGCACGCGATCTCGCTCCGGTCCGGCAATCATGGATTGGAGTTCCTCGGCGGAGATGCCGGCCGAGGCAAGATCGTCGTCTTCAATGCACACTGAGACAGGCGCGACGCCATCCGGCGCGGCCAGACTGGCTGGATCGCGTTCGGCCAGCAAACCGATGGCCGCGCAGCCAAGGGCACGGCTACTGCTTCTGCGCGCCTCTTCCGGATCCTGGCAGGCGGAGACTTCCGCATTGGCGACCGTATTTTCCACCAGGCGAATGCTGTCTTCGCCTTCACCAATGAGCATTGAGGCCAAGCTGTAGAGGCCGCCTGCGATCCGCTCGATAATCTCTACCATCTCGGCGGAGAGCGGCTGGGACGGATTCGAAATGGTGTGCGGCGCGTCGGGCATGGAAACGGCTCCTGGGGTGAAGCTTATCGAAACGGGCTCCATCTCTATGGTCAACCCGCGGGGCGGCGGCGTCAATCGATTTGCGGCGCGGACCGGGCGTTTTCTTCCCGATCCGCGCCTGCGTTCAGCCGAGGAATCTACTGTTCGTCGGTGTCCTTGGCGGGCTTGGCGGGAGCAAAGACCGGCTCGCTCTTGCCATTCTCCGGATCGTACTGATGGCGCTTCATCCAGTCTTTCCACTCGGCGGCTGGGACTTCGACGACCGAGCCGTTGCGCCTGCGATAGACAAAGCCGTCCTTCATGACAACCTTCAGTTCGCAGGATTCGTCTGCATTGGGCTTGCCGAAGACGGGCAGGAGAATCTCGATGGACTTTCCCGGCTTCTTCCAGCGCGCCAGGTAGGTCTCATAGCCGCTGGAGGTGCGCAGGCGCTCTGAGCAGCGATAGCCGAAGTCAAAGCCCTTGGGCTCGCTGTTCTCATAGAGAGTGGCTCGACCCTCGCCGTCCACGTAGGAGATACTCCGCTCCCAATAATGCGAGTGCGCGTTATAGGAGTAAATATGCACGCGCAGCGGATAGTCGGCAACTTTGTAACCTCCGGCTTGCGCGGCGGTAGATGAGAGCAGGCAGAGCGCGAAGGCGCAGAGAGAAGATAAAAAGATGCGACGCATGGGTTTCCTCCTGTAATTGGGTCCGTAGCGATTGGCCGAGGGCCACCCTCCGCATCTTGAGAGTCGCGAGTAACAGCAAGCAAATAGCAAAATACAAACCGAGAATGCCACTCGACAAGCGCAGCGAATTTGGGAGCGTTGTATGCACGCTGACCTGCGACCGTCCGCCCCGGACTTACCCGGCACTCGCTGGCAATCTAATCTGGCATTACTACCAGTAAGACGCATTGTAGCGGGAAAATGTTCGCTTCCCGCGAATTTTTCCAGCGGAAATGAGGAGCGGATTTCCAACTCAACCCGCGCGGTCATGCCGCGGCTCGTCTTTTCTTCAAGCCTTAACATTGTTGTGGCGGCCGATCCTGTATTCATGGTCTGATGGGCTGTTTTTGCTCTTTCTGGAGAGTTTAGCTTCAGTTTTTTGCTGAAACGGCGTAGACTGCCAACTACGGCATACGGAACGGATGGAATGGCCAGAACCACCCCCAAGCAGAAGCTCTTCAACGGGCGCGACCACTCCTGGATGGAGTTCAACAGGCGTGTGCTTGAAGAGGCCGAGGACGCGGCAAACCCGCTGCTGGAGCGGGTAAAGTTCCTTGCTATTACCGCATCGAACCTGGACGAGTACGTGGAGATCCGGCAGGCGGGACTGATGCAGCGCATCGAGGACGGCTACCGCGAGCCGGGCTTTGACGGGCTGCGGCCGGACGAATCGCTGGCCGTGCTGACGGCTGACATTCATGAATTTGTGACGGCGCAGTACAAGTGCTGGAACGACCACCTGCTGCCGGAACTGAGTAAGCAAGGCGTGCGGCTGCTGGATTGGGATGAACTGGACAAAGAGGCGCAAGCCTACGCGCAAAGCTACTTTCAGCGCGAGGTGGACCCGCTTCTGACGCCGATCAGCATCGACCCGGCGCACCCGTTTCCGCGCGTGCTGAACAAGGCACTTTGCCTGGCGCTGCTGCTGCGGCTGAAGCGGCGCAGCTCCGGCCCGCAGGTGATGGGCGTGGTGACGGTGCCGCGCGCGCTGCCGCGATTTGTCAGACTGCCCTCGGCCGACGGCGCATTCGATTACCTGCTGCTGCAAGACTTGATTGCGCAGAATCTGGCCGGCATGTATCGCGGCTATGAGGTGCTGGGACGCGCCGCCTTCCGCGTCACGCGCAACTCGAATCTGTACTTCGAGGAGGAAGAGGCGCGCTCGCTGCTGGAAACGATTCGCGTGGAGCTGCACAACCGGCGCAAGGGCGACGCGGTGCGGCTGGAGATCGAGGTGGGCGCGGACGCTGAGATTGTGGAGCGGCTGCGGGTGAACTTTGAGCTGGACGAGGATCAGGTCTTCCGCGCCGATGGGCCGGTGAATCTTTCGCGGCTCTTCTTCTTTTATGACGACGTGAAGCGGCCGGAGCTGAAGTTTCCCGCCTTTACGCCAAAGGTTCTGAAGCTGAGCCGCAAGTCGGCGAATATCTTTGACGAGCTGCGGCAACACGATGTGCTGCTGCATCATCCGTATGACTCCTACGATCCGGTGGTGGACTTCATTCAGCAGGGCGCCGAAGACCCGGCCGTGGTCAGCATGAAGCAGACGCTCTACCGGACCAGCCACGACTCGCCGGTCTTTGAAGCGCTGATCGAGGCGGGCGCAACCAAGGAAGCGACGCTGGTGGTCGAGTTGATGGCGCGCTTCGACGAGGCCTCGAATATTCGCTGGGCGCGCAGCATGGAAGACGCCGGCGTGCAGGTCTTCCACGGCGTTGTCGGTCTCAAGACGCATTGCAAGCTGGCCATGCTGGTGCGCCACGACGAAGATGGGCAGACGCGCCGCTACTGCCATCTGGGGACTGGAAATTACAATCCGGTGACCGCGCGCTTCTATACCGACCTCAGTATGCTGACCAGCGATCCGCAGATTACCGAGCGGGTGCACATGGTCTTCAATTACCTTACGGCACACGCCGAGATCGACGACTACCGGCCGTTGCTGGTTGCGCCGCTGACCATGGCGGAGAGCTTTCTGGGGCTGATTCGCCGCGAGCAGGAGCATGCCCAGGCGGGACGGCCGGCGCACATCGTCGCCAAGATGAATGCGCTGCTTGAGCCCAGCGTCATTGAGGCGCTTTATGCGGCCTCGCAGGTCGGCGTTGAGGTGGACCTGATCGTCCGCGGGCTTTCAATTCTCCGCCCCGGCGTCAAGGGACTCTCGGAGAGAATTCGCGTGCGCTCGATTGTGGGCCGCTTTCTGGAGCACTCGCGCATCTTTCATTTTGCCAACGGCGGCAACGACGAAATCTATCTGGGCTCGGCCGACTGGATGCCGCGCAACCTCTTCGAGCGCTGCGAGGTAGCCTTCCCGGTGCGCGACCCGGCTGCCTTGGCGCGCATCCACGAAGAGATTCTGCCCGCCTACCTGGCCGATACTACCAAGGCGCGGCTGCAACAGGCCGACGGCAGCTACCTGCGCGCGAATAAGGTTTTCAAGGACGCAAAGCCCTTCTCCAGCCAGGATTTTCTAATGCAGTTGGCCGAAGGCAAGGCGGAGCTGAGCGCGCTTCCAACAGCCGCGGCAACCAAGCAAATTGGCAAGGCTGCCGCGAAGAAAGCCCGCTCTTAGATCGCGTGCGAATCGGCGGATGTAGCAGGAGCGACCAGCACCTGATGCGGCGCGCTGACACTGGCGCCGGGCACATTCAGCTTCAGTTTCAGCGACTCGACTTTGGGACCATTGCTACCTGAGCTTGCAAACTCAAGCTGGTACTGATTTTGAAAGCGACGGATCAGGTCTGCAAAATACGGCGCAAAGGAGACGGGGTTTCCGGTTCCCTGCCAGTAGCTTGTGCCACCGGTGGCCGTCGTCAGGTCATTCAGCAGACTCTCGCCCGTAATGTTGCCGCCATTTCCATTGCTGAAGCCCGGACTCATCCAGTAGATGGAGTAAACAACCAATCCTGCGCGGGCCGAGTCATCGATTGCGGCGGTTAGATCGGGAGAGTTGGGATCGTAACCCGCCTGAAAATAATCCGCGCCATCGGTGACCATCACCACTTCGCGCCGCGCATTGGTGTCTTTTGAAGGCCAGTGCTTGGCCAGGTCTGAGAGGCAGAAATACGGACTGGCGTCGGAGCCGGGCGAACCCGAAGGCAGGCGCAATCCGCGCAGTACAGCGGCATGATCCACGCTGAGCGGCCCGGCAAGCACGGCTCTACCATACTGCATATAGCCGATCGCGGCCTTGACGCCCGGAGGCAGATTGTTGACGAACTTCTCGATTTCCGCGCGCTGGGTTCCCAGGCCATTGACGGAGGAATCGTCGAAGAGGAGGACCACTTCGAGGTTGCTTTGAGAAGTTTTATACAACTCCCATTTAGTGACCTTTGCATCTTTGCCGGCTACCTTCACGGTCAGATTGGATGCATTCATGGCTGAAGGGCCCGCGCCCGCATCCTTGGGAAGAACCGTCACCACGGCCTGACCGTGATTGCCCGCGTCCTGTGAAAATGCCGGCATCGCCGCCAGCGTTGCCGCCAACACCATCAAAATTGCCGTTCGTGAGTTTTTCATTCCATTCGTCCCTTCGAGGGCGCGGAGCCAGAGCGCGATTGCTGGTTCCAGTTCCTTGTATCTCAAGCCATCCCTCACTGCCATATTAGACACAGCGCGGGGGGAAATGTTTCAGATCTACCACATGGGGTGGCTCGATAAGCCAGTCTCGAAACCACCCCATTCTCCACCCAGAAAACCCGCCGTGTTCTTCCTCAAAGTCCAGGGACGACCAGCACTTCGTGCGGCGCGTCCACCTTTGATCCCGGAACGTTGAGTTTCACATTCAAGGTCTTCACTTCCGGCTTGGCGCCGCCCGAGCCTACAAATCCGAGCTGATATTGATTTCGGAAGCGGCGGTTCAGTTCGTCAAAATACGGCCCGAAGCTAACCGGATCGCCCGCTCCCATCCAGAAATTCTTGCCGCCCGTGGCGTTGGTCACGTAGCTTAAAGTGCTTTGGCCAACAAAGCTCCCAAATGCTCCTCTGCCAAAGCGGCCCTGATCGGCCCAGTAGATTGAGTACACCACCAGTCCCGCGCGAGCGGAATCTGAGATTGCGGCCATGACATCAGGAGCGTATGGATCGAAGCGCGCCTGGTAAAAGCCCAGCCCGTCGGTGACCATTACCACCTCGCGCCGCGCCTGAGTGTCGTTTGAGGGCCAGTGCTTCGCCAGGTAGGAAAGGCAAAAATACGCGCCGCCAGACGTACCCGGAAGGCCGGCCGGCATGTGAACACCGTTCAGCACCGCGGCATGGTCCGTGGTCAGCGGCCCAGCAAAATCAACCTGCCCATAATTCATGTACGCGATGGCCGCCTTTGTGCCCGGCGCCAGGTTGCTGATGAATCTCCCAATTTCCTTCCGTTGGTTTGCGATGCTGGCGCGAGCCGAATCGTCGAAGAGCAAGACAAGTTCAAGGTTGCTCTCGGGGCTCTTGTACAACTGCCATTTCGTAACCTTGGCATCCTTGCCGGCCACCTTCAGTGACAAGTCCTGAACGTTGGAGGCCGACGGACCCGTGCCGGATGTTTTGGGCAGAACCGTCACCACAGCCTGCCCGTGATCGGTCATTTGTTCTGAAAACGCCGGCGCTGCCGCCAATATCGCTCCCAGTGCCACCAGAATTGCCATTCTGTAATGCTTCATATAAATTCCTCCCTTTGAGGGCTTTGCGCCGCTTGCGCAGATTGATCGACCCAGTGCGTTTCGCCTCTCTGGAGTGTTAAACACGGAATGAAGCCAATTGTTTCGGAGTTGTGAATGAGATATAGAAAACGCGACAGGTCAAAATTACTGGTATAAAAAGCCGATATAGATATTAACTAGGGCAATGAACTTGATTGATTTCTATTATTTCCGAGAGAAAACCGAGATCGAAGCCATCTCAGTCCGCGTTGTCTTCATCGATCTTCGCGAAAAGCTCCGGAAGTGAAAGGTAGATCGGCGAGTTTGCCACCTCTAACCGCTCCTTCCGCACCCAGTTGCCGTAGCTGCAATCCCAAGCCGAGCGCTTCTGCGGGTCTACAGCCCAGATATTCGGCACGCCGAAGCTGCGAAAATTATTCAACCGCTCGTCGATGCGGGAGAGGCGGTCTTCGGGTGACAAGACCTCGATGGCGATCATCTGCGGCTTGGTAAAGACCTGCTCGATGGGAACGTCGCGTGAAAAGACGCATACGTCGGGAATGCGAACCTTCGAGGAGGCAACCCGCGTTCTCTGCTCCTGGATTGTGCGAATGCGCCACTCCCTACCATGTTGATGGAACCAAAACAGGATCGCCATCTGCACTATATTGTGATCGTATTCGCCAACCTTCCGATCTTCCAGCACGCCATCGACAAAATCCATGTCTGGCTCATAGGTAGAGGTCAGATAGGTTTCCAGTGAAATCAGTGTTGCAGTGGCCACCTTCCCTCCTTCTCGCGCCTTCAATGCCTTGCACTCCTTCTACTCCCGATCCAAATTCCGGGGCTTGGACAAAGACGAAGCTAGCCTGCATTTCAGAGCGTTTATATTGTCTCGGTAATGAGGGTTCAGGGCATCCCATTCTAGCCGCAAAAACAAAAACACGGCAAGGATGGGGGCACCCAAATCACAGCATTCATGGGCCGGGTCAACAGTCCCTGTTCCCTGCTTTTAACAGCCTGTCGCGGATCGCCGCGCCAATCCCATCGGCTGGCGGAATGGGACAGAGAATCACCGAGCAGCCTTGGTTGTCCAGCGCGCGCAGTCCTGCGTAGAGCCCGTGCGCCAACTCCTGGGTAGCCGACCACCGGCCCCACGGAAAGACCGCCGCTACCCCGGCCGGCGCGGCCAACTCGGCTGGCAGCATCACGCCCACTTTTTCTCCCTTCAGGTCGTGCGCGGTCTCGGCCAGCAGTACGCCGAGCTTGTTCAGCGGCGCATCAACCAGCACCAGGCGCGCCCTGGGCGCATAGTGCCGCAGCCCTA
>Ga0181520_10005738_pt1 | contig 19543 bp, 11 predicted proteins | sample PEATcosm2014_Bin_29_FD_132451 | JGI IMG/M metagenome (GOLD analysis project Ga0181520, IMG submission 132451) | Peatland microbial communities from MTU Mesocosm Facility, Houghton, MI, USA - PEATcosm2014_Bin02_30_metaG | ecosystem: Environmental > Terrestrial > Soil > Wetlands > Peat | place...
CACTTTAACCAGAGCAAACACCCGCTCATGCGGTCCATCGAACCGGGGGAAGCATGGGTATGGTGTTATGTCGATGAGCTTACAGCTGGAGAGTTGCAGGTCTAAAGGCCCATGCCGATTCGTGGGTCGAGCGAACTCCGAGGCAAAATGTGGAAGGAAACCTGCTACGCAATGGGTTTAGCACAGTTGGAGGAAAGACTATTATTTTCTAGAATTGCCGCAAGATCATGGGAGACAACCTGCCATGAAAGCCTGTTCTGCGCGCGGTCAAGCGCTTTGCAAGCAATGGAACGCCGAACGGCGTCATCCGACAGTAGGCGAATGCAGGCAGCGGCAAAGTCGCGCGGGTCGTCAGCAATGATGATGTCCGCGCCCTCTGTGTAACTCAACCCCTCTGCGCCCACCGCGGTAGAAACAACAGGAATTCCCGCCGCCATGCACTCGTAAATCTTCAACCGGGTTCCCCCTCCTATGCGGATGGGTACGATTGAGATCTTTGAGCCCCAGAGATACGGCCGCATGTCCTGGACTTTGCCGGTAACACAAATCCCCGGCTGCCCCTGAACCACCTTGAGCACTCTCGCGTCGGGTGATCGGCCCGCTATGGTGAACGTGGCTCCTGGTAACTGATTACGGATTAGAGGAAGTATCTCCGAGACAAAATATTCGACCGCATCGACGTTGGGCAGCCAATCCATTGATCCGCAGAAAACCATATCCGACAATTGAGGAGTCGCGCCACTCGGCGCGAAGTACTCGACGTCAACACCTGTGGGGATGCTGGTGACGGACTCAATTCCAAACATGCGCTTCATTCGAGAAGCATCGACGTCCGAAACCGCAATCACATGCTTTGCCTTTCGGCAAATGTCCCTCTCATACGTCTCCATCTTCTTGGCCTGCATTTGAAAGAAGAATCTTCTGGTGGAAGAATGGCTCTGCGCGGCGTGCCTCTGCCAGATCGTTGTTTCGACATTATGCTGGAAAAGCACACACTGCCCAAGGTCTGACAGATTCGGGGCAGATGCGAGAAAGTCACAAACTATGGAATCGTAGTGCTGCGCAGCAACTAAAGTATCGATCTTTCGCTTGAGCTCTGCTGAATAATATCGGGAAACCGCAAGCGGCACGGCGTTCACGATACTGCCCATCAACTGCGGGATTATCTCAATGGATTTTCTGCTTGGAGCGGAGTGCTCTACCGCAAGGTGGCGGCTGGAGTATTCAGGGCTTCGTGGCGGGCCTTCGAGATTCAGAGCGTCATTCAGTGCGGCAAAATGGATCTCATGCTGTTTGCTCAACTCCTTCAGGATTCCAAGGGTGCGAATCTGAGCTCCGCGATCGGTGGGGTGCAGAAAAAAGGGGCAGACCCAAAGGATCTTCATCGTTGCGGGCGGCCTCCTCGCCGGAGGAAATAACAGAGCAGTTGTTCTATGGTTTTCCGCAATTTTATGAAATACTCCCGGTGTGTGAGGTCAGATTGATCAACAGCAATGATAAAAGAAATGTAATCGTTATGGGCCTTGGATACGTTGGCTGTGTAAGTGCCGCGTGTCTGGCAGAAATCGGACACAGTGTACTCGGCATTGACCGCGACATACATAAAATGGAGATGATCAGGAAAGGGAGATCGCCGTTTTACGAAACCGGGCTGACCGATCTTATACAGAAAAACGTAACTGAAGGACGCTTGCAAGTGGGAGCGCTCGACGAAAAGGCCCTTGAGGCGGCGGATGTCGTAATGCTTTGCATCGGCACCCCCTCACAGGCAAATGGCAATATTGACCTCAGTCAGTTGCGCCGGGTCTGTGTAGAGATCTCTACCCTTATACGGCCCCGGAGAAAGCGCCTAGTCATCACCGTCCGTAGCACGGTGTTTCCTGGAACGTGCGAAAGTCTGTTTGAAACAGTATTCGCACAAAGCAAAAATGTAGACATTGTCTCCAACCCAGAGTTCTTAAGGGAAGGCTCTGCCGTAAATGATTTCATGGAGCCGTCCCTGCTGATTGTCGGGGGGACTACCAACGAAGCCGCGCATTCGGTTGCTGATTTGTACACCGATCTTCCCGAAAGAGTATCCATCGTCTCGTTGCGCACTGCGGAAATGATCAAATACGCATGCAACGCCTTTCACGCGATGAAGATAGGATTCGCAAATGAGATTGGATCGCTTGCGTCCAGTCTTGGCGCCGACCCTGAGCAGGTAATGGCAACAATGTGTCAGGACACAAAGCTGAACATCTCTCCCGCTTATCTAAAACCTGGCTTTGCATTTGGCGGATCGTGTCTACCCAAAGACTTGCGCGCGCTCGCGTTTCGCGCCTCCAGACTAGACCTGCGACTCCCATTGCTCGGATCGATCCTAGCCTCGAATGATGAACACCTTAACCGTAGCATCCGGGAGATACTCGAATTAAAAGGGAAGCAGATTGGCATCTATGGTCTTGCCTTCAAGGAGGGCACAGATGACTTGCGGGAAAGCGCTGTGATCACAGTCATTGAGCATCTGATTGGCAAAGGCAGAAATATCAGGATCTTTGACCCGCATATCGAATTGGGTGAACTCTATGGGAGCAATCTCAGTTTCGTTGTCTCCGCCCTGCCGCATATTGGCCGACTGCTGGTACGAAGCATCGACGACCTACTATCGTCGTCCGACACTTTCGTGATCGCGCAGAAGCCTCCCGCCGCCATGCTCGGTCAATTCGTGGCAAGTGGATTGCCGATCCTCGATTTGACCAAGCTCGGAACCAAGTGTTCCTCGGCGTGGGTTACTTCAGTGTAGCGCATTTATGACAGGTGATCGTCCATCCAGTAATGGAGGAAATGCCTTCGACAGACTGGCCGGGTAAGCTGCTCCCACTGGAACAAGAATGACAAATCGACCTCGAGCAAGACATTGATGACACTCTTAGAAACACGGCATTAACCTTTCCTGCCTTGAGTCCTGCTATGATCTCTCAACGAACTCAGCGCGAGTACGTCGTCCTCGTGCGAATGGCAAAGATTTCTGAGTCAATTCTACTGTCCATTGTGCCGAACGGTCTTATGCCATATAAAGTGCTGGTTCTTGACAATCATAGCGCCGCAGGAATTGAGACCGTCCAGAGTCTCGGTCAAGTGCGATGCGAGATTCACGCAGCATGCTTACGGCGTGAGAACGCGCGTTGCCAATCTCGCTTTATCAGCCGACAGATTGAACTACCTGCCTCGAACAAACAGATCGCTGAGAGCTTGGTTGACCTGTTCCGTGCCGAAGACTATGACCTTATCGTGCCTGCAACTGAAGTGTCGATTCTTGCAATGCTCTCGCCAGAAATCCCGGACGAGATGTACCGTCGGGCCGTCCTGGCCCCACGGGAGAGTGTTCGCGCTGCTCTGGACAAACAAGCGGTTTGGCGCCTCGCTCAACGCTTAAGTGTCCGAGTGCCGTCATCGAAGATCGTCACTCCGGAAACTCGGCCGCCAGATGCCTTCCCCGTGGTCCTTAAGCCGGTGCACAGCAGAAGAAACAGGAACGGCGCCGTGCAGGATTTCAGTGTAACAATCGCCCGCGACTTAATGCATTGGCAGACAACTCTGGCATTGAAGTACCAGGATATACGCGTTCAGCAGCAGCAATACATTTCGGGAAGAGGGGTTGGGGTCGAAACGCTATTCGAGAGTGGGACGCCGCGCTGGGTCTTGCTTGACGAACGAGTGCACGAGTTCCCGCTTACGGGAGGTGGCAGTAGCTATCGTAAGTCCATCGAGTTGCAACCCGAACTGGTTTACAGTGCCGGTAAATTGCTGTCTGCATTGGACTGGCACGGAGTTGCGATGGTAGAGTTCAAAGTCACTCCAAGCGGCGAAGCTTATCTGATGGAAATCAATCCCCGGTTATGGGGATCACTTGCTCTTGCAGTTGATTGTGGAGTCAATTTCCCTGTTGGGTTGCTTTGCCTCAGCACTGGGCAGCCTCTTCCGCTACAACCTAAGTACCGTACGGGCTACTTCACCCGGAATATTCGTCGTGATGTTGCGTGGTTTAAGGCGAACCTAACGGCTGATCATTCGGACCCTCTTCTGCACACAAAACCGGTACTCTTCTCAACTTTTGAGTTACTCCGCCCCGTGGTGGGAAAAGAGAGTTGGGATTTTTTTTCCTGGTTTGATTCAGGAGTGGTGTGCTACGAGTTGAAGGCGGCATTCATGGAGGTCTGGCGTGGATGCGTGCGCGTTATCAAGCGGGGCGGTGTTCAATGGTATGTCAGGCATATTGAGCAATCACACATGCTTCGAAAGATCCGTAGAAAGAAGATCAAGAACGTACTTTTTCTCTGCTACGGAAATATCTGCCGCAGCCCCCTGGCTGCCGCAGTGGCGGCGAAACGATTTCCAAGCGTCAGTTTCTCGTCTGCAGGCTTCTATTCCGTGATTGGCCGCTGCAGTCCGGAGTTTGTGTGCGCCGCTGCAGAAGGTTTGGGCGTTGATCTTACCGGACACCGTTCGAATACTGTTGACGCGAAGATGCTCAATGAGGCAGAACTGGTTGTGATCATGGACAGCCGCAACCATGACCTGCTCAAGAAACACTTTCCTTACGCACTGCAGAAGACCCTACTACTCGGGATGTTGCTGCCAGAACCCAGGTTAGAGATCCGTGACCCTTATGACTCGCCGGACTCGATGCCGGCGATTGCTTCCGAAGTGAATTGCGCGGTTGAACGTATGGGCGGATTCTTAATTTGACTTTGGAGGTTATGAATCAAGGCCAACGGATGCCGGTAAGCCTGCAAACCGCTGTTTGGACCTGGAAGCGGCACCGACTCTGGTCATGTACCTCGATTCGCTTGACATCGTAGCGAAATGTCTTTCCGCGGATGTTTGTACCGCCATGGAAAGAAAAGGCGGCGCGGTAACCAACCTTTTGCGCTAACAAAGATGTCTGTTCGGAGAAACTGGTGTTTGCGCCGACCGGATAAGCAAGAACGTCAGCCTCGATCCCGAGTTGTTTCTTCAAGACGGCACGGGATCGGACTAACTCTTCATATTGCTGCTCTGGTCCAAGCTGGCTGAGCACCTGGTGCGAATGCGTGTGGGAGCCGATTGCCATGCCGCCGCGAATCATCTCCCTGGCTTCCTCCCAATTGATGAACCGTCGTGAGGTTCGGGGCAGTTCTCTTCCCTTAACCGCCTGTGCCAAGTCTCTGATAAACCGCGCGGGATCGGTATTTCCAAGCGTTTTATATGAGTGCAGGACATCTCGCAAGCTCTTCTTCAGACCGCTCTTGTCGATGTCCACAAAAAGATCGACCGGATAATGAAGAGCGAACCTGTGCGTTCGCGCAGTTTTCATAAGAAAGGCGATGTGGTCCCACCAGGGAACGTCGCAAGAACCCACTAGGCCTGTGGCAAGAAAAAAGACTCCTTGAACTTCGTGCGAGCGCAGAATGGGGAAAGCAAGTTCGTAGTTATCGAGGTAACCGTCGTCAAACGTGATGAGCACGCGGTAACCCCGGCTTGTGAAATCGACGGTGCCATCGATATACGCCAGCGCTTCTTCGAGAGTCACCAACGAAACGTGCCGTTTAAGGTAGGATACCTGTTCGTCTAACTGGTCTGCGGTCGCCGAGAAGACGCCAGGATCGAACAAATCGTCATTGGGATTCCCGATGCGATGGTAGTTTAAGACAGTTAGTGAATCTCGCTCTCGCAATTGTGAAATGAGTAAACTGGTGCCGCTCCAGTAAAGGGCCCTTGCTAACCACTCACGTTTTCCGCCGAAATTAGGTATGCCCTTCATGCCTCTCTATCATAGTCAGCAGGCGTTAAGATACAGTGAATTCCATGTCTGAAGAGATGAGGCTTTAGATCGGGATATAGCAGGCTCTTTATGGCGAAGATCAGGCCATTTCGCCAATCGTGATGTTACAGCGGCGTTCGATGTCCTCATAGGAGGAGCGCAGGCGCCCGGCCTCGCAAGGGTCACAATACTGCGGGTTAGGTCGCCAGCGTAGCGTAGCAATGTCCTCGCTCCATTCACCGCCGGTGTTTAGTGCACTCTGTTTTAGCACGTCGTTTAACACTTGAGAACTCGCAATGCAGCTGACACCATTTTCCATTACCCACCTTCGGGGCTCGTATTTTGCGGAGGAATCAACAAAGTCCTTTAGCTGCCCGGCCAGATCACGGCGACGCAGCAAGCGGCCTGTGTGCTCGTTGACGAAAACGCGTGAGCCGACCTCCGCGTCTTCGTAGACGCCGACGGGCGTGTTCGCGAACATGGATTCGACAACAGCAACGCATGAACCTTCGCGCCGGGAAAGTATGAGACTGGTCTTGGCGCGCACGAGGGTGTTCTGCAGTTCCTCGTCGGAGACGTTTTCACGGATTTCGAAGCGGTCGCGAACGCCGAAGGCTTCGGCCTCGTTGAGTAGGGACTCTTTACTACGTCCGCTTTCGCGCCGGCCGACGAGTACGACCCGATAGTTGCGTGGAAGGTCCCGCAGGGCTGCGAAGAGCGCATGATGACGTTTGTACTGAGCAAAGTTTGCCAGCATGAAAATGTCGATGTCTTTCTCTGTGAAATTAACCGGTGAGTACTTGTGCGGGTCAACCCAGTTAGACGCATAAAGGGGTACCATTCGGTACTTATCATTAATGCGAGGAAAATGGCCAAGATCGCGCAAGTTGCTGATGAGGCAGAATATGTGGTCGGGATAGAGCAGTGGGAATAAATAAGAAGCGACCGTGTGAGGAGGAGACCACTGTGGAGAGAGTACCAAGGTATAACGTTCAGCAAACTGTCGGAGGTCTGTACCATTGGCGAGCCGTGCCATCTGGTTGTCGAAGGAGACAAACACTACACCTTTCTCTCGCGCGCTTACGTACCTCTTCAAGACGATGGCTTTGTTGATGCGGTTGGAGCCAAAATCTGGAAGGAATTTACCCCAGGGTATTTGCTGAGGGTCAATGGCAGAAACCTGGCGGGCGATTGCTGCCTCTGCTTTGAGCATCATCGAATCGGTGGCCGCGAGTCGGGCCGCTTGGCATAGCTTTTGGATGATGCGCACCGCATCTCCGGACTTCGCGGTCTGGACGCGGCGTGCTTGAAGCAAAATGTAGCTAGCGAGAAAATTGCGAACTGCGGGATTAAACCGGACAAAATCTTTAATTTGGATCTTCAGTCTCTTGAGCATAGGTGGTGTCATCATGACGAACGCGGCTGCAACCCGGAAGCTAATCTCTATTTGACAAGAGTGACACATATATTTTCAGCCGGAAACAGTCGCGATAAGCCTGTTGCTTCATAGAAGAGTCGTGACTTCTCCGACCGGTTCACCAGCCACTCGATGGGCTTGTTGTATGCGAAAGTACTGCGTGTGCAAAACCTGATTTGTTTGTTAGTGATTTTGGAGAACTTAAAATCGAAGTAGTAACTTCGTTTTATACCTTCAAATGTATCAGCACAGAAGAAGTTGAACGTCTTGATCGAAAACAGATTGCGGTGAGTGGGATCGACAAAGTTATTGCTCGATGTGAAATGCGGTACCTCGATACGCAATTGCCCTCCGGACACAAGAACACGGTGACACTCCTTGAGGAGTGGCGCGTAGTTCACATGCTCCAGCACATCTTCACATAAGATCTCATCAACGGATGCATTGTCAAAGGGGAGCGGTAGTAGATTTAGGTCGTGAACGACGTCAATCCCTGGCAATGGTTTGCAATCCAGATTGACCCACCCGGCCAGGATGTTTGTGCCGCAGCCCAGGTTGATTTTCAGTGGTTTCATATGCATGTCCGTTTTGATAAATCTTGCGGGGGAAAGAGCTTAACTCATACGGGATGGATGTGGTCTGGTTATTGCATCGATTCAGTTCGGAAATAGCAGTTTCTTTTGCTCCGGGGGCCAAGGAACGTTAGGCTAAGACAAACGAAAACTGCCCGCGAGGCGACTCGTGGGCAGTTTCTTTTATACAGGATGGAATCGGAGGCGCAATTAGAAACTACCTTGTTGCAGTCGTTACTGATTGGTGTCAGAGATGATGGTTCCCACCCAGATCGCAGTACCCGTGCTGTACCTGGTCAGCGTCAAATCGGTGAAGTTAGCACCGTCGAGCAGCCGCCCAAAAACACAATGGAAGGAGAGAAGGCCAGCGCCAGCGCCCGTGGGAAGCATCTGATATCCCCCCGTCGTGGTTGAATTGGCAGCTGAGCTGACAAAAGTACCACTTCTATAGTATGGCTGGCCCGAGTTTGACTGTCCCTGGCAGCTGAAGGCAATGGGAATTCCGGCAGTCAACGTGGGGTCGGTGACGAGAACAAATCCATCCCTCGTACCATCGCGCTGAACCGTTACGCCGGCTGGGTTGGCCGGGTCAGTATTATCAATCTGGGCCGTAGCCACTACATCTCCTGCGGAATAATCCGTGACTCTGAGGCGGCGAATTGCCATGCCGGTGTAGGGCACCGAAGGCGCTGAGGCAGTGCAAGTGGAACCGCAGTCCGTGGCGGGTTCACCTGCAAGCGCCAGATTTTCCGAGCCGACTTCGAGAAGGCCACCAAGACGCAGGTCGCCATCGATGTTCGCGCTAGAGTTTGCCACATTGAGTCCTAGGCCGGTATCCGAAGTGCCATAGAGACCCGTAGCGCCGTTGGTGCCGGAGCCGGAAACAGCATCTCCCGTCGGGCTTGTTGAAACGCCTGCTACCGGGACGCCGACAACACCGGTTGCAGCCGTCGTCTGGGTAGTACCGTCGGGAAACCTGAAGCCACCGGAGAGGCTCTGGATGGTGCCGTTGACTGAGAGCGGGTAAGCAGGGGCGGTAGTTCCAATTCCTACGTTACCGTTGTTGTCAACGCGTAGGCGCTCAGTGCGGGCGGTGGTTCCATTCGCCGTTGTCTGGAGGGTCAGCGCTGTTCCGTTGGCGGTTGGTGTCCAGTTTTCGGTAGCAAGAAAGGTGACCTTGACCTTGCTGCCGGGGAAAGCTGAACCGGTGTAGCCAACTGCGGCAAACTGTCCGAGGTTGTCGCCATTCATGGTTGCGGTCGGCGTGGAAGATGACCCTCGCGAGCTGTGAAAGTTGAAGTTGGGTGAATCGCCGACGGTATCCGAGAAGTTGTCTACGCGGAGGGTAGGATTGGTACCTGAAACGTTCAACGCTGCTGCCGGCGTTGCCGTGCCAATTCCGACGAAACTGCCCAATTGCGAGATCAGCGAGTTGCCAAGGTCTCCGGAACCGTCGGTGAAGACGGGTAGGTAGCCCGTGGTTGCGGTCGTGGAGATCGTGATTGCAGCAGTGGCGCTGATTTTGGCGGCGGCGGAGTTGACGGCAGAGGAGTTGACGTAAGCGGTGGACTGCGCGGAGGTGAGCGCCTCAGCACGCAGGAAGGCAGACGCAGGCAGACCACCTAGAGTCTCAGCATCGGCAGCTTTGATAGCGTAAGGGACGCTTACTAGTAGGACGCGTGCCTGTTCTGCCTGACTCTCGGCTTGAACTCCCAGCCAGCGCGCCTCGCCGTTGTTGAAGACTTCAACGGGAATGCCGGTGGCGCTGCGTGCTCCGAGCAGGGCTGTGTAATGTCCACTGGCATCGACGGTTACATTCTGTACTTCCTGCCAGAGTGGCGCGCCACCGGTTTGGTCCTTGTAAAGTGCGAAGATCACTCCGACGGTGCCAGTGGGCGTGCTTGCGATGGTTCCAGAGAACTTCACGAGATGAGGAACCGGGACCGAGTTAGCGGCCGCTCCAGCGGCCTGCGCCCAGAGCGAGACTGTAAAAAACACAAATAGAAGAAGACTGGCGAAACTGCGTTTCATGCGCTCTCCTTGTAGGTTTGCCCGCTCTTGACCCGAGGGACAGAGGATTGGGACCGAATTGTTTTTTGTGTGAATGCGGACCGGAGCGGTGAAGTGCGTAATCTCCGTACATTCAGGCGGAAGCTGAACAAGCAAGCCAGAAGTGGTGAATTGTGAAACGGCTTACTTCTGGAAGAGATAAATTCCGAGAGGCAGAGAGTTATCGGTATCTTCGGCAATAATGAAGATGGCGTACTTGCTTTCCGGATTTCCCACAACAGCGACTGCCGAATAGGTTGTTGGTTGGACCGTTCCGTTGTTTTGGTTCGTGATAACTACATTGCGATAGAGGCCGTGTATGTTCGCATCCTGCACACCCAGATTGATGGTGAGATTTGTAGCGGCCTGCAGCGCAGGGTCGTCACCGGGGAAAGCTCCTCCCACCAACTGTTCAGCGGGAGTGGAGGCGCTGAATGCAACCATTTGGGATTCTGGAACTGCTACGTCATTTGCACCTGGCTCATACATAAAACCAAGGTAGTTCTTAGAGAGGACGTCAGAGGTTGTCAACTGAGCAGAGGGCTGAATGACACCTATTTCTCCCGGATTACCTGCGCCATTGGAGGCCTGTCCCTGGTCCGCGATATAGAAGCCGGAGGGGCCAACTGCAATGGTCTTCGGTAGGGGCAGCATCAGGTCTGAAGGCACGTACACGGTGTCACCGGCCGCTGTTGTACCGCAGGTTCCAGGCGGCAGTGCGGCTCCACTCTGCGAAGCCGGTGCACCGCTCAACGCTGACGAAGTTGACAGTTCATAGGATGCTAGATTCCAAGTCAAACCGCTCGTGGAGATCAAGAGCGATCCGAAGGCTGGATCTGCAGGCACCCAATTCGAGGTGGGAAGTAGAACGAAGTTGAACTGGACATTGCCATTGATGCTCGGGCAACCGGACGGAACCATTGCGGTCACAGGGACCCTCGTACCTCCTTGGCGAAGGATTGCCACACGTCCAGGAATCTCGAAGGCGAAACCCGCCGGAGACAACGGATTGTTGCCGGGATCATTGGTCTGAGTAAGAGCAAGAAAGCCCCCCGAAAGGGAAAAAGTACCGCTGAGTTCAGCACTGTTCGGGTCGGTATTATTTCCACCTGAGGTAACGTCCCATGCATTGAAGAGACTGGTGGTGTGGTCAAAGGATGCAGACCAGATGCCATAACCCGAGGGATTGCCGGGATCACAGGCGATGACACTGCTGGGGCAACCCAAGGGGCTGGTTCCGACATAGGAATTGTATGGCCCGGCAGCAGAGGGCGATTGCAGGCCAGCGGGCTCTGAACTACGCCCGGAACCCGAGCCGCACCCTGCCATCGTTATCGCCAGCACCATAGTTACTGCATATGGGAAAAGCCGGAAAAATCTGCGAATCCATAACGGCATTTTTGCACTCCAGATCACGCGAGAACAGACGCCAGTTTGTCTTACCAGACCTGACGAAGGGCCAAGACCATTCGCCTGCCGATATGAGTAAGGACCGCAAGCCTATTTATTTTTCTGCGGCCTTTTTTAACTTGGTTCGGCTCCCGCGACGGAAATAGTCAAGGCTAAAATCCGAACTTCAGGCCGAATTGCATTGTGCGGGGGCGGTGCGCGTCTACTGGATGCAGAAAGCCATTGCCAGCGAGGCAGCTAGAGTCTCCAGCAGAGTTGTTGGTTCCGCCATAACAACTGATTGTGTTGGTATTGGTATTACCTTTGTCGGGATCGAAGATGCGGAACTGGGTGTGGTTAAAGATGTTGAAGGCTTCGGCGCGAAACTCCAAAGTGCGCTCACCAAACACTTTCATCTGCCGGAATAGAGCTGCGTCAAAGTTAATGCGTCCGGGATTATTCAGGGAGTTGCGGCCCGCATTACCCTGGGTCAGACCGCGGGGAGCAACGAAGTTGCAGGGGTTTCGCAATATGGGTCCGATTGTATTCACATTGCTACCTGCAGTATTGAAGCCATAGCCGTTGATTTTATCGGGGTAGGAGTCGGCACCCAAACCCAAGGCCAGGCCAGCGTTGTCAAGCACGGAGAGGCCGGGGTTCTGCGGATCGTCGGTGTTGCCGGTTGGGCTTGCGCCGTTAATTACGCTGAACGGCGTGCCTGTCTGCAACAGTGTAATTCCCGACAGGTTCCATCCACTAAATATCTGCTTCATAAGTCTGCCGGGACCTGAATAGGAAACCACAGCGCCGGGATCAGAGCAGCTCACATTCGCGTCTGCGTTTTCTTTGGTGCAATGGGTGACATTCCAGATGGCGGCGTACCAATCCAGCAGAGGCAATTTGTAGACATAGTTCACGTTGAGCATCTGCCGCATGTCGAAATCAGAGCTGGCACGATTTGCAGCCAGATCATAGGCGTTCACAAAGGTGGCGCTGTATCGTCCGGAAGCCGAGTCAATTGAGTGCGCGTAGGTATAAGCCACACCCAGGTTGAGCGGACCGTGCGTGTGCTGCAAGGTAATCTGCAGGGCGTGGTAGACCGAGCTTGAGAGATTCTGGAGCGAATATATGCTGCCCAGCCCATACGCCCGTGTGCGCAGGGTGTTGACGTCAGGGGTGGGACCATGGGTATTCGCGCCCACGCAGGCGGCTTCCAAATTGACGTATGCCGGGTCGTCAACGCCTACAAACGTACTCCCGACAGTGAAGCCTCCGCTGCTATATGTTGAGCAAATCTGATTGGTAATCGGCTGGTTGGGCCCAAATGGGTTAAGCTGGCTGGGTACAGGAGCAAGTTGATTGATCTGCTCCTCCACCGTGAGATGGGTCCCCTTGCTTCCGACATAGGCGACCGCCAGCAGCGTATCCTTTGAGAGCTCGCGCTGCGCGCTGAGGCTCCACTGTTGCACGTAGGGCCAGACGACCTTTGTGGGAATGGATGTGACGTTGATGGGCCAAGCTCCACCCGGGGTGTAGTTGGAATTGATACCGCCGATGGCGTCGTAGGTTCCCGGAAAGTTCTGCGTTGTGTCGACCACAAGAGGGGCATTTCCGATCAGCGAACCAACGTTGGACTCACTACTGGTGCCGTGTTCAAAGAAGACTCCATAACCGGCGCGAATCGAGGTCTTACCGGATCCGGTTGGATCCCAGGCAAAGCCGATGCGCGGGGCGGGATTGAAGATGTGGCTCGACATGCAACTTGCAGGCGTGCCGCGTGTGCCACACTGCACCAGTCCATTGGTAATGCGGGAATCCAGGCTGCTGGGGTCGGTGAGAAGTTCAGAGTAAGAGGGCAGAGGGATCGCATTGTTTGAGGAAGAATCCTTCAGGCGACCGGTTAAAGAGTCAATGACCGCGCGTGATGCCAGCGCGGGATCGTAGAAAGCCGCTTCCCAATTCCAGGCCTCACCCTTCTGCATCTGCCAGTTGCCAAACAGGCTCAGCCGGAGTCCGGCATTTACAGTCAGACGGGGAGAAAGACGCCAGTCGTCCTGCACGTACGGTTCGATTACCGTGTAATGCAAGTGGTAGCGTCTCTGCGTATCGTCCTGCTGAAAGTAGCGGACCTTACCATTCGGCCATTGTTGACAGGTCCCAGGCGTCGGGCAGCCAGAACCGATCTCGAAATCCGCAAATGCGTTGCCGGTGGAAAGGTAGTTATTCACATTGCTGAACGTCAGTAGGCCCTGAACGTCGCCGGTGTTAGCACCGGTCGCGGCGTTGGTCTCTGACTGCCGGACATAGAGGAATTGCGCGCCGATCTGCAGCGTGTGCTTGCCGATCACCTTGCTCAGGCTGTCTCGGAAATCCCACGTAGGATTGCGATGATCCCACGGCATATAGGAGGTATCGACGGCGAATCCAGTACCTCCGTAAGCGGCATTGTTGCCGGCAATCAAGATGCCAGGCAGTTTGCCGCCAAAACCGTTATCGAAGACGTAGCCGAGGCAGGTGCTGGTAACGTCGGGGTAGCAATTCGACTTGCTCAGCGACGCCGGCCTGGTCAGGTTCACGCCTGCGCCAGCTTGATCGGTGAGAGTGATGTGAGTATCCGTATAGCTGACGCTGAACTGGTTCAGGAAGGTGGGTGACAGCACCTGATCGAGGCGGGCGACCATGCTCAGGCCGGGCCCGACAAATTTGTTCAGCACCGAGGGGAAGCTATTGACCTGCACCGTGCCCCACTCCGGACTGAGCACCTGGGTGGTCCAAGCGTCGTGGATGAAACGGAATCCGAGCTTTTCTCCCTTGGTGAGATTGTGATCGATGCGGAAGAGCTCTTCACGCCAAGTGGTACTGGGAGACACCGTCGCTGCATAGCACGAACCTGTTGGCGAGTCGCAGATAGCTCCCGGAACCGCCAGCGGGATAAGTCCTGTGCCCAGAATAGTACGAGCTACCCCATTGATCTCGAATTGATTGTTGGGCGCTGGTTGCCCGTAGGATGGATGAGGGCAGTCTGCCGGACTGAGCGCGCAGACTAAGCTGAAGTCGGCGTAACCCACCCATTTCCCGTTCACATCCAGACCACGCTCCTGATTCGAGGGCACCGCTTGGGCGAACTGGCCGTTCTCTGGCGACTTTTCCAGCCGGGCTTCTTCCGAAAAGAAGAAGAATGTCTTGTCCTTGTTCGCGTTGTAGTGTCCAGGAATGTAGAGCGGGCCACCGAAGGTACCGCCGAAATCGTTCTTGCGGTAGAGCGGCGCTTTCGAGGTCTGATCGAAGTAGTTGCGGGCGTTGAAGAACTCGTTGCGTAGGAATTCGTAGGCGTTGCCGTGAAACGCCGCCATGCCGGACTTGGTGGTCACGAGCACGGAGCCCGAGGCGCTACGTCCGTATTGCGCGCCATAGTTCGAAGTGAGTACTTTGACTTCAGAAATTGCATCCAGGCTGGGATAAACGATGAGCGGCATGCTCTTACCCTTGCTGGCGTTGATTCCTGTATTGAGCACATCGCTGCCGTCCACGTCAAAAGCGTTGTACTCGACGCGGCCTCCGTTGACGCTGTACTTGGCGCTGCCTGCCACGCCGACCTTGGCTTCATCCTGCCCAGTTTGATTGCTGACGCCGGGGGCCATTGTGATCAGTTGGCTGAAATTTCTCCCATTCAGGCCGTAGGTCACCACTTCCTTCTCAGTAATAGTTCCGGACTGCGACGAGGTTTCGGTCTCGACTTGGGTATTACTGCTGGCTTGCACCTGCGTCACCGTTTCCACTCCCGCAGGAGTCATGGTGACCTCGATGGGCGTAGTCTCGCCCGCCGTGACGTTTACGTATTCCGATCTCGATTCCTTGAAGCCCGGAGCGGTGATCACGACCGTATAAGTCCCGGCGCGAAGTTTCGAAAATTCATATGCGCCCACGTCGTTGGTTTTCGTGGTCTGGCTCTGGATACCGTTCCCGTTGACGACTACACTTGCACCCTGGATAACTGCGCCAGTCTCATCGTGCACGGTTCCGGTTAAAACGCCGGGCTGCTGGGCACAAAGAACCAGGGGTGCGGCGATCAGCAGCACCATCACGCAGATTGCGGATTTAAGAAAACTCATGAGTATGCCTCTCCAACTCTGGAAGCGTAGAAAAACTGAGGAACCCGCAGGGCGGGAATCAAGTGCCAGAGCATGGTGTTTGCAGATTGTGTGGGGTGCTTTATTACTTGCCGGATGCGGAAGTGGCCTGAACCGGCTTGGTCTGCGATGGAGTCGCTGCCTTCGAGCCGGTGTCCGCGGAGTCAGCCCGCAGCTGCGACTTGATCCAGTCGAATAGCTTGCCACCGTCAGTCTGTTCAATCAGATTCTGCATGTCCTTATAGCGGGTGACGGTGAAGTGAACGGTGGACGTGTCGTGTGCGGCGGCTGCTTCCATCTTCCTGGTTGACTCCTCGGGAACAGCTGGGATACCGGAGATGAACTGAAGGCGGACTGCGGTGGCCTTCACTTTCGGCAGCCAGTCCACTGGTTCCAGCGGCTTTACCTTGTCTAGAAACTCGGGCTTCAGGTACGAGGGGCGTTCGGCGGCCGGGATGACAGAGGATTTTGCCAGCCAATCGTTCCAGTCTCCCCACGGGTTCAGCGTATCCACTGCCTTCAGGCGGGAATCAGCTGCCGCCGCGAGAATTGCGATGGTTCCGCCCGAGCCTTGGCCGAAGATTCCGGCATGAGCGAGGTCGAGGTCTTTGCGGCGGTTCAGGTAGTTCAACACCATCTGCACATCATGGACGGAGGCACCGAGCGACTCCTGCAGTTCACTGACGAACCACTCTTTCATGGGCCGATCATGGAAGCGGTCACCGCTCAGGGCCGCAAGGAAACCGACGGCGGCATAGCCACCCTTGGTGATGCGCTCGCAATAACGGTCGTTCTTGAAGCGTTCGAGGCTCTCGTCGTAGCCATAAAGGTAGAGGATGACCGGGGGATTGACAACGCCCTTAGGCAGCACAACCCACACATCGACGGGATCGCCCGCCCTCCATCCGAGTTGGAGAAGTTCGCGGGTAAACTTTTCGTTTTCCTCGACACCGCCGGAGACCGCATCAAGCACCTTGAAGCTGGCCGCATCAACCGGCAGCGAAATCAAGTCTTCGTGGGTCAGAGGAACCGGAGTTTCTTCAGGCGGCCGGGCTATCAGGGCCGGTGTAGCTGACGCTGGGGTGGCTGCCGTTGCTGCTGCGCCTGGCGAAGAAGCCTGTTGGGCCGTGGCTCCGCTGAACGGGAAAAAAGATGAGATCAGGACAAGTGAGATTCGAACGAGGACGGGGCGCGAAACAAAACTAATGGGTCTCAATTCTCGATTCACCTGGATAAATTTGTTTGCTGCATACACTAGAAAAAGGGCAGACGGGCAGGTTCGCCCGTCTACCCCTATCAGATCAGCGCGGCGTTGTTGAACGCCGGAAGTTGTTACTGTTTGACGCTGACGAGTTCCGTGCCGTAGTCAGCAATGTGGTCGAAGTCGGCCTGAATGTAATAGATCGCGCCGCCCATGTCACCACCAGCTTCAGTGGATCCGGCGATGTGTCCGTTCGAGGGCTTCACGCCAGCCTGCAGATAGTGCGAGCGGAAGACGTTGAGAGAGGCGTAGGGAATAAAGTCCTGCACGATGCCCACCGCATTGCTGGTCTGAGCCTGCGTGATCAGCGCGCTGACAAGGGGCGGAACCGTCGAGGTGGTAACCACGCGATACAGCGACCAGATCGGGTAAGAACCGTTGACGATGTTGGTGAAAGTAGGGTTGGTCGGGCAGCTGGGAAGGATGCTGCCGCTGCCCGCAATGAAGTTCGTGGAGTCGCAAACCGGGAACTGACCGTTGGTGCCGCTTTCAGCGGAGGTGTAACCGGGGAACAGCGGATCGACGCCATCCACCTGGAGGTACTTGGTGGTGAACGGAGCGTGACCGTTGCCATTCTTGAAGTTGACGAAGCTCCAGAAGGCGTAGCCGATGCTATCGGCGCCGCCGGTGCAGGTGACGCCAGCGCCGCTAGCTTCGGTGCCGGTGCAGGCGCTGGGGTAAGAAACTGCCTTGATCATGTTACCAGTGCCGATCGCGCGGTCACGGGTTGCGCCCGTAAGGCCGATCATGTTGCCGTTTGCATCAGTCGTTCCCAGGCTGGAAGTTTTACCCTGGGCGACACTGATGTGCAGCGGGTTGCCCGTGTTACCGTTGCCATCCGCCGCGATGATAGTGGGATCAATGCCGATTTCCTGCGAGCTGGCGAATTCCTTGCTGGCCGGGGTGGTGTATTCGAAAGTGTTGTAGGTGCCGGAGAGCGGCTCACGCAGATAGACGTGGACCGGAGCGCCAGTGACTCCCGAAAGCGGCGAAAGAGCCGAGGTGCGGGTGATGCTGCCGTTGAACAAGCCAGTCAGGGTAGCGCGGCTGACATTGGTAACAGTGGGATCGCCGAAGTGGAACAGATTGTCTGTGGTCGGGGCCTTGGTGTTGACGAAGACGATCACAGGAGCGGCACCCACCGGGATGGTGGTGAAAGACTGCTGAAGTGCGCCGTTGATGGGATCCTTACCGGTGATGGCAAAGTCAACTACGTTGAAGCTGGTTGCGCTGAGTCCGTTGATCGCGCCCTGGCTGACCGCACTGCCGATCGAGGTGCCGCTGCCATAGCCCAGTCCGGTACGGGTAGCGGTAATTTTGGCGAGCGCGCGCGTGGTGGCAAACTTGGCATCCTCAGGACGGATGTCGGTAACGCCAGCGTTGAACGGCTGGCCATTGAGCGAGTTGTAGACAGAGGGGGGAACCGAGGCCTGATCGGCGTTCGCACCAGTCGTGGGCCAGAAAGGAGCCAGCGAGTTGGCGGCGGCCACCGGAGAGGCCTGCGAGTTGACAAAACCGAAGTACGCAGAAGGAACCTTGAGGTTGGAGTTCATGAAGGCCTTAACGCCAAGAGTGGAGTCGAGGCTGACGTAGACAGCGATCTTGCTGACCGGCAGGCCGTCGCAACCAGCGATGTATCCGCCGTTGACATTGCCCGGAGTGACCAAGTCGTTGCAATGATCCCATACCAGCCAGATGTTGCCCTTTTCGGTCGGGGTCACGCCACTGCGCGTGTCATAGGCGTTGCCGGCGTTGGAGGCGGTGTAGTGGAACTTTCCGACCTGTGCGCCGTTGGTGCCGTCGCCCAACGGTCCGGCAGCAGCCAGGGCGAATTCATCGAATTGCGCCGAGGAGCCGGAGCCGATGAAGTACTGAATGCCCGAGGTGACGCCCGCGCCGTATTGGCCGGTCACAACGCTGGAGTTAATGAATCCAGTCGCAGAAGCAACGATCTGGAGGGTCTGGGGAGTGGTTCCCAATTCAAGGGGTACGGACAGCCAAGGAGCGGCGCTCTGCGCCGGAACGGTAGAGTAGGCAAGCTTGGTGCCCACAGTCGAGGTCGGAACGGTGATTCCGTCCAGGGTATAGTGGAGCGCCGGCTGGCCGGCAGCTACGCTCGCCGCGCCGGGGATGGTGAAGTTCTCGCTAAAGGTGACCTGCACGGCAGTGGTGGAGCTTCCAACGCTCGCCACCGGAGCCGGCAACTGGTTTTCGACCGTGAACTTCCAGGTCTGAACCGCGCTGGCTTTGTACGTAGATAGAGTGCTAGGAGGAACGCTAATGGCCTTCACTGTGTAGACGTTACCGGCGCCATTGCCCGAGCCGGCAGGTGAGTCGGCTTGCGGCGTCATCGAAATCGGCGTGCTGTAGACAAGGGTAGTGCCAGCGGGAGTGACAACGCCGCCGCTATTGGTGCAAGCCGGGGTGGTTGAGTCCGTGGTGTAGCAGATAACCTGGCCGCTGGGAGAGCCCGAGGCGCTGACGGTGACTACCAGAGCCGGATTCGCCGCATGGACGCCAGCGGGGTACACGCCAGCTGCGACGGTGCCCGAAGCCAAATGGTTGTTGGTGGTAAAGGTAGGAGCGTTGACCGCTACCTGGGTAGCAGCAAACGAGCTAACGGCGAGCAGCGCTGTCGTGGCGAGCAGCAGGGCAGCCGATGACAGTGTCTTATTAACGTTCATTGTTTTCTCCTGAGCATGACCGAAGTCAAGTTGTCAGTTGTTGAGGCGAGCGTGTCGCGTTGGTCTGGGGTTGGTGGACTTCCGCTCTTGTCGCAGGGTTCCCAGCTATGGCAGCGGACAGCATCCTGCTCCGCTGAAGAACCTTGAACGGCTTCTAACGGAATTGATGAAAAAAGAGGTTTCACCGGGTTTGGGACAGAGAGCCGTCAGATTGCACGGCAACCTCACATCCCCAGGGAGAAGGCTGGGTACCAAA
>Ga0181520_10005739_pt1 | contig 19530 bp, 15 predicted proteins | sample PEATcosm2014_Bin_29_FD_132451 | JGI IMG/M metagenome (GOLD analysis project Ga0181520, IMG submission 132451) | Peatland microbial communities from MTU Mesocosm Facility, Houghton, MI, USA - PEATcosm2014_Bin02_30_metaG | ecosystem: Environmental > Terrestrial > Soil > Wetlands > Peat | place...
AAACGGACGCACGGGCTTACTTTGTGCTGAGGGAAAGACTGCCGAGCTCGCCGGCGCACTGGAAACTCTTATCAAGAGTGACGCGCTTTGGACCTCGATGAGCGAGTGCGCGCGTGAATGGGTGAGGGAGCGCTTCGATATTTCCAAACAAACTGAGCGTCTTGAATCGCTTTATGACGATTGCGTGGCCGAGCAACACCAAGCGGGATCAACGCGCGCAGAATTGAACATGAGGGGCGCAGGCACTCGGGCCGCTTTGAAAATCTAGTGGCAGAGGAGACTTCAGCCGAGAGCGGGATACGCCTTGATAAAACAATCCACTGCACTCCCCACGTGAGTCTGAACCGACTTTGGCGTCCACATCTCTCGCTTTCCAACGGCAGCGGTCAATTGAGGCAGATGAGTAATGAGTGCCAGGTAATGCTTCGCCGCCTCATGGGCATCGTTGCGCCGACCGGCCTTTCCCTTCGTGAGAGTCAGGTGCTTTGAAAGAATGAGAGCAACCTGTCGGCTGCGGCGAGCATACCACTTCTCAAAGTAGATCACGCCGATTGGTGGGAGCTGGATACTCTCGGAGGAGACAAGGCGGCTTACAAATCCCGTCACCGGCGACAGAATCTCGTTGATGAGCGCCAGTCCAATTAACTCGAGGCGGTCCCTCAGGGGCATCGTATTTTGCCGGCTGTCCGCGATGACACGGCTGAATGTCTCGTCCTCTGTCTGCAATGCCATCACGATGACGGCGATCAACAGTGCATGTTTGTCGGGGAATGCGGCGTAGATGTCGCGTTTCGACACGTGCGCACGATGAGCAATCTCATCGGTAGTCGCTTCCCCAAACGAACGTTTGGAGAACACTTCGAGCGCAGCGGTAAGGATTCGAAATTGCCGTCCCTCGCCAAACTGCTGTAACGGGCTTGTGGACCTCATATTTGCTTAGTTTTTCCTGACCCTTACTCAACGCAGACTCGTGGGCCTATCGCTCCAGACAAGTAATAAGTCCATCCACTAGTTTCTGCTAGGAAAAGTCCTGCAATTTGGACTCAATTGTAGCGGACAAATTGGTTGCCCCTCTGGGAAAAAATTCCAGCTCCTAGTAACTTGAGGTGTTCGCAAGAGGCTCGATTGTACGTTCGAGCGGCATGTCTTTCATGAGAAGTCACTTAGACGTCTCTTGGAAGCTCTGGCTGAAGTCCAGACAAACAATCACGCAAAAGTTGCAGCCACCTGACACATGATTGCCAATTGGCAGCAGAATGGCCAAGGGACGAATGAGCGTCTGAAATTTAAGCAATTTTGTATCAAATAGATGCAGATTCAACTGGACCAGGGCCGGAGGTTCCTTGCCGTCGCAGCAAGCAGTTAGCGATTTTGATTCGCAGCTACACTCATATACACGCCGTCTGATTCCAGTTGGGGGGCCGTTTGGGGACTCATTCTCATTTAGAAGTGTCGACGGATCTTTGCACAGGTGGAGGCATGTCCCTACTGCTTGTAGGCGCCGCTGCAAAGGCCGGCAGCTCATCGCTGTCCGCGTGCGGTTTCACGGCGACTTCATGCGTCGATACCAGGCACACGCTGCGGATGCTGGGCCAGCGTCGCCATCGGGCCGTGCTCTGCGATATTGACATACCAGGCGTGGACGGCATGCAATTCTTGCATCGAGTTTGCGCGGGATTCCCAGAAGTCGCAGTGATCGTGGTGACGGGACCCGGGGACTTGTGCGGGGGAATCCTAGCGATGATCTCGGGCGCATCGGGCTACATTCAAGCGCCCTTTGAGTCTGAAAATATTGCGGCAAAAATCGGGAGTGCACTCAAAAGGAAGCACCTCGAGTCTGCATTGCGGGCCTGACTTTCTCGACATTCGCACAGGGCTGCTGCTCAATACCCAAAGTGACCACGCGGCGATTCGTTGCGGGCAGCAAATCGACTCGTACAGGAACTTTGCCTCGGCACTTCGCAAAAAAAGCTGTATCGGACCATTAAGTAAGGATATCGTCCGATTACGCAACATCGCTTATATGCTTTTTTCGAATGACGATCTCGCCCTGGTCAGTTTTCACAGCAACGGCATATAGGCCGAGTGCCTTGCCATTGAATCTGAATGGATAGCCTGAAGCCGGAACCCCGAGCCAGTCGGTCATCTGACCTTCGGTTCCACCCATCTCCAGCCACGAAATCCCCAACGGGTTAACGAGCCCCGGCGCTGGGAGCACAGGCTGCCCCGCTGGATGAATCGTCATGTCTTCAAAGAAGTACCAATTGGGAAGCCCTTTTGGCCAAGTGTCCGCCGCTGACGGAGCCTGGTGCGTAATCATGCGTGGGCCGCTCGTGCGGATGCGTTCTGCCGCGTCGCCCTGCAAAATGGAGGTATTGTGGCGCTCAGCAACCTCCTGCAATTCCTCGATTGAGTCCACACGTAGACAGAGCCCCGTGAAATGGTCATCGACCATCTCCCTATAGAAGAAGTCCGTGACTGGCGTACCCGGCTTGAATTTTCCGGGATCCACAACGCTTTCGACTTCGATATAGGTTCCCGCGCCCAGAGGGAATATTTTGTTTGCGATGCCCATCCTGAACCAACCGCCGTCGTAGAAGCCGAGATGAGTTTGTTCGCGGAGGCGGTGCGACGCTTCATAGAGGTTGGCGGAACCAATGGCAATGTGATCGATGTGGATCATCTTTGTTGTTCCTTGTGGGTGCAGAGTGGGTTTCAAGAACAATATTTGGAAACCTTCTCGATTGCGATATCCCCGAGAGGCCGATTCGACTGGCGATTACATGACTCTAAAACAAATTCTGTAAAAAGAAAACACTTGTTTCAAACAATCATTTATGAGCTATAATCGCATCGTTTACAGCGAAAAGGCGGCATCTCGGGAGTGCGCCGTTGCATAGTGGGTCTATGAATGGCGCTTGCGGAATTGTGAAGGCGCGGAGCATTTATCAGGCTACGCGCGCGCTTCTGTTCGCCGATATTCCGGCGATCGACCTGAAAGATCGAGTTTCAGTCTTTACTGTTGCCGCAGGAATGCGAAGTACGGGAGTACTCGAGACCTGGGGACAATGGTTACCGCAGTTGCGTGAAGCGATGATCACGCATGGCCTGTTTACCTCTGTTGCAACAAGTGTGTGGTCGGCCATTGCGCGGCCGCTGGATCTTCCATATCGAAGCTTATTACTTGCCTTGGACGCGAAGCGTGTCGCAGGTAAGCCCAAGCATGTTCTGTGGATTCATACAAGCAAGGAGGTGCGAGATCAGTATCGACAGGCTAGATTTACACAACAAGAGGCCGGTGCGCTGCTTGCATATCCAGCATGCTGTATCGAATTCGAATCAAGAGTCATGGCGCAGTTGCCGCAGGCGCAACTTCAAACCTTAATTGCCGAGGTTGGTGAAGACGAAGCAACGCTGATGACTGCATTGCAGCGAAAGAAGGAAATACCGGTTGCGAAGATACCGCTGCCAAACAACGCCCTGCGCACGGAACAACGATTTCCATTTGCCCTGCATGTTGCCTGTGACGAGTGTTTGGAAAATCCTGAATCGCCGAGCGCGGTGCTCAACGCCCGTAACGGCGATTTGGTGGAAGAGATTGATGCAGGACTGCACTCTCTCATATTGCAGGTTCAAAATCTCTACTGCGGCGTAGGGGAGGACCAGGCCAACAATCTGATTCTGTTTTCGCGGATGCGCTCATTACATTCAGGCTTCCTATCGGGTCAACAACCCTAGACCTTGAATCATAAGTTCAGTTCCAGAGAAACGCCCAGTTCATCTTGAAGGCCGGGGCACCCCACTTACTTCATCTCTCAGTCGAGGAGGAATCATGCATTTGATCAGTACACGTGTGTCACACGATCGCCGGGCCGTCTTTGGCGGCGGCAGATCAGCAAACCGGTCCGCGAAACCTGGCGACAGGTTACGCGCGGTGGCGGCAGCACTATTCACCTTGATAGCTTGCATGCCATCAGGATTTGCGCAGCAGGCCAGCGCTGGCTCCAACGGACCTGACGAAGCGGCCTCCGACCTCCCCACGGCGCCTGCACCGGCACTGACTGAGCCTAATCCATTGCGCATCTCCGCGCGCGATTTCTCCAAACCGTTTGTCAGTTCTTGGAGCAATCCCCTGAAGCGCTACCGGCCCACGACAATTCCCAAGGCAAGCTTTGTCAACTCCGTGCGCCTCAATGATCTGATCAAGGATGGCAAGGTCTACCTGAGCCTCTCTGACGCGATCGCGCTGGCGCTTGAAAACAACTATGATATCGCCATCGCGCGTTACGATCTGGATATTGCGGACACCGACATTCTGCGAACGGCGACAGGAAACGCACCACTCGGCGTTCCGACGGCTGTCGTTGCAAATACGCTGGGTGGTTCTCCGTCAACACTGGCATCGGGCGGAGGACCAGGGGGCACTAACGGCGGAGCGGGCGGAGCAGGTTCCGGCCTCAGCGGATTGACCCTGACGACGGCGGGCGCTGGTCCGGCGCCGGAAAGCCTCGACCCAAATCTCACGGCCGCGATTCAATTCGACCGCGACCATGTGCTCTCTACCAGCTTTTTCTCCGGCGGCACGAGCACCACCAATCAATACAACCTCTCTTTCAACCAGGGGTTTGTAACGGGCACCAACTTTCAGGTTGCCTTCAATAACGAATATGCCACCACATCGAACGAGACCGCCGAGTATAGCCCGGAACTCTATTCCACGTTCAAGGCCATGTTGACGCAGCACCTGCTGCAGGGATTCGGCATCTGGGTCAACAAGCGCTTCATCTATCAGGCGCTCAATGACCGGCGCATCGCCGACGCATCGTTCCGCCAGCAGATTCTCTACACCGTGAATCAAGTAGAGAATATCTATTGGGGTTTGGTTCAGTCTTATGAAGACGTGCAGGCAAAGCAACGCGCGCTCGACCAAAGCAACAAACTGCTGAGCGACAACAAAAAGCAGCTGGAATTCGGCACTATGGCCGCACTGGATGTGTATAACGCCGAACAAACCGTGGCCACGGACCGACAGAACCTGATCAGCTCGCAGAGTTCGCTGAATTACCAGCAGCAGATCATTAAGCAGGCAATCGCGCGCAACCTCAACGATCCCGTTCTCTCCGCCGCTCCAGTGATTCCGACGGACCGCGTCAGTCTCGAACCGATTTCAGAAGAACAGGAGACGGTTGAATCTTTGGTGCAGAAAGCGTTTGAGCAACGGCCGGAGCTGGAACAGGCGGTGATGACGCTGCGCAACGACGAGATCACACTCAAGGGAGCGCGCAACGCTTTGCTGCCGATTGTGGACGTGTATGCATACCTCACCGGACAGGGTGTTGCCGGAACGATCAACCCCAAGTGTATTGCCGGCGGATATTGCAATTCAGTTGTGAATCAGGCACCCACCAGCTACGGAACGGCATTGGGCAACGCGATGGATGAATCGACGCCCGACAAGGGCGTCGGATTCAACATCCAGATACCGCTGCGCAACCGCTACAACGAGTCGGTGCAGGAGCGGTCGTTGATGGAGTACCGCCAGGCAGAGCTGCGGTTGGAGCAGCTTTATACGCAGATCCGCATGCAAGTGGTGAATGCCAAGTTCGCCCTCTCCAATGATCGTGCTCAGGTTCAGGCTGCTCTTGCGGCCCGGGACTACAACCAGGAGAGCCTTGACGCCGAAATCAAGAAGTTTCGGCTCGGCGCCTCCACCACCGGCAACGTGCTGTTGCAGCAGCGCAACCTGGCCGCCGCGGAGGACACACTGATCGCCGCGAACGCCTCATATGCAAAGGATCGTGCGGGCCTTTACCAGATCCTTGCTGCAACGCTCGAACACTACGGAATCAACCTCGGTGAAGCTGCGACGGGTGACGTGAAAACGACTCCAGTGGTTCCCGGGGTACTGCCCGCGAAGCCGGGCAATGAACCGGCAATGCCGCCGGCAGGCCTGTGAAACAAGGCGCGACAAGCCCAGGGATTTAGTCAAATTGGGCGTGGAGTTTTTGAGTTCCGCCGGCTTGCGAAAGGCTTTGCCAATGATGAAAGGGAGAATAGGGGATGCCGCGAACGCGCTTGCGTGAGACTCCCTGCCTCCCCGAAGGGCGTCGTTGACTCGGCCGAAGGGTGACGGTCGGGATGTTCGGCAGTTTCAGGAAGGGCGGCTCGCGATACTTCAAAATTTCGCGATTTTTTCTTGACGCTTGATTTCTCTTCTGATATTCATAACAGCATTCGGTCAGTAAAACAGTCGTTTCAATCACTTGTTTTCAAGCAACGATTTGCCGCCAGTTCCCCATTGCCGCCTTCTGCTCCTTTAACGGGCCCCCCAAGAACCCTTTGGTCATTCTGACCAAAGCTGCCTCTCCGTTTTTCTGCCGCCAGTACTGCGCACGCACACATCTCGAAGGAGTTCTCCTATCCATGGCGATGCATCTGGATCACATCTCTATCAGCACACCCAACCTCTATTATGGTGCGCATCGTTTGCGCCTGGAATCGAACCTGAGTTTCTATGACGGGGGGTTCTTTTCCGGCGGCCACGCGAACAGGATTTTTCCGCTCGGGGAAAAGACTTATCTCGAGATCGGCGGAATCGTAGAGTGCGACAAAGTGCGCGATCCCAAGGATCAGCCGTGGTGGTACAGCAAGGTGGCAACAGTGGGCGAGTGCTTTACAGGACTCTGCATGAGGGTCGACACCTATGAAGAGCTGGAGGCAATCGCCAAAGCGAAGAATTACACGATCAATACAACGCCTACCACGCGGACTCGTCCCACCGGATATAAAGTGGAGGCATTTTCCGCGCCCAGTCCTGGCCTCACCTGGACCAAGGGTCTGCCGAACTGGTATTGGTTCAAGGATTTTCCGAAACACCCCAGCGGACAACCAGTCTTTACCTGGCCCAATATCGTGCGGCCACAGGGAATTTCGTGGCTTGAAGTGGGTGGCACCGAAAAAGAAATGACGGACTGGCTCGGGGTCTCGGCATCAACGTTTCCATTCCGCTACAACGGCAAGCTACCCGGCCTGTATGCAGTTGCTGTAAAGAGTGCTAAGGGCGAAATCATCATCCGCCGGCCATCCGCAACGGAGTACTAGTTTTGCAAAGTCAACTGATCCGTTTTGGATGGATCGGGCATTGATTCAAGAAACACAAAGGGAGACTGAAGATGAACCAGCCGAAGAAGGAAAATCTCGAAAGCGCAATCAAGGGAGCTCCTGTCAGCCGCCGCTGGATCCTGAAGAACACCATGACCGTAACGGCCGGAACCGTTGCGGTTTCGACTCTTGGCAGAGAAGCAGCGAAGGCGGAGACCAGGCAAGAAGATGACACGCCACATACCAATCTGGAAACGGGCGAGATTTTCGATCGAGAGCGGCATCATCGCTGGGACACCGTCTGAAGACAAAGATTTGCGGACTGCCAGGTGCGGGCCACAATTTAAGTCCATCAGCGAAGTACAGGCACAGAGGAGCGGAGTATGGCAGCAGTTCTAGATCACATCCACATGGGCTCGAACAATGTTTACACCACCGCCCACGGCATCACTCAGACCTATAAGATTGGCCACTATGACGGTGGATTTATGAGCTCGATCACCGTCGGCCATAAAGCGGTTCCGCTGGGCGGCGGCGTGTACATCGAGATCGAAAGCCTAATTGATCCGTTTGCAACTTCTGACCTGACGAAACTTCCATGGTGGTATACGAAGGCGCTGGCGGCCCCTGAAAAGGCAATTTGGAGCGGGCTGTGTCTTCGGGTCGACACGATGGAAGAACTCGGAGAAATTGCAAAGCGGCATGGTGGGACGATCAGTCCGCGTGCCGGCCGCCGCACTCGGCCGGATGGACCTGGAGTGAAATTCTGGTCGGCGCCTGCGGGGGCCAATCTTTCCAACGCCTGGGAGACTGGCCGTCCAAATTGGTATTGCTGGGAAGAACGTCTGTACATCCATCCGAGCGGACAACCTGTGATTCCGGCACCGGGATTGGTCGATGTGCAAGGTGTGAGTTGGCTTGAGATGGGTGGGACGCAACAGGACATGGCCGACTGGCTGGGCCAGCATCCCGACACTCTCAACATGAAGTTCAATGGAAAATCCCTTGGGCTCTATGCGGTCGCGGTCAAGACCGATATGGGAGAGGTTGTGATTCGCAGGCGGTCCGCAACGGAGTGAGCGACAGCTTTGCGCGCGGCATGCGTGAAGATTTGTGTTCCCCGGCCGGCAGATAAAACCCCAAAAGAAATAGAACTGAGGAAGTCAAAAAACAGGAGAACCTGCATGGGCTTACACATCGATCATCTTAGTCTGGCCTCTCCAAACATCTTTAAGTCTGCCGACGCTCTGTGCAAAGAGACCGGGCTCGGCTACTGGACCGGCGAATGGATCCGTGACACGGCAGTGCATATCGTCCCTCTTGGGCCTCCTGGAAACTTTATTGAGATCTCCGGATTCATCGACGTGCATACGTTGAAAAACATGGACGAACACAAACAGTGGATCCTGGACATCACTGAGACTGGCGATCACTTCAACGGATTCTGCCTGGGTGTCGACAGCATGGAAGAGCTGGAGCAGTTTGCCAAGCACTGGAACACGACTGTGAATCCGTTCAATAATCCCGATCCCGCAGCACATTTCCAGCGAGCCAACGGGTACATTTTACCGATGGCCTCGACGCCGAGCGGCAAGCGCAGCGTGTGGATGAAAGGGCTGCCAAATGTGTATTTCTATCCCGATCGCACACACCACTCGAGCGGACAGCCGACACACCCCTGCGAAGGTATGGTGCGCCCGACTGGTATCAAGTGGGTTGAAGTGGGTGGCACTGAGGAAGAGCTCTCGACATGGCTCGGCGTGCCCAATGTAGGGAGCGTGCTACCCCTGAAATTCAACGGAAAATCGCTGGGAGTTTGGGCCGTGTGCGTGGGAGCCGAGGAACACGAGGACATCGTTATACGGCGGCCGGCAGCTTCCGAGGCAGTTCCGGTGTCAAAGTTTGCCGACTGACAGTTCGCTGAATGACGCAAAGCTAACTAGCACGACGTCAACACAAGCGGAATTTCCAGGAGAAGCAGCATGAACATCAAGATCAATCACTTCGCTTTGGGCGCACGCAATATCTATGAATCGGCTGCGCGCCTTCGCAAGGAGACCAACCTGGGATTCTGGACCGGAGAGTGGGTCCAGACAACTGCCTGTCATATGGTCCCGCTGGGCAACGACCAGTTCATTGAGGTGGAAGGTACGATTGACGCGCACGCATTCTTGAAGATGCCCAAGCCTAACTACACCTACGACGCGCTTGATACTGACAACGAGTACAACGGTGACCACTTTACTGGCCTGATGCTTGGTGTAGACACTCTTGAGGATCTGGAGGAGATAGGCAAGCGCATGGGCGGAGGTGTAACGCCAAATTGGCCGGAGCCGGAACGTCACTTCCAGCGCCCTGACGGTTATGTTTTGCGATATCAGTCCGCGCCTTACTTTGAGCCAGGAAGCAGCAAGAGCCGTCCTCGCGGCATGCCGAACTTTTACTATTATCCGGATGTTCCCGGCCGAACGAGCAATCAGCCGGTTGTGTCCACCTCGCATCTGGTTGTTCCCACTGGAGTGAAATGGATCGAATATGGCGGAACGGCACAGCAGATGGCCGACTGGCTTGGCGGTACCGACTCAGAGGCATACAAAGCAATGAAGTTTAACGGAAAGGCGCTGGGCACATGGGCCATTTGTGTCGGTGTTGAGGGTGGAGACGACATTATCATTCGCAGGCCTCCGTCAGCGGCATCGATCACGGATGACTCAAAGTATAAGAGCGCATTTTAGACATTGGTCATGCCTTGTTGATCGCGAATTTGACCACAGAGTGCCGCGGGCGAGGCCCATTAATTGACTCAGAACCCCGGATGAAGGGATCGCGTACGCTGATGAGTTCAACAACTGGCCCGGATTCTTCAGAGAGTATTCGATCGTGAGAAGACCGTGAATACATCTATCGATCTCTAGCTATGCATCCTTCCGCGCTTTTCATCCGCAGGCCGGTGGCTACATTCCTACTTTCGCTTGCTGTGCTTCTTGCAGGAGGGGCAGCGTACAAGCTATTACCGGTGGCGTCGCTCCCGCAGGTCGAATATCCAACAATCTCGGTCCTTGCCAATTTCCCCGGGGCAGACCCTCAAACAATGGCCTCCTCCATTGCCACTCCGCTCGAGCGGCAGTTCGGCCATATTGCTGGAGTGACCGAGATGACTTCAGTGAGCCAGCAGGGACTGCTGTCAATGACATTGCAGTTCGACCTGGACCGCGACCTGAATGGCGCAGCACGCGACGTTCAGGCGGCCATCAATGCATCGCGCAACCAGCTGCCTGCGAATCTTCCCTCGAATCCAACATATAGGAAGGTCAATCCAGCCGAGCCATACATTCTACAGATCGCGTTGACGTCGGACACGATGTCAATTGCGCAGATTTACGACGCCGCAGATACCGTTTTAGCGCAGCGAATTGCGCAGGTAACGGGAGTTGGCCAGGTTTCCGTTGTGGGCAGCAGCAAACCCGCCGTTCGCATCGAGGTTAACCCGACAATTCTCAACGCGCAGGGGATCGGGCTGGATGAGGTCCGCACTGCTCTCGGCCAAATGAATGTAAACCAGCCCAAAGGGACACTGTCGAACAACACCACGCGCTGGAATATCTCCGCGACAGACCAGCTCTTCAAAGCAAAAGATTATGCTTCCGAAATTATCACTTACCGTAACGGATCACCGGTGCGGATCTCGGACGTTGCCACAGTCTCAGACTCCGTAGAGGACGTGTATACGGGCGGCATCGTTAACGGTATTCCAGCGATCTTGATTCACGTCTACAAATCACCAGGCGCCAACGTGATACAGACCGTGGATCAGATCACTGCCATCATGCCGCAGCTTCGCGCATCGGTATCTCCGGCAATCAAGATGCAGGTAACCCTTGATCGAACGGTGACAATTCGCGCCTCAGTGAAAGAGATTACGCATAGCCTGATCATTTCAATCGTGCTTGTTGTATTGGTCGTCTTTCTCTTTCTGCGTGAAGGCAGAGCGACCATCATCCCCAGCATTTCCGTGCCTCTCTCGCTTGCCGGAACCTTTGCTGTGATGTACGCGCTCGGCTACACAATCGACAATCTCTCTTTGATGGCATTAACGGTTTCTACCGGTTTTGTCGTGGATGACGCAATAGTGGTGGTTGAAAATATCAGCCGTCATCTTGAAGCAGGGCTAAGCCCGTTCGCAGCGGCGATGCGCGGCTCGCGTGAAGTTGGCTTCACCGTTTTGTCGATGAGCCTTTCGTTGGTTGCTGTCTTTATTCCCATTCTTCTGATGAATGGAATTGTCGGACGCCTGTTCCGCGAATTTGCCGTAGTGCTCTCCGTATCGATTCTCGTTTCGCTTGTAGTTTCGCTCACAACGACACCGATGCTCAGCTCAAAATTTCTCGAACCCTATAATTTGCGGAAGCACGGCTGGTTTTATCATCTGGGCGAGCGAGCACTGAAAGTCTTGCACGATGGATACGATGCTTGCTTGACTGCAGTGTTACGGCACCAGGTCATCGTTCTGGTTGTGACCATGCTCACAATTACGCTCAACATATATCTCTACATCATTGTTCCGAAGGGGTTCTTCCCGCAGCAGGACATCGGCCGCATTGCAGGCAGCATTCGTGGGCCGCAGGATATATCGTTCGAGGCGATGCGCGATCGCCAGCGGCGCTTTCAATCGATCGTGCAGACCGACCCGGCAGTTCATGCCACGACCAGTTTTCTGGGATCCGCACTGACAAATGGAGGCGCATACAATCAATCAAGCCTTTTCATAACGCTCAAGTCGATTGAAGAGCGTCATGGGGAAACGGCAGATCAGATTATCGCTCGAATGCGGCCCCGGCTTTCCGGCATTCCGGGCGCGACGGCGGTGCTGACGGCTCAACAGGATCTAACCATCGGCGCCAGGAGTGCACAAACGCAGTTTCAGTACACTCTGACGTCAGAGAGCATTGACGACTTGATGGAATGGGCGCCTCGCGTGATGGCCCGAATGCGGCGGATACCTCAATTGCAGGATATTGCCACCGATCAGCAGGACCGCGGGCTGGAAGAGCATCTCGTGATTGACCGAGCCACTGCGACTCGGTTGGGAATTACGCCGCAAAATATCGACGACACACTCTTTGACGGATTCGGCCAGCGGCAGGTCTCAACAACCTACACGCCTGCCAACCAGTATCATGTTGTGCTTCGAGTGAATTCGAAGTACCAGACCGACGCCGATCAACTTAATTCAGTCTATGTTCACAGCCGGTCTGGTGGCCTGGTTCCCCTCTCCGCATTCTGTCATTTTGAACAGCGACACAGCATGCTTACAGTCAATCACCAAGGGCAATTTCCTGCGGTAACTCTATCTTTCAATCTTTCACCAAATGCATCTCTCGGTGAAGCCAGCAGCGCACTTGAGGATGCGGTGCGCGAGATGCGCCTGCCCGCATCGATACACGGAAATTTCGCAGGGACCGCACAGGCGTTTCAATCATCGCTGGCCAACCAACCCTACCTGATTCTTTTTGCGCTGGCCACGGTCTATATCGTTCTTGGCATCCTGTACGAAAGTTTTATTCACCCCCTGACGATTCTCTCCACTCTGCCATCGGCGGGTGTGGGCGCGATTCTTGCGCTACTTCTCTTCAACATGGATCTGAATGTGATTGCGATGATCGGCATCCTGCTTTTGATCGGCATTGTAAAGAAGAATGCCATCATGATGATCGATTTTGCGCTGGACGCGGAGAGGAATGGCGGCAAGAGCCCCAAAGAGGCAATCTACCAGGCTTGCATGTTGCGTTTCCGTCCCATACTGATGACGACGGCCGCGGCCCTGCTCGGTGGTCTGCCGCTCGCGTTCGGTACCGGAACGGGTTCTGAGTTGCGCCGGCCTCTGGGAATCACAATCGTTGGAGGCCTGATCGTGTCCCAGTTGCTAACGCTCTTCACAACACCAGTTGTCTACCTGTTTTTTGATTCCCTGCAACGCCGCATTGCGCCGCTATATTCCACCGTTCGCTTATTTGGACGAGCGGAAGCAAAAACCCTTGGGGCTGACCCGGGAGTTGGCGCGTTGAGCTAGCGAACAGAGTTAGGCACAGCGACTCACTTGCAGCTTGTTGCCTGAGTAAGGTACGTGACAAGGTGCTTGAGGAGCTTATTCAGATTGCTCGTGTCACAGTTTCCCTTAGTGATGTGCCGGAAGGTATGCCCCTTGTAAGTATCGCGAGTCGCAGTCAGAATGGTTCCCCAAGCGAAATAGAATCGCCAGTAGACTTCTTCCTGGCTAAGCTTCGGCAGGGCACGGCCGAGCGCTTTAATGAAGCGCTTGATCATCGCATCGTTTGACAGGCTCATTGTTTGGGTAATCGGCGAATCCGGCTTGAGCGAGGCGCGAATATATATCCGGGCGAGACGCGAGTCCCATGTGGTGTCATCGATCGAGCAGTGAATCAGCGGAGATGCGAGTGCGTTCCAGATAGGCGCAACCTCAAGCTGGCGGTCTCCAATGAAGTCCTCGTAGGCAGTCAGCTCCACGATCATCATTTCATTGAGAGGCTTGGCCGCAGCTTCGAGGACAAGGCGCATCAGGTTTTCTTTTGACTCGTAGTAGTAGCTGACAGCTGCGAGATTGGTTTCAGCGCGAGCGGTAATATCGCGAACCGTGATCTGGAAGCCGTGAGCCGCACATAGAACGACCGCGGCGTCGAACAGCCGGCTGCGGGGAGAGGCATCCTGTGGGTCTACTTTGAATCGGGGCAGGTGACGTTCGAGAGTAGAAGGGGAGGTGACCAGTTTGCTTTCCATTCAGGTGGATTCTCGCTGTTCCCTGATGCGCATGTCAAGTGCCTGAACCATGAATCTTTGCCTAATCACTCCAGGGCTCGTTCAGGATTGTTGCGAGATCGCGCCCTGATCAATCATGGCTGCGAAGTACATTTGACCCACACTAGTAAGTTATTTTGCATGTTCAAGATACGAGTTCATAGACGCCATGGGCGTCGAATGATAACTTCACCCCTGTCCGTTTTCACGCCAATGGCATAGAGCCCATGCGGCCTGCCATTGAAGCGATAGGGGAAGTTCGAAGCCGGCTCGCCGATCCATTCGGTCATCTCCGCCTCTGTGCCTCCGACTTCAAGGAACGACACACCCTGCGGTTCCACGCATCCTGGCCAGTTGAATACTGGTTGGCCACCTGGATGCATATACTGCCTGTCCTCGTGGCAATACCAGGTGATGCGCGCACTGTCGCGTTGCGCGCCCTGCGGCGTTGTATATGCTTGCACAGGCGGTCCATTGGGGCGGATGCGCATCACTGGTTTCGGTGAGATCGTTGTTTTCAGGCGATCGGCGATGGCTTTCATCTCTTCCATCGTGTCGACCCGCATGCAAAGGAGAGAAAAACATTCCCCGTCGGCGGTACGTTCGTGGAACCGCTTCGTGCCGGGATTGGTCTCAATCATTCCGGCGTCTACCACACCTTCCACTTCGATGAAGGCGCCGCCGCCGAGCGGAAAGATCTTGTTGGCGACTCCGCTCGCCTCGAAGTATCCGCCATCGTAGAACCCCAGGCCGGTTTCCTCACGCAGCTTCTGAGCGGACATATATATGTTGCGCGTTGAGAGCTGGTAGTGATCGAGGTATTGTGGCACTTTCACTCCTGAGAGGTACCGTTCCCGGATCTCGGAATGCGCCAGGGAATGGTGGTTTGGTTCGGTGTCGGCCAGGAAACAAGCCGGCAAGCCGACGCCGGGTTATTTCATGATCCTTCGGGGAAGACTTACGTGCGCCACGGTCGGCGAATGACAACCTCGCCTTTGTTGGTCTTAACGCCGATGGCGTAGAGCCCCTGCGGTTTATCAACGAATTTGTAGGGAAAGGTTCCGACCGGAACACCGAGATGGTCATACATTTCTTTCTCTGTTCCGCCGACCTCGAGCCAGGCGATTCCCTGCGGTTCCACACAACCGGGCCAATTAAAAACCGGCTGGCCCGAGGGATGCATATAGAGGCGATCCTCGTGGCAATACCAGTTGGGTAGATTGGGATTTCGCGGCGTGCTGGGGGATCCTGCGGGCGCATTGGACGGCGTTGAATACGCCTGAACCGGCGGACCATTCGGCCGGATGCGCGTAACCGGGCTCTGCGAGATGGTAGTGTTGAGCCGGGTCGCAATCGCTTTCAGTTCGTCGAGCGTATCCACGCGCATGCAGTACAGCGAGAGGCATTCGCCATCGGCCGTGCGGTCGTGGAAGCGTTTTGCTCCAGGATTGGTCTCGATGGCGCCGGCGTCGACGACGCCTTCGATTTCGATATACGTTCCCGCGCCGAGGGGGAAAATCTTATTGGCAATGCCTCCGTTTGGGAAGAATCCGCCGTCGTAAAAACCCAGGCCGGTCTCTTCGCGCAGCTTCTGTGCAGTCATATATATGTTGCGTGTGGACATTTGGTAGTGATCGAGGTGCATCGCCATGACGTTTCTCCTGGTAAAGATTGAGTTGTGGATTCAACTGGAGCCTGCCCTCGCTCGTTAGATACCGCCGATCTCCATGTCTCCGTAATTGCCATGGGACGCCGGTGACTCACGAGACTGAACTCTTGCCACTGTCTCTGCGCTCGCGACGCCCGGGCCCAACGAAGCGACGGCTGCAGCCATTGCGGTGAGCGTCGCGGAACTCTTTAGCAGCCAACGCCGGGAATAACTGCCCTCTGACTTACCTGGTTGCATGCTGTGCACATCTGTTTTCATGAGCTGCTCCCTCAGTGCAAATTGTGGTTTGTGGATGCTTCGGAATAACTCAAGATCCGGTCTTCGCCAAATTACAAATCGACGAAGACCTGACCCGAGTTACGGGGACTTAGAAGTAGAACTTTGCGGAAAGCTGCACAATGCGCATCTGGTTCGCCTGGGTGAGCTGACCGTACTGCGCGCTCCCGAAATCGCCCGTTGAGGAATCCCCGAGCGGATTAAGGAAGGTTGGGTGGTTGAGCACGTTGACTCCCTCAAAGCGGAAGGACATACCGTAGTCGCCGGGCAAACTGATGTTGCGCTGGACTGCGGCATCCCACTGCACGAACCCGGGTCCGATGACTGCGTTTCGATGGGCATTGCCAGGAATGGTCTGAGGCAGGCCGGTGCCCGGGTAAGAGGAGTTTGGGTTGGCGAATGCACTGGTGTTAAACCACTGTAAAACGGAGCGCTTCGCACCCGCGTTCGGATTGGCTACCTGGTTGGGGCGATCTACGCTGACGCCAAAGAGCGATTTGTTGAGGTTGGCGGATTTCTGGAGGCTGCCGTTCGAGTAGACGCAGTTGGGGTCTGCTGCCGCGGTGGCGTAGCTGGCCGCGAACTCTGCATTGCAGGTGCTCTGAGTCGCAGCAGCGGTTGGCAATGTACCCCAGGTAGCGGTCGCTGAGTTCAGCAGACCGTAGCCTGTATATGTGCCGTTGAGAATTGTGAAGGGACGCCCAGTCTGAACCTGTACGAAGCTGGATAGTTGCCAGCCGGAGGCGATCGCAGAAACGATTCCTCCCTGGTTCAGCCATTTCTGGCCTTTTCCGAATGGCAGCACAACAACAGGGCTCGCAACGATGCGGAACTTCTGATGGAAGTCAGAGAGGCCGCGATCGCATTTTGGGCAAAATTCGTTTTGCAGAGTGCCCGAGGACGAGTTGGCGCTGTTACCCAAGCCGGGTGCATCGTCCATCGACTTGGAGTAGGTCCCTCCGAATGTGTAGGAGACGCCGTAGCGGAGCGATTGCTGCAGCTTGACCTGCAGTGATTGGTAGTCGGCAAAAGCCTCGGAGTGGATGAAGGTCAGGCCGGCCCAGGTCGGGTAGGGTTTGTAGCAACCTGAGCAATTCAGGCCACCTGCTCCGACGACGCCGGATGGAACGGCCTGATTGATGCTCTCATTGTTTGTAATTCGGTGGGTGGCGCTGCCATAGAATGCGACTTCCAGGCCAAGGTCTCTGGCAAGCTGTTGCTGGATGCCAAGTGAGTATCCCTGGTTATACAGCGGCCTGAATTTATAGTCGATTCCGGTAAGGGCAAAGAGCCCTGTTCCTGTTCCCGTCGGATTCGCAAGGGAAAGCTGCGTGTAGTTGTAGCTGGTGTAAGTGGTGGTCAAACGCTCCGGAAGCTGACGGTACATGCTCAAGAAGGCGTTCAATGAGGGCGGCACGCCGTAGAAAACTCCATAGCCGGCGTGGATAACGGTTGTTTCTTTATGGAAGGGCTGCCATGCGAGACCGAAACGCGGCGCCCAGCTTGTGAGCGGCACGATCGACAAATATCTCCCGAAGCCACATTGCGTCTGTTGGCAGGGTGCCACATTACCCGGAGCATACGCTGGCGCTCCACCCGTTGGGGTGTAACCGACCGAGCCAGGCGTGGTGACGTTGATAGTGGACATTTCGTTGTGCGCCTCGAACACCGGAGTAGTGAATTCATAGCGCAAACCCAGGTTCAGCGTAAGGTAGGGGGTAACCTTCCAGTCGTCCTGCCCGAAGAAGTGGGCAGCTTGCTCAATGCCCGCGAACTTGTTGTCTCCGGGATTGAATGTCGTGGTTGCAGGAAAGCCGAGCAGCATGTCGGAGATGGTGTTGCCCGATGAGTAGCCCGTGCCGGCGTTGGCGGCGAGTGTCCCGGAACTGAAAGCAAGAGCACCACGGCCGTCGTCGATGAAGTAGTTGTCGGAGATATTGTCGTGCATATCGACACCCCACTTGAAGGAGTGGCGGCCATGGACCCAGCTTACGTAATCGACAATCTCGAATTGGTTCTCGGTGTGGCTCTGAGGGAGATTTGCGTTGCCGATGGTGGCGAGGCCAGTAGCGGTTGCGTCAACTGAGCCGCCGACGTGCGGAGCGCCCGTGTTTGCGGTTTGCCAGTTATCCACAAATTCAGACTGAGGAAGGAAGGCGTCCTGACCGGCACGAACCTGAGCCATGCGGTTGTAGTCCACCCTGAACTCATTGAGCAGATTCGGCGTGAAGGTATGCGTCCAGCCCGTCCCTATAAGTTGCGTGTGCTGGTACTCATTGCAGCCGAAGAGTGGAATGGTAGGGCTGCCGCAGAGGTTATTCGAAGGCTCGAAAGCGGCTTCCCAGTAAAAGTTGTATTCAGCTGTAAGAGAATCCTTGGTGGAGAAGTTGTGATCCACGCGGCCGGTGAAGGTTTTTGCGTTGTCGTCACGGGTTTCGCTCATCTGGTAAAGGCCCGTGGTCTGATTTTGGGCCGTCGGGAATTCAGTGATAAGAGCCTGGCCAATTTTTGCAGAGGACGCGTTCCAGGCTGTAGCGGCGGCAGTGGGGAAGTACACGCCGAAGGCGGGGCCACCGACTGTAGCCGCTGTGTTCGGATTTGCGCTGCAGGGAAGCTGTCCGGCAACGGTATGCGAGGGATCGTACAAGCCGGAGCTGCCGCTGGCAGACGTACAGGTGCCAGCGATGAATCCAGCCCTCTGTGCGTTCGTGGGGACCGTTGTCGTACTCGGAAGGACCTGCTGCGCCAGAGCAAATCCTTCATAAGCAAGGAAGAAGAAGGTGCGGTCTTTCTTGATGGGGCCACCCAGGGTGCCGCCGAACTGGCCGCGGCGGCTAGAGTTCGGCAATGACGTTGTGCCCGGGAAGACGAAGGGGTGAGCATTGGCGATTGTATTGAAGATGAAGAGGAAAATATCGCCGGAGAATCGATTGGTGCCTGTCTTCTGTTGGACGATAACCTGGCCGCCCGGGACTCGACCGAACTCAGCCGCATAGACGCCAGTGAGGAGACGGAACTCCTGTACAGCCTCAATGGAGGGACGGAAGTTGGGAACGCTGACGGCGCGATCGTTACTGTCGTAGCCATCAATGATGAAGTTGTTGGCGATCTCATCCTGTCCTGAGACGGAGAAGCCTCCTCGGTAGCCGGTCTGCGAGTTTGCCGCCGGCTGCGAGACTCCTGGAGTAAGCAAAGGCAGAGTGAAGAAGGTGCGCTGATCGAGCGGTATACCAATGACTTGCTGCTCAGGGATGAGCGCGCCGACAGCCGATGTCTCCGTCTCAGTTGTGACTGCCGAGGATTCGACTGTAACCACAGTTGTGTTGCCGCCGACGGTAAGCGCCACATCCTGGCGGCTCTGCTGGGCAACCACAAGCTGTATCGCATTAACCTTCTTCTGCTGGAAGCCCGTGGCAACTACTTGCAGAGAATAGGTGCCAGGGGTGAGATCTGAAACGACATAGTGGCCCGTGCCATCGGATTGAACCGTCTTTGCGAGGTTGGTGCCTGTATTGGTGACGGTGACGCTTGCTCCAGGTATCGCAGCGCCGGATGGATCGGTGATATTGCCGCTCAACGATGAGGCTGTGCCTTGCGCGCTGGCAAAATGCGAAAACCCGGATAGAGAGGCCAAAATGAGTAGACAAATCCCGAAGACGCGGATACGCATC
>Ga0181520_10005740_pt1 | contig 19525 bp, 15 predicted proteins | sample PEATcosm2014_Bin_29_FD_132451 | JGI IMG/M metagenome (GOLD analysis project Ga0181520, IMG submission 132451) | Peatland microbial communities from MTU Mesocosm Facility, Houghton, MI, USA - PEATcosm2014_Bin02_30_metaG | ecosystem: Environmental > Terrestrial > Soil > Wetlands > Peat | place...
CAAACTCGAGGAAGTGAAGGACGCCCTCAGCGAAATCGGCATCGAAGGCATGACCGTGAGCGAGGTCAAGGGGTTTGGCCGCCAGAAGGGCCACACCGAAATCTATCGCGGCAGCGAATACACAGTGGATTTCCTGCCGAAGATAAAAGTGGAACTGGTCGTGACGGACAACCAAGCCGACGCGGCGGTGGGTGCCATTGTCAAATCTGCCAAGACCGGTAAGATCGGCGACGGCAAGGTGTTCCTCTCCAACGTCGAACAGGCCGTGCGCATCCGCACCGAAGAGAAGGGCGATTCCGCCGTTTAATCAAATAAACAATTGAAACTCAATCAAATCAAAACTATGAAACGAATTCTTTTTATACTCGCCTTGATTGTCACCACCGCGTTCGGCGCATTTTCGTCGCGCGCGGATGGCACGAATGCTCCGGCACCGGCCATGGCTGCCACCAATGTGCCTGCTTGGACTACCAATGCACCGACGGTGGAACAACGTTTGGAATCCGTTGAGGCGTATTTCCAAAATGGCGATCCAGGTGCCCCTTACAGGGACACCAATGGCAATTGGACGGTGAATTTTGGGCTTGCCCCAAACATCATCAACACCAATTTGGCGAACAGCACTGGTGCAAACGTATCCTTCCCCGGTGCCGGCCATAACGCGTGGTTGCTGACCAGCACGGCGCTCGTGTTGTTTATGACGCTGCCTGGTTTGGCGCTGTTCTACGGCGGTCTTGTTCGCAAGAAGAACGTCCTGTCCGTGCTCGCCCAGTGCTTCCTAATTACAGGCTTAACGACAATTCTCTGGGTAATTTGCAGTTATGGGATGATCTTCGGCGGCAGTGGCGGTGCTACTGGCGGAGGGATAACAGGAGCCGTGACCTCGTGGGGCATGAATAAAGACTGGATTTATGGCGTTGTCGGCAACCCTGCGGTATGCTGGATGTTCAAAGGCGTCACTTCCGCGCCGAATCCAGGCTATTCTTATTGGGTGTCGGAAAACGTGTATTCCATGTTCCAATTGATGTTCGCCATAATCACCCCGGCGCTCATTATTGGTTCAATCGCGGAACGCATGAAGTTCAAGGCCATTTTGGTGTTCATGACCCTGTGGATTCTAATCGTGTATAACACGCAAGGTCACATGGTTTGGGGCGTCAACGGCATTATGAACGGCTGCGTGAATGCTGATGCCAAGATTAAAGGCCTGGATTTCGCCGGCGGCACCGTCGTGCATATGACGTCCGGTTGGACGGGATTGATCCTGTGCATCATTCTTGGAAAACGCCTCGGCTATCCGAAGGAACCCATGCCGCCACACAGCATTGTTCTGACTTACATCGGTGCTTCAATGCTCTGGGTCGGCTGGTATGGATTCAATTCCGGTAGCGCGGTTGCGGGCGACGTTATTGCGGCCAACGCCTTCACTACCACGACAATTGCCACGGCGGTCGGATCATTCGTGTGGCCGATGTGGGATTGGGTCGCCAAAGGCAAGCCCACCGTGCTCGGATTCTGCTCCGGTGCCGTGGCTGGTCTGGTTCTCATCACCCCGGCTTGCGGTTATGTGCTGCCTTCGGGCGCACTCTGGATTGGTATCGCCGCCGGCACCATTCCGTGGTTCTTCTGCTACAAAGTCAAGGGCTGGCTCGGCATGGACGACGCCTTGGATGCGTGGAGCGTTCACGGTATTGGCGGAATGACTGGAGCGATAATGACTGGTATGCTTGCCCGTCAGGCCGCCAACCCGAACTTGGCGACCAACTTGAGCAAGTTTGTCACCGACAAATGGTTCCAACCGCAATTGATTCAGCAGTTGTATACCGTTGGTGTGACTCTTGCGCTGGTTCTCGTGGGCACAATTGTTTGCGCCTACATCACCAAGGCGCTTGTGGGCTTGCGTCCGACCGAGGAGGTGGAAGTGGCTGGGCTCGACCTGGCTGAACATGGGGAGGAGGGCTACCACAGTTAAGTGGAAAAAAAAGCTCGACGCTGCGCCGATTCATGGCAAATTGCCGGTCGGCGCAGCGTTCGGGTTTGTATGCGCCGGACAACAACAGAAACTTAAACAATAAATTCTACACATTACAAATATGGCGACTCCAAAAAGCGTATTAGAACTGGCTAAAAAGGCGGGAGCCAAAATGGTGGACATCAAGTTTGTGGACACCTTTGGCACCTGGCAACATTTCACCATGCCCATCGGCGAACTGTCCGAGGAAACCTTTGCAGAAGGCATCGGCTTCGACGGCTCCTCCATCCGCGGCTGGAAAAGCATCGAGGCGTCCGACATGCTCGCGGTGCCCGATCCCGTCACGGCGTTCATTGATCCGTTTTGCGCGGTTCCGACGTTGAGCCTCACCTGCACCGTTGCCGAAACCGGCACGCTGGAACCTTACAGCCGCGACCCGCGCGGCATTGCGCAGAAGGCGGAAAAATATCTCGTCTCCACCGGCCTCGGCGACCAGGCCTTCTTCGGGCCGGAAGCCGAATTCTTTATTTTCGACAACGTCCAGTTCGACTCCAAATGCAACGGCACGTTTTACTCGATTGACAGCGAAGAAGGCATTTGGAACAGTGGGCGCGACGAAGCGCCGAACCTCGGCAACAAGATCCGCCACAAGGAAGGCTATTTCCCGGTCCCGCCCGCCGACACCCAGCAGGACATCCGCACCGAAATGGTGCTGACGATGGAAGCATTGGGCGTCAAAATCGAAAAGCAGCACCACGAAGTCGCCACCGCCGGCCAGGCCGAAATTGACTACCGTTTCAGCACGCTTGTCACCGCCGCCGACTGGATGATGATTTACAAATACGTCATCAAAAACGTCGCCAAGAAACACGGCAAGACCGCCTGCTTCATGCCCAAACCGCTCTTCGGCGACAACGGCTCCGGCATGCACACGCACCAGTCAATCTGGAGCAAGGGCAAGCCGCTCTTTGCCGGCAAGGAATACGGTGGCCTCAGCCAGATGGCGCTTTATTACGCCGGCGGTTTGCTCAAACACGCCAAGGCCCTGTGCGCCATTTGCAATCCCACCACCAACAGCTACAAACGCCTCGTACCGGGTTACGAAGCGCCGGTCAACCTCGCCTACAGCGCGCGCAACCGCTCCGCAGCCGTCCGCATCCCGACTTACAGCGACAATCCGAAGGCCAAGCGCCTCGAATATCGCCCGCCGGATCCGGCGGCAAATCCGTATCTCTGCTTTGCCGCGCTGCTCATGGCAGGACTTGATGGCGTCCAGAACAAAATCAAGCCGGGCGAACCGCTCGACAAGAACATCTACGAGCTGCCGCCGGAAGAACTTGCGAAAGTCCCGAACGTTGCCGGCAGCTTGAGCGAGGCCCTCGATTGCCTGGAGAAGGACCATGCGTTTCTGCTCAAGGGCGATGTCTTCACCGCGGACTTCATCGAAATGTGGATCAGCACCAAGCGGAAGGAGCACGACGCCATCCGCCTGCGTCCGCATCCCTACGAATTCTTCATGTATTACGACGTGTAAAAACGTTGGGGGGAACCGGGGAGAACGGCGCGGACGCAAGTTCGCGCCGTTTTTGTTTGTGGCGGGAGGCATCCGTGCCTGCCGTTGAGGGCGGCATCTTGCCGCTCGGACCTGACGCCGGATTTTCAAACACGTTCCAACTGCTCCAGCCGTCACCGCGCGATGAACAACGATTCAACCCCGTTGGGGTTGGATTTGTTTTGGATGGTTGACCCGGGGTAGCGCCTTCGGCTCAATGCCGGGCTGATGGATTTAATCCTGTTTAGATTCAATCAAGTCAATTTGGCATTGATTCAACCGATGCTCGCTCTCGTTTTTTCAATTAGGAGGAGGCGACGGGCATATGATATAACAATGCACGAAGCCGATGAAAACTGGTTGATTATTGGAAACGGAAATCATTATGAAGCGACTGGACTCACCCTTTTTGAAATGGATATTATTATTAATTACGTCTTTCTTCTTAACCGGCTGTGTCGCTGTTCGGAATGCGACTGTCACAATGAATCGAACCGATTCATCAACGTTGTCCGCGACTAACGGAATCACCGTGGACACGGCAATTGATTTGTTTTACAAAACAGCACACCACATTGGTTTTGTTCTTGATTTCGTGGATAATGATGAAAGATCTGGCGTGATTATGTATTCGGCATGGAATCAAAAATATCACCCGCAACTTTCTACAGATAATTTTTGTCTGCTAATTAGAGAACAACAAATTCTCTTTATCATCGGAGCGCCCAAAGAGGATATATCCTTTGTGGAAAATACTCGGGGATTTCTGGAAGTTGAATTGGGGCGTCTCAGCATTGCTTACCAAACAAATGAAACGGTGCGGTGGATTCCGCCAATTGCGCCTTAAGAGCTCAACCTAATTATTGAGCGTTCGCCATTTCCTCCAGTTCCGGCTCGACCCATTTGTTGTGTTCCTTGATGAGGTCAACCAGCCGTTCCACGGCCTCGGCTTCGGGGATGTTGAATTTGATGGCCTGCTTGCCGACGTAGAGGTTGATCTTGCCGGGCGCGCCGCCCACGTAGCCAAAGTCCGCGTCCGCCATTTCGCCGGGCCCGTTCACGATGCAGCCCATGATGGCAATCTTCACGCCCTTGAGATGCTCCGTGCGCGCCTTGACGCGCGCCGTCACGGTCTGGAGATTGAACAGCGTCCGCCCGCACGACGGGCACGCCACGTAATCAGTCTTGAAGCTGCGGCAACCGGCGGCCTGAAGAATGTTATAGGCGAGTCGAAGACTCTGGCCGCCGCCTGTCTCGCCGCGAATCAGAATCGCGTCGCCAATCCCGTCCGCCAGCAGCGAGCCGATGACAACCGACGCGCGGAGAAGGGCAATCTTCGGCTCCAGCGGCGCGGGTTCAAAATTGATGCAATCCTTGAGCAGAATCGGATTGTTACGACCGAGCCGTTTTAATTTAGCGGCCAAAAATCTAAATGCTACGATGGTTGAGAAGTCCTTGCAGCCGTCTTTGACGGTTACCAGTTGGGAGTCACAATTGATATGATGCGGTTCAATTTCAAATCGCGGGTCAAACTCCAAAATATTTAAGTCTTCGTAAATTCCTTCCGGTTTTACGTCATCATTCGGACGAATCTTTGGTGCAACTTTATCCCAGGTTGAGCGTGTAACAATAACGCGAACAGTTTGTTCACCGCCGCATTTGATTCCCTCCGTTATTTCAATTTCTGGCGTTTCACGGCGTTTGAAACTAAACGGGTCAAACGAAACTGAATCCCAAGACCAACCACGTGGCGGACAAGCATTCGCAAGCTTTGGGATTTCAGCCAATAAATCACGACAGACTTCAATTTCGCGAGGCGAATCTTCCGTGAGCGAGACGCGAATGGTGTCGCCGAGGCCGTCGCACAGCAGGGAACCGATGCCAATGGCGGATTTGATGCGGCCATCCACACCTTCGCCTGCTTCCGTGACGCCGAGATGAATCGGATAATTCCAATCCGGTCCTTCCTGTTCCAGCCGCGCGACGAGCAGGCGGTAGCACTCAATCATCACCTTCGGATTGGATGACTTCATCGAGAACTTGAAGTTGTGGAAATCGTGTTTGCGGCAGTTTCGGGCGAATTCGAGCGCGCTTTCGACCATGCCCATCGGCGTGTCTCCGTAACGGTTCATGATGCGGTCGGAAAGCGAACCGTGGTTTGTTCCGATGCGGATGCAGCGGTTCAGTTTTTTTGCCTCCAGCACAAGCGGCGTGAATTTTTCATCAATGCGCTTCAATTCGGCGGCGTATTGCTCGTCATTGTATTCCTTGGTGGCAAACTTTTTCGAGTCTGCGTAGTTGCCGGGATTAACGCGCACGACTTCGACCCATTTTACGGCTTCCATCGCGGCTTCAGGCTTGAAATGGATGTCGGCGACAATTGGCACGTTGCAGCGGCGCCTGCGAAGTTCAGCGACGATGTTTTGCAGGTTCGCTGCATCCTTCACGGTCGGCGCGGTGATGCGGACAAGCTGGCAGCCGACGGCGACGAGTTCGAGGGTCTGCTTCACGGACTCGGCGGTGTCCATCGTGTCGCAGGTGAGCATGGACTGCATGACTACCGGATGATCGCCGCCGATGATGACACCGCCGCGGGCCAGGTCGCCAATGACGATTTCGCGCGTCCTGCGGCGCTGGTAAGAGAATGGGGATTCGCAGTAGCGCATGAATCACTTGTGTTGCGCGGGCGCGGAACCGGCGGGCTGCGCTGATTGTTCGATTTGCATATCCGTCTTGAACATGGCGCGGTAAAGGCCAAGCCGTTTGATGTCGCCGAAAATCGTAATGTAGAGCATGAACGACATCAGCAGCACGAAGAAACAGGTCGTGGTGTATTCGACGAATTTGAGGCTCAACGGGCGGCGGCGGATTTTTTCGATGATGGCCATTACGATGTGGCCGCCGTCAAGCACGGGAATTGGCAAAAGATTGATGAACGCGAGGTTAATGTTGAGCAGCACGAGGAAGCTAAAGGCGAGGCGATAGTCGTTGTTTACATATGAAGCGAGGATGGCCAGAATGCCCACCGGACCAGCCAAATCTTTCGCGCCAACGCCAGTCTGTTTGGAATGGGCCAGCGCGCTGAAAGTGTCAACCATCTTTGTGCAAACGTCCTTGACCTGCGCCCACGGCGTCGGGTGTTGCACCTCGTAAACACCCATGCTGAAGCCGATGCCGATCCGGGCGCGTTTGGTGGCAGGATCGTATTGCGGCGTCACGGTCACACTTTTCCGTTCATTTTTACGGTCAAAAATAATTTCGCACGGCTTGCCTGCTGACTTTGAAATCACTTCAATCATCTCTTCCTGGCTGGGCACGGGAATTGCATTTACAGAAAGGATCTTGTCGCCGGGCAGCAATCCGGCCGCCGCCGCCGGCTTGCCACTTTCCACCGTGCCGACGACGGGATGTTCGCGCGGGTCGAGGCTCAGGGTTTTCAAGCCGATTGCCGGGCTGATTGTGGTGGCGAGGTTGTAAGTATTCGAAACGTCGCCATCCTCGATGACTACTGGAATCACGCTTGTGCGGGCGAGCATCGTGAACTCCATGACATCGTCCCAAGACTTGATGGGCTTGTTGTCCACCATCATCACACGGTCGCCCTCGCGAATGCCCATTTTGCCTTCCGGGGAGGCGGGATCAACTTTGCCGATGATCGGCTGGTTGTCCGGCACGGGCAGGCCGACGAAATAAATCAGCGTGGCGATGGCGAAGGCAAACACGACGTTCATGAACGGCCCGGCGGCGGCCACGATGATTTTGTGCAGCGGCGGCGCGGGCGGAATTTCCTCCGGAGAATTTCCTTCGATGGAATCCTTTGTCGTCCACGCACTCACACCGTAGTTCGTGCTGACCTTGGTTTTGCTTCCGCCCTCGATGGATTCGGCAGTTATCATCTGCGGCAATTTCACGAAGCCGCCCGCCGGAATCCAGCGCAGCGAGTATTCGACGCCGTCGCGCTTCCAACTGTAAATTTTCGGGCCGAAGCCGATGGCAAATTCCTCCACCTTCATCCCCAGCTTGCGCGCCATCCAGAAATGGCCAAGCTCGTGGAGAAAAATGCACGCGCCGAATGCCACCACGACGGCGGGAATCACATAAATGATGTTAAGAATTGTCATGCAAAACCAGTCGCCGAAGTATAGCAGTGAAAAGCCTTTCCGCCATTCAAATTGCTGCCGCGCGCCGCGCCCATCTGTCCGCTTCCAAAATTTGTTCCAGCGTCGGTTTCGACACGGTTTTGTGCGCCTCTATCGTGCGCCGCACGGTTTCAAATATTTGCTGGAAATTGATTTTTCCGTTCACGAACGCTTCGACCGCGACTTCGTTGGACGCGTTCAAAACGGCGGGCAATGTGCCGCCGATTTCTGCGGCCTTGCGCGCCAGTTCGATGGACGGGAACCGTTCCAAGTCCGGCTTTTCAAACGTCAGGCTGCCGAGCCGGGCGAAATCAGTCTGCACACGTTCGCTCGCGGCCCGTTCGGGATGGGTGAGCGCGTATTGAATCGGCAGGCACATGTCCGGCGTGGAAAGCTGCGCCAGCAAGGCGCCGTCCACAAACTCGACCATCGAGTGGACAATACTTTGTGGATGCACCAGCACACCGACGCGTTCCATTTCGATGTCGAACAGCCAGCGCGCCTCAATCATTTCGAGGCCCTTGTTGAACAGTGTCGCCGAATCAATCGTGATTTTGCGGCCCATAACCCACGACGGATGCTTGAGCGCGCTCTCTAAGGTGATTCCCGGGAACTTCTCCTTCGGCCAGTTCTTTTTGTCGCGGAACGGACCGCCGGAGGCCGTGAGCCAGAGTTTGCGGACCGAACCAGAAGGCTTGCCATCAAGGCACTGGAAAATAGCTGAATGTTCGCTGTCCACAGCCAATACGCGAACACCGTATTTGCGCGCCTCGCTCATCACGATCTGGCCGGCCATGACAAGAATTTCCTTCGAGGCGATGGCAATGTCCTTGCCGGCGCGAATTGCCGCAAGCGCGGGCTGCAGACCGGCGGTGCCGACAATTGCAATTAAAACGATGTCCGCGCCCGGCAGCGTGGCGAGTTTCATCAGGCCATCCGCGCCGGAAAATACCTTTGTCGTAAATCCGAGTCCATTTTGGATTCCCTTCGCCTTCGCCGGGTCGATGATTGAGATGGCGTCTGGCCGGTGCTTGCGGGTTTGTTTAAGCAACAAATCGGCGTTGTTGCCAGCGGCCAGGCCGATTAGGCGGATGCGGTCCGGCAAATCCTCGGCCACCTTGACGGTGCTGGTGCCGATGGAGCCGGTGCTGCCGAGGAGGACGACGTTTTTCATTTTTGGATTTGGCAACAAAGACGCAAAGCTGCGAAGAAAGACCGACTTTGTGTCTTTGCGCCCTTGCTGTTCAAAAAATATGGCTTCATGGGACGAGGACGTGCCGCAAATAGAGATACATTATGGGCGCATTGAACAGCAAACTGTCGAGCAAGTCGAGGATGCCGCCGATGCCGGGAAACAGGGCGCCGGAATCTTTCACGCCCGCCTCGCGTTTGAAAAGTGATTCAATCAAGTCGCCGATGACCGCTGTTACGCTCAAGACGATGCCCAAAATCGTCGCGTGTAGAAAATTCATCCCGGCCATTTTGCCGCCGAAGAAATGCACGAACACGAGGCTTGCGGCGGTCGAGAGACAAATCGCCCCGGCGAAACCTTCCAACGTCTTGCCAGGGCTGATGCGCGGAATCATCTTGTGCCGGCCAATGAGCGAACCGACGGAATAGGCGCCCATGTCGCTGAATTTGGTGACGAGGATGAAATAAAGCAGGAAGAATTTGCCCTCGACATTCGGGAAAAAATTTATCTTCTGGATGAAATTCAGCAGCCACGGCACATACATGAGGCCGAGGAGGGTCGTGGCGATTGCCGTGATTCCCGTCGCGCTGGATTTTGAAACCAGTTGCCGGACGCAAAGGCCGAGCACGAACAGGATGATGAACCCCGTTTCAAAGTCGTTCACACGCGCCGGTGAACCCTGTGTGCCGATGCTGCCGATGAGGTTCAAAAAAGTCCCGACCATCAGTAATGCGCCGCCGAGCAGGCCACACCTTTTGAAACAGGCAAGGCCCCGTTTTTCGGCGAGGCCGTAAAATTCGGCGAGGCCTGCCAGCGCGAGAAAAAGAATTATGAGAAGAAACACGCCGTCGGAAACCAGCGAACTGCTGGAAAACAAAGACGCAATGATCACCGTCCAGAGAATCACGGAGGTGATCAACCGGCGGAGAAAAATTTTCGCCTTCGAGGGCGTCTGGGCTGGCGCAGCCACGTCGGACATTCATGGGAAAATAGCAGAGGTGTGCCCCGTTGCCAATTCTCAATTGACGCCTAAATCCACTTAACAGTTGCGCGGCGCAAAATTTTCTGGCAGATGTTTGCGGTCGAATGGCAAGGCTGGGGTCGTAGCTCAGTTGGCAGAGCGTCTCGTTCGCAATGAGAAGGTCAGGGGTTCGACTCCCCTCGGCTCCACCAGCCTTCGCTCTCCGGACTGCTGTGAGTTGCGGCTTGGCAAGCCGGCGGTAGAATTCTTGAAACCATGAAATCACTGCTGAAAAATCAATGGGTTCTCATCACGGGGGCGTCGTCCGGTTTCGGCGCGGCGGCAGCCAGGGCATTTGGCGCGGAAGGCGCGAAACTGCTGCTCGGCGCGCGACGTGTTGATCGCTTGGAAAAAATCGCTGCTGAAGCGAAAAAGGCCGGAGCGGTGGAGGCTCATTTCCATTTTCTTGATGTCGCAAAAACAGCAGGCGTCGAAGAATATATTTCATGGGCAAAGGAAAAAATTGTTGAGCGGCAAAATCTCCATGTTCTCATTAACAACGCTGGCGGCGCGCATGGCCTGAACATCGTGGCCGAAGGCAGGGACGCCGATTGGGAGGCGATGATCCAGTCAAACGTGCTTGGCATTCTGCGGATGACGCGTGCGGCGCTGCCGCTCCTGCCGCGCGACGCGGGTGCGAGCATCATCAATATCGGCTCGGTCGCCGGCCACGCGGCTTACGAGGGCGGCGCGGCTTATTGCGCGGCCAAAGCGGGTGAACTACAGATCACACGCGCGCTGCGTTTGGAATTGCTCGGCACGGGCATCCGTGTCGGCACGGTGGATCCGGGTCTGGCGGAAACAGAATTTTCGGTGGTGCGTTTTAAGGGCGACGCGGCTGCCGCAAAAAAGGTTTATGAAGGAATGAACCCGCTGACCGCTGAAGACGTTGCCGAAACTCTGGTCTGGGTCGCCGGACGTCCGGCGCACGTCAACATTGACGAATTGATCGTCAAGCCGGTGGATCAGGCTGCTATTGGGATAATTTATCGCCGCCCGACGAAATGATTTTCAGATTCCCCGGTTTGCCCGCCACAGCAGCACCACGCCGACGGCCTGAAAAATAAAATTCGGCAGCCAGAAAATCAGGTGGGGTGCAAACTCCGGTCTTGCGGCCAGGGATTCGCCGAGGATGACGAAGCTGTAATAAACCAGCACCAGCGCGAGTGCGATGGCGATGCCGAGGTTCGTCTCGCGCCGATGCATGCGAATGCCGAGCGGGATGCCAACGAGCGCAAAGCCGAAACACGCGAAGGAAAACGCGATTTGCCGGTGCATTTCGGCGCGGGTCCGCTCAATTAGTTTTTCCACCTCGTGAAATTGGGCGCGTAATCCCTCCAATGACGTTCCTGCCACCGAAGGTAAATCGAACTGCTCCAGATCGTGCGCGCTGGCCTGCAACTGCCAGAACGTCATGTCGCTGATTTTAGGTATGCCAACCTGATTGGTGGAAGTGTTCAGAGCGTTGGTTATTTGCAATGTTCCATACGAAGCAAGCATGGCGTGGCCGTTGCTCGTCACCGTCGAGCTGACGGCGTTGAACAAGGTCAAGATGAGCACGTTGTTGGTTTTGTCCAGCGCATATTGTCCCTGCGGCGCAAAAATGGTGGTATTGTCTTTCAGATCCTCAACTGTCACATCCTTCAAATCGCCGCCGCGATTTTCACCCACCAGAAAAATGTAGCCGGGAAAGTCATAAATGGGCTGGTCGGCTGGCAGTTGGGCGTTCATCAGATCTGCGCGCGCGCGGGAAATCAGATTTTTGTAGGCAACACGGGAGCGCGGGCCGAGATCCATGTTGAACCACGCGCTGACGCCGCAGCAAAACAAGCTCAACAGCAGAACTGGCGCGACCAGCGACAGCAGACTGACGCCGCTGGCGCGCGCGGCGGTGAGTTCCTGATCCGCGCTGAAGCGGCCAAAGACGAGCAGAGTCGACGTGAGCAGACCCATGGGTAGCGCATAGATACAGATGAATGGGATTAAGAGGCCGATGGCTTCCAGCACAGTGCCGATGCGCGCCTGGCCGTTGACAAGCGGCAGGAGGATTTCCTTGAGCACGGTGCCGAGCAGCAGCACAAACGTGAAAACCGCCACGGCCAGCAGCAGTGAGGCGAGCACCTGTAATGTCAGATATTTGTGCAGTGTTTTCACTTTGTCTCTCCAAACCCTAGACTCAGGACACAAGATGCGAAATGACAAAATTGAAATAGCTTGCCGAGCCGCAACTCCTGGCATAGTTCATTCGCCCGCCCATCACGCACATCAGGTCCGGGTTAAACCGGAATTTTGCTCACGTTGGCCGTTGATTGCATTATCCTTCACGCGAAACAGGAACTTCGCCTTTGTCGTAAATTGAAATCTGAAATACGCGAGCAAAGTGAGAAGCAAATCTTTCTTATAATCAATCCTGGACAAGGATGCTTTAAGAGCTTAAGTTGTCTCATCAAATATAAAACCGGCTTGCTCCGCCGGCTGACTTGCCTGGCCATGTGCGAATTGCATATTCGGCCAGCCGAACGGTGAATTTGTAATGTTATTTGCTGATGCCGCGTTCGCTGGCGCGGACAAATTGAATCAAATGCCGGATTTCCGGCAATGGCGGCAACTGTCTTCCCACCTTCGCAATCGCATTGGAAACTGTCAGGCCTTCGCGGAACAAAATTTTATAGGTCTGTCGCAGCGCGCTCTGCGCCTCTTCCGAAATGCCGTTGCGTTCCATGCCGGTTTTGTTGACCGTGCGGGTTTCCGCCGGATTGCCGTCGGCCATCATGAACGGCGGCACGTCCTGCACCACCTTCGAGCAGCCGCCAATCATCGCCATTTTCCCGATGCGGCAGAATTGATGCACCGCCGCCAGCCCGCCGATGACTGCGTAATCTTCCACCGTCACATGGCCGGCGAGCGTCGCGACGTTGGACATGATGATGTGGCTGCCGAGCGCACAATTGTGCGCGACGTGGCAGTAGGCCAGAATGTGATTGCGCGAGCCGATGGTGGTGACTTCGCCGTTGCCAGTGGCGCTGTGAATCGTGACGTATTCGCGGAAAGTGTTGCCGTCGCCGATTTCCGTGTGAGTCACGCCATCCTTCCATTTCAAATCCTGCGTCTTCAGCCCGATGCTGGCGAATGGAAATATTTCATTCTCCTTGCCAAGCGTCGTGTGTCCGTCAACGACCACGTGCGAATGCAATTTGCATTTGCCGCCGAGCACAACGTGTTCGCCAACGATGCAATACGGACCGACTTCGCAGCCGGGACCGATTTTCGCTTTCGGGTGAACGATGGCCGTTTGATGAATCATTACGCGTCTCGCAGCATAAATGTGACTTCCGCCTCGCTCACGATTTCGTTGCCGACCTTGCAAACGCCCTTGGCCTTGCCGATTTTGCCGCGCGTCTTCGTCAATTCCGCCTCGATGATCAGCGTGTCGCCAGGCACCACCGGTTTGCGCCATTTCATGGCCTCGGCGGACATGAAATAAGCCACCTGATTCGCTGCCTCAATCTGCTTGAGCAGCACGATTCCCGCGACCTGTGCCATCGCCTCAAGCTGCAGCACGCCCGGCATGATCGGATGACCCGGAAAATGTCCCAGAAAAAACGGCTCGTTCATCGTCACGTTCTTGACGCCGATTATTTTGTTGCCGTCAATCTTCAGAATCCGGTCCACCATCAAAAACGGCGGACGGTGTGGCAGCAGCTTCATGATTTGCTCAACGTCCATCGCTCCTCCCTCGGAAATCACCGGTTCGGGCGCGGAGATGTTTGCCGGCGGCGGCGCGAACGTCTGCGCCGCGCGCAATGGTTTTGTCACCTGCGCGACCATCTGCCGCACAAACTCGCAATTCGCCGCGTGGCTCGGCTTGACCGCGACAAGATGCCCGCGTATCGGGCGGCCCAGCAGCGACAAATCGCCGACGATGTCCAGCATCTTGTGCCGCACGAACTCCTCCGGATACCGCAACGGTTCGGTTGTCAGCACCGCGTCATCGCGGATGACAATCGCGTTCTCCAGGCTGCCGCCCTTGATGAGGCCGTTTTTAATCAGGTATTCAATTTCCTCGTAAAAGCCAAACGTTCGCGCGTGCGACAATTCCTTCTCCCATGTCTTGGGCGTGATTTCCGTGCTGTAAAACTGAGTGAACCGCCCCTTCTTGTCCGCGCTGGTGCAGGTGATTTTGAAACCGTCATCGGGGAACAGCGTCATCAGCGTCTCGCCTGTTTCCAGTTCAATCGGCGCGCTGGGCGTGAATGGCTCGCGCTTTTCCGCCTGCGGCGCAATGCCCGCCGTCTGGATGATTTTGCAAAACTCGCGCGCGCTCCCGTCGGCAATCGGCGGCTCGTTCGCGTCCAGTTCGATGATCGCGTTGTCAACACCGCAACCCGCCAGCGCCGCGAGGACGTGCTCGACCGTCTGAACCTTTACGTTGCCCTTGGTAAGCGTGGTGGAGCGGTTCGTCTCGCCCACATTTTCCACGCGCGCCTCGATTTCCGGCTTGCCTTCGAGGTCCACACGACGAAACCGCACGCCGCTGTTGGCGGGCGCGGGCAGAATCGTCATGTTCACCCGGTTGCCGCTGTGCAGGCCGATGCCGGAAAAACTGGCGGGGCGATTGAGCGTTTGCTGGTTTAGCACGACCAGATTAGACAAAACTCCCGCGCGCTTGGCAAGATTGCACTTGCAGCGATGGACATGAGCCGATACTTGTTCGGTGGTTCAACTCTCAAAATGCCATGAAAAATACCAACAAACTTTCAGCGTTTCTTCTTATCGGATTTGCCGTCATTACCGGCTGCGGGCAACAACCGGCGAAATCAACCGCGGATCGCTTTCAAGAATCGCTGACTGTGGATGAGCTGACTCGTCTAATGGATTATCACGCGCTTAAAATGGCAGTCCCACCATCGCAGCGGCCCTTCAGCCAGATCCGCCTTGTTCTCATCAAACCTGACGGGACGGTGGTTCTGAAGGGTGGCGGCGGCATGGGCGATGACACTAATTCCCCGACCTGCGAAATCCTGATCGGCTATCGCATCGAAGGGGATGCCTTTTCCGGCCGTCTTGAATTGCAGACCACTAAAGTCAGCAAAGACAGTAACTTTAGTTTCTCTGACCCGTTTGCAAGGCAAATCCGCGAATTTGGAACAGTTTTTATGGGGCCAACGGAAGATTTCAAGCGGGACGGATATTGGAAAAATGGGATTCTTCAGCTTGCCGCCGACGGGCCACCGGGTTCGACCAACAACACCATTTTGGCGATTCAATTGGTGAAAGATGTCCTTGCAGGAAGGTGAGCCAAAGAATTGCTGCCTGCTGAAGTGGCACAGAAAATCCAAGAATAGCCTTGGCAACCTTTGCGTCCCGGCGGTTCTCGCTTGCGCCGCCGGTTTTCGCGTTTAACCTGAACTCATGGCTTGGTTCACCGACCGGCATTTCTTCCTGCTCGCCGTGGCGTTTTACGGCTTGAGCACGGTGTATTCGGTTTTCCTGTGGCGGATGGGCTTTCGCCGGGATGACCATGCGAACTATTTTCTTCTGTTGATTGCGTTCGCGTTGCACACGGCGGCGATGGTCAAGCGCGGCTTCTCCGTCGCGCATTGCCCGGTCAACAACCTTTACGAGGCCACGACGTTTGTCGCGTGGACGATTGTCGCGGCGTATCTTGTGATCGGCCTGCTGCCGAGGCTGCGGTTCCTCGGCGCGTTCGCGTCGCCGGTCTTGCTGGCCATCGGCGTGTTTGCGCTGATGCCGGCGCTGGATCCACCGCACGGGCTGCAACCGGAATTTTCCGGCGCGCTGGTCAGCCTGCACGCCGCGACGATTTTGCTGGCCTACGGCGCGTTTGGTTTGGGCGCAGTCGCCGCGGCCATGTTCCTGATGCAGCAGCATGATTTGAAATTTCACAAGCTGCGCGCCGTGCTGTCAATGTTTCCACCCATCCAGCGTTTGGAAAGCGTGGCCGTCTGGCTCGTTTTCGCGGGGTTCATCCTTTTGACCGTGGGACTGGCCGCCGGACGGCATTTGCCGCGCCCGGCGGGCACGCCTTACTGGACAGATCCAAAGGTGGTCTGGTCCATCTGTCTCTGGTTCGTTTATCTGACGCTGCTGGTTTTGCGGCGGCTGCGCATGCCATCGAGTCGCGGGCTGGCCATCAGCTTCATTGCTGCGTTTGTCATTTTGCTCCTGACTTTTTGGGGGACGAATTTGCTTTCGCCGCTGCATCATCCATGAACGTTGTTGTCATCGGCTTGAGCCACCATTCATCGCCCGTCGAATTACGGGAGCGGTTCGCTTTTGCGGCGGCCGAAATTCCCGACGCGCTCAAATCGCTGCGCGACTCCGGCGTCGCGTGCGAGGCGGTGATTCTCTCGACGTGCAACCGCGTGGAAATTTACGCCGCGACTCCGTTGGAACTGGCGAAGGCAATTGCTGAATTGAGAGAATTTCTATTGCGGTGGGCCGGGACTGGCACTGAACCGCTTGCTTCTTCTCAACGAGCGGGGAGCACGGGCGGGGGGGCTCATCAAATTGCCGGCGAGGAGTTTTACGCTTTTGTCGAACCGCACAGCCTGCGTCATCTGTTCAAGGTCGCGTGCGGCCTCGATTCAATGGTGCTGGGCGAGACGGAAATCTTCGGCCAGCTCAAGACGGCCTACGGCCTGGCGTTCAAGCATGGCCATACCGGCGCACGGCTGAACAAGGCGTTCCAGCGCGCGTTCCACACAGCCAAGCACATTCGCACCCACACCAACATCCAGCGCGGCAGCGTTTCCGTGGCGTCGGTCACCGTCGAACTGGCGGAAAAGATTTTCAATTCGCTTGGTGACCGCGAAGTGCTCGTCATCGGCGCGGGTGACACGAGCGAGAAGACGGCGCGCGCCTTGCTTTCGCGCGGCGCCAAGAACATTGTTGTGACAAACCGCTCGTTCGACCGGGCGCAGGCTTTGGCCGGCGAACTCGGCGGGTGCGCCGTGCCATTCGACGATTGGGCGGCGAAGTTTGAAAAGATTGACATCGTCATCAGCAGCACGTCCGCGCCGCATCACATTCTCAACCGCGCAAAACTGGAACCGCTGATGAAAGCGCGCCGGCAGCGTCCGTTGCTCCTGATTGACATCGCCGTGCCGCGTGACATTGATCCCGAAGTGAATTTTCTGGAGAACGTCTATCTTTACAACGTGGACGACTTGCAGGGCATCGCCAATGATTATTTGAAACTGCGCCGGGAGGAAATCGCGCGCTGCGAAGTCATGATCGCCGAAAAGGTGAAGTCGTTGCTTGTTGTGGAATCATCCGCAGATTTTGTAGATGAAGGTAAATTTCGCTTCTCTCATCTGCGGAAATCTGCGCAATCTGGGGGCTAAACCATGCCAACGGAACGACCCATCATCATCGCCACGCGCGGCAGCGCACTCGCGCTTGCTCAGGCCAACATGATAGTTGCGCAATGCCGCGCCGTGTTTCCCCGGCTGCGGTTCGAGCTCAAAATCATCAAGACCAGTGGCGACAAATTGCAAAAGGCCTCGATGGCCAAAAAAGGTGAGGCTCTGCCGAAAGGTTTGTTCACGAAGGAACTGGAAGTCGCGCTGGTCAAAGGCCAGGCCGACCTCGCCGTCCACAGCTTGAAGGATTTGCCGACGGATTTGCCCGCCGGGCTGGTTCTTGCCGCCACGCCCAAGCGCGCCGACGTGCGCGACGTTTTGATTTATCGTTCGGCGGATTACATCGCCAACCCGGAAAATCATCTGAAGAAAGATTGGTCGCCAGGGCAAAGCGAGTTGCGCGGTCTCAAGCCGCGCGCAAGGCTGAAAGATTTCCCGAACGCTGCGACGATTGCCACGAGCAGCACGCGGCGCAAGGAACAATTGCTCGCCGTGCGACCGGATTTGAACATCGTTGAGATTCGCGGAAATGTTTCCACGCGGATGCAGAAAGTTGCCGAACGCGGCGAACTGGACGCCACCGTTCTCGCCCTCGCGGGCATCACTCGGCTGAATTTTTCCATCAAGCCCGACGGCACTCTTACTGGCGATGCCGTGCCGAATGGCCTGCTGGCGACAGTGTTGGATCTCGACGTGATGCTGCCGTGCGTGGGGCAGGGTGCGGTCGGCATCGAAATCCGCACGGACGACGAGCGCATCGCGAAAATCGTCGAGCGGCTGAACCATTTCAACACATTCCAAGCCGTGACCGCCGAGCGCGCGTTTCTGCGCGGCATGGGTGGCGGCTGCCAAAGCCCGGTGGCGGCTCATGCGGAAATTATCGGGGAAAAAATCCAGTTGCGCGCTGTCTCGTTCCGTGATGCTACGATGGTGAAGCGCGGTGAAGCGAAGCGATCCTTGGCTGAAGCGGCGATTTTGGGCGAGGAGATGGCGGCGCGGTTGAAATGAATGTCAGTTGATTGGGTTGAATTGCGGGATTGAAAGGGGTTGAAATGGGTTGAATGTCAATGGATTCCCGCGGGGGCGGGAATATGTCCGGCCAATAACGCTTGCCAAACGCCGCCGCTGTCGTAAAGTAAGCGGCCACTTTTCAGATTATGCATTTGAATGTATTGAACGCATTGCTGGCGGACGCGGCTGCCACGCCGCCGGCGGCGGGCCAGGCGGGTTCGCCCGGCGCGCAGCCCACCCCGGCGCAACAATTGTTCGGCAGCCCGCTCATTTTCATCGTGCTCATTTTTGTCATGATGTATTTCATCATGATCCGGCCGCAGTCGCAGCGGGCCAAACAGCAGGCGAAATTGATTGCGTCCCTGAAATCGGGCGACAAAATCGTCACGACCGGCGGCATCATCGGCGTGGTCGTCACGGTGAAGGACAAGACGGTTTCGCTCCGCTCGTCGGACGCCAAAATGGAAGTGACCAAAGCATCAGTGGTGGAAATCCTTGAACGCGGCGGCGACTCGTCCGCCTCCTGACCGGCCATGAAGCAAAATAACAATCTCTGGAAATCCCTTTTCGTCGTCTTCATCATCTGCTGGTCGTTTTACCAGATGTATCCGCCGAAGTCGCGCGACCTGGTGAAGGAGTTCGCCTCGCGCGCGGAGAACCCTGACGCCACATTCTCGAACATCCTGTCGCGGGTGGACGCGCTGCAAACGGCGGGGACGAACAGCGAGTTCGCCAATTTGCGCGCCGCCATCGGCACGAATGACATCCAGGGCTATTTCACGTTCATCAACGCGACGAACGAGACGGAGCCGACGACGTTCATCCTGAACCGGCTGCAGCGCGACGCCTCCGGCAAGATCAAGCTCGGCCTTGATTTGCAGGGCGGCACGGCGTTCCTGGTCGAGATGGACACGAACACGCTGGCGGGGTCCGACACGGGCGACACCAACGCCGCCGCCGCGTCGAAGGACACCGCGGGCGCGCTGTCGCAGGCGGTCGAGGTGCTGCGCAAACGCGTGGACCAGTTTGGCGTGGCCGAGCCGGTGATTCAACCGGTGGGCGGCAACCAGATATTGATCCAGTTGCCCGGTTTGTCCGAGGCCGACAAGGAAAGCGCGGCCACGAACATTCAGAAGGCCGCGTATCTTGAATTCCGGATGGTGAAGGAGGACAGCCAGGAAATCATAGACAACCACGAGCCGGTTCCGCCCGGTTACGAACTGCTCAAGCACATCGAGTCGCAGGCGCACGGG
>Ga0181520_10005741_pt1 | contig 19523 bp, 14 predicted proteins | sample PEATcosm2014_Bin_29_FD_132451 | JGI IMG/M metagenome (GOLD analysis project Ga0181520, IMG submission 132451) | Peatland microbial communities from MTU Mesocosm Facility, Houghton, MI, USA - PEATcosm2014_Bin02_30_metaG | ecosystem: Environmental > Terrestrial > Soil > Wetlands > Peat | place...
AAAGCCGGGGCTCGGTTTTCCGCTGGCACGGATCACGGTGCTGCTCTCCCTGGCAAGCGGCGCTTGCCACGATTTGGCCATCGCGCCGTACGCCGGCAAGGGCACTGGCGAAAAGAGCCTTTTACCGACCGCCTTCCAACTCTGCATCCGGCAGGCGATTGAGGAAATCGATCAACTGCCTCAGCCGGCCTTGGTTGCAGCGGTTGTACTGAAAGACCATCCGCGGCAGAGCGGCCAGGGCGATCTCTTCCTTCTCTTCCGGCAACTGCCCGCAAATCTCGAATCGCCCCTGGGCCAGGATGTCGGCAAATTGCGACTGGATCGCCTCCAAGGCAGCCTCGCCGGGCTGCCGGTTGAGCCGCAACACCAACTTGCCATGCACGAAGCGCATGCTGTGATAGACGCGGAAGAAAGTCAGGATCTCCTCGACGGCCTCTGCCACGCGGTCGGTCCGCCGAAAAAGACACAGGTCTTCGGGGCTGATCAGGCCCTTGGCCAAGAGCTGCTCTCGGATGAACGCATCGGCTGCGGCCCAGTAGTCGCCGCCCGGTTCGTCCAACATCACCACCGGCACCAAGTCGCGTTTGCCGGTTTGCAGCAAGGTCAGCACCTCCATGCCTTCGTCCAACGTGCCGAACCCGCCGGGCAGCAAACAGATGGCGTCGCTCTCTTTGACGAACATCAGCTTGCGCGTGAAGAAATACTTCATGTGTACCAGTTTGGGGTCGCCGGCGATGATCGGATTGGAAGACTGTTCGAAGGGCAGAAGGATGTTCAGTCCCATGGAATTCTCGCGGCCCGCGCCTTGGTGCCCCGCCTCCATGATGCCGGCCGCGGCGCCCGTGACGACCATCCATTGATGCTCGGCCATCTGCCGGCCGAAGTCGACCGCCTGCTGGTAGGCGGGATGCTGTGGCGGGGTACGGGCCGAGCCGAAGATGGTTACCTTGCGATACGTGCGGTACGGCGCGAAGACTTTGAAGGCATAGCGCAGTTCGCGGAGTGTGCGGCTCAAGAGCTTGACGTCGCCCCGGCTGGTGTGGTCCTTGGCCAGCTTGTCGGCCGAGAGCTTGATTTCGTCGATCAGTTCGGCGATGCGGTCCGGCGTGACCTCCTCCACCGCCGGATCGAGACGCGGCAATCCAGAAATCAGTTCATCGCCCAGCGCCTGCGACGAAGGGTTGGCAGGTTCAATCGGTTCCACGACATTGGTGCTCTCTTGGTACAAAGATTAGGAAAGAGCCATTATACCACCCACGGCGGTAGGTGGGGACTTGCCATCCGCACAGGCTTCCGCTAAACTCAGGTAAGAGATGCAAGTGTCAGAAAAAACAATCAGCCCGGCCAATTGCCGAGCTGAAATGTCTGCGAAGGCACATAGAAGTTGGGTGAATTAGTTTTCCGCCCGCCAAGTCAAGCGGAGGGGCGGCGGTAATGTTGGTAGGCCAGGAGGACTTCGTAAAGGTCCATGGAAATGGTGACTTCGTCGTCTGCAAAGTCGCGCAGCCAAGTGCGATCGGAACGGACCGCATCCGCCAACAACGGCAGGACTTCCGTCAAGGGCACGCTGATGGAGTCGCGTGTCTTGCCGTCGGCGATTTGAACCGTTGCGGATTCTTCTTGGGGACCGTAGTAGACGCGAAGATGATTAGAACGCATGGCGCAGATTCCTTCCTGCCTGGGGACTTCCTTGTCAGCTTCAGCTCTTGTGTCGCCCCCCATTAAGGTGCATCCGGTGCGGGGAGCTACAGAGGGTAAGCGCGTGGCCGCCCTCTCTGTTGCCCCTTGTATCGGCAAGTGGTCCCTTGCGGGTTTGATCTATTTAAGGGAAAATATCGTTTTTACCCGCTGTTGTCCCTGAGACAGTGGTAGTTGATACGCCGATCTTCTGGAAAGTGCGGGATTTCCTGTTAGTCTAGGATGTTTAATGAAACGCGGTTGCCCCTGCGAGAAATCGCTCGATTTCCCGTTTGGTTATGCATCCTTCGGTAATTCTCCCGCCCATCGACTGTTTCGACGAAGCAGTCCTATTTATTATTGCGGGTCTTTATGGCCAGTACGGTAACAATCGACTTGCGTCACGTGGCACGTGGGCTGGACTTTCCTCTTCGCCAGGTCCAGGCGGTGGTGGAGCTTTTGGATGAGGGGAACACGGTTCCCTTCATCACGCGCTATCGCAAGGACCAGACGGGCGGACTGGACGAAGAGCAGATTCGAGAGATCCAGGACCGGCTGGCGAAGATGCGGCTCCTGGCCGATCGCAAGCAAACTATCCTGCGTTCGATCGAGGCCCAAGGCAAGCTTACGGAGAAGCTGGCGAAGCAGATCCTCTCGGCCACCACGACCAAGCGTCTGGAAGACCTCTATTTGCCCTTCAAGCCCAAGAAGCAGACGCTGGCAACGCTGGCGCGCTCCCGCGGCCTGGAAGAGTTGGCTCAGGAGATCTTGGAAGCCGCTCCAGGGGCCAACGATCTTGACGCCCGTTCCCGCGACTTTGCCAATCCCGATCGCCAAGTGCCCACGGGGGCTGACGCGCTGCTGGGGGCCGGTCATATCCTGGCCGAGCAGTTCAGCGAACGCGCCGACCTGCGGCAGCGGTTGCGGGAGATCCTGCAAAAGACGGGGAAGATCGTAACCACGCAGATTGCGCCCGATCCGGTGGCTGTACCGACAACTGTTCCCACAGCGGCGGGCGATCCCGCAGCGGTGGTGGCCGAAGAAGCGAAACCGCCGGCGGCAGAGACGCCCGAGAACACGGTTTCTCAACCAGGCGCCGGCGTTGTGGAAGCACAAGCGGTGGAGATTCCGGTGCAGGCAGCGGCCGCGACAGTAGAAGCGGTGGCCGCGGAAACAGTGGTGCCGGTCGTTGCGGAAGCGGCGGCGGTTCCTGCGGTCGACGCGAGCGACGTGCCGCCGCCTGTGGCGAACGTGGCCACGGCCGTTGTGGAAGTAGTTGATCCGGTATCGCTTGCCCAGCCGTCTGCGGACACGCCAAGCGAAGAGCCATCCACGGGTGAATCGGCCGGCGATCCGGCGACCCTGCCCGAAGCTCCGCTGTCCGACGCGGCACAAGCGGCGGCGGGGGCGACCCCGTTGGGCGATATGTCGGCGGTTGCCGGCGTTGCCTCGCCGGCCGAAGCAAAACCGCCGCTGGTTACGGCGGCCGCGCGGCGAACGCGCGATCGGGAGAAGGCCAAGGCCGAAAAGCAGAGCAAGAAAGAGGCCAAGAAGAGGAAAATCGAGGAACGCCGCATCAAGGCCTTTCGCGATTACTTCAACTACGAGGAAGACATCAAGAAGATCCCGCCGCACCGCGTGCTGGCTATCAATCGGGCCGAACGGGCCAAGGTCCTGCGCGTGAAGATCGATTGCGACCTCGACGCCATGTTCGCGGCCTTGGACGAATTGCTCGTCCCGCCCGGCCATCCGCATGCCGACTACCTGCGGGGCTGCGCCCGCGACTCCTTGAGCCGCCTGATCCTCCCCGCGCTGGAGCGCGAGGCCCGCCGCGAGTTGACCGATCGGGCCGAGACGCACGCCGTCGTCGTCTTCGCTCGCAATCTGCGCAACCTACTGCTGCAGCCGCCCATTCACAACCGCCGCGTGCTGGCGGTCGATCCCGGTTTCAAGAGCGGCTGCAAGCTGGCCGCGCTGGATCAGTTCGGCAACGTGCTGGGGCACGACGTCATTTACCTGGTCGGCAGCAAGCCGGGTCGCAAGGAAGAGGCCCAGCAGAAGGCGATCGAGCTGATCCGCAAGTACGAGTTGACCGTCGTGGCCATCGGCAACGGCACGGCCTGCCGCGAGACGGAAGACTTCTTCGCCGAGATGCTGGGCGCGGAGTTGAAGGACCAGGGCGTGGCCTACGTGATCGTCAACGAGGCCGGCGCTAGCGTCTACTCGACGAGCCAGTTGGGCCGCGAAGAATTCCCCGAGTACGACGCCACGCTCCGCGGCGCGATTTCGATCGGCCGCCGCTTGCTCGATCCGCTGAGCGAGTTGGTCAAGATCGACGCGGCCAACATCGGCGTGGGTCTGTACCAGCACGACGTCAAGGCCAAGCACCTGGAAATCTCGCTGGACGACGTGGTCGAATCGTGCGTGAACTATGTCGGCGTCGATGTCAACACGGCCAGCCCCGCGCTGTTGCGCTACGTTTCCGGGCTGAACCAGCTTACGGCCCGGCGGGTCTACGAATATCGCCGCGAACACGGTCCGTTTCGTAGCCGCGAGCAACTCCGCGAGGTGGCCGGTTTCGGCGAGGCCACGTTCGTGCAGGCGGCAGGTTTTCTCAAGATCACCGGCGGGGAAAACCCGCTTGACGCCACCTGGATCCATCCGGAAAGCTATGCGGTTGCCGCGCGGGTGCTGGAACGCTTCGGCGGCAAGCCGACCGATCTGACGGAGAAAGAAGCGGCCGCGGCCTTGGCCCAGCGGATGACGGGTGTGAACCTGGAAGATCTGGCAAAGGACGTTGTGGTTGGCACGCCGGAAGGTCCCGCGGTGCCCCCGCCTGCGGCAGAGGTCCAGGTGAGCGAGGCTCCGGCGATCGAGACGCCCGTTCCAGTTTCCGCCGTTGAAGTGGCAAGCGAGGCCGTACCGCCCGCACCCGCAAGCGAGGTCGTAGCTCCCGCGCCCGCGAGCGAGGTCATGCATGCCACGCCCGCAAGCGAGGCCCCGGTCGGTGTGAACAGTGCGGAGATTTCCACCGAAGTGGTTGTGGCCGCCGCGCCGCCCGTCGTGGAACCAGTCGCCCCACGGGCCATCAAGGAACCGTCAATCGGCACACTGACGCTGCGTGACATCCTTTCCCAGTTGGCCCGTCCTGGCCGCGACCCGCGTGAGGACCTGCCGGCGCCGGTCTTCAAGCACGGCGTGCTGAAACTGGAAGACCTGACCGCCGGCATGGAACTGACCGGCACGGTGCTTAACGTGGTCGATTTCGGCTGCTTCGTGGACATCGGCATGCATGACAGCGGCCTGGTACATGTCAGCCGCTTGGCCGATCGTTTCATCCGCGATCCGCATGAAGTGGTGGCGGTGGGCGACGTGGTCAAGGTCTGGGTGATGGAGGTCGACAAGGAGCGGCGGCGCGTGTCGCTGACGATGGTCCGGCCTGGTTCCGAGCGGGCGCGTCGCCCGGCCCGTGGAGAGGGCGGTGCTTCCTCACAGGATCAGGCAGGCCACGAACAGGCTGGTCAGGAAAGGGCCGGCCAAGATCGAGGGCCGCAGGGCGGTCGCGCACCGCGCTCCGGCCAGGGGCGGCGGGGTGGACGCCCCGAGGGCCAGCAGAGTCAACAGGGCGGGCAACAGGGTCAACAGGCAGGATCGCAAAGCGGGCGGCCGCAAAGCGGCAGACCGCAGGGTGGTCGTCCTCAAGGCGGCCGGCCCTATCAAGGCGGGCGGCCCCAGCAGGGAGGCGCTGCGCCGCAAGGCGCACCGGTGCAGGGCGAAGGCGGCCCCGCCGGCAAGCCGCGAGAGGACCGTCGCGGTAATTATGGCGGTCCTCCGTCGCGACGACCCCGGCCGCAGGGTGGCGGACAGGGCGGTCCCAAGGAATTCAAGCCTAAGCCCAAACCGCTGATCCCCATCTCCGACGCCATGAAGAAGGGCAAAGAGCCCATGCGGACCTTCGGCGACCTGATGCAGTTCTTCGAGGCCAAGACGGACGACAAGAAGCCACCTGCGGCGAAGAACAAAGAGCAGGGCGAGAAGCAAGGGCCGGCCCCCGCCGATTCATCTGTGCCCGAAGCGACAGTGGAAGCCACCCCGCACATAGACGGAAACGTCGTTGACACGAACCTCGCGTCGCCATCCCCCGCGGTTCCGTCTGCGCCCGAGCCTGCGGAAGCTGTCGCACCCGTCTCCGGCGGGCCGTCTGCCGAACCGCCAACTCCGCCGACTGCCGACGGTCAGCAGGTTTAGAACGCGATGGATTTTCAGGACCGACTCGAACGCGCAATTGAACGGGGCCAGCGCCTGGGCAGTGCCCGGGCGGAGGAGGAAGCCCAGCGGGCCTTGACCGAAAAGGAATTGCAGCGATTGCACTCGCAGGCCCGCTTGCAGCTTTCCGAGCACATCGAGCGCTGTCTGCACCAGTTGGCGGATCGCTTCCCCGGTTTCCGGTTCGAGACGATCATCGATCCGCGGGGCTGGGGCGCCGCCATCAGCCGCGAGGACCTGCGCTTGCGCCGCTCGCAGCCGCGGCAGACCTGTTTCAGCCGCCTGGAGATGCTGATCTCGCCCCTTTCCGCCTCGCTGATCCTCGATTTCACGGCCAAGGCGACCGTCTGCAACCGGGAAGTTTTCAGCCGCACGCATTATCAGCGCCTGGCCGAGTTGGACATGCCCTCCTTCACGGACATGATCGATCTCTGGGTCCTGGAATTCGCCGAGCGCTACGCGGCGGAGTAGGCCCGGTTGCCCGTTGCGAAAGGCCATCGAAATGGGGCTCAATACCGGCGAGCTGCACTTCGACATCACACCCGAGAAGCTCGCGCGTCCGCACAAATCGCGGCCATGGAACCCCATCATCGCTGGCGTGTTCTACCGGGCTGGCATCATCGAGCAGTGGGGCACGGGCACGCTGAAAGTCATCGACTGGTGCCGGGAGAACGCCAACCCTGTTCCGGTTTGGAACGAGGATAGCGGTTCGGTGATGGTGACGTTCCAGCCTGCGCTGGGGTTTACCGCGCAAGTCACCGGGGAAGTCACCCCGGAAGTCACCCCGGAAGTTACCCCGGAAGTTACCCCGGAAGTTACCCCGGAAGTTACCCCGGAAGTCACTAGAATCATCCTCACGTGCCAGAGGCCCAAAACCCGCAAGGAATTGCAGGAGGAACTTGGCCTGTGTGACGACGAGCATTTCCGTAAGTCGTATCTATTGCCCGCCTTGGACGCTGGCCTGCTGGAACGCACCATTCCCGACAAGCCCAAGAGCAGCAAGCAGCGATACCGGTTGACAGCAAAGGGACACGAATGGCTACAGGCGCAGGCGGGTTCCCAGGAGGTCAAGCCATGAGGGGCCTCGCGGGCCGCCTCGAAATGAGCCAGCACATCGGCCTCCGCCAGGCCCTTCGCGGCCATTGCCCTGCGAGTATCGTCCGACAATCGGTAGAATTCGTGCTTGCGGCGCTCAGAAGAGAGCTTCTCGCGCACGGCCTGTACGACGAACTCCTCCGCCGAGGTCGCCGTCGGGACGACCCTTTCGATCTGTTCAAAAAGCGATTGCGGAATCTCGATTTGAGGCATCAATAAACCCTTTATCGTATTGTGGCAGCGGAAAAGGCCCTTTTCAAGCGGCTATGCTGCTCCCGTCAGGAGAACTGCGAAGTATGTCTATGGCATCCCTACGTAGAACGGAATTCATTCCGTTTTCCTGAAATAGGCAAGGCAACGGAATAAATTCCGTTCTACGTAGGACTTTGCAGCCCTCCTCTTGCTCACGTTGCGGTGTGCAAGGTCAGATGGATAATCTCGGGTGGGCAGTTCATACGCAGCGGCAGTTCGGCGGAAAGGCCACGACTCACGTTGAGAATCGTGGGCGGCGCGTGAAACAACCCCGACGCGAACTGCACGCCGGCAAAACTAGGTGCAAACACCGGTCCGATCAGCGGCAGCCGGATCTGCCCGCCGTGGGTGTGGCCGGCCAGCATCAGGTCGCCATCGCCCTGCCGCGCCCAAGCGAGTTGATCGGGCGAATGGGCTAGCAGCAAGCGGAAGGGAACCTCGCTGCGCGGCGGGCACGCGCTCAGGTCGGCGGCCGGCTTGAACCAGGGCAACTCGTTGCCCGCCAGCAGCACCGGCTGGCCGCGCACGCTCACCACCTTCCAGCGGCCGCCCAGGTACACCAGCCCACAATCTTCCATCACCCGTTGCATCAGCCGCCAGTCGACACGGAGATCGTGATTGCCGAAAATAAAGTAAACGCCGTAGCGGGCCTTCAAGCGGCCCAACGTGCCGGGAATCCAGTCGATGCAGCGCGTCTTTTCCACGAGGTCGCCCGTCAGGGCGACAATCTCCGGTTCCAAGGCGTTGCTTGCCCGCACAATCTCGTCGAAGAACGGCTTGCCGACCTTGCCCGTGAGGTGCAGATCGGAGAGATGGACGATGGACAGGCCTTCCAGGGCTGGCGGCAAACGCGGCACGTCGAGGCCGCGCTCGGTCAGGTGCAGGTCGAGACTCTCGTTGCCCGGCAGATGGACCAACGGATGCGGGTGGTCGGCCTGCCGGCGGACGTGACTGGTGGCCAGGCGGCGGCTGCGGTGGAAGCGAAGAATGGCGGAGACGTCGTGCAGAACGACTTCTCTTACGCGACGCACGAGAACGGCCGCGGCGGCGAACCAGCACAACGCCACGTACGCGGAGAAAATTGCCTCTGCCGGAGCCAGCGTCCCGCCGGCAGCCAGCGCGTGCCAGGGCATCAGTGTCCGCGGATCGACCCAGAAAAGCCAGCAGGCGGCCAGCAGCGGCGGGGCCAAGAGCACGAAGAAGGCAAGTTTCGTAAGTTTTTTGATGATCGAGTGCGGCCAGCCTAGGGCATGCATGCGGTTGATGACCGCGACCCAAATGGCGGCATGCCCAGCGGCGGCGACAAGGAGCAGGAAAACCGCGGCGATCACGTCTGCGGCACCGGTCGCGGCTCTTGAATGACATGCTCGACGGCACTGAGCAGTTGGTCCAGGCGGAACGGCTTGTAGAGGATCGCCCAGGCCGGCAAGCCGGCCTTGCGGGCATTGACGATCGAATGGCCGGGATCATAGCCAAAACCGGTCATCAGGACCAGCGGCACCGGGTCGATCACTTCCTGGAGCTTGAGCATCAGTTCGTAGCCGTTCATGTCCGGCAAGCGGATGTCGGCGATGACCACGTCATAAGGCGCGTCGGACGTAGCCCGGACCATGCAGAGGGCTTCGGCCCCGTCGTGGGCTGTTTCCACGGTGACCGCGTAACGGTCCAACAAGCCGTGGGCCGCGCTCCGCACGCCGCCGTCGGCGTCGACGAACAATACCCGCCGCTCGTGCAATAGCGGCCGGTCCTCGCACTGCAGGGCCACGGGGTGGGCCTGGCCGGGCGCCATCGTCTGGCCGACCTTCTGGATCACTTGCTTGATGTCGCGGGCATTGCGGAGGATGCGCTGCAGACGCTCGACCACCTCGGGCTCGTGGCCGATGTAGCGTTCCATGACGTTGACCGCCTCGTTGAGGATCTCGTCGATGGGCAGGGCCACGGCGCTGTGGATGGCCTCGACGCTTTCCGCGGCCGTGTTGGCTTTTTCGGCCACGAGCAGTTCCAGGGTATTGAGCGCGGCGGCCACATCGCGGCTGAAGATTTCCAGGAACTGCAGGTCGCTCTCGCTGAAAGCCCGCGGCTCCATGCTTTCCACGTTGAACGTGCCGATGACCTCGTCGTGCAGCAGCAGCGGCACGGTGAGCGAACTCTTGGCCCCACGGACGCCTTCCATGAACAAAGGGTCCTCGGTCGTGTCCTCGCAGAGATAACTCTTGCCAGTGGCCGCGACGAAACCGGTCACGCCGTTGCCCTGCGGCAAGGCGAACAACTCGCGCATCGCCGCGTCGGGATCCATGGCCACGGCCAGTAGCGGCTCCAGGCGGTTCGTCTTGCGGTCCAGGAGGCGAATCTCGGCCACTTCGAAGTGCAAGAGGTCTTTGGTGAAATGGATGATGTTTGACTTGAGAAGCTCGATCCTGTCGCGGATCGGCATGTGAAAGACCTCTTCCGGCGTGAGGTCGGCCAACTCCATGCCGGCCTGGTGGATGGCCGCCAGTTTCTGCTGCTGCTGGACCTCGAGGGTCACGTCGCGGACGGTAATGATCAAGTAACGCAGAGGACTTTGCAATTCGCGCAGGGGGGCCGCTTGCACCTGGAAATAACGATTGTCCTGGCTGCGCAGCGTGGAACTCGTTCCCTGCCCGGTCGCCAGCGCCGTGTGAAAAGGACAGAAATCCGGCCCCAAGATTTCCGGGCTGCCCAGGGCCGCATAGAAATTGACCCCTGCGACGGACTCCCGCCCGCTCCATTCGCACATCCGGCCGTTGCCCCAAACGATGGTGTTGTCGCTCTCCAGCAGCGCAACTCCGTCGGGCATTCCCTCCAGGATCTGCTCGTTTTGAAGGAGTTTGCCGATTTCGAACACCTCGCGAAAGTGCTGCGAGGTGACGAAAACACCGTCGAACCGCTCGCGGGTCAACCGAGCCAGTGCCCGCAGGGGATTCTGAACGACGACAACTTCGTGCGATTGCAACGTGTCGAAGAACGATTGCTCGACGTTCTCGCAGGAGTTGCCGACCAACAGGATTTTAGATTTTTCCGACAATGCTGTCATACTCCGGCGGGGTCGAAATGTCCTCCCCCTCTGTTCTTATTATACGGCGAATCGAGGGATCAAACAACCGTCCCGAAAAACCTTGGTGCTCTCAGAAGTGGCATCGGTCCCCGCCAGGCGACAAATTGACTACCAACGTCCCAATTCGCCCGAATTCTCAGGGCCAGCGGCGTTCCAGTCAAGCATGGTTGGTAAGAACGACAAAGAACGACCCCCACGAACGACCAGAGACATCTTCCTAGAACGAAAATGCGAATCGAAAGCAGGGGATTCCAAGGAAAATCGCCGGGAAATCCGCCCCGCGTCTGTAGGCTCGTGGAGTCGTACGACGATGGAAAATGAGAGGCCGCAGTTGGTGGTCCGCGATCTTGACAAGGTTCGTATAGCGTACAAGGTGGAAACATGTGGCGCGCATTCTTCCTCGGAATTGGCATCTATCTGATGATCGCCGGCGCGGAGTGCCTGACAGTGGACCGCGTCGTTTGGCGCGCGTCGGCCCCACCCCCGTCGACGATTTTGCCCTTGAAGCCGGCGGCGCAAAAGCCGCAGGATTTTCCCCCCGCTCCCTGGGTTCCCTGGAGTCTCCTTTCCACGGGGGCCGTGACTTGCCTGTACTCTTTTACCATTCCCAAGCGGATGGGCGGCGGCAAGTGAACGGGAGGCGGGAAGGTATTACACAAGAATTACACGGCGGAGAAAAACACCCGTTTTGCCGCAAATAGCCATATTTGTATGCAGCCTGCAGGGCCGATTTCGGCCTCGCTCTTAGCGATCAGGCTCTTCTTTCCCTTGCCCCTCTTAGCCGCGCGTCAAGAATGAAAAGACGCATTGGCGGGCCAGACAGTCAAGTAGGTCTCTCTTGCCGAGAGAGACTAATGTGCTCCGCGCCGCTGGCAAACTCGGTGTTTTTTCCCGGGCAGCGCACATTGGTCCTTTCCGGCAGAAAGGACCTACCTGGTTTTCTGGCAGATGGTTGATACGAAGCGAAGTTAGGTTTGGCGCCTTTGGCATCTTGATGAGAAAACGGAAAACAGGAAATATGGCAAGGATTCTTGCGGAAGCGAAAACGACGATCGGTACGAACGTAGCGACGGTCGATGTACGTGAAGTGAAAGACACGGCGACTGCGGCCCCGCGCGGGAAAAGAGAAGACATCGCCACCGAGCGCGAGATGATTCGCGTTTGGTCCAACGGACTCGATTGGCCGGTGATCGGTTGGATCGGCTTTTTGCACGTTGCGGCCTTAGCTGCGCCGTTCTATTTTACTTGGGTCGGCCTGTGGACGTTCTGCGTTCTTTCCTGGGTCACGGGCAGCCTGGGGGTTTGCTTGGGCTACCACCGCCTACTAACCCACAGCAGCTTCCAGACGTTTCCTTGGGTCCGTCGCCTGTTCGGCCTGCTGGGAACGCTGGCCGGAGAAGGCCCGCCGATCACCTGGGTCTCCGTGCATCGCCAGCACCATCGCTTCAGCGACAAGCCGGGCGATCCGCATTCGCCGCACGACGGCGGTTGGTGGAGCCACGTGCTTTGGATGTTCCCCCGCCCCAATGATCCAAAATGGCAAAAGATGCTGCAAACCTATGGGAAGGACGTGCTCAAGGACCGCTTCTTCCGCTTGCTGGACAAGACGTTCCTGCTCTGGCACATAGGGCTAGGCGTGATTCTGCTGGGAGTTGGCTGGCTTTGCTGGGATCTGCGGACCGGCATTTCCTTGCTGGTCTGGGGCCTGTTCCTGCGACTGGTTTACGTGCTGCACGTCACCTGGGCGGTCAACTCGGCCTCGCATATATGGGGCTACCGCAACTATGAAACGAGCGACAACAGCCGCAATCTCTGGTGGGTTGGCCTTCTGGCCTTCGGCGAAGGTTGGCACAACAACCACCACGCCTTCCCAGGCCGCGCGGCGCACGGCCACCGCTGGTGGGAGATCGACGTGACTTACGCGGCGATCCTGGCCATGGAGAAAGTCGGGCTGGCCTGGAAGGTAATCCGCGGCGGGACGAAGTAGGTCCCTGCCGGACGGCAAAATGTGGGCCGACGGGCAACATAGTTGCATGCTCGGCGAGTCCCGCCAATGTGCTTAGTACTCAGTACTCAGCCCCTTAGCGCCCCGGCGATTTCGCCAGCCCCAGCCAATCCACGTCTCTATCAAACCCAGTTGCTCCGCACGCCACGCTCGCCAGCAACGGGACGGACGAACGGGCGGCAAGCTCCGCGCGATTCGTGGCCAGGCTGACGTCGTCGGCCGGTGGCGGAGGATGGTTGAGCACCAGACCGGCAACCGGCAGGCCGCCGCGAACGACCGAGGCCGCGATCAACGTTTGTAACGTGGCGTTGATCGTGCCCAGGACGTTGCGCGTTACGACAATCAGCGGGAAAGCGAAATCGCGGGCCAGATCGGCTACGTACTCGTCGTCGCCCAGCGGCGACATCAGCCCGCCAGCACCCTCCACCAGCATGATTTCGCTCCGCGAGCGCCAGTAATCCAGTCCGCTGCGCAGCAGACCACCGTCGATCTCGCGGCCTTCGGCCCGGGCGGCTAGATGCGGGGCCAAGGGGGCGGCAAAACGCTGCGGGCAGACGTGTTCCAAGTCGCCCGGCTGGCTGGCAGCCTTCCACAGAGCCACCGCATCGTCGGAAACCAAGCGGCCTTGCGCGTCGCAGACACAGCCGCTGGCCGCTGGTTTATAAACACCCACGCGCCGGCTGGACTGCACCAGCGCTCGGGCGATGAGCGCGGCGACGTAGGTCTTGCCTACACCCGTGTCGGTGCCTGTAATGAAAAGGCCAGAAACGTTGTCTTCCATGGTGTGGTTGGGTGGACTGTAGGGATGCCCTCCGCGGCATTCCATGTTAGCAGAGCGTCACGAAGGGCGTTCAGATGCCCCGGAACGCCACGGAGGGCGTTCCCTACAGCTCTAAGAATTCTTCCACCGCCTCGCGCATCAATTGACGATCGGGATCAAGCAAGGTCCAGAGGCGGAAATCGACGGCCATTTGCTCGACCAAAACGCCGAGGCCGTCGATCGTCTTACACCCCCGCGCCGCCGCCTCGCGCAGCAACCAGGCCTCATCCGGATTGACGGCCAGGTCGGCCACGATCAGCTCGGGACGAAGACTGGCCGCATCGACCGGCAGGTGCGTCCGGGCATCGTGCGGCGCGAGCGACAGCGCGTGGATCAGCACGTCGATATCCTCGGGTACGCGAAAACCGCCTTCCCAAACCAGCGGAGATACGGCTGCGGGGAATTTTCCCGCCAGCAGCCTGGCTGCGGCTGCCGCCAGTTCGGACGAGGGATCAGCAATGCGGATCTCGGCCGCGCCGACGGAGGCCAACTCCACGGCCACTGCCTGGGCCAGTTCGCCCGCGTCCAGTATCAGGCAGCGCTTGCCGGCCGGATCTGTCGTACGGCGGAGCGCTTCGACCAGCCCACGACCTTCCGTGTTATCACCTGTCAGGCGATTGTCTTCTCCGACAACGAGGTTCACCCTGCGCAGCAGGGCCGCCGTGTCAGTAGCGTTGTCCAGCAGGGGCAGGATAGTCCGGCGGTGCGGATCGGCGATCGTGCCGCCGCGAAAGCCCATCGCCCGCATGCCGCGCACGGCGTCGGCCAGGCCCTCCGCCGCGACCTCCAGGCTCAAGAACCGCCAATCGAGATTGAGGTGGGCGAAGGCCTTTTCGACCACGTATTGCATGGGGTTGCCGCCGACCGGGCAGGCCAACAGCGCCAAGATGGGTTGAACCGCAGCACTGGACACGACAAAGCTGGCTCCGAAAGATCCGCGGGGACTGGGTGTACGTTCCACCCTATTTGAGCCGAAAACCCCTGCGATTGCAACCTGGCATGGAATTATTTTCCCAGCGCTAAACCGGAATCTTGCGGAAGAGCCATGATATCCAACCGTGCGGGAATAATTGCTCCCGCGGCGCGCGAATGAGTATTCGAAGGCAAGGACCCGTTACGGCGCGAAAGAGGAGGTACGGCATGGCTCGTCGGCACTCGGCGGATGGCGTGGAACTGAATGTTACGGCAATGCTCGACATGGCCTTCCAGTTGCTCGCCTTTTTTATTCTGACCTTCAAACCGGGGCCTCTCGAACCGGCCGTGAGCCTGCATATCCCGCCAGCCCGGCCCGTGGCTCCTAGCACAGGTGCAGATTTGGGTGTGATCGACATGGCCACATTCCAGCCGGCGGGCATCGACACGCTGCGGATCGGTCTATTCTCCGCCAGCGGCAGCCTTGACCGCATGACCATCAACGGCTTTCCCGCGGAAACCTTCGACGGTCTGCGCAACACGATGCGGAGGATCCTCGCCGACCCCGCCAGTCCCGTGCGACAGGTGGTCGTCCAGGCCAGCGAGGGCCTGCGCTATGACGAAGTCATGAAGGTCATCGGAATCTGTTCCGAAGAGAAACTGCCGAAGACTGGGGAGCACGTGCGACTGAGCCTGGTGGCGACGGCGGACGGGTCCGAAGCTCGATAAGAGCCGGACGATACATTACTTCCTTGTTTCTGTGAGGGTGGCATGCCTTAAGCCTTCTAGGCTAGGCATGTCGGCGGCAAACATGCCTGGCCCAGAAAGCTTAAGGCATGCCACCCAAATCCGCAAGTTATTCGTCGGTCGCCCCTAAGCTATTCCAAGGTCGGCCGGGCGATCTCGCCGCGGAGTTGGGCCTCGCCGCCCTCCTTCTCGTAGACGCCGTAGAACAACGACATGCAGTCCAGCCAGAGCGTCAGCCGGTGCAACTCCTCGGCGGAGAGTTTCACGTTATAGTGGCCCTTGTCGAGCACCTGGTAGAGCTTCGAGGCCCGCGCGCCGAAACGGCCGGGCGTTGTGCGATAGCCGTCGCCGTAGTCGTGGAAACCATAGTTCTGCACCAGGTTGGCATAGGACGCGTACCAATGGCCGGCAAGCGGCCGGCTCGCCAGGCTCATCGTCTTGCCGGCATTCTGGGCGTGACACTCCACGCAGTGTCGATCGAGCACCGGCTGCACCAACCGCGGGTAGCTGAAGGGGTTCGAGCCGTCCACGTCGGGCTTCAAGCGGGAAGGCTCGCGATGCAGCGCCAAAGGCTCGCTCCCAACCGGTTGCGGAGTGCGATGCTTGGGCTCGTGGCAACCGGCGCATACCAGTTGCTCGCCCTCGTGCAGATAGGTGCCCGAGCGCATGGACTGTACGGCCAGCCCCTTGGCGTCCACAGCCTGGAAGAAGATCTCGCGGTTGGCGGGGACCACGAAACGGGCGCTGCCGTCGGCTTCCACCGGCACGGTGCCCAACACGTAGCGGGCAGGGACCACGGAATCGCCTGCCGTGGCCACGCGAAACCCCGTGTCATGCGGCGGGCCGCCCGAGGGCACCGACATGGGCAGTACCTGCAGGACGCGGATCTCCTTGATCCGCGTGCCGGCGGGCCAAGGCTTCAGGCTATCGTAGACGTTGACGACGGCCAGCGTGGCCTCGGGCGTATGCTCCGGCTTGGGCGTCCGCGTAGCCGGATTGCTCTCCGGTCCGCGCCGCACCACTTCGGGCGCGACGGGCGGTTTGGCCGTGGCCTGCACGGGAATGGGACTCAGGCAGGCGATCTGCGGGTCGCGATAGAGCAATTCCCGATTGCCGAAACTATCGACCAGGTAGATGCCATAGTTGCCCGGCTGGTAGGGGCTGCCTTGCGTACCCGCGCCGGGCTTCATCAGGGCGTCGTAGACACAGAGATAGTAGTCTTCACTGAGCGGCCGAGCAGTGCCATAGACCTGGGCGCCGCCCTGGCTTTCGGGGAAGCCGACCTCGGGCGTGATCCGCCGCACGGGAGCCATGCCGTCGTCGTCGGCCACGCGCGGGTCGACAAGCACGAGTGAACCATAGGCCTGGCCGTGGTGCGGGGCGGCCGTGGCCACGAACTTCTGCGAGCCGGGCACCGCGCGGCAGTCGATCTCCATGTCGGGCCGAAGTTGGCGGGGCGCGAAGTTGCCGTGTACCGCGCGGGAATCCCGCCCGTCAAGCGTCGTGATCCAGGGCAGGTGCGCCGTGCAACCGTAGCGATCGACATAGTCCCAGCGCGTGTAGATGATACGTCCGTCGTGCGTCACGCTGGGACCCCATTCGTTCGTCTCGTGGAAGCTCAGGCAGGTGATGTCGCTGCCGTCGCCGGCCATGTCGTAGAGGGTATAGATGGGGCAGACGCGTCCGCAGCGCAAGTAGCCCCCGCGGCGCTCCGACATGAACGCGATGCGGCCGTTGGGCAGCCAGCAGGGATCGAAGTCGTTCCAGGTACCGTCGCTCAGTTGCACGAGTTCGGAGCCGTCCAGGTTGACCTTGAAGATGTGGAAACAGCGGCCTTCGGCCCAATGGCCCCGCGTCGGGTCGGTATGGTGGCGGTGACGCTTGTCGCCGCTGCATTCGACATAGGAAAAGACCACGGTCTTGCCGTCATTGGACAGGTCGGGCGCGAGGAACGAGCCGCCCTGGGTGTCGGGCCCGTAGAGGTTGCCCATTCCGTCGAACGATAAGGGCGGGGGAGTGCTGGGTCCGCCGGCGAGTTTCTGGCCCTGGAGGCGGCCTTGGCGGAGCACGGCGTCTGCCAGCACGTCGCGGAGTTGGGGATTGGGGCCGAACGGGTCGGAAAGGACGTACAATCCGCCGCCGGGCCGGGCGGCCATGCCGTAGTACTGGTCGCACATGTGATCGTAGAGCGCGCGATGCCGCTTGATGAACAACAACTGGTCGAATCGCAACAGCGGATTGCGGAAGGCAATCTGGCGGCGGACTCGGCAGGCATCGGCAAACAGGGCATAGCGGGCCTCGCCGCGGCTTGGGGCAATTGTCGCATTGGCCTTCTGCAGCCCGGCCAACTGCTGTTCCAACTCGGCAAAGTCCGTGGCCGCGTTCCGCTTCAGATCGGCCAGCAGCGCGGCGGTCCGCCGCAGCACGACGTCGGCCGGGTCGCGATCGTCGTCGCGCACCAGGGCTTCCGGGCGGAGCGTTTCCTTGGCCACGCGGGCAAAGTAGCCGCGGTTGGCAAGGTCGTTGCGAAGGGCCTCGAACTGGCTTTTCCATTCCTGCTCCATGGCGGAACCGCCTGCCGCTGATAGTTCCGGTTTCGCCTGCGTTTTCAGCTTCTTGGCATCCGTGGCCGGTGCGGCCGTGGCGACGGTCGCAAAGAACGTGGCTGCGGCGAGGGCTGCGAAGGCCGTGAGGGAGCATCGCAAGCGGGCAGAGAGAACGCGTGTCATGTTTTCGACTCCGTGGAAGGCAGGTGGGATGGTCGTGGCAGCTTTGTTGGCCGCGGGGAAGGACTTCTTGCCGCGCAAGGGCGGTGGGCGTGACAGGATGATCGCGGGCAGGCATGCGGCTCTATTATAGTTTGCCGGCGGGGTGGCTCGTCAATAGCCAAGTTCTGTATTTGCCAGGCCCCTCGTTCGTCATCGAAAAGCGGCCGGCAGCGAGATTCTCAAACATCTCGTTTCTCCTCGCATTCTGGGCAAAATCCAAAAACTCCTCTGCTCAGCCAATTTGTGTGCTACGGTTTCGTAAACGAGTTCTTGTGGGCTGATTGCCCCGGGAAACGCGCCCCGCCAATGGCGGGTTGCCTTAATGGGCGGGCTTCGGGTCTGTCAGTTGAAGGCACTGCTGAAGTCGCTCTCTTCGTTACTGAAGAGCAGGCTTTGACGGTGCCTTCTTGTTTTTGAGCAGGAAACTCGCATTGCACACTAGCAAAAATAAGGGGTTGTGAAGCCATGGCACGCAGATTCTTCTCTGGAACGCTTAGGGTCGATTGGGGGAGCCGTGTCAGTTCTTTGGTTGCGTCCGCGCGGCGCCGCTTTGCAAGACTCTTCCGGCGGTTTGGGGTGTCGGACGATCGGGGTAGTTTGCCGATCGTGCGCAAGCTGACCAAGGGTCGGCAGCATGCTCGCGGGGAATGGCATACGGGCCGCCGCCTGCGGATGGAGCAACTCGAGTGCCGGCAACTACTCTCCGTCTCGCCCGTGTTCGTCGATAGCCTGTACTCATTAAGCACACCGGGGATCGGCATCGATCACTTCGCGACGATCCAGGCGGGCATCAATGCCGTCACGCCCGGCGGCACGGTCAATGTCGACGACGGCACGTATGCCGAGAACGTGGTCATCAACAAACCGTTGACTCTGGTCGATACGGATGCGGCCGCAACTGCCACGAGCTTCACCCTAACCAATGGCGCCGTCTTGGGCGCCGGTTCGGGCGGCGTTACCGCCGCGACGGTCAACGTCAACCAGGACGGCGCCGCGGGTACCAAGATCCAGGACGCCATTACCCTGGTCAGCAGTGGCGGAACGGTCAATGTCGGCGATGGTACGTATGCCGAAAGCGTGATCGTCTCCAATCCCGTCACCATCTGCGGCCAGTCGGAAAGCAACGTCACGGTCGGCGGCAGCAGCATTCCGGACGCCTTCGTCGTTGATAGCAGCGGCGTCACGATCGAAGACCTCAGCATGACAGCCGGCGCCGCTAGCCCGACCTTGCTCGTCGAAGCCGGGAACCTGACGCTTCGCAACAGTACGATTACCGCGACGAGCGCCGGTGCTCAGGATGCCATCAGCGTCACTGGCGGCAGCGCCGATCTGGGCACGACGGTTGCCCCAGGCTACAACACTGTCAACAGTGTTGCCGGTTCGGGTTACTTGGTCGATAATACGTCAGGTTCCTCTGTTTCTGCCTTCGGTGATACTTGGCAGGTGAACGGCCTCGTGTCCGACCCGACCACCCTGATGAATGGCGACGTGGGCTGGGCAGGTCCCGTGGTGACGGTCGACGCGTTGGTGACCAACAACAGCACGCCGACGTTGACCGGGACAGTGACCGACGCGTCGCCCAGCGTCGGTATCAGTTCGGTTTCCGTGGTCATCAGTCAGAGCGGCAGCCCGGTGGAAAGCCTCACGGCCACGCCCAGCGACGGGACCTGGAGTGTGGCGGCCACGACCCTGGCCGACGGCACGTACGACGTTCAGGCGACGGCGACGGACGACGGGAGCAACAGCAACAGCGTTACGGCCGTCGGCGCATTGACGGTGGACACCGCGGCGCCCACGCTCACAATCTCCGTCAGCAGCCCCACGAACAACGCCACGCCCACCATCAGCGGCACGCTACTGGACTCCACGGGCGGCGGCGGCATCAGCTCGGTGTCCGTGGTCATC
>Ga0181520_10005743_pt1 | contig 19521 bp, 19 predicted proteins | sample PEATcosm2014_Bin_29_FD_132451 | JGI IMG/M metagenome (GOLD analysis project Ga0181520, IMG submission 132451) | Peatland microbial communities from MTU Mesocosm Facility, Houghton, MI, USA - PEATcosm2014_Bin02_30_metaG | ecosystem: Environmental > Terrestrial > Soil > Wetlands > Peat | place...
CGGGAGGGGAGAGGCAAACGGCGATTCCCGCGCAGCAGGGAACTGCTGCTGTTCTCCCCTCTCCGCTTGCGGAGAGGGGCCGGGGGTGAGGTTGCCGTTCGCCCGGCAAACGGCGATTGACCACAGAGACACAGAGGGCACAGAGAACGGCTGGGAAACGGCCGGCCTGCCCCACGATAGGCGTTAAGGGACGTTGCCGTTCTCTGTGTCTCTGTGGTTCAACGCCGTTCGTCCTTCATCTTGAGATACAGTCAGCCTCTGACAAGATGCCGGGCGCTTCGTCTGCCGGTTGTCAAAGCGGCGTAGTAATGGTAGGTAATCGGCGGTAGTCGGGCCGTATTCAACGGCCAGATGATAAGTCGTGGAGGTTATGCTTCTACGGACTATCCCCCAAGTCCCATCCATCCTGTGTCCTGCTCCGTTCCCTGACGCCACGCTTGCGGCAGTCCTACCTACAATCGGCGGGCGGACCCCGAATCCAGTACCCCGAATCCAGTATTGAGGTTGCGCGTGCTGCAGGCTATAATGTGTGTGAGGTGATCGTATGACCCGGACTTACTCCGTGGTTCTGCTCCGGGAGCCCGACGGCGGTTATTCCGTCTCTGTGCCTGCGGTGCGAGGCTGCCACACGATGGGTGATGACGTGCCCGAGGCCCTTGCGAACGCGCGAGAGGCCCTCGAACTGCACCTCGAATGTCTGGCTGCGCACGGCGACCCGATTCCCGAAGAGGGGGAGCTTGTGTCGGTTCGCATGTGGGACGCCAGGGAGGCGTCGATCTACAAGATCACGGTCGCCGTGCCCGTGGTCACGCAGGGAGAGCAGGTCTCGGCAGTTGCCTAAGGCGCCAAAGCTGCCGGTGATGAGCGGCGCCGAAATCGTTCGCGCACTCGAACGCGGCGGCTTCGTTGTAGATCGCCAGCGCGGCAGCCACGTCACCTTGCGCCACCCTTTGACCAGACGAAGCACGACTGTACCCGTTCACTCCGGGCGGACGATCCCTGTCGGTACGCTGACCGGCATCCTCGAAGACGCCGGCTTAACCCGCAGCGAGTTCCGACGGTTACTGAAATGAGACACATTCGACATCCGCGCCGTTTCCGCCTGTCTCTCAGTCACACGCTTCCGGCCTCCCCGCCTCTACCCTTCGCCTCATCCCACCACCGCCGGAACCCCGCCAGGTCGCTCACCCCATGCTCCAGCACGGCCTCGTAGAGGTGCACCGAGAGAACACTCCTGCCGTATTCAGGTTCCCGGCACACAATCTCCTTAATTGAGAGGATGTCCGCACGGGCTTTTTCAGTCATCAAAGCCGCCCAACGCCGGCGCGGGCCAAGCCCCCTGGCGAACTCCTCCTCGCGCGCCATCCACAGGTCCAGCTTCCACACCGCCGGATCGCCCGGGGGTGCGGACCTCTGCGCCGGATCGACCACCCGCACGCCCCAGTAGTAGCCATAGTCCATCCACTGCTCACGGTACACGTCGATACCCTGCAGCCGACAACACCAGCCGGTTCGCGCAAGTCGAGTGCCGACGTCCCAGTGACGGTTCCAGTCGGGGTTCGGGTCGTAGCACTCGAAATCCATGTCGCGCCAGGTCATCGTCCGCATGACGCGGCTGCCAACAGGCACATAGCCCTCCTCAGCCAGGATCGCGCCGATGCCCGACGCCTCCAGGACACGGTCGGCCTCGGCCCGGAGGGTGTCATCGAGGGCGAAGAGGCGCTGGGCTTCGTCAGGGTGCATCGGGTCTTCCTTTCTCTCACGGCGCCAACGAGCCGGTGATGCTACTTATAGACTGTGGACTGTGTGGCAGTCGTTACCTACCATGCGGCATGTGAAAGACCCACTATTAATCAGGTTCGGTGAGCGAATTCGGGCACTTCGTCACGATCGAGGGCTCAGTCAGGAGGCTCTGGCGGACGCCACGGGACTCCACCGCACCTACATTGGTGCCGTCGAGCGTGGAGAGCGTAACGTCGCTCTGCGCAACATCCTGCGCATTGCAGAAGCGCTGGGCGTCGCACCACAGGAGTTGTTCGCCGCATGGGCAGCAGAAGCTCGGCCTCTCCCTATACCGGGCAACCGGGACCTCGATGGCTAAAGGTTACTGAACGCCTGCTTGACGAGCACCCTCTGAAAGCGGTCGATGTCCTGGACATCGTGATGTCCGCTTGGGACGCCCTGTGGGCGACTGTGGTGGGTAAGCCGCCCACGCAGGTACCGCTCCGCGAGCTTCATCCACCTGCGATAGTCACGGGCTACCTTCTCGAAACCCTCATGGCTCGCGAACTCGTGGGTCGATTTCCCGGTGATTGGCGCGGCGGGTCGGCTGCGGAGGATAAGGACTTGGTGTTCGCGCCGGATCCACGCTATTCCGTGGAGGTGAAGTGCTCCGGTCAGCTTGGAATGCGCGTCTTTGGCAACCGCAGCTATGGACAGGAACTCCAGAACGCAGCGCGGGCGAAAAAGGAGAAGTCCGGGTATTACATCACTGCCAACTTCTTCCAGAGCAACCTATTCCTGGTTCGGTTCGGGTGGGTGGACAACACTGACTGGCGGCCGCAGAAAGCCCCGAGTGGGCAGATGGCGGGTCTGGAGGACAGTGTCTACAGATACAAACTGTTGGCGATCTCTGGCGAATACCAGATGGATGCCCCGGCGCGGCTCCTAACGGGTGTCGGCTCGAAAACAGAGTCCGAACTCCGCGCTTTTGGCATCCTGACCATTCGTGAACTGCAGCAATATTCAGGTCCTCTGCCCGAGCGCCTCGAAGCTGTCCGCCAGGCTGCGCTGAACTGCTCCTCTGCCGCTGACTTCTGATTCTCTCATCGCGGGCACGTCGATGAGCCGCCTACGATCGTCTTCCACTCCCGCAAGCCTCACGCCGGCGTGGCGGCAATAGTCCCCGTCAAGCTCAAAGCCAATGGCGCATCGTCCGCTCCTCATGCAAGCCTCAGCGGTACTCCCCGATCCCATGAACGGGTCCAGGACGATGTCGCCTGGGTTGGAGAAGCCTTTGACCATCCGCTCCACAAGGTCTACCGGGAACTGCGCCGGATGCGGCGTGCGCTCCGCCGACGCGCGGTGTGTCCCCGACGTGACCTTCGCAATGCGCCATACGTCGGAGGGGTTCTTGCCAATGGTGTTGCAGCGGAGCTTGCCATTCTTCTTCTGGTGCGGATACTTCACGTCCGGGTCGCGGATGTCGTCAAGATTGAACGTGTAGCTGTTCTCGTCCTTCACGCACCACAATATCTTCTCGTTGCGGGGCGATAGACGCCTGCGTGCGGCCACACCCGCCTCGTAGTTCCACACGATCTCCTGCACGATGAAGAACGGGATACGGTCCCACAGCAGGTACGGCAATGGCACGGCGTGTCCCCGTCCCGGCACGGAAACGTAGCCGAGATTCAGACACAACGCCCCATGCGGTTTCGTAACCCTATGCACCTCTGCTAACCACGTGGTCGTCCATGCGATGTATTCGTCGAGTGGAAGTGGCCTCTCGTATTCCTTGCCGATGTTGTACGGCGGACTGGTGACCGTGAGGTCGACGCACGCGGCAGGCACGCGCCGAAGGCCACGCAGACAGTCCTCATTGTAGACGGCGTAATCGCTGCCGTGCACGTATGGCTCTCCCAGAGCCGACACGATGGTCGCGAAGTCCTGTATGCTGGGCATATTCTCACTTCTCTGGGCTGCCGAGTATCTTCTTGATACAATCTGTGTCCGAATCCGCATTCAGCCAACGCGAACAGAGCGCTCGGACGATCGACTGTATGGCGGGACCACCTTCCTTGAGAGCCCTAACAACGGACCTTCCCGCCTCCTCGTGAGACGAGTCAAGTAACTCTTCGAGCGCGCTCTCGGCGAGAGCCAGATCGTGCTGTGTCTTGAGCGGGTTCTGTCGCCAGAAGGCCTCGAGCGACGCTACGGCGTTCACGTTCGACTCTGCCGGCCCACCCAGTGCTCTTATTGCTAGCAGGCCGGCTTCATCCTCAGACGACCATGCGATGTCGGCTATCCGGGCGATTGCGTCATCCTCCTTCTCCCCCAGGACCTGAAGCGCTGCGAGCCGAACCCGAATGTCCTGGTCTGCCACAAGCGCGTGAAGTAGGTCTCTCTCGGCCGCGGTCGGGCGCCATTCAGACGAATGCAGGCCTTCTAGCGCGAGAAGCCTGATCTCCGGCTTGCAGTGCTCACGCGAGAGCCGCTGAAGCACGGCTCTCCCCCTGGTACTCGGCCAACTCCGAAGGATAGGCATCAGGGCGTCGGCGTGACCTGCGTTCTGACCAGCCAGCCACTCGAGCAGGGCAGGCAAGCTGTCGGGTGACATGCAGAGAAGGCGGACGACATCGTAATCTAGATCTTCCCGGCTCGCCCATGATAGCAGCACGATGAGAGTGGCCTCATCGAGGAGGTCATCGAGCACTTCCACGAGGACTCCCTGCATCCAGCATCGGAGGAGCACCAGCAGGGCCGCCCGCTGTTGAGGAGCGGTCGGCAGGCTTGTGAGGCACTGGGCACGGAAGCTGTCGGCTACCTCCTCTCCCATGTCGCGTATGCCGTAGTGCTGCATTAGCCAGTTAACATCGTCCGGACCCGCCGCTGCCGCTCGGAGCGCTGCTTGCGCTCGTTCCGCCGGATGCGTGCTACCCAAGGCCGCTACGAGCTGCTCGCGTTCACACGCCGTCATCAGTCATCTCCCCCTACCCCCAGGAGCCTAGTAGCTCTCGCATGACCAGGCTGTACTTCCCTTCACCGACGCCCTTGAGGCAGTGGGTCTGTTCGACACAAATGCCGTATATACCGTAGCTACGATGCCGCAGATCTCAGGCACGAGGTCCGGGCAGCTCTCCAGACAGGTGAGCTTATTGAATCGAGCCAGGCTGTTTTTCTTGTCGTCGCTGCTCGGCGTCAACATTCCATTGCATTTCTCTTTCATCTCTTGGGCATGTTTCCCGGGATAATCAGGACAGTCTCTACAGTCGCCTGTTATCGTCGGCACGTCCTTATGGATGTATAGCAGAGCACCGGGGGCCTGTCAAGCTGAGCGGCAGGGCGCAGTATGCCTCCAAAGATGGTGCGAGCATGCCTCTGCCGACGTGCCTCGCGCCTCGGTGCACACCTTCTCGATCCACTCCAGGCCCTCGCGAGTGACCTCGCGGTCCACGTCCATCCCATAGTGGACCTCGAACGTCACCAGGGCGTCCGGCTGGCGCTCCAGGACGGTTCGTAGGATCGCCTCATTGTCCAGCCAGCCCTCGGACACCTTCTGCGAGGGGTGCGGCGGGTGCTTCTTCAACCGCTGCTGCTCGCGCAATTCCACGAAATCGAACTCAACGTCCACAGTATTGCCGTAGACGTGGAACTCGGCCACGTGCGGGGCGATCTCTGTCGCGAACTCCACCGGGTCGAAACCGTACTTGCGCGCATCGAGGAACAGGTGCCCAATATCGAGGCATACATATAGTGCAGGCGCCGCCTGCAGCATCGCCATATAGGACTCGAGTCGATAGAAGGCCGGATTTGCGATGCTGTTCTCGATGTGCACAGGCACCGCATAGCGTTCGGACAGCTCCGCGAGCCGTTGGGCCATCTCGATGCCGACTTGCAGGCTCCGACGCTCGTCGAAGTCATCCGGCAGCGTCTCGCCCAAGAGTGCCACTGGTCTTTGGATATGCGCCACCACATATCGGGCTCCGACCTCGCGCGCCCGCCGCAGGTCCGTCTCCCACAGCGACAGGCTCTGCTCGCGGCGCTCGGCGTCGGGGTCCACCAGTGCGGCGAGGAGCGGGCGGAAGGGGAAATCTTCGGGGCGGATGCCGGGAGAGTGCAGGCCGACGACGATCTCGCGCTCACGGAGGTACTCCCACACCTGCGGAGCCTCTTCGGCAGAGATCAGCACCAGTTCCGCGCGCTGCAGGCCGTACTCCGCCGTCCGCTGGAGGTGGGGGAGAGATGCACAGACCATCCCATATTGCAACGGGAAAGGCCGTTCGCCGTTAGCCGTCTCCCCCTCTCCACTTGTGGAGAGGGGGCAGGGGGTGAGGTCGCCGTTAGCCGTCTCCCCCTCTCCTGAGCGCGCGCTGCGCGCTACGGTGGAGAGGGGGCAGGGGGTGAGGTCGCCGTCAGCCGTTTGTCCCTCACTGTGTGGCGAAGGGCAGGGGGTGAGGTTGTCGTTCACTTTGCTTCCCAGGAGGACTTCACCTTCCCTATATGGAAAACCGCCGCTATAGAACAAACCCCGCCTAGAGAGGCATTCCTATGCGCGCTTGGCAGACGTTCCTTGTGGCATTCGTCGTGTCAGCCCTGCCCGCCGCTGCCGGGACGATCCAGGTGGCCGCGCCGATGCCCGTCCCCGCGACCCATCTTTGGTTGCAGCCCGGCGCCGACGCATGGCTCTGGCAGACCTTCACCGTCAAGTTGCCCCAGGGCGAGACGCGGCTGACGTACCCGTTCGCCGCCGGGGACGTGGACTTTGACAGCATTCGGTTCGAGCTTGTCGGCGCGCCGGAAGGAGTGAGCGTCATCGGTCGCACGCAGGACCCCGCAGTGCCGCGCAATGTGACCTGGATCATCGACGCCGCGAAGGACGCCGAGGTCCGCGTGCGCCTGGGACACTACCTCAAGGGGATCGCATGGCGGGTGGACTACACCGCCACGGTCGATCCCGCCGGGTCTGTTCTCGACCTGCAGGCCGATCTCACGCTCACCAACGGCAGCAAAAAGCCGCTTTCCGGGGCCGCGTTCCGGCTGCCGGACGGCTCGCGGCTCACGGCCTCGCTCGACCTGGGGCAGACGACACAGTTCCCGCTGTTCAAGCTCCAGAAGCTGCCGTTCTCGCTCAGCTATGTGTATGATGTGCCCCGGTACGGCGACGGGGTGTTCGCTATATTGACGCACCTGCGCGGGCCTGAGGTCGAGCGGCGCGACAAGCCGATCCTCGCCGGGCACGTGCGCGTCCAGGGAGCGGACGCGGCCGGTGTGTTCACGCAGATCGGTGAGGCCGACCTCCCGTACACTCCGGCCGGGGAGAAGCTCGAGTTTCGTGTCACCGGCGTGCCCGAGCTGACGGTCGCGAAGAGCCGGGTCAGCGGCACGCAGGTCAACATCAAGAACGATGTCCTCAAGAAGCTGGCGCTTTTCGACCTCGACGAAGAGTACACACTTGCCGTTAAGAACCGCCGGGGGAGCGATGTAACGCTGGTGCTGCGCGACAACATTCCCGGCGCCTGGGAGATGCTGAAAAGCTCGTTGCCTTTCATCAAGACCGCGGCGGATCAGATCGAGTTCCGCGTGCCGGTTGCGGCCGGGCAGGAGGTCAAGGTCGGATACACCGTGAGGCGGAAGGACCAGCAGCCGTAACCTCACCCCCCTGCCCCCCTTCCCTCGTAGGGAAGTGGGGAACGGCAACGACGACGGCTTCCTAACCCCCCTGCCCCCCCTTCCCTCGTAGGGAAGTGGGGAACGGCAACGACGACGGCGACGGCTTCCTAACCCCCCTGCCCCCCTTCCCTCGTAGGGAAGTGGGGAACGGCAACGACGACGGCGACGGCTTCCGAACCCCCTGCCCCCCTTCCCTCGTAGGGAAGTGGGGAACGGCGACGATGACGGCGACGGCTTCCTAACCCCCCTGCCCCCCTTCCCTCGTAGGGAAGTGGGGAACGGCAACGACAACGGCGACGGCTTCCTAACCCCCCTTGCCCCCTTCCCTCGTAGGGAAGGGGAGAACGGCGACGACAACGGCTTCCTAACCCCCCTGCCCCCCTTCCCTCGTAGGGAAGGGGGGAACGGCAACGACAATGGCGACGGCTTCCTAACCCCCCTTGCCCCCCTTCCCTCGTAGGGAAGGGGGGAACGGTGACGATGACGGCGACGGCTTCCTAACCCCCCTGCCCCCCTTCCCTCGTAGGGAAGGGGGGAACGGTGACGACAACGGCGACGGCAGACGGCTGGGGGGTGAGGACGCCCGCCCCACGCGCTCCCCCGCGGTCACCGGTACACGTCTCGCTTGCGGAAGGTTTCTCGACGGCCTGACGGGGTGTCGGCACCGGCGTCGGGTGGGCCGTCTTCGGGCGGGAACTGCTGAGGCGGAGGTTGTCCCGGTAGGCCGGGATCCCCGTGCCCCCTTCCCGCCCAGAACGCGCGCCGGCCCAGAGCCGCCCCTATCAGTCCCCCTACGACGGGCATGAGCGCCAGCAGCCATGCACCCGCGATGTCCATTTGCGACAGAGGCTTGTCGCTGCTCCCGACGCTCAACAGGACGTTTGCGGCGATTCCCCAGGCCAGTCTGAGGCTCAACAGCCACCACACCAGCCACGCCCACCCACCCAGCCAGAAACCCGCCCAACCAGCGATGAGCGCCGCAGGAACCCACATCGTCAGCGGCCCGAGCGACTGCGGCCCTACCGCTTGCGTCGCAGCCTGACCTGCAGGCGCAGGGGGCTGGCCTACGGCGGACAGCATCACCCGCCAGGCCCACGCGATGGCGAAGGCCCCCAGGAGTGAGATCAGCGTTCGCCAGAAGAAGTGTGAGCGTCGCATGGTGTACACCGCAGGAGTGGTGGTGGTCGCACGGTACACGGGGTCCCCGTCATGGCGTCGTCCCAAACGACGGGACGATGCCATGACACCCCGTGCCTTGTCCATTGGAGGCGACACGGCCCAGAGGTGATGCTGCTGACGACGGACGCCGCATCTACCTCATGCAAGTTGTTCGCCCGGTCGCATCTGCGGTCCAATGATTGCGCACGCAATCGCAGCACGTGCCTTTACGGCTGCAACTGGTGGACGAGCACGCGCAGATTTCCATGTTGCGCTCGAAATTGATGCACTTGTCTGCGTGTTCCTTGAGCAGCTCCAAAGTCGCCTGCGGGCGCGGGGTCCTCATACAGGTCGTGAGGGGGTATTCGGCGTTGCCGGCGTGGTTCGCCATGCATTCGCAGCAGATGCCCCAGTTCCCGCAGGATGTGTAGGTGCACGGACACATCTGGCTGTTCAATTCGAAGTTCATGCACTGTACGCGGTCGGTTGCCATGTGTCACCTCAGACAGTCGTAGTATGTGGGAACGCATTTGTCATAATAGAGCAGTCAGCAGACAACACCCCGGGACTTGCACGCGACACCGTGCCTATATCTCCTCGACGTCGCCCTTCTGGAGCCATCCCGTTACGCCGGTCGGCACGCGTACCTGCACCCATCCCTCGCTGGTGGTGATGACGGTGACGGTTAGGCCGCCCCTGGCATCGAGGACGCGGTCGAAGGAACTGCCGGGGCCGGACACCAACGTCACGGCGGGGGCCAGGACAATCGCGTGGCGTGCCCCGTAATCTCTCTCCCACCGCACCCCGGTGAGAATCACGAACAGCAGCAGGAGCGCCGCCAGCCCCCACGGCAGCAGTTGCAGCCGCCCGTGAAGGCGCCGTATGCGGAGGTGGTAGACGATCACCCCGACGAGGGCCCATAGCCACAGAGCGGCGATAGCGGAGAGCTCGCCGAGGCTGAGACGCACCACCATCCACCTCGCCGCGGCGTGCAGGGAGGTCGGAGGCACGTCGGGGATCGTCTCCGGCAAGGCCAGCAGCAGGCGGTTCAGGTTCGTGTTGATGTCCCTGTCGCGCGGGGCCAGGCGCAGCGCCCGCCGATACCAGAGCAATGCCCGCGGCGCATCCTGAAGCTTGTAGTAGGCGTTCGCGAGATTGTGGCACAGATTGGGGCCGGTTCCGCCCGCCGCCCAGGCCTGAAGGTAGGCGTCGCGCGCATGGGCGAAGTCGCCGGCTTTGTAGGCCTCATTGCCGGCCTGGAACTGTGCCCGCGCCGTGGTTCGGTCGGCGGAAACGGGGGCGAGGCAGAAAAGGGCCAAGGCTAGGACGGCTAACGGCCGCCTACCCCGCCGCCCTTGCGGGCGGCACCCCTCCCTGGTAGGGAGGGGTAACGGCAACGGCTTCCTACCCCGCCCGCTGTGCGGGCACCCCTCCCTCGTAGGGAGGGGTAATGGCAACGGCTTCCTACCCCATCCCGCCTGGGCGGGACAGCCCTCCCTCGTAGGGAGGGGTAACGGCAACGGCTTCCTACCCCGCCCGCTGCGCGGGCACCCCTCCCTCGTAGGGAGGGGTAACGGCGAACGACCACGGCGGGCCAGCATGGTGCGGGATTCCTGACGTGTTGAGAGAGTGCGTTGAAGCGAGAGGCTAGCCACCGCCTATCAGCCTCCCGTCCTCGGCCTCGGCGATCAGGGACTTGACCTTGGCCATGTCTTCTGCGCATTCCATGGAGCTTGGGTCCCAGGGGGCGAAATGCGCCTCCTGGAGTTCCTCCAGGGTGTCCGTTGCCCGGTTCGTGAAGTCGGCGTCCACGCCGCGCTCCAGCAGGATTCTGCGGAGATCATCCACGAGCAGGCCCTTCTCGGGCAGGTTGAGCTTGTCGGCAAGATAGCATCTCAGCGCGGTCTCCAACTCGCCCAATGCGGGCTTGCCGGTTCCCCGGATCGAGTCGATGCGGCGGTGCGCTCGCTTGCCGGCGCGAGTGAACCTCGCGAAGGCCGGGTCCCGCGTGGCTGCCAGCTCTTTCGCGCGCTGGATGAGGACCGCTGCGAGGACGAGCAGCGGCAGGGCATTGAAGATGAGGAACCACGGTCGGAAAAGCAGTGGGGTGTGCCCGAAGAGGCCTCCCAGCCCCGTCTTGATCCCCGCAATCTCGCCGAATTGGTTGTCCTGGTCGGGCATGACATCCCCCGGCGTGATGCTAATGCTGACCGGCGCGGTTTTCGCGACCTGGTACTGCCGCGTGTTCGTGTCGAAGGTCACCAGGGGCACTGATTCGATGCGCAGTACGCCGGCCTCCCTGGGCACCAGGAGATATGAGAATGTGGCCGTGCCCGTCACCACCGGACGCCCGTCGGCAATCTTCGGCGCGACATCCCGCTTCTCGCCCGCGGGGTAAACCTTGCACCACGCGGGCACGACAGGCTTCGGAGCCTCCAGAGAGCTGACATTTCCTGTGCCGGTGACCGTCACCGTCAGGGTCACGCCCTCGCCGGCCTTCACGGATGGCTTGTCGCAATGGGCCTGGACTTTGAACTGGCCGACCGCCCCGCCGTAGCTGTACCCGGCAGGCGAGGGGGGAAGGGCGCGCGCGTCGATCGTCACCGGCTTGCTTTCCAGGCGTTCTTGGTCGGCCCGCATTTCGCGCCTGAAGGTAATGGCCGCCGGCCGGATGATGTGGACCCCGGGCGAGGCGGCGAAGAGCGCCCACTGGCGCTTGATCACCACGACCTCGCGGTCGACGGCGACCAGACGCTGCGTGTCGGGCACCGGAAGCTGCTCGATCACGCAGCCCTCGGCGGTCGGGGGCTCGAAGCCGACGCTGCCGTACATGGAGACGCCCTGCACGAGAGTGAAGGTGAGCGTTACCTGCTCTCCGACGACCGGGTTGGGCTTATCGACCGATAGCTTCACCTCGACGCCGCCGGTAGGGACGGGCGGGAGATTACCCACGCCGGAGGATCCCGCCGGGCCGGATGAGACGCCTGAGACCTCGATCTTGATAGGGCGAGTGCGGCTCTGCGTGCTTCCGTAACGAACGGTCGCCGGCGGGATCGTGAGGGAGCCGGCCTGCCGCGGCACCAGTGTGTAGACCCAGTCGAACTGCACCTGACCGTTGATGATCGACTGCGAGGACTGCTTGCCAACGATCTCGAATCCGTTGAGAGCGCCCAGTTCGACTTGCGGGAGATCCCGGAGGCTGTCGGCGTAGAACGAAAGCGAGTACTGGATAGGGTCGCCGATCGCGCAGGTTTGCTGGTCGACCGAGGCGGTCACGCGCGGACCCTGGGCCGCTGCCGGGGCGCATGAGGCGGCAAGAAGGGCGAGCCACACTAATATTGCTACGCCGGCTGTGCGGCCCTGCTCGGCAATGAGATGCCCTGCGGAGAAACGGACGGCGATTGACCACAGAGACACAGAGGACACAGAGAACGGCAACGTCCCTGAGCCTCTATCATGGGGCGAGCGGGCCGCATCCCAGTCGTTCTCTGTGCCCTCTGTGTCTCCGTGGTTCAAGGCCGTTCGCCCTTCATCTTGGGATACGGTCAGCCTCTGACAAGATTCCGAGCGCTTCGTCTGCCGGTTCTCAAAGCGGCGTAGTAATGCTAGAGCAGGCAGGCATGACCGACGACCGCGCACTCTCACCAATCCTTACCTTGTGTGGGCTTGTCTGACGTAGGCGAGCGGCGCAGGTCCTTCTGCAACTTCTCGTCGTCGCCCGTCGTCGACTTCAGCAGGCGCTCGGCCTCCTGTTTGCTAAGCTGGTCCTGTTTCGGCTGAGGCTGCGGTTCGGCTTTCGGCTTGCTTTGGGGCGGCTTCTGCTTGTCGTTCTTGTCCTGGTTCTTCTGGTTATCCTGCTGGTTCTGCTGCTTGAGCGCCAGCTCGAGATTGTGCTTGGCATCCTGATCGCTCGACTGCAGGTACAGCGAACGTTTGTAATGCTCCAGCGCCTTGTCGGCTTGCTTGAGACGGAAGGCGGCGTTGCCGGCGTTGTACTCGGCCGATTCCTGCAGCGCGGGGTCGGTCGCCTTCGCGGCCTTGCCGTAGGCGTCGAGGGCTTCCTGATACTTGCCGTCGCGGTAGAGGGCTGCGCCGTAGCCGAAGTTCGCGGTGGGGTCATCGGGGTGATCCTTGAGCGCGCCCTCGTACTGGCGCTCGGCGGCGGCGAAATCGCCCCGGTGGAAGAGGCGGCTGCCGGCGGCGCAGACACGCTCGAAAGCGCCGGGCAATGAGAAGCCGCAAAGCAGCAGCCACGCCGCGCAGACCGGCACGATGAGGCGGAGCCTATTCGTGGTTGTCATCGGGATTCGACCTCTTTCGCCTGGGTATGTCGGAGATGATGGCGGACATGACAATGCACAGAATCGCGGCCGCGAGCGGGAACTGGAAACGCTCGGCGTGGTGGGCGAACTCGTATGCTCCGGTCTTCGTGCCGCCGAGGCCGGCGACCTGATATACGAGTTTGTCGATGCTTACGCCGCTTTGCGAGCTGAGCGTCACTTCGCCGTGCCCGGCTTTCGCGACGTCGGCCAGCAGCTTCTGGTTCAGCTTGGAGATCGCGGTCTTTCCATCGGCCTCGTGCTTGACGCCTATCGGGAGGCCCTCATCGCCGATGTCCGGCACCGGCGCGCCCTGCGGCGTCCCGACGCCCACCGTCTCGATGACCACATCCTCTTTCGCCAGTTGCGACGCCGCGGAGAGCGCGTCATTGCCGTGGTCTTCACCGTCGCTGACAATGATGAGGACCTTGCCGCGCGATTCCGCGCTCTTGAATAGCTGCTCGCAGGACTGGATAGCGCGCCCGAGATTGGTGCCCGGCCCCGGCGCGGCTCCGACCTCCACGGCTGAGACGAACATCTCCAGGGCGTCGGTGTCCGAGGTCAGCGGCGAGTACAGGTAGGGGCGATCTCCGAAGACGATCAGGCCGACGCGGTCCCCGGCGAGACGGGCGACGAGCGCGGTCACGGCCTGCTTCGCCGCATCCATGCGCGTCGGCGCGACATCCTGACACGCCATGCTGGTCGAGGTGTCGATGGCGATGATGACATCCGCGCCCGTGTGGGTGACGGGGCGCAACTCGGAGCCGATGCGCGGCCTGGCAAGAGCGATGAGCAGTAGGGCGACGGCGGCGATCTCGAGGGCCGCCTTGAGGTTGCGATACCGGGGACGCGGCGGCGTCTGCGCGCCGAAGAAGGCGCGCGCGGAGCGGGCCCGCTGCCTGGCGGCGTAGACATATAGCGCTACCAGCAGCGGCACCAGCCACAGGTATTTGAAGGCGGTCGGTTCTCCCCAGAGGAGGTAGTCGTGCATAGTGTTGGGATGAGATGGGAACGGCCCCCGACAAGATTGTCGGGGCCACTGGACTTCCACAATCCCCGACAGGATTGTCGGGGCTACTGGTTGTCCGCTGCTGCTACGGCGCCTTTCTCAGGTACGTCGCATTCAGGGCCATATAAGCCAAGAGAAGCGCCAGTCCCGGCCACAGGAACTGGGGGAAGGTTTCGACGACGCGGCGCTCTCGCTTGGCTACGAAACGCGTCTTCTCCATCTTGCGGATGCCGTCGTAGATGGCGTCGAGCGTCGTTGGGTCGGTCGCGCGGAAGTACTGCCCGTCGGTGCTCTCGGCGATCTTGCGCAGCGCATCCTCGTCGATGCCGTCATAGTCGGGAGGGGGTTGCTGGCCTGGTTGCAGTTGCAGCACCCGCCCGACGCCGACCGTGTATATCCTGACCCCCACGGCCGCGGCGGCGCGCGCGGCGGTCAGGGGGTCGATGCGGCCCCGGTTGTTGATGCCGTCAGTGAGCAGGATGATGAGCTTGCTCTTGGCATCGGACTTCTCGAGCCGCCGCGCCGCTGTCGCGATCGCCATCCCGATGGCGGTGCCGTCCTTTATCATGCCTATCTGGACCTGATCGAGCAAGAGTGAGACCACCTGGGTGTCCAGGGTGAGGGGGCATTGTGTGAACGCGCCGTCGGCGAAGACCACCAGCCCGAGGCGGTCGTTGTGTGAGGTGCTGACGAAGCGGCTGAGGACTTCCTTTGCGGCCTCGAAGCGCGATTCCATGCCGAAGTCCTGGGTGAGCATACTGGACGAGAGATCGAGGGCGAGCATGATGTCGATGCCCTCAGTCGATTGCTCCTCCGGCGCGAGGGGGAGCTGCGGGCGGGCGAGGGCGATGATGAACAGACCCATCGCGGCCAGCGGAAGCAGCGGGAGCAGCTCGGCCAGGATGACCCTGGGCGGCGTGATCTTCAGTGGCAGCAGGCGAAAGTCGGAGTACACCAGGCGCAAGCGCTCGCGGCGAGCGCCGATCCATTGCCGCGCCAGCAGCGGCAGGACGAGCAACACGAAGAGCAGATACGGGTGCGCGAACTGCATCAGTTCCCGCCTCCAGATGACTTGCCGCCGGCGTCGGCAGGCAGCGGCGGCATCGCCGGGCCGCTCTCGGCGGGGGTCTCCGTCGCCGGAGCGGTCCTGCGGGAGTTGAGGACGACTTTGCGCGCCCACTCGATCATCTGGTACGCCTCATTGGGCACGGGGCGATACTTGGCGAACTTCACCAGATCGCACGCGGCCAGCAGGTCGCGGAAATCCGCGGCGTCGCCCCTGGCCTCGGGACTGCGGCGCATGTTGTAGTAGATCAGCGAGGTAGTCTCCTCGAGCGCCGGAATCCGGTAGCGGGCGACGATGTAGCGTCGAGTGATCTCGGTGATGCGGATGTGGAAGGCCTTGATCTCGTCGGGGCCGGTGAGGGAGACCTCGCGGAGCGCATCGAGGTCGCGCACGGCGATCTCCCAGTCCGTGAGAGGGGCGGCGGGACGGGACGGGGCCGCGGCGGACTTGCGGTGGTACCTTCGATAGACGAAGTACACGATTGCCGCGGCGAGGGCCAGTCCGATCAGGATGCCGAGGCCCCACTGCACCGGGTCGGCCCCTGCCGGCTGCGGCCCGCGGATGTCCTTGATGTCCGTGGTGCCGGGCGGCAGGACGCTTTTCACGGTCACGGTGACGGGCGGGACGGCCACCGTCGCATCCGCACCCTTGTCGGTGCGATAGCGGATGGCGAGCTTGTTGAGGGTGAAGGCACCGGTCTTGAAAAGCGCCAGCGTGAAAGTGATGTCGGTGACGCTTTGGCCGTTCTCCAGACGGGGCGCGCCGGCCTTGTAGTCACGCACCTCGAAGGGGCTTACATCCGCCTTGGCATCCGGGGCGGTCCAGGCGATGGTCGGCGCGGCGGAGACGGTGATCGTGTACTGGATCGGGTCGCCGACCGTGACCTCGGTCTTGTCGACGGCGGCTTTCACATCGACCGGCGCCGGGTCTGCGGCCAACCGTCCGGCCAGCGCCACGGTAACGAGGCAGCAGGCCAGCAGGCGCGCAACATCAACCACGCGCGGCCCCGCTGCCGTCCGCCGTTGTTCTCTGTCGTTCATTCCGACTTCCAACTTCCATCTACCAACTTCCGCCGTCCTCACCGCATCCGCCGGCGCTTCTCGAAGAACGCCGAAAGCGGGTCGATGGGTGACTCGGCGGTCGAGATGTTGATGACGCTCGCCCCGGCGTGCTGGAACAGGCGCTTGAGCTGCTCCTCGCGCGAGCGGGTGGTGTAGGTGAATCCGACGCGCGTTGCCGGGTGGCTGAGGTCCATGAGACGCGTGCGCCCGGTTTCGGCGTCTGCCAGTTCGACCAGGCCCACCGAGGGCACGTCGGCCTCGCGCGGATCGGCGACCCGGACGGCGATGAGATCGTGGCGCTTCGCAGCCGTGCGCATGGGCGTTTCGAAACCGATGTCGGCGAAGTCCGAGATGACGAAGATCACGGCGCGGCGCTTCTGGACCCGGCTGACGTACTCGAGGGCAGTGCCGATCCTCGTTTGGCGGCGCGAGGGTTCGAAGTACAGCACCTCGCGGATGAGCCGCAGCACTTGCCTGCGCCCCTTGCGCGGGGGGATGAACTTCTCGACCTGGTCGGTAAACATAACGAGTCCGACCTTGTCGTTGTTCCGAATGGCCGAGAAAGCGATGATGGCGGCGATCTCAGCGGCCTGCTCCGACTTGTCTTGTTTCGCGCTGCCGAAGCGCAAAGAAGCCGAGGCGTCGATGACCAGGATGACGGTCAGTTCGCGTTCCTCGACATATTTCTTGATATGCGGCTTGCCAGCACGGGCAGTCACATTCCAGTCGATCGCGCGGATGTCGTCGCCGGGGTAATACTCGCGGACCTCGGAGAACTCCATGCCGCGCCCGTGGAAAACGCTGTGGTAGGTCCCCGCGAAGAGGTCGTTCGCGAGCCGCGAGGTGCGGATCTCGATGCGTCGGATTCGGCGAAGAAGTTCGGTGGGAATCATAGGGAGATGTGTCCGGGTACGGCGATCTTACGGCACCTCACCCCCGGCCCCTCTCCACGAGTGGCTATGCTTTACCCACATCTTGCGTGCGCATCACGGGCCGTTGCCCCAAAAGGCCCGAAGGGCCGAAAGAGTTTAGCCAGGCTCGCAAGAGCCAGGAAAGCAGCCCCTCATTGGATAAGAACAGCCCCTGAAGGGGGCGGCACCAATGGCGTGATGTTGTCGGTTCTGTGTCGCCCCTTCGGGGCTTGCGGGCTATGTGGGGCCGGGAATCCGGGGACTTACGCCCCCGGCTAAATTCCGACGACCCCTCCGGGGTCTGACGACACGGCACGAACCAGATCATTGCGTCCCACGCGCGGAAATCTGGGTAAAGCATAGCCGCAAGCGGAGAGGGGAAAACGGCGGCGATTTCCTACCCCCCTGCGTCGGCGGGAACGGCAACCTCACCCCTGGCCCCTCTCCGGGCCGCGCGCGGCGCGGCAAAGCGGAGAGGGGAGAACGGCAACGGCTTCCTGCCCCCCTCCCTCGGAGGGATAGGGGAACGGCTGACGGCACGGCCTCTGGCGGGGCGTTGTGGTCGCTGATTCGTCACGGCAGGTCGGAGCCTGCGACCCCGTTCAGTGTCAGGTTGATGTCGGGCCATCCGTTCACCGCCGGGCTGATACGGGTGGCCTGCAAGTACTTACAGTGCCCATCTACGAACAGATAGTTCCTGGCCCCGTGCCAGTCCCACCAGCCCACTGGCGGAAACTCGTGGTTCGTCGTCCACTCGGCTACGAGGGCCTTCGATGACGGGCTTGCGACCGTACTCGCCGATACCGAGACGCAGGGGAACGGGCCTGGTTGGTAGAGATCGGCGGTGCTCATCTTGTTGACGTCGGCCGGCGTATGATAGAACGCCGCCGAGTAGCCATAGGATGTGCTGTCATACTGGCTTGGATCGGATGCGTCCGACGGACAGAACAGGATGGCCGGGTCGCTGTTCACGGACAAGTCCGGATCGCTCGGGTTGGCCGGGTCGCGCGATGCACGGAGCGCCAGGTACGGCTGTAGGGGCCAGCGCCAGCGTCGCCCCATCCATAGATATGGGTCCCCTGTGTTCGGGTAACAGTCGTCGTAGTCCGACAGGTACATCGCAAAGGAGATACCGATTTGCCGCAGGTTCGACGCACACGTCGCCTTCCGCGCCGCCTCGCGCGCTCGGGAGAACACCGGGAAGAGCATCGCGGCCAGTATGGCGATGATCGCGACGACAACGAGAAGCTCTATGAGTGTGAAGCCCAGCGGCCTGAAGCGTGATCGGGTGATCGGCGTCATGGTATTTCCACAGCCTTGAAGATGCGCGTGATGATCTCCTCGGAGTCGATCTCCTCGGCCTCGGCCTCGTAGGAAACGATCACCCTGTGGCGCAGAACGTCCATGCCGATGGAGAGCACGTCATCGGGTGTCACGTAGCCGCGCCCCTGTAAGAACGCGTGGGCTTTGGCGGCGAGAGACAGGTATATCGTGGCGCGAGGCGAGGCCCCGTATTCGATCAGGGGCGAAAGGTCCTTCAGGCCATAGTCTTGTGGCTGACGGGTGGCGCAGACAAGATCGACGATATAAAGCTCCACTTTCTCGTCAATGTACAACTCGTGGGTCGCCTGCCGGGCGCGCAGAATGGCGTCCGGGTCGCACACCGCCTTTGCGACTGGAGCGGTCGCGGTGCTCATGCGGCGCAGGATCTGCAGTTCTTCGCCCTTGTTGGGGTAGTCGATGACAAGCTTGAGCATGAAGCGGTCGATCTGCGCCTCCGGCAGCGGGTAAGTGCCCTCCTGCTCGATGGGATTTTGGGTCGCGAGCACGAGGAACGGCTCCGGGAGCGGGAAAGTGGTGCCGCCGATGGTGACCTGGCGCTCCTGCATCGCCTCGAGCAGCGCCGACTGGACTTTCGCAGGGGCGCGGTTGATCTCGTCGGCGAGGACCAGGTTCGAGAAGATGGGTCCTTTCCGAGCGAAAAAACTGTGCTCGCGCTCGTCGTAGACCATCGTGCCGACGAGGTCGGCGGGCAGCAGGTCGGGGGTGAACTGCAGTCGCTGGAAGCCAGTGTCGATGGTGGAAGCGAGTGTCTTGACAGCGAGGGTCTTTGCCAGACCGGGAACGCCTTCGAGCAGGACGTGGCCGTCGGCGAGCAATGCGATGAGGAGCCTGTCGAGCAGGTACTCCTGGCCGACGATGACGCGGGACATCTGGGTCTTAATGTCCTGCAAGAATGCGGATTCGGAGGCGATCCGTAGGTTCAGTTCCTGAATATGCGGGTCCATGAAGTCCGGGCACCTATAAAAGGCGGCAGGGGCGAACCCCTGCCGGTGGTTGCTGCGTCGGATGAGTTTACCACAAATCGGGGGAGGAGGGAACGGCGAGCTCGGGCCCAGTAGGAGCATCGTTTTTGCGCAGGAGGGGGATATAGGCGCGAAGGTAGGGTAAATTGCCGTTCAGGAGGGGCCGGACCTACGAGACTGCCGGTCGTATCGGCGGTCTGGGCGGCCGTAGGCCGCCAACTGTATCCGGCCCCAGGCCGCCTAAGCGGCAGCGGGGGCCGGATACTTCGCTGCGCTCGTAGTCCGGCCCCTCCTTGAACGGC